>VFSW01014733.1_pt1 | contig 10789 bp, 7 predicted proteins | sample 5358111 | NCBI WGS metagenome assembly VFSW01 (sample SAMN11554181, study PRJNA540505) | mine drainage metagenome | isolation source: sediment from site ElyBrook_90M | place: USA: Ely Copper Mine, Vershire, VT | collected 2017
TCGTGGTTTACAAAGTGAACATAGCCAGCGTCATACGACCACAACTCGTTCTTGAGCAGTTCCCTGAGCGGGTAAAATAGCTCGTCCGTATCCAAGTGGCACAACCACTCGATCCCGCGCTCGCAGCATAGCCTCAGCGCGGCATTGGCATTGCACTCCTGGCGGTGAAGAAGTGTGCTCAGACGAGAGTTTCTTAGCTCCTGAGAGCCAACCCTCGCCTCAATTCTTGGATCACTTGGGATGAACGCTGAACGCATCTCAGATGGATCGTCAATCCAAACAAAAATGCGGTCAAAGTATTCCAAATGGTGTTTACACCACGTTTGAAAGCTGCTGTCCAACAGCTTCGCAGTTGTAACAAGCGCGATCATAAACCGCCGCCCCCTGGAACGCTTCTCAGGTAAACACTGTCTTGGTTCTCCGCGAGTAGCCTAGCTTATGCCCTCATCATTGCGCCGCCATACACTTGCCCATCGGGCGGCCCGGTCTGGATAAACCCTAGTGCCAAGGCTTGATTGAAGAACATGCGCAGCGGAGCTACGTCTTTCTCCTGCCACTCGCCCAGCATCGCGCTCAGCGTCTCGCTGAGCGAGAAATACCCATTGAGGCGCTTCATGAGTTCATACGTGAAAAGACTGTCGACTACTCGCATTTCGATTGTCTTAAGGCGCGGTCTATACAGCAATCCGACATACTCGCCTCGCACAAGCGAACGCCAAGCATCTTCGCCCGGCACCTCGGAGTCCGGCTGCCAGCGCCCCAACAGTTTCTGAATGGGATATTCGAGACGCATTGCGACAGTCTTCCTCTCGTCGAATCGCAACCGGCAGTTCAGCCAGCCAACCTCGGGCAGAGCGCCACCCCACGGACTGGTGATTGGAAGAAGTTCCTCGCTAGACTGCGCACATGCTGACATTGCCAACTCAAGGTCGAGCAGCTGAAGAAGCGCATCCCGCCAGGGCGCCGACGCCGCCAGTCCGGCTAGAACCTCCTTAAGTTTCTCGTCCATTCCTTGAATGACGCTATCGTATGTGTGGTAGTCGCTGTGCTTGTCTCCCCACATCAGTTCGTATCGTTCCCATAGCGCCTGACCGAAGGCTTCGCACAGGCTCGAAGGCCGCCCCCCGAACAGGAGTTTGGTCAACGCATGTGCGGTCTTGGGAGCGCGCCGGAATAGGTCAACTCCGTGCCCAAGGAGCCGTCCCCTGATCACATCAGAGAGCGCAAAGGTGTTGTTGGCGAAACAATCCCGGGGTGGAATCGAAGAAAACGTGACGCCATCGGCGGAGGCGCTACGCTCCATCGAGACCCCGGGCAGCATCGACAAATGATAGACGTTAATGTTATATCCACGGGAGATTACGTCATCCAGCGACTGCTTGAATTGTTCCAGGTTATCTCCGGGAAACCCGAGTATCAGATCCGCAACTCGGTCGCTGGGCACGCCGAACTTCTCAAATGCCGCGAGGTGCTTTTCGAAGCATCCCAGGCCCCATCGGCCTCGGCCCAGCGTCTGCAATACCTTGGGCGAGGTCGTCTGTAGATCGAGTTCCACGCCCACATTCGCTTTCGCGTAGAGATCAAAAAGTTCTTCGTCGAAGTAGTCGGGATTGTGATAGCACAGCACTCGGGTGGAAGCCCCATGCCGATCTTTCGCCTCCGCAATGAAGCGCAGGATCTGTTTAGCGTCCGCAAGCTTGTAGCCAAACATGGCGTCTATAATCCAGATCGAAGCAACGCGTCTGCGCAGGACCCAATCGAGTTCCCCTAAGACGCGGTCCATGGGAAATCGAAAACGAAGTTGAGCGCCGGCGCCGCGCTGGCAATACGGACACTGCATATAGCATCCGCGGTACGTCTCAATCAGCATACGCGGAAAGGCGCGGACTATCGGGTCCGACGTCCCGCCGTTTGCGAACTCAGCGGACACAATGCCAGTCAGGTACGGCGAACTGAGAATGCCGAGATCGTGCAGCGGCGGACGCGGCGCCTCATGAACGACTGAGGAACCGTCCCGCCATGTGCACCCGGCGATTCCCCTGGGGCTTCCAGTGACTTCGAGCGCCCGAACTAAATCTGCAAACGTCACCTCTCCTTCGCCTCTGACCGCGATATCTGCGTCGTGGGCGCCCACCCAAAGACGGGCCATTTCCTCGTTAGCGATCTCAGGGCCGCCAACCACCAGTTTGATATGCGGAAACAACCGGCGGGTTATGGCTGTCAACTCTCCTATCGCAATAGCATTCCAAAGGTATACGGAATAACCGATGATATCGGGCTGCCATTGCTGCACCCGGGCGATATACCGCCACACCTCGGGAGCTTTTTGGTTGTAGTCAGTCAGGCAGTCTGCCCGGAGGCGAAGGACGCGAACATCTTCTTTGGGAATACCAGCGAGCGAAACCAGATTCGACGCCAGCGAATACACCGCAAGCGGGAAGTCAAGCGGAACGCATACCAATAGCACCTTCATCGCGATTCTTAGCCGGCCCCCTCACTGGCCTGCGCTTCAGATCGGCTCCACTCGAGCGGAACATCTGGCAAGCGCAAAGAACTGGATCTACCGTAGGTTGTGTCGCAAAAGTTAACACGCATCCGCTCACGGTGCGACCGGAGTCTGGTGGCGGTTCCTGTGCCCCGTTTTATATGACAGTCCCTGACTGGAAATGCGTCCAGCGCGCGCGCCGGCCTCCCTGATCCTGCTTCATCTGGACGGTCTTGAACGGCCCGCTCGAGCGTCTGCCCTGCGGGCGGTGACATCGTCTCAGCTGATCGCGCGCCAGCTATGACGGGCAAGGGGAGCAGCGTCCTCGGCTGTGTTGCCTCTCTTCCCAAGGTGAGATTTCGGACACGATTATAGTGCTTATCGTGGCCGAATTCAAGTCGGAGCGTCAATTCCAGTTGCGGGCTCGCTCGGCGGCGGCGCATCCAGTGCATTGAAGGCCCGCGCCTGCCGCCGACAATTGCAATGCTCCGCGCGCGAATTCAGTGTCATGTCGGCGGCGGGACGAACCGGAAAGGACTCTTCCGATTCAATCCGCCGGGGGAGCCGGCCTCGCGACCTGCATCCACCTTTGTCCTGCATCCCCTTTGCCTTGCGCCCCGCTATCGTGTATGTTGTTACTGATCTATCGAGCGCCTTTGGTATTTCAGATATGGTGGAGTCCGATTCCATGCAGATCGATGGTCCCGCGTCTTCAGCGCCCACGGTCCCGGACGGATACAAAATGTCTTGCGCGGCTCAGCCTCTCTCAATGGGGACAGTCTCTGCATTCGAGCCCACCCGGCGGGCGGGTACTATCGTCCCGCCGCTAGCTGTCGGAGACGGCGGGGCTCGATGCACGCGGCGCCCACGCATCGGAGGGGGTCAATTCCAGCAAGTCGGCGCCACTATGGCAGAGCCCGCAGGAACTAGCGTTCAACTTGAGCGCTCTGAGAAGGAACGCGTCGGGGTTGGCGGCGCGCTCAGGCGTAGACTCCGGTCGGTCGGGGCACGCGATGCGAATCGGGGCGATGTGAGCCACAGTAACGATTCAGCAGTTCCTAATCGGCTGATGCACCCTGCGACATCTGGCGAACGCGCCGGCGAGCATCGTCGAATCCTGATGGTTCATGCAGACGACCTGGGAATGTGTCGCTCGGTCAATCGATCAACTCTGACCGCGCTGGAACAAGGGAGCGTGACATCCGTCAGCGTGATGGCGCCTTGCCCCGGGTTCTCTGAAGTCGCCGGGTTAGCGCGTGGCATTAAGAACGCGGACATCGGCGTACACCTCACATTTACGAGCGAGTGGGAGAGCTATCGGTGGGGGCCCGTCGCTGACGCGGTCCGCGTTCCGAGCCTCGTAGATACTGATGGTTGTTTCTGGTCGCGCGCCGCTGATTTCGCCGCGCATGCGCGCTTAGGCGAGGTTGAATACGAGGCACGCGCGCAGATCGAGGCTGCGTTGCAGTCCGGGATAGATCCGACTCACATCGACACGCACATGTTCTGCCTTTGGCAGAATGCCGGGTTGATTGAGATATTGCTAAAAGTGGCGCATGATTATAAGGTCCCATGCTTTGTTCCGCCAAAAGGCGCGGGCCGCCGTGCGGACACAAGACCGGAGGATATCATAGTCGATCATCTGCTAACGGCAGAACCGGCGCTGCCTCCCGCGCGGTGGGAGGACGCCTACGTTGGGGCCGTCGGTTCGCTCGGCGATGGCATCACGATCCTAATCGTCCACTTGGGCGACGACGATCAGGAATTGCGCGCCATCACAGGTCAAGCCGCCGCCTGGGGCGCAGCGTGGCGCAACCGTGACAAAGCCGTGGTCACCGGCGCGCGATTTCGGGAGGCCATACGAGCCTCCGGGGCCCACATGTGCGGCTGGACCGGTCTGTCCTCGCACTGGAGGGCGAGATGAGCCCTACTGGCGGCGCGATTACGCGGCCTCTGAAAATAGTTTTCGCAGATTGCTTAAGGGCCCGATTTTGAGAGGAACCGATACGGCCCTTTTCGTTAATGGTCATCGTTGGCAAATATGATTACCGAGGTGCGACGACATGGAACCGGAGAAACATGAACGTGCGCTCGGCGCTATTACGTGCAAGCCCATCGTTTTTCTTGGCCCCTCATTGCCGCGGCAAGAGGCGGAGAAACTGCTTGACGCCGACTATCGGCCTCCAATTCGCCGCGGTGACATGGACGCGTTGCCACCGGGTTCGATCGCAGGGATCATTGACGGCGTATTTGATCAGGATCTCTCGGTAAGCCCCACGGAAATTCGCGCCGCCCTCCTCCGCGGCGTGCGTGTGTTCGGCGCCGCCAGCATGGGCGCTTTGCGCGCGGTGGAGGTGCCCGGGGTTCGAGGGATCGGCAAAATCTACTAGATGTACAGAAGCGGCATAATCGACGGAGACGACGAAGTTGCCGTCCTTTTCAATCCCGAAACGTTCGAGCCTTTGTGCGAGCCGCTCGTGAATATACGCCATGCGATTGAGAGGCTCGCCAATCCAGGCACGATTTCGCGAGATGTTGGACGGGTGATCTTGCGGGTTGCGCAGCGCCTACCCTATGCTGAGCGCTCCTATCGACGGATTTTGAAGGCGGCTGGGTTGGAGGGAGGCGACAACGGCGAGCAACTCTTACGAATGCTCGCCTCGCACGATCTGAAGCGAGAGGACGCTGTTAGCCTGCTCGAATGTTTGCGGCAGGAACGAGCTCATCCTGTGGCGGTTGATCAGCAACCAGTGCGGGACGACCCGGGGAGCCTTGCCAAGGCGCGAGGGGATCATGTCCACTGTTGGGAGTTCGGCCCACCGCTTCCATTCAGTGAATTGCTCGAGTTTCTCGCTCTCACCGGCGCCCTGTCGAGGTACGGTCGGCGGGCGGCATTAGCGTTGGGTACCGAGGCCGCTCGGTCGGCTACGGAGCCTTGCCCTCAGTCGCAACTGCTTCTCGAACGCCTCTTTGCGCGGACTGCGCGCACGTGGCACTGGACGACCAAAGAGGAGGTGTTGACAAGTCTTGCGGATCTGGGCGTATTGAATTCTGCGCTCGAAAAAGGACTGACGTCCTACGTGGAACTGGAAGCGCGGGCAATGGAGTTCGCGCGATCGCGATCCGAGCTCTTCTGTTCCGCGCTCGCCGTTGAGTTATTTCTCGATGACCTTGCTTTGAAGCGGGAGGCGGCGCGCGCGCTGTCACTCCGCTGGCTGGCTGAGCGTGGAAAGCGTCTCGGCGGCCCCGGAATCACGCCGACGGAGATCCGCGCCGCTGCGGAAAAACTCTGCCAAAAGCTGGACGTTCGGGACTTGCCGGCCGCAATCGATCAACTTGGGTGGTGGGGCGTCGCCGCTGAAAGTGTGTCGGCCTTCGTCTCGCAGTTGGCATTGGCCAGACGGGCGTGCGTCTTGCCGGTTCACCCTCAATTTATATTAACGTGTCGTCCTCATCCTTGGCTACGGAAGTGCCTCAAAGCTCCCGGCAGCCGCCGGTTCTGCGTCCCCGTTTCTCGTGCGTATGCGATCGCTAAACGTCTGCAGCCAGTGATAGGGGTCACTCGCGTCGCCGTGATCACCCGGCTGGGAACCATAGGCATACCGAACGCGCAGGCGTTTCGACCGAATGGCGAGTGGTCGAGCACGGTCGGTAGCGGCAAGAGCACATCGACGACGGGGGCGCGCGTAGGCGCATTGATGGAAGAGGCGGAGAAATGGGCGCAGGAAGAATTCACCCGTGGACCGCGTGGCAAGTCGGAACTGGTGTCGAGCTTCGATAGTGTTGGCCGCGACGGGCTCGCTGCCGTCGATCCGGCTACACTCGATCTGCCCTATGACACCTGCTATGAATCGGGTCTCGAAATTGGTTGGCATTGGTGCGTCGATCTCGCGGGTGGTGGACGGGCGCTACTGCCAACGGCCGCGATTGTTCATCGAAGGGTTCCGAACGATATCTACTATTCACAACGCGGCGGACGAAAGATCCTCACCACGAATGGACTCGCTTCCGGTATGACGATCGCAGAGGCACTGACTCACGGGCTCTGCGAATACATCGAGAGGCACGCTCGCACCGTGGAGTTGGTCGAGTGCCAAAACCCTGGAGGTCCTAACGCGTTCGGCCAGCGGCCATTCCTCGATTTGGAAACCGTTCCTCGCTCCGCTAAGCTGCTCATCGCAAAGATCCACAAAGCCGGATACCACTTACGAGTTCAGGTGATCACTTGTAACATTGCAGTTCCAGTCTTCAGCGCAATGATTCTACTCCCGGAAGGTTCACCCACGGGGATTTTGTATGGAGATGGATTGAAGCGAGCCACTGGCTGGGCGGCGCACCCCGACCCGGAAACGGCGCTTACGATGGCAATCCTGGAAGCCAGCCAGAGCATTATGACTCACGTCGCCGGTTCGCGCGAGGACTTGGTACTACGCTCACGCAGCCTCGGCCGGCACGAACGCACCGGCTCGCAGCGGAGGTCGTCGTACATAGCGAGCACGGATGCGGATGCGCCTCATGTGCCGTTCGATGCTATACGCGGCCTTACTTCGAACGACGCCGCGGAAGACGTGCGATGGATCTGCAAGCAGCTTCGGAAGGCGGGTTACTCCTCGGCCCTGATCGCCGATTACTCTTGCGGGGCAATCGAGCCGGTGAAGGTAATTCGAGCGATCATTCCTGGGCTGGAGACCCTTAATCCTTTTCATACAGGATGGCGTGCCCGCGCCGCGCTTCTTTGTGATCTTCTGCCGCCGCGCGGATAATCTCCCGATTACCACGCATTATTGTCGATGAGGAGCCCGGCGGTAGGCGGTTCAATTGGGCGCTCAAAGTACGGCTCTGATGATGTGCTAGCATATCGCTAGAACCGGGGCGGTGAAGTAGGGAGTCGATGATTGGCGGACACCACTACGACCTCGAAGTAGAATTGCTACCTGAGTCGGACGAACTGCGCGGCGTCGCTCGAATCACTTTCATCAATCCAACTGCCTCCATTTTGTCTGCGGTTCCCATGCGAGTGCCCCAGGCAGTAGGGGAGGTGACGCGCCGGCTTCCGTCCGGGGGGCGACCGAAGAAGGTCTCGGTGCGCACGCTATCCGCAACGCGAGTCGAGGCGCCGTTGGATCCCGCGCTGGAGCCTGGCGGAACGACGCTGATCGAGGCCGAATTCCGTACTGCTTATTCCGCCGATCCGCATTCGTGGGGTTACCGCATCGCCGGCGGCGCCTGGCATCCGAAGATCGTGGCATACTGCGACGGACGGTTTGTACCGGAGGAGGAACAGGCGGACTGCTACCGTGTAACTCTCACCGCTCCGAGTGACGAGGTGATCGCAACGTCCGGCCAGGCGCAAAATAAGATCGCCGGACAGAACGGGAAATCGACAACCGTTCACACCGCGCGCGGGATCACGAATTTCGGCATTGCGTCTTCGTCGCGATTCCTTAAGCATCAACTCCACACGGAAGCCGTCGCTGTGGCGTCCTATTATTTTGATGGCGGGGCGGAGAGGGCGGCGCGATTGGCCAGCCACGCAAGCCGCTCTGCCGCCTGGTACCGGGAGCTCTTAGGGTCATATCCGCAACCAGTGCTGTCGATCATTCCCGGCAGCCATGTCGTCAGCGGCGGAACGCCTTTTGCCAGCAATATGATCGTGATCCATGATGCTCCCGACGGTCTCGACCTGCCGGGCCTGCATTTTGAGGACTGGCTGCTGGCGCATGAGATCGCCCACCAGTACTGGGGGTACGACGGCGTGCTCGATTCTCAGGCGGAACAGCACTGGCTAGGGCTTGGTCTGGGCTTGTGTATGGACCGGTGGTATTGCGAGCAATACAACCCTGCGAGTCTGCTGCGGCATCGATCGCTACTGAAGCTCTACATGGAGGCAGCATCCTCTGGAGCGGACACCAGGCTTGTGCGCCCGACGGAGGAGTGGGCCAGCATCGCTCCGCCAGCCCGGCGTCTGGTGAACCACTGTAAGAGCTATGCCGTCATGCAGTTGCTTGAGCACATGGTCGGAAGGCGCGCGTTTGTGCAACTCCTTTGCAAACTGCAACAAGCGTTTCGCCATGCCCACCTGAGCGTCGGTGCCTTTCAGGCTACCGCTGAGCTGGTCACCGGCAAGCGCCTTGGGCGCTTTTTCGAGGACTGGATTCTTCGCGCCCACAAAGCCTGCTACGAGATCAACTCAGTTCGCGAACGAGGGGACGCCGTCATAGTCAACGTGGTCAATTCGGGTGCCGCCGAAGCTCCTGTGGATGTCGAACTTGCGCTGCGAGACGGAGCGCGCACGCGCATGCCCGTTTCGGCATCTGCGCTGTCGAGCGAGGTCGAGCTTTTTAGACCAGGGCAGTCTGAAGTCCAGTTTGTCCGGCTCGATCCCGACGGCCGTGTGCCGTTCGCGAATCGGTTTGAAACCCGGTGTTCCGGTTCCGGGTTCGTCACAGCGGAGATCGATCTGCCGCCATGCCATTGGCACACTAACACAAGCGCGATCCGTCTTATGAACGCTGACATCCGCGCGCATCGGATCTCGATCACCATCGAATCGAGTAATCGGACGCGCATTAGCTGGTCTAGCATTCACACCGCGCCCCCTGGGAGAAGTTCTGTGGAACGCGAGTTCTACTTACAGCCTTTTCCTGGGACGGCTAAACTCAAGGTGTGGATTGTCGACCTGACGGATGATATGCTGGCGTACTTCCATGTGTTTGACGTAGAGTACCAGAGTAACAGTTGCGGCTCGAATTTCCGCCTTCCCGGCCACAGCTTGCACTCCCGGAGGATCCTGCCGGCATGGAAGGAATTCAAAGAAGGATGCTTCACGACCTATGTCCTGGCGGATGATTCCTACTCTCAAGAACACCGGCCAATTATTGAACGGGACGGCAACCGGGCGCTGGCCAATCTGAAGGCTCGGCTCCACCCAGAGTTTGTCGGACCGGTGTCGTTATATCTATTTCCGAGTAACACGTATAGGGTGCTATATACCGGCTATCGTGGGACCTCCTGTGTGTTGCCCGGGAACGTCCTTCTTGCCGTGCTGAATGAGACCGAGACCCCCGATCTCGAATATGCGCTCAGCCTGGTCCTGCTAAAAGACCTTGGCTCTCCTCCCCGTTGGTGGTCCGAAGCGCTTGCCCTGCTCCATTCCAGAAACCATTCTTCTCAACTGGCGTTGCCGCGCGAGCGGTTTCGCGCTCTGGCGCAGCGAGAGGCATTGTTCCCAGTATCGAGACTGCTTCTTAACGACGAGGTCTGGGCGGGATTCGCCGCACCGGAACTAGCGCGGGCGCAAACTCTATCTCTCGTGGAATTTCTGATTGAAACTTGCGGAATGGAGAAGGTCCTGACGGCTTGTCGCCAGTTAAAAGCAGGGCGTCCGCAGGAAAATCGGGAGCGGTTCGGACAGATCTTCGGCGCAACGACCCAAGAGATCGAGGCCGCATGGCTGAACGAACTGCCGCTTGCGGCTCAGGATGTATAGAGATGATTCTGGGTGTTTTCGCGGCTGGAAAGGAAGAGGTGCCTCGCGATTTTGACTCTCATGCGCAGTTGGCGGTCTGCGCGTTTGGCTGCAAGCTGATTCGCCGCCAGTGCGGCACAGCCATTGTGACCTGCGCGGGCGGCCCCGGAGTTCTGGAGGCGTTTGCCGCGACCACGCATCTGGTGCGCCATCACGGCGCTAGCACGGTGCTTGCAGTCGGATTTTCTGGACGCCTCTGCCCGGCAGTTTCGGCCGATCGGATATTCGCCGTCACACGAGTTCGATTTTGCCAGGATTGGTCCGCATACCGATCCTGCAACGCGCCGGAAGGAGCTGTTTTTGAAGCGCCGCTAACGCTCGTCGCGCTGGCGCGGCAGGTTGCCCTGCAACTTGAAATTCCGCTCTCTCAAGCTTCCGGTGTGACCACGCTGTCGTTCATCCGCGATGCCGCGACCGCCGCGCGAATTGCGTTCGCCTCACAAGCGGATCTCGTAGATATGGAGAGCGCGGCTGTCGCCCGCGCCTGTGTGCGTTCGCAAGCGCACTGGTTAGCAATTCGGCAGATCTCTGACAGCGCGGACTCTGCGGCCTCTTCAGCCTACCGGGAGCACTTGGGGCAAGGTCTCAGTCCCGAAATCGGCAGACTGATTGTGGGCCTGAGCGATCGGATCAACGGCCCGGCATCGCTTGATTTTCACGGAGAACGATAGATGGAACAAGCTCTCGCCCTGGTGTCAGCCCCATGGCACCTGGCCAACCGCCCTTCGCTGGCGCTCGGCGTGTTGAAGGGGGTGCTGCGCGAGCACGGCCTCGAC
>VFSW01014734.1_pt1 | contig 10789 bp, 11 predicted proteins | sample 5358111 | NCBI WGS metagenome assembly VFSW01 (sample SAMN11554181, study PRJNA540505) | mine drainage metagenome | isolation source: sediment from site ElyBrook_90M | place: USA: Ely Copper Mine, Vershire, VT | collected 2017
TTCATGTCTAACATCCTCCTGGCCGCTTGTATTGCAAAACCATTGCCAGAGCTAAGTCACTGAAAACTCAAGCTGGCGGCCCGATGGGAACTGGCTGGGCACCACCGCGGTGGTGTTTTTCAACCGGTAGGCGCCGGCGAAACACTATCGGCACAAAAACGGGCGCGTTATAGTTTCTGAAGTGAGACTCGCGACTCTGCTTTTCGTGTGCACGGCTATAGGGTGCGCCCAGCCGGGCAGCATCGAGGGGACGGCAGTGAATCAATCCGGCGGGCAGCCCATGGAAGGAGTCCACGTGCGGTTGATGGCCGGCGGCTTCGAAGGCATTCAGGCCGTTTACGGCGCAATCAGCGACAAAGCCGGCCATTTCTCCATCGCATCGCTGAAACCGGGAGAGTACATGTTGACGGCGGAGCGCACGGGCTTCGTCCTGGTTGCCCCGAAATCGGATTCGGCAAGGGTACCATCCATTCAGATCACACCCGGCCAAAGAGTGCACGATTTCAGACTGGAGCTGGCGCCCCGTGCGGTGCTTGCCGGACGTGTGGTGGACGAATACGGCGATCCGGTCCCGAATCTCACCGTCGAAGTGAGGCCAGTGACCGGAGACGCGCCCGTCCTCTTTTTCAATTCATTGATGGACCGGACCGACGACCGCGGCGAATTTCGCATCGTTACGGCGCCCGGCAAGTTCTACGTGAAGGCAGGTCCCCAGACGATGCGCAACGAGCCGGCGGAGACGCGCACCGACGGTACCAGCGACGCAGTTTACAGCCCGACGTTTTACCCCAGCGCCGCCAACAAAGAACACGGTACAGCGGTAGAGGCCAAGGCCGGCAATGACATCACCGGCCTGGAAATCCATCTGCTTCGCGAGCACACCATGAGCATTTCCGGAGCGGTTACCGGCATCCCGGACCATGCCGGGCTGGCAACGGTCTACATGCGCTATGCCGATACCGCGGGACAACTAAGCGGTCTGCGCGGCACCCTGTGCGACGCCGCCGGCAAGTTCTCATTCGCGCGTTTGCCCTCGGGTAACTACGGGTTATATGCGATCTACAGTTCCGGCTCTCGCCCGTTTCAAAGCGCGACGGTGAATGTCGAACTGAACAGCGCCGACCAATCGGGCGTGGATCTGGCGCTCAATCCCGGCGGCGATCTGACCGGCACATTGCAGGTCACCGGTTTGCCGCCCTAGAAGCGAACTATGAGTCTCGTGCCTTTGGACCGCTTCGGATATTTTTCGGGTCCGCTCTCCGGGAAAGTCGATAGCGACGGCACATTCCAGATCGCCAATGTGATGGCCGGAAAATATCGGGTGACGGTGGAACCTCTACCCGGCAACGGATATGTCAAGACCGTACAAGTGGACGGCGTCGCGGCGCCCGATGGCATTCTGGACCTTTCGCACGGCGCACACGGAGCCCGCGTGAAGGTTGTGGCCGCGGACGGCGCCGGCCAGCTTTCCGGCCGGGTCCGCGACAAGGACGGCCAGCCCATCGTCAACTCCTCAACCATGGTGTTTCTGATGACGGACCCGAAACTGATTAGCGAGGACGACATGACGCGCGTGTCTTCGCCTGACGGCTCGTATTCCAGAAACGGAATCCGCCCGGGCAAGTACCGTCTGTTCGCACTGGATCTGCTCCGCTACGGGAGCGAAGCGCTGCAGTCGGGGGACCTGACCGCGCTTTTCGCCCGCGGCGAAGAAATCGAAATCAAAGAAGGCGAGCGGGTCGTGAAAGACGTCGAGGTGCTCGAAAAGGAAGGCGCGGATGCCGCGAAGCAGTAAGCTGCTGCTCTGCCTCACGGCGGTGTCTGGTTGCGTGTTCAGCCAGCCGGCTAGTCTGCAAGGAGTGATCACCAATTCGGTGACCGGCGAACCGGTGCTGCGGGCGCATGTCGCCCTGCGTCCAACCTACGGCGGACCGGGCGTGGCGAAGCGATTCGGAGCGCTCACCACGGCGGAGGGCAAATTCTCCATCGGCTCGATCGATCCGGGCCGTTACTCGCTGACGGTAGAAAAGGCAGGCTTCATAGCTCTGTCTCCCAGGGACGCGCCTGACTTGAACCTTCAGCCGGGCGACACAAAAAACGATCTGAAACTTGCCCTGGTGCCGGCCGGGGCTATTACCGGACGCATCCTGAATGGCAACGGCGAACCGCTGGAGAATATTCGCATAGCCGTGGACCGGGGCTCGATATCCGAAGGCATCAGTGACGATAACGGCAAATTCCGCATCGGGGGATTAAGCCCGGGCCGCTACCGGGTTCGCGCCATGCCACGGGATCTTCCGGTCTCGCCGGAAATTCGCACCGACGGAACCACGGAGGTGCATTATTCACCCACTTACTATCCGGCCACGCTGCTTTCCAGGTCCGCCAGCCGGGTGGATGTAAGGGCCGGCAGCGAGACCGCCGGTATCGATATCCGACTGCTTCGGACGCCCATCGTGCGAGTCAGCGGAACGGTATCGGGCCTGCCTCCGGGTGCGCAGAACGCATCTATCCAGATCGTGCACCGGCACGGCTCGATGAACGGCGGAAGCGTCAAAGGCGATGGTACCTTTCAAATCTGGAAGCTCGATCCCGGTTCGTACACGATCGACGCCGTATGGGATCGCCCGGACGGCACTCACATGCAGAGTTCGCCCGCCGAGATTGAAGTTACCGAGAGCAATATCGACCATATCAGCCTGAATATGATTCCACCCGTGGACTTTTCCGGCCATGTGACATTCGAAGACGAGCATGCGCGGGCCGCCCAACCGGTCCAGTTCCGCCTGAGTTTCGTGGCGCCGGGTAGTTCCGTTTCAAAAACCGTCGAAATGGATCCCAACGATTCCTTCCATGTCACGGGTCTGGCGCCGGACCGGTACCGGGTGGTCCCGCAGTGGAGCCTCGCCTATGTGAAGTCCATGCAGCTTGGCCCTGCCCAAATCGACGGCGACATCCTGGACCTTCGCAATGGCGCGGCTGGAACGTCGCTGGCGCTGGTGGTGAGTTCCGCGATGGCGGCCATCAGAGGCACGATCAGCGACGATAATGGTCCCGCCGCACATTCCGTGGTGGTGATCGTGCCGGAAGCGTTCACCGGATGGGCCTACCGCTTTGTGGATGCCAAACCTGACGGCACTTACACTTTAACTGGCGTCCCGCCTGGGAAATATAGGATCGCAGCGATGAGCCGAAGCGATTATGACCAGGTCTCTCAGCTCGGAGACCTGGATGAATATCTGGACATGGAACCGATCGAGGTTGGCCCCGGAGACAAGCTCTCCAAAGATCTGAAGAGCGTGAAGCTGTAGATTTGGCTACCCGCCCTTCTTCACGGCTGTGTCCGTTTTCTTCTGGTTCTCTGTCGGCCTCTGAAAGCGTTGCGGCTGGACCGGTTTGGCACTGACGAGGGCGACGAACGCCCGGAGAATCTCGGCCTTCTTCGACGTATCCACCGACAGGCTGCGGACCGCGCCGCCGCTACCGCGAGAGTCCCCGGTTCGGAAAGCTGGAAGTAGCCGGAATCGGCATGCACGGCGAAGCGGGCTGCTGCCAAGTCGTAAGATGGTTGCGTCATACGGCATGGGCTGGAACACGCGATACGCGTGCACGACCGGGTGGGCTTCCGCCCACGCGAAGTCCTTTTCGATGCCGGCGCCCGGAAACGGGAGCGCGGCGCATACCTGCTTGCCGCAATAGAAGACCAGAGCCGGCCAGACGCTTCACCCGCTCCCGGAAAAACGATTACCCGGCGAAGTACAATTGGTTCAACTATGCACGGTCGCGCCTTTTTGGCCCTCACACTGCTGTCTGCGCCGGCCCTTTTTGCGCAGGATGCCGACCCGGGGCGCCTGGTCTTCGAAACCCGCTGTGCCCGCTGCCATGGCGCCGATGGCAACGGCGGCGAACTGGGCCCCGCCATCGTCAACAGACTGCGCGCTCATACCGACCCGGACCTCACTACCCTGATTCACCAGGGATTACCCAATCGCGGAATGCCGCCGGTGCCGGTGAGCGATGCCGAAATAGGGCCGCTCCTGCGATTCCTGCGCTCGCTCGAACCGCGCGGCTTCGTCCGGCCGGTTGTCCATAGGAAAGTCGAAACCACCGGGAACAAACAACTGGAAGGCGAGGTACTGAATGAGGGATTCGACGATCTCCAACTCCGCACGCCGGACCAGCAGGTGCACCTGCTGCGGCGTGTGGGCGAACGGTATCGCGAAGTTACCTCCGAAACCGGGTGGCCCGGCTACAATGGCGACCCCGGCGGCAACCGGTACACCACGCTGTCCCAGATCACTCCGGCGAACGTCTCTCATCTGGCGCCGAGATGGGTGTTTACACTCCCCAATACCGGCCGTCTGGAAGTGACTCCTGTGGTAGCGGACGGCATTATGTACGTGAGCAGCGCCAACGAATGCTACGCGCTGGATGCCGGAACCGGGCGCCAGATTTGGCACTATCGCCGCCCCAGGACGCCCGGCATGGCGGGCAATGCGGCCGGAGGCATCAACCGCGGGGTGGCCGTCGCGGGAGCCCGCGTCTTCCTGGAGACCGACAGCGCGCATATCGTCGCCTTGAACAAAAACACCGGCGAACTGCTGTGGGATACCGAGATGGTGGACTGGCACCTGAACTATTTCGCTACCTCTGCGCCGCTCACTGCGGGCAACATGGTGGTGGCCGGCGTAGGCGGCGGCGAGCATGGTTCGCGCGGCTTCGTCGCAGCCTTCGACCAGGCAACCGGCAAGGAAGCATGGCGCTTCTGGACCATCCCCAAGCCCGGCGAACCGGCGGCCGAAACCTGGAAAGGCAAGGGCATCGAACACGGTGGCGGACCCACCTGGTTCACCGGAACGTACGATTCCGAACTGGATACGGTCTACTGGCCCAGCGGCAACCCCAGCGCCGAATACAACGGCGACGACCGCCTGGGTGACGACCTCTACACCGACTGCATCCTGGCGCTGGATGCCAAAAGCGGCAAGCTCAAATGGTATTACCAGACGACGCCCCACGACCTCTGGGATTGGGACGCCGCCGAGACTCCGCTCGTGATCGACGGTATGTGGCAGGGGCAGCCTCGCAAACTGCTCTTTCAGGGCAACCGCAACGGCTTCTTCTACGCATGGGACCGGACCGATGGCAAGCTGCTCCTGGCCAAGTCTTTCGTTAAGAATCTCACGTGGGCCAAGGGAATTGGACCCGATGGCCGGCCCACGATGAATCCGAAACAGGAGCCCTCCGCGGCCGGCACCAAAGTCTGCACCTCGCAGGATGGCGCCACCAACTGGTATTCGCACTCCTACAATCCCACCACGGGTCTGTTTTATTTGCAGACTCTCGAAAAGTGCAGCGTCTATACCAAGCGCGACCCGGGCGAATGGGTGGCAGGCAGAGAATACCTGGGCGGCTCCCAACGCACGGCGCCCGGCGACAATCCGCAGAGGATCCTAAGAGCGATCGACGTCAAAAGCGGCAGCGTGAGGTGGGAACTGCCGCAGCCGGGTCCGGCGGTTTCCTGGGGAGGCACGCTGGCTACCGCAACGGGCCTGGTGATTTTCGGAGCCGAAGACGGTTCCCTGATGGCCGCTGCCGCCGATAGCGGAAAGCCGCTCTGGAGCTTTCCGGCGAATCAAGGCTGGAAGGCGTCGCCGATGACCTACATGTTCGACCACAAGCAATATATTGCTGTAGCCAGCGGCGGCGATATTCTCGCATTTGGACTGGTGGAGTAAACGCCCTACTTCTTCGGATGGAACGGCGCCGGCGCCCTGCTGCCCGCGGCGGGTTCGGGGCTCGGAAGATCCAGATTCACCACGATGGGTTCCTGCCCGCTGCGCACCACCACGGCTTCGCAGGGCTGGTCAGGCAGGGCGTTGATCTCCTGGTGTGGCACGTAAGGCGGAACGTAGATGAAGTCGCCGGGACCGGCCTCTCCGCTGAACTCCAGGCGATCTCCCCAGCGCATCCGCGCCTTGCCGCGAACGATGTAGAGCACCGTCTCGAGTTCGCCATGATGGTGCGGTCCCGTCTTGGCGTCGGGCTGGACCACGACGGTGCCGGCCCACAGTTTGTTCGCGCCGGTACGAGCGTGCGTGATGGCGGCCGCGCGGGTCATGCCGGCGGTCTGCGGAGTGTTGGAATCGAGCGTACCCGCAGGGACAATCTTGACGCCGTTGTGTTCCCAGTCCATGACTATTTATTATGCTTCGCCACGAGCCCCGTCATGCCCCAGTCGTCGACCGCGCTCACCCGGCCCTGCCCGTGCGGCGGCTTCAGTTCCTCAATTTGAAACCGGATGTGCGTCCCCTGCGCTTCCACCAGGACATGCCCGAAAAACCAGCCGTCCTCGTATTTCCCGGAGTTGCGCAGATGCCCTCCCGCGCTGGGCATCGAGATATACGTCACTCCTTGAAGGGTGAAGTGCAGCATCTGGTGAATATGGCCGGCCACCACGTATTGCACGCCGTATTGCCGCGCCAGTTTCTGGAGCGGGAAATCCGGATTCTGTAGTGCGACGTTGATGAGCCACGACGGGCGATGCGAGACGATGAACTTCACCGGTTGCGCCGCGTGAGCCTTCAGGTCCGCATTCAGAAACGCCATCTCGCCCGCAGGCATTTCGTCCGACCGGCTGTTGTCCAGGACCGTGCAATGGACCGGTCCGGAATCGAAGCTATAATGCGGCGGATGCCCGCCATGTTCCCGGAACAGTTGTTCCGACGCGGCGGACCAGATGTCATGATTTCCCGCGGCCAGGTAGATGGGAAATCGCCGGTACGGCTTGAGGATCTGCTCCACCCGCCGCCATTCCGCGGGCGCGCGGGCATCGTCCAACCCCTGGATGGTATCGCCCACAGTCACCACAAACGCGGGATTTTCCTCCGCTGCCTCGTGCCACACCTGCCCGTACACGCCGGGAACCGCTTCTCCGGTGCGGTCGCCCAGAATCACGAAGCGAAGCGAGCCCGGACCCGCGGCGGCAGCCAGCCATACCGCCAGCAGGAGCAGGACGGCGTACAGGCGCCTCACATGAAGTAGTCTTTGACCTTCTCGAACAGACCTTTTTCGGACGGTGCGTTGTCCACGGGCAGGGTCTCGCGCAGTTGTTCCATCAGCTTGCGCTGCTCGCGCGTGAGGCGCGCGGGAATCTTGACGTCGATGTGCACGTAGAGGTCGCCGCGCCCGCCGGCGTTGACTACGGGGACGCCCTTATTCCGCAGGCGGAACTGCGCCCCGTTCTGCGTGCCTTCCGGGATCTTCAGCTTGTGCGGCTGCTCCATGGTGGGCACTTCGATCTCGGCGCCGAGCGCGGCTTGCGCCATGTTGATGGGAATGGTGCAGTGCAGATCGGTGCCCTGGCGGTCAAAAAAAGCATGCTCTTTGACCTTCAGAAAAACGTACAGATCGCCAGGCGGCCCGCCATGCGCACCGGGCTGGCCTTCACTGGCCAGGCGCAAGCGCGTGCCGTCGTCCACTCCCGCAGGGATATTGATCTTCAGCTTCTTTTGGACCTGCTTGTATCCATGTCCGCGGCATTCCGCGCAGGGATGGCGGATCACTTGCCCCTGGCCTCCGCAGGTGCTGCAGGTGCGGCGGATGGAAAGAAAACTCTGCTGGTAGATTACCTCGCCGCGCCCCTGGCAAGTGGGACACGTGGTAGGACCGCTACCCGGTTCCGAGCCCGCTCCCTTGCACCGGTCGCAGGGTTCCATGCGCGGCACCTGAATTTCCGCATTGATGCCGAAGATGGCCTCTTCGAAGGCGATTTCCAGGTCGTACCGGACATCTTCGCCGCGTTCCGCACGGCTGCGCCGCCGACCACCTCCACCGCCGCCGAACAGGTCTCCTAAGTCGAAGAAATTCCCCAGGATGTCGCTGAAATCCGTGAAAGCGCCGGGATTGAAACCGCCCGCGCCCGCGCCGCCCTGCAGCCCCGCATGCCCGAAACGGTCGTAGCTGGCGCGCTTCTGCGGATCGCTCAGCACGCTGTACGCCTCCGACGCCTCCTTGAATTTCTCTTCGGCTCCGGGATCGTCCGGATTGCGGTCCGGATGGTGTGCCAAGGCGAGCTTCCGGTACGCGCTCTTGATTTCCTGGTCGCCGGACTCTTTGCCAACACCTAGAATTTCGTAATAGTCTCGTTTTGCCACTGGATTCACTACGTTGTTACGGTTTCACCGCGACCCTGACCATCGCCGGCCGCAGGAGCCTTCCCCTGAAATTATATCCCCGCTGAAATTCGCCCAGAATCGTCTGGTCTTCGGCCTCTTCGGTTTCCACGCGCTCCACGGCCTGATGCAGGTTCGGATCGAACGTCCGGCCAGCCGTTTCGATGGTTTCCAGTCCCATCTTTTTCAAAGACTCGGCGAGGCGCTGGTAGATCAACTCCACGCCTTTGGCGTAATCCTTGTCCGCCGTCTCCACCTTCAGGGCACGCTCAAAATCGTCCAGCACAGGCAGGATTTCGCGGACCAGGTCCATGGCCGCAAACTGCAGGTACTCACCGCGTTCCCGCTCCGTTCGGCGCCGCGCATTGTCGAATTCGGCGCGGGCGCGGAGCAGGCGATCGTACAGTTCGGCCTTCTCGGCGACGAGCTGATCGCGCTCGGCAACGATTGCCGCAAGTTGCCCCTCGGGCGATTCCACCGGCAGGTCAGGAGACACGTTGGTTGTATTCGAGTCGGGGTTTTGGGTGTCCACTCATTCGATTTTAACAGAAGCCGGATAGCGGCTAAAGTTAGTAGTGGTCAGTTCGCTGCTTCCAGCGACACGACCTTGATGGTCTGCGTTTTCTCATTCAAAGTGCCGGTCACTTTGACCCTCCGGGCGGCAAATCGTGCGGGCGTTTTCTGGTCACTCAGCTTGAGCACCGTTTTGCCGTCGAATAGCGCATACTGGCTGGACCCTTTGACGCACGCGGCTACGCACTTTTCGTCGGACTCGCCCCCCATCATGGTATGCGACTTGCCGCACATCGTGTCGGTAATCACACCGGTGAAAGTCTGCTCGGCCGCAGTCAGCATTCCGGCGCATGCCAGCGCCACTAAGATCGTTTTCTTCATAGTTACTCCTTTCTTATTCGCAAACGCAGGTAGACATTCACGCCCCAGGGGCGGTCGCCATAGTACGGCTTTAAACTGGCGGGCAGCGTATAGGCCGTCAGATTGGCCCCGATCCCCGTCTCCAGGTACTTCAAATTGCCGATGTCGCGGGTATAGCCGGCCGTGTAGGCGCCAATGCGGTAGATGCCCTCCACGGAAAGTTCGTCCTTATCCACCAACTCCCAGCGGCCGGTCAAAAAGTTGCGGCGGCTCACCGGATACACCGTCTCGGCGAGATAGGAATTGAGGTTGTGCTGCGTGAAGGTATCGTGATTGCGTCCCCAGATGACGCTGCTGGACCAGGAGCTACCCGAATCCATGGGCCGGTTGTAAGAGACCGAAGAGGTGGCCCGGATCACGTCGCCCGCTTCCTGGCGCTCGGGCTTGGTCAACCGGCCGGCGGATACCTGGAACAGCCAGTTCTTCGACGGGGTCACACTCACCCGGCCGGAGTAGGAATTCATGGAACCCCAATCGATATGCCAGCGATTCTCGTCGGGCTCGGTGCCGTAGAAACCGCTTGCTTCCAAACGCAGCCACGCGTGTTGGACGGCCACCGTAGCCACGTTGTCGGCGATGTGCGTCGAATCCTGCCAGTGGTGGCCGAGAGTCGCCTCCGGGAGTTCGGCGGCGGACGCGCGGTGCGGAAATGCCACGGGCCCCAGCGCCGGATCGCCCACCGGCGCGTAGTAAAGCTCCAGCATGGTGTCGCCACTCAGGCTATGAGCGTAATGCGCGCCCACGCCCATGATGAAGTTGTGGGGATGCTGGGCGTCCACCAGCGGCCGGCCGTAGGCTGTCTCTCCAGTTTGGAAAAGCAGCGGATAACTGCGGTTGGTGATGGTGGCCGGCTCCAGGCTGATCATGGTTTCGAGCATGAGGCTGCCGCCCCACAGGGAGTGCCCGGCGGCGGCCATGCCGTAATTCGGCGAGTACAGCTTGTCGCCGCCGCGCGGACCGGATTGCTGCGTATCCACGATGAAGCCCTGCCCCATGAACATGAGGCTCCAAGACCCGGCGCGCGTCATCAGCATGGGCATCTGCCACGACGCTGGATTGCGGCTGGTGCCGGATGCCGTGTCCATGAGATACATGCCCGCCTCGTTCATCTGCGCCAATGCGCAGGCCGAAAAAACAAATAGCGTAAAAGTAAGCTTCATACGGTCTCCTTCGACGACAGGCGAGCGTATGGATCAGGCGCGGATGGGAGTGGAAATGCGGGGGGGCGGCGGGGAGACAGCCTCGGCCGGCGGTGCGGTGATCCGCCATTGCGCGTCAGGGCGAAACTCCCATGACGGCAAATCCGCTACCACGGCCAACGGAGAGTGTGGTACTGCGTTGGCAGCCTCCACAACCACCGGGGAGGCACACGGCTTGACGGTCTGGTGCTGCCGGTGGCACGGCGGGACGTGACAGGGGGTAGGCGTCACGGCGCACTGCGCCACGCACCACGCGTTGGCAAACAACAGCGCCACCGCCAGCAAAACGATTTGGAATTTACCACGCAGCATCCTTCCTCAGGATAACCCAAGATTGCGTGATATCACCCACACGGTCTGTACGAACTGCTGTAAATTAGAGCATGTAGGTTGGCAGTCGGATTGCAGAGTTCCCTGCGATATCGTGTTGCGTGCAATCGCCCATCTCGGACTCGTGCTGCTACTGGTCGCCAGCCTGTGTCT
>VFSW01014736.1_pt1 | contig 10788 bp, 8 predicted proteins | sample 5358111 | NCBI WGS metagenome assembly VFSW01 (sample SAMN11554181, study PRJNA540505) | mine drainage metagenome | isolation source: sediment from site ElyBrook_90M | place: USA: Ely Copper Mine, Vershire, VT | collected 2017
CCCACCCGCCCCCCTTTCTTTCCCAACCCGGGGGGGGGGGTGTTGGCCCCCCCCCCCCAATGTTAACGCCTGCCCGCCGTCGCGCCTCACTCCACCTCCACCGTTGGCGCGATGGCCAGATCGGCGCAACGCCGCAGATCCATCTCCTCCAGCGTGCGCTTCTTGCCGAGCGCGTTCTTGACAAGCTGGAAGGCGCGGGCCAGTTGGTCTTTGGTGAGGTCGTAGCCCAACTCATGCAGTTGCGCATTGAGCGCGGCGCGGCCAGAGAGCTTGCCGACGTACATCCGCCGCTCGCTGGGCGGCAGGCCGATGTCTTCGGGGCGCATGATCTCGTAGGTGCGGGCGTCCTTCAGCACGCCGTCCTGGTGGATGCCGCCGCCGTGCGCGAAGGCGTTGGCGCCGACCACCGACTTCGTCCACTGCGGCTGCATGCCGGAGAGCCGCGCGATCAGCCGACTGGTCGGGATGATCTTGGTGGTATCCACGCGCACGTCGAGGTCGAGATCAGCGCGGCGGGTGCGCAGCGCCATCACCACCTCCTCGGTGGCGGCGTTGCCCGCGCGCTCGCCCAGTCCGTTGAAGCAGGTATCCACCCGCTCGGCGCCGTGTTGCAGCGCGGTGAGCGCGTTGGCGACCGCCAGCCCCAGGTCGTCGTGGCAGTGGGCGGAGATGCGGACGCCGGGGAACTCGCGGCGCACGTCATCTACCAATTGCGCGAAGTCCCAGGGCAGCGCGAAGCCGACGGTATCGCAGAGCGTGACAAAGCGCACACCCTCGCGCATCACGGCGTCTACTACTTCGAGGATGAAGTCATGCTCGGTGCGAGTGGTGTCTTCGAGCGCGAAGTCTATGCTGGCCGTGTATTGGCGACCCCGCGCGACCGCCGTACGCGCCATCTCCAGCACCTCGGCGCGCGTCTTGCCCAGCTTCACCTCGCGGTGCAGCGGCGACGTGCTGATGAAGGGATGGATCGCGCTCATCTCGGCGTCGCGCACGGCCTCCCAGGCGCGATCAATGTCGTCGGCGTAGCAGCGCGCAATCGAGCAGATCTCGGCGCCGTGTACGTTGCGCGCGATCAGCCGGATCGCCTCGAACTCCGGCTCGCCAGAGATGGCGAAGCCACAATCAAGGGTATCGAAGCCCATCGCCGCCAACGCCTGGGCGATCTCTAGCTTCTCCTCGGCGAAGTAGTTGATGCCCGGCGTCTGCTCGCCGTCGCGGAGTGTCGTCTCAAAGAACTTGACGATGCGCGCCATTGCGCAGCCTCCTTTTGGTTATTCCAGCCAACTAAACGGATACTGTGGGTCATCGAGCGCCTCGGCCTCGGCGGCGAGCTTCAGCGGGCGGAAGGTATCCACCATCACCGCCAGCTCCTCGGTGCGTTCGGCGCCCAGGCTCTTCTCCACTGTGCCAGGGTGTGGCCCGTGGGCGATGCCGCGCGGGTGCAGCGTCAGCGAGCCGATCTCGATGCCCTTGCGGCTACCGAAGTCGCCGCTGACATAGTAGATCAACTCGTCAGAATCAATGTTGCTGTGGTTATACGGCACCGGGATCGAGAGTGGATGGTAATCCAGCTTGCGTGGGCAGAAGGAGCAGACCACGAAGTTTGGCCCCTCGAACGTCTGATGCACAGGCGGCGGCTGATGCACGCGCCCGGTGATCGGCTCGAAGTCAGCGATGTTGAAGGCGTAGGGGTAGAGGTAGCCATCCCAGCCGACGACATCCAGTGGATGAAAGTCGTAGGTGTAGGCCATCACCTCGCCGTTGACCTTAATCCGCACCTCGTACTCGCCGCGCTCCTCGTGCTGGGGTAGCTCACTGGGGGCGCGCAGGTCGCGCTCGCAGTACGGCGCGTGTTCCAGCAGTTGGCCAAACTCGTTGCGGTACCGCTGCGGCGGCTGGATCGAGTGGCCGAACGCCTCGACCACCAGCATCCGCTGCTCCGGCGTGGTGGCGTCCACGCGCCAGGTGGTGCCGCGTGGGATGACGAGGTAGTCGCCTTCGTGGTAGGGCAGCGAGCCAAACGTCGTCTCCAGCGTCCCCTGCCCCTCGTGGATGAAGAGCAGTTCGTCGCCCTGCGAGTTGCGGTAGAAGTAGTCCATCGCGGCGGTGGGGCGGACGACCGAGATGGCGCAGTCATCGTTGTAGAGCAGCAGCCGTCGCCCTGCGATGGCGTCACCCTGGCCCACGATGTCTCTGGACTTCAGGTGGTGGTGCCGATGAACCTCCTGCGGCCACTCGTCGCGGCAGACGGCGCCGTGCCGCGCGATCTTGCTGACGCGGGTCGGCGGGTACTGGTGGTAGAGCAGCGAGCAGACGCCGCTAAACCCCTCCTCGCCAAACAACTCCTCAGAGTAGAGGCCACCATCCGGCCTGCGGAACTGTGTGTGGCGCTTATGGGGAACCTGCCCCAACGCTTGATACGATGGCATAGACACGCTCCTTTGCGGAGTTAGAGATTGCCGCGCTTCTCTTGCTCGCGTTCGATGGCCTCGAAGAGCGCCTTGAAGTTGCCTTCGCCGAAGCCACGGGCGCCTTTGCGCTGGATCACCTCGAAGAAGAGCGTCGGGCGATCCTGCACGTTCTTGGTGAAGATTTGCAGCAGGTAGCCATCGTCGTCGCGATCCACCAGGATACCCAGCCGGGCCAGTTCGTCCAGCGGCTCGTCAATCTTGCCGACGCGCGCCTCCAGCTCGTCGTAGTACGAGGACAGGCCGGGGATGAACTCGACGCCCTGCGCCTGCAACTGGGTCACGGTCTTGATGATGTCGCCAGTGAGCAACGCGATATGCTGCGCCCCCGGCCCGCCAGAGTAGTCGAGGTATTCTGGAATCTGCGACTTGCGGCTACCGAGGGCGGGTTCGTTGATCGGGAACTTGACCTTGCCGTGGCCGCCCTGCATCACCTTGGACATCAGCGCCGAATACTCCGTGCTGATCGCCTCGTCGGTGAAGTGGATGATCTGCGAGAAGCCCATCGTGCGCTCGTAGAACTCGACCCACTCATCCATCTTGCCCAGCTCGACGTTGCCCACCACATGGTCAATCGCGGCGAGGCCCGCCCGCCGGGCGCGCTGGGCGTCGGTCGGCGTCAGCGCGCGATACCCCGGCAGGAAAGGCCCAGCGTAGTCGTCGCGCTCGACGAAGCTATGGATCGTCTCGCCATACGTATAGATCGCCGACCGCACGACGCGCCCATGCTCATCCTCGCTGACTGTCGGCTCTTGCGCGGGCCGCGCGCCCCGGCTGACCGCCTCGTGGAAGGCCTTGGCGGCGTCGGGAACCTGCAACGCGATATCCTTCACGCCGTCGCCATGCAGCAGGGCATGCCGCGCGATCGGGCTATCGGCGTTGAGCGCCGTCGTCAACACTAAGCGAATCTTGCCTTGCTCCAGCACATAGCTGGCGCGGTCGCGCACGCCCGTCTCCAGCCCGGCGTAGGCGGTGGGGACGAAGCCAAACGTCGTCGCGTAATACTGCGCGGCCTGCTTCGCGTTGCCGACGTAGAACTCGATATAGTCCCAGTTCTTGATCGGCATGAACTCATCTTGCGCCTGGGCCTGCGCCTGTCGCTGATCTTGTCGTGTGTCTGCCATGCTGGTATACGCCTCCTCGTGTGGTGGTGGTGGGCCTAACCCCTGGCCCCTTCCCACAACGGTGGGAAGGGGGAATGTTGGACGCCGGCTCGCTATCCCCCGATCACTCTATGTGGCAAGGGGAACATATTGGACGCCGTTGGGGCATGATGTATCGTGAGGAAATTTGCGATGGGTCACGCGGCGATAGGGATAGGCGAGGGGATGGGCGCCAGCGGACGCCGCGCACACGGATGGATCAGCGCGCATATCCCCAAACTCCTTTGTTTCGGGTCGCCGCCCCAGCACAGCGAGGCGGCGCGCAGAGTGTATCTACGCGGCATTATAGCACGTCGCCGCGAAGGCGAACGGCGCCCACAAGTAATCGCTCTGTGCGCAAGCGATCACTTGTGGTGGGTGGCGGCGCGTCGGCGGGCGGCGCGGCGCTTGAAGCGGCGCATCCGCTGGCGCTGCTGGGCGCGCTCGGCGGGCGTGCGGCTGCGCAGTTTACCATTGTGCGGCAGGGCTGGCGCGCGGACGTGGGTGAAGAGGCTGCGATAGTGGGCGGTGTGAAACAGTTTGCCAGTCAGCACATCCCGCCCGTCGGCCTGCGCCATGCCGATCAGCCGAAAGGCGCCCACCGCCAGCGCGGCGCCCAGCGGCGGCGCCACGACGTAGAGCCACTGATGCGCCCAATAGGCGGCGACCAGCGCCGGGCCAAGGCTGCGCGCCGGGTTTAGGCTGGTTCCCGATATCGGCGCCTCCTGCCAGACCATCGTCGCCACCAGCAGCCAGGTCATCAGCGGCGTCCAGCGCATCAGGCGCGGATCGCTGACGAACAGGAAGATGCCCAGCACGAGCAGCCCCGTCAACCCAACCTCGGCGACGAAGGGCAGCCAGAGTGGATACGCCGGGCTGGGCAGCGTCATGCCGTCGCGCACGCTGGCGGCTCGCGCGCCCCCGGCCACCGCCAGCAGCGCCGCGCCCCACGCGCCCCACGCCCGTAGCCCCCGGACGTAGCCAACAAGATCGAGCGTGGGAAGCTTGCCATGCAGCCAGAAGGCCAGCGAGACGGCGGGGTTGATGTGCGCGCCGCTCAGCTTGCCCAGCGGCGAGATCGCCACCAGCGAGCCGCTCCCGGCGAAGAGCAACCCGGTCAGCAACAGGCGCAGGCTGTGGCTGGGGATCAGCGGCGCGATCGGCGATCCCGCGCCGAAGTCCAGCGTGACGGCGCTCAGCCCGGCGAAGACCAGTAACGCCGTCCCCAACAGTTCCGCAGTATATTCCGGCCAGTGCAGCGTCAGCGCGGGTCGCGGGGTCGCGGGTGTGATCGCCGCTGGCTGAGCAGCGTTGGCGTCGCCCGACCCCTGGCGCGTGGCCTGCTGCGCCGTGCGTTGACGACGCCTGCTGTTGGCGCCAGCGTCAACCGTGGGGTCACGCTGCGCGCGCATGGAGGTCAAAGACATCCATCCACAACCTTCCGATGTGCGCGACGACTGGACGAATGTCGCCTCGTCGAGCTGTTCGCCGACCAAGCCCGGTGGCGCAGATCACAGCAACAATGTGAACCAGGGACGTAGTTTTTCTTCCGGCGCCGTGGTATGCTTGGTCGCAAAGAGTTCACCGCGCATCCCAATATCAATATTTGTGTGTGTACGTTTGACCTGAACTTGACCTGAGCTGAGTAGAACGTGGAGGCCCAATTTGGCTGAGCGCCCCTCGTATCTCATCATTGGCAATGGCATCGCAGGCGTCGTCGCCGCCGAGACGTTGCGCGCTGAGGACTCCGCCGCCGCAATCACCGTGGTCGCGGACGATCCCTTTCCGGTTTACTATCGGCCCGCGCTCAAAGATTACCTGGGGGGACGCCTGCGTGAAGATAAACTGTGGGCGCGCCCTACTGCATTCTACCAGAACCTGGACATTCGTTTCATCCCGGCGCGGGTCGTCGCGCTTGATACCAGCCAGCGAACCGTCGCGCTCAGTGGCGGCCAGCGTCTGGGCTACTCGCGGGCGCTGCTAGCCCAGGGCGCCAGCGCAACCGGGCTGACCTGCCCCGGCGCGACCCTGGCAGGAGTCGCGCGGCTGCGCACCGTTGCGGACTACCAGGAGGCGATGGCGCGACTACCCAACGTGCGGCGCGTGGTGGTGACGGGCAGCGGCACCCTCGCCTTGGAGACCATCGAGACGCTGCGGCATCGCGGCGTCGCAGTGACGCATTTGGTGCGGCGGCGCGCCCTGTGGTCGGAGGCGCTGGACGCGACCGCCTCCGATCTGGTGTTGGCGCAAGAGCGCCGTGATGGCGTGGATGTGCGGCTCGAAGAAGAGATCGCCGAGATCACTGGCCAGCAGGGGCAGGTGACGGGAATAGTGACGGCGCGTGGCGCGCAGATCGCCTGCGAGTCGGTGGTCTGCGCGATTGGCATTGACCCGATCATTGATTTCGTCAAGCGGGCGGGCGTCGCCTGTGGCCGCGGCGTCACCATAGACGAGACGACCATGCGTACCAACGCGCCGGGCGTCTTCGCCGCTGGGGATGTGGTGGAGACGACCGACCCGCTCACCAAGCGCGCCCGCGTGCTGGGGCAGTGGTATCCAGCGATCCAGCAGGCGCGCGCCGCAGCCTATAGCATGCTCGATCTGCTGGATACCAGCCGTCCATTTCGCGGCAGCGTCTTCTACAATGCGACGTTTCTCTATGGCCTGCCCTTCGCCTCGGTCGGCGTGGTGAACATCCCGCGCAACGCCACGCCGCAGGAGGCCTATACGGAGATCGTCGCCGATCCGCAGCCGCGCGTCTACCAGAAAGTGATCGTGAAGCGCGGCGTCCCGGTGGGGATGCTGGCGCTGGGCGACCGTCGCCGCGTGCTGGCGGTCAAGCGCGCGATTGATCATAGCGTTGACCTCAGCCCGGTGCTGGGGCGCCTCTTCGCCGACGAGTTCAACCTGACGCGCTGGCTGGATGACCAGGGTATCCCACCGGCCCGGCTGACCGCCCGCCGCGAAGGGATGGTGGACGTGCAGGCGGTGGCGTATACCGGCGGCGCGACGGTGCGCGTCGCCAAACCGGCGGCGCTGGCCACGCCTGCTGCGGGCGCTACGCCTCGCGCAGCGCCCACGCCACCAGACGTGGCGCCCGCTGGGCCAGCGGTGGCGCCCCAGACCGGCTGCGAGTTGACGCTGGTGGAGGCGCCGGGTGGCGACCTGAGCGTCGCCCCACAGGTTACTCCGCTGAGCCAGACGCGGGTTATGGGCGTGGGCAGGCAAGACGGCGGCTATCTGCGCATCGCCCACGCTTCGATCTCGCGCCGCCATGCCGAACTCAGTTACGCCAACGGCCAGTACCTCGTGCGCGACCTGGGCAGCTTCAATGGCACGTTCATCAATGGCGCACGGGTTCCCTCCGGCAGCGTCACCGTCCTTCCAGACGAGGCGCGCATCCGCTTCGGCGATGTGGTCTTCCAGTTCGTCGGGCGGCAGGCCACCAGCGCGAGCGAACGAACCATGCTAGGGCTGACCCTGCGCGCTGAGGATTTCGCCACACGCCGCGCCTCCGCAGGCCCAGCGCCGCAACCGGATCAGCCAGCGCAACCCGCGCCAGCCGCGCAACCTGCGCAACCCGCGCCAGCCGCGCCGTTGGCGCAGCCGACCGTAGACGCGGATGGGTCGCTCCACTTGCCGGGGGCCAACGTGGCGCTGCCCCCGGCGGCGGTCGCGGCGCTCGCCACTACGGCGGCGCTGGTGGCGATCATGGGGGGCGAGCCGCGCGTGTATCCGCTTCAGCCGGGCGCAACGGTCACGCTGGGGCGCGCGCAGAACGCCACCATCCGCATCGCCGATACCGCCGTCTCGCGCCAGCATGCCGAGGTGTTCAGTGGCCCCGACGGCTTCTATATTCGTGACTTGGGCAGCAGCAACGGGGTGATCGTCAACGCGACGCGGATAGCCAATCCCTATCGTCTCACCTCTGGCGACCGCATCACAATCGCCAATCTCGTCATCTACTTCCTCGACCAGCGCGACGACGCGCGAACACGTCGGGTTTGATCTGCATTTTGGGTACACACTAGAGACCCCCATAACCTGCTTGGCGCGCTCGGCGCCAGTGAGGAGACCACCGATGCCGCAACGGACGACCGCGACGCCGCTGATTGGCATACAGCACCGCGCCAACATCCAACCGTTGACCGAAGACCAAGTACGGTTTGAGATTGATATGTGCATTGGCTGCGACCGCTGTATGCGCGCCTGCCCGGTGCCGATGTCGTCACAGGTGATGATCGCTGATCTCAACCGCGCCAACACCTCCGACCTTATCTCGCCCCAGATTGCCCGCTTCACCGAGGAGTGCGTGATGTGTGGCTCGTGCGTGCCAGTCTGCCCGGTGGATAACCACCGCGACCTACTGATGCTCGCGCTAAAGCAGCGGTTGGGCGTTTCCTGGGATGGCGATGTGAATCTGGAACGAGCGATTGATCACCTCCCGGCGGGCTGGGATGTCGCCACCCTGATCGCTCGCTTGCGCGATCAGGAAGTCTTTGCTGACCCCACACAGGTGATTGATAACTACCTGCTGCACTTCGTAGCGACCTCCAAGATTGTCTCGCTCGTGCCGGGCGAGACGCTGACGCGCGAGGGTACGTATGGCCGCTCGATCTACTTCATCCTCGACGGGCGGCTGGGTCTTTCAAATGCCGGGCCGGATGGGCAGGACTTGAGTGTGGCCGTGTTGCGGGCGGGCGAATACCTGGGTGAGCGTGGCATGTTCACTGGCCTGCCGTATGACGCGACCACGCGCGCCCTCACCAACGCCATCGTGTTAGAGGCGCCCGAACAGGTGATGCAGCGCCTGATGGAGATCGTGCCTGCGGCGCGCCAGTACTTCGAGCGACTGCACGACGCAAACGCGATCGCCGAGGCCTTTCAGCGCCTCGATCTGCTCCAGGGCCTCTCGACGCAGGATGTGCAGTGGCTGGCGCAGCAGAGCGTGATTGAGGTCTATGACCGCGACGCGCACATCTTTGGCGAGCATGCGCAGACCAACACGCGGCCCGCGCGCGAGTCGATCCACCTTGTCCTCGAAGGCTTCGTCAAGGTCGCGCGCCGCACGACGGCGGGCGCGGGGCGCGCGAAGACCGACGAGCGCATCATCGCCTATCGGCAGCAGGGCGACTATTTCGTGGGCGGCCTCGATCTGTTGGGCGATGGGGGCGCCGTCACCGTCAGCGCGATCACCCGCGTGCGGTTGGCGCAGACGCCCCAGGCGGCGGTGATGCCGCTGCTGCACCGCTACCCGGCGGCGCGCCACCGCGTCCAGCAGCGCCGGCTCCGATAGCAAGCGTCCGCGGCGGCGGCGGAAACGCAGCGCGTCTCGTTGGCCCAGCTCGCCAGCGCCTCGCAGCAGCGCCTCGCGCAACCCGGCGTGGCGACCACCACCGCCGATGACCGCCGCGCCAACGAGGCCGCCGCGCGCCAGGGACTGCGTTCGCTGGTGGGTAACGGTGTGATCGAGGGTACCGAGGTGCTGGTAATTGACCTGGACAAGTGCGTACATTGCAACAACTGCGAGGATGCCTGTGAGTTGCGCCATGGCCACTCGCGGATGAACCGCAAGGGGATGGTGGTGGGCAACATCAGCATCGCCACCGCCTGCCGCCAGTGCCAAGACCCCGTCTGCATGCTCTGTAGCCGGGCGGGGATCGCGCGTTTGCCCAGCGGCGAGGTCTACATCACGGAGAGCTGCATCGGCTGCGGCATCTGCGCCGAGCGTTGCCCCTACGACAACATCTCGATCATGTCGCTCGACGAAGATGAGCATGCCGCCGCCGAGGCCGAGCCACTCTGGCGGCGGTTCAGCGCGATGCTCGCCAGGGGCTTCGGCCAGGAGCGCGGACGACGCACGCTGCCGGTGGTCTCGCCACGCGCCACCGCTGGCCCACTCGCCGAAGACGCGACCGACCCGGTGGGTGGGCTGCGCAAGAAGGTGGCGATCAAGTGCGACCTCTGCGCGGGCTACAACAATCAGGCGTGCGTGCAGGCCTGCCCGACTGGCGCGGCGTTCCGCACCCAGCCCGTCCAGTTCTTCGGCTCGACCGAAGATATTCTGCGCCGCCGCGCGCTGTGACGCCAGCCAGACATGCGCAACCGCCGACGCGGCTACGCGCACATGAGCGTCAGCAAACCAGCGAAGGGAGTGAACCCCGATGGTGATGGTCAACCAACCCACCCAACCGCAGCAACCAGCGCCCGCCGCGCCAGCGGGGATGCGCCGCCTCTGGAAGACGCCCACCTCGCCAGCGTTCCGCCGCTGGGCGATCTTCATTGGCGTCTACTGCGCAGCCTTCTATCTGCTCTATCTCGTGCTGTTCCATGCGCGACCCTTCACCGGCCCTTTCGAAGACCCATTCCGCACGGGCATCATGTCCTTCATCCTGATCCTGGCGACCACGGCGTATACGCTACGCCGCCGGTTCGCGCGCAATCTGCCCGGCAAAACCGAGGACTGGCTCTGGATGCACGTCACGCTGGGCGTCGGCGCCCTGGCGCTGGCGCTGCTCCACGAGAACTTTCGCTATGTGCTGCATGATTCGTGTTTCGCGTTCGACTGCCTCTCGCGCCAGTTCTGGGGGACGGCCTCGATCTATGCGCTGATCTTCATCGTGGTCAGCGGCATGGTCGGGCGGCTGCTCGATAGGTGGCAGACCCGCATCATCGCGCAAGACGCCGCCAGCAATAGGGTGGGCATCCTACAATCCGTGCGCGAACGCATCCTCGAATTGGAGTATGTGGTCGAGCGCCTCAGCGCCGGGAAGTCCGACGCCTTTAAGGCGTACTGTTTGGCGGCGTTCGAGGGGCCAAGCCTGCCACTGGCAATGCCTGCGCTGGCGCGCCAGGAGCAAGCCGATTTCATGCAGGCGCACGAAGCGCTGGTGACGCGCGCCCGGCTGGCGGAGTCGGCGCAGCGCCAGCAGCAGGCGATCACGATCTTCAAGGTGTGGCGCATCATCCATGTCACGCTCGTGCCACTCGCCATCCTGATCATCACCTATCACGGCGTCCTGGAACTGCTGACCAACGTGCTGCACATCATCAAAGTGTGAGCTAGGCAGCCAGCCAGTGGCCCACCCTAAACCCGACCACAGCCGACGGCGCCATCGCTGGGTATGCGGGCGACGGGCGGGTGGACGGCAGTGTCTCCCCGGCGTTATCAGGGA
>VFSW01014737.1_pt1 | contig 10788 bp, 10 predicted proteins | sample 5358111 | NCBI WGS metagenome assembly VFSW01 (sample SAMN11554181, study PRJNA540505) | mine drainage metagenome | isolation source: sediment from site ElyBrook_90M | place: USA: Ely Copper Mine, Vershire, VT | collected 2017
TCGGGGAGGAGCTGGTCCTTGTCGAGGAGGGAGGCGAAGGCACCGTGCTCGAGATGAGCGACCAGAAGGGCGTCGGGCCGGTCGGGGACGTCATCGTCTACCGAGGTCGCATCGCGGTCGGCGACGAGATCGTGGTCACGGGCCGCGACGAGCCGTTCACGACGCGCGTTCGGGGGATCTACCGTCCGGCCGTGTCGCGCACGGGGAAGGCCCCCAAGGTGCCTAAGCTCGACTCCCTGTCGTTCGTCGAAGCGGCGGCGGGGGTGTACCTCGCCGCCACGGGCATCGAAGGCGCCATGCCCGGAGGACTGCTCAAGGTCGTCCGCACGCCAGAGGAGGCCATGCAGGTCCGCTCGGATCTCGCCCGCGAGAGCCATCCCGTAGCGGAGATCGCCGAGAGCGGCGTGGCGCTCGCCGCCGATACCCTAGGCGGGCTCGAGGCGTTGGCCTTCGAGTGCCGGGAGGCGAAGATCCCGATCCACGAAGCGTCGGTCGGACCGATCGGCCGACCGACCGTGATCCGGGTCGCCACGGTGAAGGATCCGACCCACCGGGCCGTGCTCGCGTTCAACGTGCCCGTCCTCCCGGATGCCCAGCCCGAGGGCGAAACCGGGCCGGTCCGCATCTTCCGCAGCGAGGTGATGTACCGAGTGATCGAGGAATACGGAAAGTGGAGAGAAGAGCGCCAGCGTGCGCTCCAGGTCCAACGACGGCTCGAGCTCGTCCATCCGGCGAAGCTCCAGATCCTTCCGGGAAACGTCTTCCGCGCGTCGAAACCCGCGATCGTCGGGGTCCGGGTGATCGGGGGGACTCTGCGCGCGGGCGTCCGCCTGATGCGGCTCGATGGCACCGAGATCGGCATGCTCCGCAGCCTGCAACGGGATGGGACCTCGGTCGCTCAAGCGGACGAAGGCTCCGAGCTCGCTGCGGCGATCGAGGGGGCCATCGTCGGCCGCAACGTCCAGGAGGGGGATCTCCTGCTGGTCGCCGTGCCGGAGTCGGCCGCGCGGATCCTGCGCAAGCAGCCGCTTACCCCCTCCGAGATGGCGATCCTCGAGGAGGTCGTTCGGATCCACCGGCCCGAGAGCCCGTTCTGGGGGCAGTGAAGGCTCAGCGATCGAGCTCGTCGTCGGAGGCCGGGTCCTCCGGGAGATAGGGCTCCTCCTCCAGCTCTTCGAGATATCGATCGTCCTCCGCGACAGAATCCGCGACCGTCGCCGATGGATGCGCGTAGATCCCCGCGCGCAGGAAGAGCCCGAGGAAGATCGCGACCGCCCCGATCCCGAGGAGCACGAGCGCCCCCGTGACGAGCGCGATCAAGGACCACGTCGGAAGGTACGGGGTCGAGGGAACGTAGGTGGCCACGATCGTCCCGCTGACCGTGGCCGGAGTGCTCCCGTTGTTCGTCAGCACGACGTAGACCGGAAGATCGATCCCGCCGGAGCTGCTCCAATTCCCGGAGGCATTCCGGGTCCAGGAGACGAGTGGGGCCGTCGGGGTACAGCTCGGGCCCTGCGGCGCGCACGGGAGCCGATCGTAGAGCGAGACCGCGATGGGGTAATCCGAGACCCAGGAGAGATAGATATTCGCGGAGGGAGCGCTCGCGGGAGAGATCCTGCTGGTCGCCGTCGAGTTGTCCAAGAGGTAAGGAACATCGAGCGTCGCCGCCGACATCTGGCTCGGGGGGGGCGGAAGGCTGATGATGGTGGCGATGAAGGTCGACCCGACGATGGCGACCCCGATTCCCACGATAAGGAGTCCCTTGCGCACGTCTCAGTCTATCGGCAGGGAGGAGATACACTTTGGCGGCGCCGAACCGCCGACCGTCGGCGCGCCGGAGCGCGAGGAGGGACCCCCAGCGCTTCGTGGAGCTGGCGGGTCAGGTCCGTCCACTCCGCCGAATCTTCGAGCTGGAGCTGCCGCGCGTACCGGGCGAGTCGAGCCCCCTCCCGGGCCCGGACTCCGGGCACCATTTGCAGGCCGGTGAACGTGAACCGCGAGCGGTGGCGGCCCCTCGGTTCGATCCGATACACGAATTGCGAACGGTTCGACGCGTCTCCGATGTACGTGCAGATCCAGGAGTGTTCCTTCGGGTAGAGGTGAACGAGCTTCGATTTCCGGACCGTGCGGCCATTCCGGCGGAAGTGGTCGGTCAACAGGTACAGATCCGGGGCCAGTCGAACGACCTCGCGGGTGCCCTCGGACCCCATCCGCTTCAGATCGTCGACGTCGAAGTCCGTCAGCCATGCATACGCCTCCTGGGCCGAGACTCGGAAGCTCTTTCGGAAGCGGTATCGTGCCATCGACCGTGGGGCCATGTTCCTCCACCTTCTCCGCCCTAGCTTGGACGATGGACTAAATAGACCTACGTTCACTTCTATTCCTTGTGACCGGCGAAGGCGGTCCCCGTTCGGCGCCGACGACCGATGCCCCGGCGGCCTGCCCGATGTGCCGCAGCACCCACCGGATCGTCGACCCCGTGCGGTCGGAAGTTCATTGCTCGGAGTGCGGCCTCGTCTTCGAGACCGGCGAGCTCATCACCAGCGGCCCTGCCCCCTCCTCTGGAAACTCCTCCACCGGAAGCGGCCGGGGGATCGGCCCCTTCGCGCCGAGCGGGAGCTCCCGGCGCGCTCTGGGCTCGACCTTGTCGCTCACCCGCGACGGCCAAGGTCGCCGCCTCGATTGGCACCGACGCTACGAGTTCCAGCATCTCAAGCGCGTGATGCAACGCCAGACCTCTCGGGTTACGGGCGGGGCGTCCGATCGCTCCTCCGCCCACGGCGAGCTAGCGCTCGTGGGAGACCGCCTCGCATTGCCGTCGGTCGTGATGACCGAGGCCGAACGGATCTTCCAGGTCGCGAAGTCGAAGGGGCTGTCCCGGGGCCGCAGCCTCGGCGCGAGCGTGGGGGCGGCGATCTACGCGGCCTGTCGGCGCTTCGCCATCCCCCGGACCCTGAGCGAGATCTCGGAGGCGGCGGGCGCGTCGCGCCCCGACGTCGGCCGGGCGTTCAAGATGATCCAGCGCGAGGCCGAGCTCGCGATCCCCTCGGTCGGGATGAAGTCCTTCCTGGTGCGGTACGCCGAGGAGCTCGCCCTTTCCTCCCACGTGCGCTCGACCGTCGAGGCGATGATGGAGGAAGCGCAGAAGGAGCCCGAGCTCTCCGGGCTCAGCCCGCACGGGCTCGTGGCGGCGATGATCTACCTCGCCGCGGAGCGCGAGGGCGAACGCCGGTCCCGAGCTCAGGTCGCCCGGGTCAGCGCGGTGACCGAGGTGACGCTACGATCGACCAGCCGGGTGCTCGAGCGCGTGATGGGGCTCGCGCGGGAGCCTCGCCCCGCGGACCCGTCCGATCGCGCTACGTGAGCACGAGATAGTAGCCCGCGCTCTTCTCGCGGACCTTGCGGCGAGCGAGCCCCTTGGTCTGGAGCTCCTGCAGCGCGTTGAGGGCCATGTTCTTCGGCAGCTTGGAAGTCTGGGTGATCCGCTCGGCGGTCCCCATCTTCTCCTCGCCCAAGTAGTTCAGGTCCTTCATGGCCCGATAGACCTTGACCGCATTGGGCGAGAGCGTATCCTCGATCGACATGGCGCGTTCCGTGCGCGCCCCGACCCCGCGGGCGGGATAACGGTGTCCGTCCGCTCCCCCACGCTCGACTGTATTAAGCCGTCCACGCCCGTGGTCCCGCCGGATGGCGACGCTCTCGCACATCAGCCCCTCGCGCGTCGAGGCGCTCGGCGACATGATCTTCGGCCTCGCGCTCTCGATCACCGCGATCCAGCTCGCGTTCGCCCCTCCGAACAACCCGGTGGAGGTGGTCGGATACATCGCGGAGTTCGTCGTGAGCTTCGGCCTTCTCATCTGGATCTGGACGTCCTACACCCGTATCACCGAACGGATTACGGTGGAGCGGGAGAAGCTCCTGCTGCTCAGCGCCTTGCTCCTGATGCTCGTGTCGCTGGAACCGTACCTGCTGTTCATCGTATGGTCGGGCGTCTTCCTCGGACGGGATCAGACGCTGCTCGATCTATCGTCGATCGCCTGGTCGCTGGACGTCGCGCTGATGTTCCTGATCCTCGGCCTGATGATGCGTCAGGGGATCCTGCACCCCGCGCACGAGGTCCCGTCGGCCCTCTCGCACGAGATCCAGAACCTGATCCACTGGCGGTACGTCAGCGCGGCCCTGATCGCCCTCGCGATCCTGCCGGTGTTCTGGTCGTGGACCCTCACCACCTCCCAGCTGAACGATGCCTCTCCGCCGAAGCTTATCGTCCTCCATGCGCGCTACTTCTACTGGGTCGTAGCGCTCGGAGCGGCCGCGATCGGCGCCCGCTGGATCGCTCGGAGGGGCGAACGCACGATGCAGAGGATCGGCTACGTTCGGTCCCCCGCTGCGGACGACGCGTGAGCGGGATGGGTTCGGAGTTCCTACGATGACCGCGCGTCGGCTGACGGTGATCTGGGACGAGCGGTTCCGGAAGTACGACTTCGGGGAGGGTCACCCATTTCAGATGTCGAGCCGGGCGCTCGCCGCCCGCCTGCTCGAAGCGACCCTAGCACCCGAATCCAGGGTGGAATGGGTGCGAGAGATCGATCCGGCCTCGAAGACCGAGCTGTCTGCGTTCCACACGCCGGAGTACCTCGAGCTCGTCGAGCGCTCCAGCGCGGGAACGCGCTCGGTCTTCCTCGACACGGGCGACACGCCCGCGTTTCCCGGATGTTGGGAGGCCTCCGGCCGCGTGGCCTCTGCCTCCCTGCGCGCGGTCGCTCTCGCCCGCGAGCGGGACGCGCCGGTGTTCCAGCCGTCCGGCGGCCTGCACCACGCCCACCCGGACCGGGCGAGCGGCTTCTGTATCTTCAACGACGTCGCCCTCGCCGTTCGCCGCGGGCTGGACGGAGGCGACCGGGTCGCGTATCTCGACATCGACGCCCACCACGGGGACGGCGTGATGTACGGGTTCTTCGACTCCGGACGCGTCCTCGATATCGATTTCCATCAGGACGGGAGGACGCTCTTTCCCGGCACCGGGTTCCCGAGCGAGACCGGGCAGGGCGACGGCGAGGGTCTCAAGGTCAACCTTCCGTTGCCGCCGGGCGCGGGAGATGAGGCGCTCGTCCCGCTCTTCCGGCGCGTGGTCCCGCCGTTGATGCGCGAGTTTCGCCCCGATCTCATCGTCCTGCAACATGGATTGGACGGCCACGCGGGCGATCGACTCGCGGGCCTCCAGTACACCCCCGATGGGTACGCGGCGGTCTTGGACGAGCTCCTGGACCTCTCTCGTGAGCTGTGTCGCTCCCGCCTCCTGGTCACGGGCGGGGGAGGATACACGCCCGAGAACGTCGCGCGAGGGCTCGCTCGAGCCGGCCACCGCCTCGCGGGCTCGGTTTCGGGGCCGGGGCGGGACGACCCGCTACCGATCGCTTGGCGGGCCGAGTTCGAGCGGGAGACGGGAGCGGCGGCCCCGCTCGATTGGTCGATCCCTACCCAGCGGCTCCCTTCGCCGTGGAACTCGGGGGCCGAGGAGCAGCTGGTCGGCGATCTCGAATCGGCCCTCGGGCGCCGGTTCCCGCGACCCCGCATTCAGAGCTGAACGGTCCAGCCGGCACGATCGAGCAGATCGGCGTCCGAGGCCCGGATGCCTCGCGCGATATCGGGCTCCGCGAGCACCGGTGCGCTCGCTCCCCGACCGCTTGCTCGAACCCGGGCCCTCGCGACGGTCGTCGCTCCGATCCAGCGCAGTTCTCGAGTGATGCGGATGAGGACATCCTCCCCGGAAGGTTCCTCGAGCATGGCCGCGTGCACGAACCCGAACAAGGCATCGCGCTCCAGCCAGTAGGCGAGATACTCTCGCAGGGCGCGCTCCGCGCCGGCGTCGAGCCGCGGCATTCGGGTGGGAGGGGGCCAGACGCCCAGCCACGCACGGATGCCTCCCGCCTCCTGGAGCTCCACGAGCTGCCAGCCGCCGGCGTGCCCGGCGATCGCGACGGGGCCGCGTCGGTCATCAAAGAAGAGCGGCAAGACCTCCTCTCCCTCCTCGAGCTCAGGAGGATCCTCGACGGGAAAGTCCGACGAATCCGGCAGGGGAATCCGTCCGCGCAACGACGCGCGGACCTGGAGCGTCGGTACCCATAGGCCCTCTCGTTCGAGGATCCGCTCAACGCGCTGACCGTCCCGTCGTGCGGTCGCCAGGGCTCGCCTTCCTTCCTCGGAGCGGCATCGAGCCTCGGCGCGGCCGAGCTCCGTCTCGAGACCGCGGGGGGGCCCGAGTGCACGGACGCCCCCCGGATCGACCGCCCCCGAGATCGCGACGCCGGGACAGGACAGCACCGCGGACGCCTGGAAGCGAGTCCCGGCGTGGACGATCACGGGAAACACGGCGCACGGGAACGGTCGCGCAGCGTGCACGCCGCAGCGACTCTGGGCGAGGAACTGGCACGCTCCGCCCTGCGGCCGGGCGGCAATGTAGGCCCTGCCGCGTGCGTCGGCAATGAAGGTGCTCTCCGGAGCGATCTGAAGAAGCTCCGCTCGCTCGGCTCGATCCGCCGCGGGGGTCGCGTAGCAGCAGAGGCCGCAGTCCGGGCGGCATGCAAACTCGAGCCCTTCCAAGAGCGTCGTATCCAGCCGGGAGTCGAAGGGTGATCCGCCGTTCACGGAGGACCTGAGTTCGACGTCTGTCTTGGGCGTTGCTCTCCGAGCCTGCACGCGTGTCGGGAAGATCGCGCGACGCGGCCGCGTCGTGTTTCGCCGGTGCCGCCCGGCGACCGCTGGTGGCGCGTCGATCGGTCGAGGGACCCGCGGGTGGAGCGGATCGGCGTGGGGCAGCAGAAAGAAATATCCCCCGCCGCGCGTCCCCGCCGCCGATGACCGAAGGGTGGCCCTCGCCGATGAACGAAGGGCATATCGGCGTCCTCGGCCACCAGATGTTCTACCGTATCTGCGGCCCGATGGATGCCCGCGAGACCGTGCTGTGCATCCATGGAGGTCCGGGTGCGACGCACGACTATCTCCAGCCGTTCGCCGACCTCAGCCGGCACGGATACCGAGTGGTTTTCATGGACCAGCTCGGGTGTGGCCTCTCGGAGCGCACCACCGATACCTCGCTCTTCACGGTCGAGCACAATGTGGAGGAGGTGGAGGGCCTCCGGCGCTCCCTCAACCTTGGCCCCGTCCATATCGTCGGTTCGAGCTACGGTGGAGCCCTGGTGCTCGCGTACGCGCTCCGCTATCAGGAGCATCTGAAGAGCCTTGTCACGGTCGGCGGGCTCGCCAGCATCCCTCTTGCGGTCCGCGAGATGTGGAAGCTCGTGGACGGAATGGCGGCGGAGGACCGCGATACGATCTACAAGTACGACCAGCTTCACGAGTACGAGCACCCGGAGTATCTCCGAGCGGTCGAGCACTTCTATCGGCAGTTCGTCTGCCGCCTGCCCGAGTGGCCCCCCCTCGTGACCTACTCGTTTGCGGAGATCAGTAAGCCCGTGTACAACTACATGAACGGCCCGAACGAGTTCACGATCACGGGTACGATCCGGGATTGGGACATCTCCGGTCGGCTCGGCGAGATCCGGGTCCCCGCGCTCGTCACGGGCGGGAGGTACGATGAGGTCACTCCCGCCTGCGCGCGTCAGATCGCCGGGGCGGTTCCCGGCGCGGTGCGCATCGAATTCCCGGACAGCTCGCATACCCCGTTCTGGGAGGAACGGACCGCGTACCTTGATGCCGTACGGAGCTTCCTCGATTCGATCGCTTGAGCTCGACACCGGCTTCGGGTTCGGCTGAGCACACCCCTATGCGTGCGCGAACCGACCGGACCTCGTGCGGTGAATGGAGCCCGCGCTGTGCCGTGAGCCGAGTCCTCCCCTCCGCGACTCGCCCAGGTCCGGCCCCTGCGTCGAGCGGACCCGCCGGTACCGGTCGACGGGTCGATCTCCCGTGCGCGACCCCCCAGAGCCGTCCGAGGCAGCCTGCGATACGGGCGACAGAGATAATGGCCCAAGCGATGGGGAGACCTCCGGTGAGAGCTTGAGCGGAGCGGGACCGATGAGGCACGGGCTCGACGAGGGCGGCGCATCTCTGGAGATATCATCCTGAGCGCCATCCTCCCTTCGACAGCCACCATCGCCATCCTTCTCGTCGGAGCCACGGTCCTTCTCGCCTTCGCGAGCGACGCGTTCGCTCAGCGCTTCCGCATCCCCGACGTCCTGTGGCTGATCCTGTTCGGTCTCCTCGCCGGGCCGGTATTCCACATCGTCCAGCCCGGCCAGGTCACCGGGCTCGGAGCGATCCTCGGCACGATCGCGTTGATCATCATCCTCTACGACGCCGGTATCGATTTCAACCCGAGGGAGGCCCGCGAGGTGGGCTCGGCCGGCCTCCTTCTCGCGATCGGCAGCTACACGATCGCGGTCGGCCTGCTCTTCGCGATCGGTTGGTACGCGTTCGCGGGCGGCGACGTACTCGTGGCCGTCCTCTTTGCCCTTTGCCTGGGAGGCGTCTCGGGCGCGGTCGTCCTTCCCATCGCTCGACGACTCCACTTCGCGCCCGTAGTGCGCGGCACCCTGCACCTCGACATGGCCGTCGAGGACACTATCTCGGTGATCGCGGTCACCGCGCTGCTCGCCGTCGTCGCCTCACCGAACGGGGGATGGGCGTCGGTGGTGCCCCAGGTCCTTCTCCCGCTCCCCCTGGCCATCGCCTTCGGAGTCCTCGGCGGGTTCGTCGCGATCGAGTTCCTGTCCCGCTGGCAACGGCGCGTCTATGCCGGCCTCGCAACGATGGGGATTCTCTTCCTGATCTATGGAGCGACGCAGAGTCTGGGCGGTTCCGGCATCATGGCCGCCTTGATCATGGGGGTCGTGCTCGGAAACGACGCGTTCTTCCGCCGTTGGCTACCGCGCTCCACGGGTCTAGATTTCGCCTTCGACCGTTCCGTCCGCCAGGTCCACAACGAGATCGCGTTCGTTCTGCGAGCGATCTTCCTCGTCATCCTGGGGATCCTGGTTCCGTTCCAGCCGCTCGGGATCATTGCGGCGGTGGCCGTCATCGCAGTGCCGTTCGTGCTCCTGTTGGCGCGCCGGTGGTTCCTCGGTCGCCTGGAAAGCCGCAAGCTTGTGGAGGCGGGGAACGCACGCCGTCTCTCCGGCCTCTACGGCCGGGGATTGACGAACGCCGTGCTCCTCATCCTAGCGATCCTCGTACTCCCCGCGGTGCAGTCGATCCTCCTTCCCGCGTTCCTGATCATCATCGGAACGGACATCATCATGACGGTGCTGGTCTTCCTCGAGCCGGTGTCGGAGGGCTCGGCGCCCCCGGCGGGCCTAGGCCTGAGCGATCCCCTCGACCCGTTCCGGGCGGAGGCCGCCGGCCCGCGCGAGGCGGCGCACCCCGACACGCCCCCTCCGGTCCCCGCTCCGCGACCGAGCCAAGAACTGCCCGATCCTCCTCCGGAAGGAGGGTGATCGACCGTCGGGGCGTCTTACCTCCGCCGCGGGCTCTACCGTGCCGAGTTCCCTCGAAGCCCGACGAGGCCATCCGGGAGAGGTTGCAGTGGTCCCGGGGCCAGGGTGGGGCGGATGGATTACGGACCACGACGACCGGCCCGAGCCCGATCGACCCACCTCGGATATCGATGCAAGACCCGTATGTTTGCCGGCCGAGTCGGGTACGACCACTCGCACGTTCCAGGAGGGTTCGTGACGCGCGGGGATGGCGGTCCGGCGGAGAAGGACCCCTCCGACCTGCGCGGTCCGAGAGGTTCAGCCGACGGTCCAGCGAGGCGGTCGCTTCTCCCGGAACGCCTCCCGGGCTTCGCGATTGTCCGGGCTGTCGCGCAGAGGATCGGCAAGCTCCTGCTCGAGCCGCAGGCCTTCGGAGAGCGGGAGGGCGAGGCCACCGCGCACCGCCGCGAGCGCGGCTCGAACGGCGCGGGGCGGGTGTGCAGCGATCGCCTCCGCCATCGTCTGGGCCTCCTCCCGAAGGCGGGCGAACGGGTACACCCGGTTGACCAGACCGATGGCCGCGGCTCGTGCGGCATCGATCGGACGGGCAGTGAGGATCATCTCGAGCGCTACGGCGGCTGGCACGGCTCGCGGGAGCCGCTGGGTTCCTCCCTGTCCGGGGATGATCGCCCAACGTACCTCGGGCAGACCGAAGCTGGCGTTCGCGCTCGCCAAGCGGATGTCGCAGGCGAGGGCCAACTCGAGCCCACCCCCGAGACACAGTCCGTTGACCGCGGCGATGACGGGCTTGCCTACCTCGAGATTCCGGGTGAGCCCTCCGATCCCCGGTTCGCGGTTCCAGACCTGTACTCGCTGCCCGGCCGGGACCTTCCCATAGAACTCCCCCATCCGTTTGATGTCGACCCCGGCGCAGAACGCCTTCCGGCCCGCTCCCGTGAGCACGGCCACACGGAGGTCGTCCGCATCGCGAAAGCGCTCCCAGGCGGCCACCAGGGCAGCATGGGACTCTGGATCGATGGCGTTCAGCGCCTCCGGACGATCCAAAGTGATCCACGCGACGCGCCCGTCGGTCTTGAAACGGACGGGCATGAGCCCGGCACTCCGCCCTGCTTCTTGGAGTTAACGCTGGGCGAGTTCCGAACTGATAAGCACATCCGCGGCCCTTCGGCAATCGTATGTCGGATCGATCCGATGGATGGATGGAGCGTGCCCACCGCCGGTGGAAGCCGGTGGACCGTGTCGCATCCGTCCTGGGGAGGGGCCCGTAGTGGCGATTTCCTACGACCCCATCGCGGTCCTGATGGAGGAACACCAGGGCTTCCTCCGGCGCCTC
>VFSW01014738.1_pt1 | contig 10788 bp, 6 predicted proteins | sample 5358111 | NCBI WGS metagenome assembly VFSW01 (sample SAMN11554181, study PRJNA540505) | mine drainage metagenome | isolation source: sediment from site ElyBrook_90M | place: USA: Ely Copper Mine, Vershire, VT | collected 2017
CTCTGAGATTTCAGTTGGTGGGCTGGTATGCCGGGCTGTTGATCGGCTGCTTCGGCTTGCTGGGAGTGGCCACTTACCTCGTCCTGCAGCGCTCTTTGGTGGCTTCGCTTAAGGAGGGTCAATTGCGCCGGGCCCGCCAGGTGGCTCAACTCCTGCGAGAGGAAGTTCAGAGCGGCGATGAAGCCAAAGTTGGGTTGGAGGTTCAAGCGCGGTATGCTCCTGATATCAATGACCGATTCGTGCGCATTATGCGCCGCGATGGGCTCATGCTTTACCTCTCTCACGCCCCTAAAAGCCAGAGCTTCGACCCTGCCGCGCTGCCCCCGCCAACGTGGAACGACGATTCAGAAACCTCCCGCCAGGTGCCCTTGCTTGGCGGCCGCAAGATGCTCCTGACCGCTCATTCCCTGTCACTTCCGGGGGGGGCCCAATACCTCGTCGAAACCGGCGCGCCGATGGATGAGGTGCAAGCCGATCTCTGGCATTGGCTGGTCTTCCTTCTGGCGATGCTTCCGGTGGTAGTCCTGGTTGCTTTGGCTGGTGGCTACGTCCTCGTCAAACGCGCACTTATGCCCGTGGATCAAATCGCGGCTAGCGCCGAGCGCATCAGTTCGCAGAATTTAAGCGAGCGCTTGCCGGTCGCACAAACCGGCGATGAACTTGAAAGACTCTCGGTCGGCCTCAACCGCATGATCGAGCGCCTCGATGCCACTTTCCAGCACTCTCGCCGTTTTGTCGCTGATGCCTCCCACGAGTTGCGCACGCCCTTGACTGTCTTGCGCGGCGAACTCGAAGCCCTGGTGCAACAGGAGGATTTAACCCCCGAATCCCGCGAGCGGCTCGGCAGCGCGCTTGAAGAAGTCGAACGCCTCGCAAACATTGTCGAGGGCCTCTTTGCCATCTCACGATTGGACGCCGGCGAGGCGGCCTCCGAGTGGGTGAGGTTTGACCTTGGCCAGTTGGCGACTTCGACGGCCGACCAGATGGCCTTGCTGGCAGAGGATAAGCACATCCAAGTGACCTGTACCGGTTCGGTCGGCGTCAGTGTGGAAGGGGACCGCGCCCGCATGAAACAGGTGATCGTGAACCTGTTGGACAATGCGATCAAGTATACCCCAGACGGCGGCACCGTGGACCTTAACGTCAGTGCGCGAGACAACAGGGCGGTGCTGGAAGTGTCTGATAGCGGCATTGGCATTGCACCGGAAGCCTTGCCACGAGTATTCGAGCGCTTTTACCGTGTCGAGCAATCCCGCTCCCGCGCCGAGGGCGGCGCGGGCTTGGGGCTTTCCATTGTAAAATCCATTTGTGCTGCCCACAACGGTCGGGTCGAAGTCAGCAGCGCGCTCGGAAAAGGAAGCCGTTTCCGCGTCGAGCTGCCGCTGGCTTCCAGCCTGGCCAATAATCATAAAATAAAAGACAAAAACCACCATGAGCAACGAATCTCCAGCCTCCATCAATAACGGCTCCCCTGCCGATGCCCCGACGGAGGCGCCGGCAACGGCCCCGGATCGTGCAGACCCATCGCCACCCGATCGGTCAAGGGAGTTCAAGAGCCACCGCGCCAAAGCGCGGCGGCTGGATAAACGACTGCTGGGCCTTGTTGTCGTACTGGCGGTGGTGGCCATCCCCGTGTGGCGCGCGGTTTCAAGCCGTGCCAACAACCCCAAGCCTGTTGCTGCGCAGGCTGCGGCCTCGCCGGTGCCGGTCGCCCGCGTCACCCGCCAGGACATCTTCACCGAGCTTCATTATTACGCGGAGTTTCGTCCATACGTTGAAGACGAACTGCACGCCAAGGTCTCGGGTTACGTGCAGACCATGTTTGTGGATTTCGGTGATCGGGTGAAGAAAGACCAACTATTGGCGACGTTGGAAGTCCCCGAGTTGAGCGCCCAATTGGACGCCGCGAAGGCGGCGGAAGAGAAAGCGCAGGCCGATTACACGGATGCACACTTGATCTATACGCGGTTAACTGAAGTGGACAAGGCCCACCCTAATCTCGTTGCTCAGCAAGACATCGATACTGCCCAGTCCAAGGACCTGATGACCAAAGCCGCCATTGCCGCCGCTAAGGCCGATGTGGAAAAGTACGAGACGCTGGTGGGGTACACCAACATCACGGCCCCCTTCGACGGGATCATCACCGCGCGCTACGCGGACCCCGGCGCTCTCATCCAGGCGGGCACTTCCTCCGATACCCAGTCCATGGTCCTGGTGCGAATTTCGGATAATTACCTCCTCCGTATGGACATTCCTGTTTCACTGGCTTACGTAAAGGACATTCACGACGGGGATAAAGTGGAGGTTAAGGTTCAATCACTCGGTGACAAGACCTTCACCGGCAGAATCACACGCTCGACCCACAAGGTGCAGGAGGACACTCGCAAGATGATTACCGAAATCGAGGTTCCAAACCCCGACCTCACGTTGGTTCCGGGCATGTATGCTATGGCCACCTTAAAGGTGGAGAAACGGCCCAATGCGCGGGCTATTCCCATCGAAGCCGTGCCGCCAGGTCGGACCTCGACCGTCTATGTTGTGAATAAGCAAAATGAAATCGAGGAGCGGCACGTGAAGCTCGGGATCGATACGCCCAACTACTATGAAGTCCTTTCGGGCCTGAAAGTGGGCGATATGGTCCTACTGGGGAGCCGCTCGCGCGTCGCCGTCGGGCAGAAGGTCCAACCCAAGTTGGAGGAGACTCTGACGCAGGATTAAATCACCAACCCTACCCAACCTCTGTTGTCTATGCCTCAAGCCATGCTCAATCAACCCTTGTCTCTGGAAACGTTCGAGAGCTTGCGGCGCCTGGACGCCAGCCTGCTCGCCAACGCCATCGAAACCTTTCGTGAGCGCCTCCGGAATGAGGGCTTTACGGACGGCTCCGTCCGCTGCCTCTTTCCCCGGCTCAGCCCGATGCTCGGCTACGCGGCCACCCTCAAAATCCGCGGGTCTGCCCCGCCTATTGCTGACAGTGAGTATCCAAAGCGGACTGACTGGTGGAATTACGTGGCTTCCCTGCCCGTCCCACGAGTGGTGGTGATCCAGGACATTGCCTCCCGCCAGGGGCTAGGCTCGATGATCGGCGCCGTACACATGAATATCCTGCGCGCTCTCTATTGTGTCGGCGTGGTGACCAATGGAGCCGTGCGCGACATTCCGGCTGCCGAAAGCGCCGCGTTCCACTACTTCTCAGGCAGCGTGACCGTCTCACATGCCTACACCCATATCGTTGAAATCGGAACGCCAGTGGAAGTGGGCGGCCTGACAATCCGCTCCGGCGATTTGCTCCACGGCGATGTCCACGGCATCCAGTCGGTCCCGCTCGAAGTTGCTGCGCGCATACCGCCAGTCGCCGCGAGCATTGCGGCTAAAGAACAGGCGCTGATCGCATTGTGCCGTTCTCCCGAATTCAGCCTCGAAAAGTTGCGCGAGGCGGTGGCCGACGAACGTATTTGAAATGAACATCTTTCCAGCATGCCCGTGCCAATAGTCAATTCTGCTAAAGAATAAAGTTCTCATGTCACGCTTCTCCATTCGCTATCCTTATCTCATTATCGTAGTCTGCCTGATGGTTTGCGTCATCGGGGTCAGCACCCTGTTGCGGATGCCGGTGGACCTCTTCCCACCGATTAACATCCCGGTGGTCGTCGTGGCCACGTTCTATTCCGGCATGCCCCCTGAGCAGATCGAAAACGACATCACCGGCCAATTCGAACGTATGTTCACCTTGGCCTCCGGCGTGGACCACATGGAATCGCGTTCCCTTACGGGTGTGAGCCTGATCAAGGTGTATTTCCAGCCCGGCTCGAATCCGGATTCGGATGTCACCAGCATAGCCAACCTGGCGATGGCCAGCTTGCGGTATTTGCCCCAGGGCACGCTTCCCCCTATCGTGATGAAGTTCGATGCCTCCAGCCTTCCGGTCTGCCTGGTCACCCTCAAGGGCCAGGGTCTCAGCGAGGCGGAGTTGCGTGACCTAGGCCAGTTCACCATTCGCAACCAGATGGCGGGGATCCCGGGTGCCAGTATTCCCCCCGCTTTTGGCGGCCGGTATCGGCAGATCATGGTATACGTCGACCCCCTCAAACTCGAGGCTCACCAACTGAGCGTGATGGATGTCGTTCGAAGCGTCAACCAGGCCAACCTCATCTTGCCGGCCGGCGACGTGAAGATCGGCCCTTACGATTACAACATCTACGCCAATAATCAGATCAATAAAATGAGAGATATTGACTTGGTCCCATTAAAGACCGTTGGCGAGTCTTCCGTGTTGGTGGGGGATGTCGGTAAGGCCGAGGATGCTTCGCAAATTCAATATAACAAGGTACGCATTAATGGTCAGCCCTCGGTCTATATTCCCGTTCTCAAAGCGGGCGGCGATGCTAACACGATCGCGGTGGTAAATGGTGTCAGACGCATCATTTCCAACCTGCTGCTGGTGCCGAAACGCCTCGTGACCCAGGTCGTGTTCGATCAATCGGTGTTTGTGCGCACGGCCATTGAGACGCTGGTGCATGAGGGGGCCATCGGCCTCGTGCTTACCGGGTTGATGATCCTGCTCTTCCTGGGCAGCATGCGGGCGACCCTGGCAGTCTTTCTCTCCATCCCCCTCTCAGCCCTGGCGGCCTTTATCGCCTTGGGCCTCGGCGGCAGTACGGTCAACTCCATGATTCTGGGCGGCTTGGCCCTCGCGTTCTCACGGCTTATTGATAATTCCGTCGTGGTGCTCGAAAATATTTTCCGCCATCTGGAAATGGGCGAGCCTCCGGAGGTGGCTGCCGAGCGCGGCGGTCAGGAAGTAGCGTTGCCCGTGCTGGCGGCTACCCTGACCACGGTGGTAGTCTTTTTTCCGGTGACCTTCCTCTACGGTGTCAGCAAATACTTGTTCTCGGCGCTGGCCTTGGCGGTGATCCTTTCGCTCTTCGCGTCCTATTTCGTCGCCATGTCGGTCGTGCCGTTGTTTTGCGCCAAATTGATTAAGGGGCATGCCAGCCATGACGCGAGTGGCGAGCACGGAACCTCTGAGGCCGCCGCGCCCAAAGGCTGGGGCCAGCGCTTCAACACCTGGTTCAACGCCAAGTTCAACGCGATGCTCGATCGTTACGAAGGCACCCTCAACTTCTCCCTGGTGCGGCCGATGTCCACGGTCCTGGGCATCACCGGGCTTTTTCTGCTGAGTCTGACCCTCTACCCTATGCTCGGAAAATCGTACTTTCCGCGCACCGATCCGGGCCAGTTTGTGATCAGCGTCAAGGCTCCCTCCGGCACCCGCCTCGGGCTGACAGATACGTTGATCGCCAAAGTCGAGAACATCGTGCGTCAAGTTGTGCCCAAGAGTGACCTCAAAATCATAGTTTCCAACATCGGAACCACGCCGGGATTCAATTCAATTCTCAACCCGAATTCCTGTCCCAGCACGGCCGTTGTCCAAGTGGGACTCGAAGAGGGGCATCATCGCAGCAGCTTTGCCTACATGGACCTGGTGCGCCAGCGTGTTCATAATGAGCTGCCGCAACTCGATTGTTATTTCCAAACCGGCGGCTTGGTTGACGCTATCCTCAACCAGGGAGCGCCGGCGCCACTGGATGTCCAGGTGACCAGCGGCGACGTTACGGGCGCCCACGCCGTCGCAGCGAATATCGCCCGGCAAGTCCGCGCTCTGCCCGGGGTCAGCGATGTCCTTGTGCCGCAGGATGTGAATTATCCCGCGCTCAAAATTGACATTGACCGCGAGCGCGCCAGCGAACTCGGGATTAGCACCAAGGAGGTCATTGACAGCCACATCACCGCTTTGACCTCCAATGGCATGATCGCTCCCAGTTATTGGATTGATCCCAAGACCGGCAATAACTATCTCCTCACCGTGCAGTATCCTGAGAACTATGTCAAAAGCCTGGCCGACCTCGGCACGATGCCGATCCGCGCCGCGAATCTAAAGCAGCCTACCCGTCTGGATGCGGTCGTTCATATCTCGCGCGTCCCCTCGCCTACTGAAGTTGATCACTATCAGATCCTCCCGGTGGTCGATGTTTATGTCGCTCCTAAAGGCGAAGACCTCAGCCGCCTCTACTCGGCGGTCAACCAGATCATTCTGAAGACCGAACTGCCTCCTAACACCCGCATCGCCATCCGCGGGTCCGTACAGGCCATGCGCACCTCTTTCAGGAGCTTCGGCTTTGGGCTAATCCTGGCGACGTTGCTGGTTTACCTCATACTGGTTGCCCAGTTCAAATCGTTCGTCGATCCCTTCCTGATCCTGCTGGCCGTGCCCACCGGGCTGACCGGCGTGTTGCTGATGCTGTTGGGCAGCGGCACGACACTGAATGTCATGTCGCTCATGGGGATCGTCATGATGGTCGGTATCGTGGTGTCCAACAGCATTCTGATCGTCGACTTCACCAATCGGCTCCGCGCCGAGGGACGGCCCCTGCGCCAGGCCGTCTCTCTGGCCTGCCGCGTCCGCTTGCGTCCCGTCCTCATGACCTCGCTGGCTACCCTCATCGGGTTGCTCCCGATGGCCGCAAAGCTTGGCACGGGCAGCGAGGCCTATGCGCCTCTGGCCCGGTCCATCATTGGCGGGTTGGGCGTGTCGGTTGTCCTCACGATGTTTATCGTCCCCTGCGCATACTATATCATTTACCGCCGCAAAGAGTCCGGTTCCTCCTCCAACCCAACCCCGGATTTGGGCGGTCCCAGCATTGCCTATGATTCACCCGCTTAATTTGATTCGTTGCGCTCTCCTGGGTTGCCTGGCGGCTTCTCCGTTGGGCGCCGCCGAGCCGCCATCTCTCACCTTGCGTGAGGCCCATGAGATGGCGCTGCGCAACCATCCCTTAATCAGTGTGGCTGACCTCGCGGCGCTGGCCTCCCGGCAGGTCGTCACCCAGGTACGTTCCGGCTTCCTGCCCAACATTTCGGCCAACGCGCTCGCCGTCGGCACGGCTCAGGGCAATACGCGCCTCTCGGCGATCGGCGCACTCAACAACCCCGCCATCTTCGATCGCCAGGCCGAAGGGTTGATGATTAGCCAGCTTATCACCGATTTCGGTCGCACGGCCAACCTCACCAAGAGCGCCCGCTTTCAGGCGGAAGCCGCAAGCGAGAACGCCCAGGCTACACGCGAGCAGATTCTGCTGGCCGTTGATGGCGCCTATTTTTCGGTGCTTCAAGCCCAGGCCGTGACTCGGGTTGCGCAGCAGACGGTGAGCGCCCGCCAGGTATTCCTCGATCAGGTAAATGAGTTGGCCAAGAACAAGATAAAATCGGATCTGGATGTGAGTTTTGCCAAGGTGAATGTCGAGGATGCCCAATTGTTGCTCAGCAAGGCCCAAAATGACCTCGACTCTTCCTTCGCTCAGCTCTCGGACGTCTTGGGGCTGCACCAAACCGAGACCTTCCAATTGGTCGAGGGACCTCTGCCCCCGCAGGTCTCGACGAATGTCTATGACTTCATTCAGCTCGCGATGCGCTACCGCCCCGACCTGCTCAGCCTGCAAAGCCAGCAGCAAGCTGCCCAGCGAATGGCTCTCGCCGAACGCGATGCCCGTTTGCCAAGCATTGCTGCCGTCGGCACCGCCGGCGCGGCGCCCGTGCATGACTCCGCTCTGGAAGACACTTATGCTGCAGCCGGCATCATGGTCAACGTGCCGGTCTTCGCCGGCGGCCTGTACGTCGCCCGCCAACGGCAGGCTGAGTTGCAGGCGCAATCCGCGCAGCAGAGCCTGCGCAGCCTTGAGGATGATATAATCCGCGACGTCCGTATCGCCTGGCTTAGTAGCCAGAACGCCTTTGAACGTTACCGCATTAGCGGAAGCTTGCTCGCCAACGCCCAGGAGTCCTACACGCTTTCCGAGGCCCGCTACAAGTCCGGTTTAAGTTCCATCGTCGAATTCAACCAGGCCGAGCTGAACCTGATTTCTGCCCAGATTTCTTACGCCAACACGCAATATGAATACCTCGTTCAGCGTTCGGCTCTGGCCTTCCAAACCGGCCAAATCAAGTAACTCTGTAACCTTTTCTCTGCCTGCGGCTCTATTTGTTTAGCGGCAGGTCTATGAAGTGCGAACAATTGCTGGCGCTCTTAAGCGAGTACGTGGACGGTACGGTTGACCCCGGAATCTGCGAGGAGTTCGAGCAGCACATGGCGGGTTGCAATCCCTGCCAGGTCGTCGTCGATAATATTCGCAAAACCATCACTCTTTACCGTGACGGGAAACCCTACCCGTTGCCGGTGCAATTCCGTCACCGCCTCCATGACACCCTCCGCGAGCGATGGAAGGAAAAACATTCGGCTCAATAGGCCAGCGCCGGGCTCCTACCGCAGTATGACTGGCGACAGCGACGACGGTTTCCTCTGTTGCGTCCCGGTTTTGTTTGATAACCTTCCCCTGCTTGAAACTGCTCGGCAAATACATTCGCCCCCTTATTTTGGCTGGGGCTTTTAGTCTCCTTGGCTCGGCCGCTCCCTCCCTTCACGGGGCCTCCGCCATTTTTGGCGGTGGCCCGTTCTACTCTGGCGGGATTTCGGTCATTAATACCCTCCGGGCGTCGGGCTTTACGACGGTTATCCTCTGGTCGCTTCATATCGATTCCACTTCCGGTAATCTCATACTGAATGACCACCTTGTCGTCGCGAACGGCGCCTACGTTGGCAACTCCGCCTGGCCTGCGCAGTTGGCAACTCTGAAGACCGCTCCGACATCGGTCAATCGCATCGAGGTCTCGGTGGGCGCTTGGGGCGTCAATGATTTTCAGTCGATCCAAAGTCTGATGAACAGCCAGGGCACGAACACCACCAGTATCCTTTACCGCAATTTCCTGGCGCTCAAAAACGCCACCGGGGCGATGGCTGTGGATTTCGACGATGAGACGCTTTACGACGTGGCTACGACCGTAAAGTTTGGCCAGATGCTCTCGTCCATAGGCTATAAGGTGACCCTGTGCCCCTACCTGAATGGCTCCTTTTGGCAAACGGTTTATAATCAACTCGGAAACCTCGTCGATGCGGTCTATCTACAATGCTACGCGGGAGGGGCCGGCAACAATCCGTCCTCCTGGAATGCTTACTTCGGCGGACTGAGGGTATCCCCCGGACTTTGGTGCTCCAATGGGTCGGGGTGCTCGTCCGGCGACAATCCAGCGGCTGTGGCCGTACAAATGGCAGCATGGAAAGCCTCCGCCAGCATTCCGGGCGGCTTTATGTGGCTGTTCGACGATATGCAGAGCTGCGCCAGTCGGGGGACGCCTGCGGATTATGCCTATGCGATTAACTCCGCCATCGAGCCACTCCAACTCTCGCCCAGCGCCGGGTTCAGCGCGGTTGCCGCTCCCGGTGGGCGATTTATCCCGGTGAGCACTCCCTTCATCCTCACAAATACCAGCGCTGCCAGCCTCAGTTGGTCGCTGCTCAACACGGCCCCCTGGCTTAGCGTTTCCGCAATTTCGGGCTCGCTGGCTGCCAATGCCTCCACTCCCTTAACCGTCAGCCTCAATGCCGGCGCTGCCACCAATCTTCCCGCCGGTCAATATTCGGCGACCCTCTGGCTCACCAATCGGAACACCGGCTTCGCCTGGTCTCGGGCTTTCACGCTTAACACGGCGGTTGTCAATTGGCCGTTGCTCGTTGGCGGCTTCAACGCCGCCTTGCTCGCTCCCAGAACCGCCAGTCCCGCCAACCCCGGAGCGACTGCTTTCGATGTTCCCAACGCCTATTGCTTTTATCAGACTGGCTTGGCTGGCAGCACTCGTGGACTCCCATTCGGCGGCAGTTTCGCGAGCCTCTGTGACAACACCACGGCGTTTCAACTCGGTTCCTATGGAGCGCTCAACGGCTTGCTCATCGGATACAATCATGCCTCATCCGGCACTTTAACCTTGGGCACCCCGCAAGCCTTCAAGTCCCTCGCGATCCTTGCAACCTCGGCGAACGGCGGAGGGGTAGGCGCCTTGAAGCTGAATTTCACCGATGGCACTCGAAGCCCGACCCTGTATTACAACGCCCAGGATTGGTTCAATACTGTCACCAACGTCGCACTCCAAGGCTTTGGACGGCTTAAGCTGGGCTCCAGCTTCACCATCGAGGACAATGGCCTCTCCAACCCCAATCTTTACCAGACCTCAATCAACCTGGCCGCCCTGGGGCTCAACCGCTCTATTGGCTCCATCACATTCTCAATCCCGGCCAACGCCGGTGCGCAACAAACTACCGCTATTCTCGCTTTGAGTGGGTGTCCGTCGTTGCCTCCGGTGCCCGTCACTCTTTCGAACCTTTGGACCGGCTCCAACCTCGTGCTGAACTGGCCCGGCAGTGGCATACTCCTGCAATCCACCAGCCTTTCGGGGCCATGGACCACCAATACCTCTCCGGCACCCGTTAAAATCAGCCCCAGCTTCCCACGCATGTTCTATCGCCTCCGGATGCCGTGAGCGGTGACCGCTTTGGGTTTTAGCAACGGCTCGGTCCTGTCCGTTGCGCGTCAGGAATGGATAACCTGTTGACCATGTGAATAAGTTGGGAACAGCGTGTCATCAGACCGTAACGGCGGCCCTGTTTTTCGAAGGCATCGATGGCCCCCGGGGTCGCTTTTTCAAAGCCAAAAACCGGAAGTGTTAATGAATAAGTGACACATGTACAATGACTTAGATGATATATTGCCATCAGAATCGCTAAATCGCCGCGCGTTCGAGGACCTGAGGGAACCGGGGTCGAGCTTATCCCCTACACCGATGGGAATCGTTTCCTAATTCGTGAGTCAGGCTCGTGGCCCGATCGAATGCAAGGCGCTG
>VFSW01014739.1_pt1 | contig 10787 bp, 11 predicted proteins | sample 5358111 | NCBI WGS metagenome assembly VFSW01 (sample SAMN11554181, study PRJNA540505) | mine drainage metagenome | isolation source: sediment from site ElyBrook_90M | place: USA: Ely Copper Mine, Vershire, VT | collected 2017
CAAACCACCAGAACGAAGCTTCACCACCTCCTGGCTCGTGGAATGCGCGCCTATGACCTGGGACCAACAAACGGCCAGATGCGACTTTGCAGAAAATCACGCGTGATAAGGATCAAAAATCACCCAACTTGATCTCAGGTCGGTGCATCATGATTTACAAATAAGAATACGGGTGACAGTATATGGGCATGTTTGACGCTGACAACACGTAGCCTTCACTTTCTGTTTCGTTGCGTCTAAATCAATGATTGAAATGATATTTTCGGATGCCTATATATTATAGAGAATACATTGCACGAGCGCGCAGGATTATCTAACCATAAATGTCGATCAAGGCCATTGAAAAATTTCGTTTCTAATTGTTCGGCCCAATGATCACAATGTCAGCACGCGTCCGCTCTGTGATCAGGTGAGATGCGTTGAGTTTCGCATTGCCAACACTGACCCAGAGGATGACATGGAACAAGACGAACAGATTCGCAAAGCACTGGCCCGACGTGCTTTCATCAGGAGCGGGGCCCTTGGGCTCGGGGCGGCCGCTTTGGGGCGCAGCGCCCTGGCAGCGGAGATGATCAAGCTGCCGCTGCCTGGTGGACCCGACGAGCGCCGCATCATCACAGACTATCCAGGCAAAGGGCCCATGATCCTGCAGCGGACACGACCGCCCTTGATGGAAACGCCTTTTTCGGTTTTCGACAAAGGGGTGTTCACGCCGGTGGATCAATTCTTTGTGCGCTGGCACTGGGCTGACATTCCCACCAGCATCGATCCCAAGACGTTTCAGGTGCATCTCACCGGTCATGTCAACAAGGAGTTGGCATTCACAGCGGCGGATCTGATGCGCAAGTTCAAGCATGTCGAGTTGGCAGCCGTGAATCAGTGCTCCGGAAATTCCCGGGGTCTGTTTCAACCGCGTGTGGCCGGTGGTCAATGGGACAACGGAGCCATGGGCAATGCCATGTGGCGAGGCGTTCGACTCAAGGACGTGCTGGAAGCGGCCGGCGTGAAGGCTGGAGCGGTGCAGGTGCAATTCGAAGGTGCCGAGCGGCCGGTTCTTCCCACAGCGCCGAACTTAAAGAAGTCGCTCTCTGTGGACCATGCGCTTGACGGTGAGGTGATGATCGCCTGGGCCATGAATGGTCAGCAGTTGCCGCTTGACAATGGATTTCCGTTCCGCCTGATCGTCCCGGGCTGGTACTCCACCTACTGGACCAAAATGTTGCAGCACATTCGGGTGCTGGACCATGAGGACACCAATTTCTGGATGCATCCGGCTTACACCATTCCCGACAACTGGCCCAAGGCGAACATGACACCGGGGGAGAAGGACGTGAAGATGGTGCCGATCAACAAGATGGTGCCACGCTCTTTTGTCACTAACTTCGCAGCGAACGCCAAAGTGCCGGCAGGCCGACCCGAATTGGTCCGTGGCATTGCCTTCGGTGGTGACACTGGGGTGAAGATGGTGGAGTTGTCGACCAACGGCGGCAAAACCTGGATACCGACCCAACTCGGCAAGGACTACGGCAAGTTCAGCTTCCGCCAGTGGACGACGCACGTGAAGCTGGACAAGGGAGATCAGACCTTGATGGTCCGCTGCACCAACAGCGACGGTCTGCAGCAACCCATGACGCCGAACTGGAATCCGGGCGGCTTCATGCGCAACGTCGTCGAGTCCACCTCCGTAATGGCCGTCTAAGGAGCCCAACTATGAAAACCGTATCGCGTTTCAAACGTCCAGCCCGTCGCACCCAGTGGATCGTCGCCGGTGCTGCAGCCGTGGCTTTGGTAACCAGCATGGGTGTAGCGCAAGCCTTGACCCTGCATGCCGAGAGCATCACCCGCCCCGAGAGTGTCCAGGTGTTCCCTGGTGACAGCGTTGGGGCAAAGGCCACCAACAGCTATTGCCTGATGTGCCATTCCGCAGGCATGGTGTTGAATCAACCCTTGCTCAAGGAAGATGCTTGGCTTGGCGAGGTCAGCAAGATGCGCAATGCTTTCAAGGCGCCAATCCCCGAAGATCAAGTGCCCATCATCGCCAAGTATCTCTATTCGATCCATGGATCGAAAAAGGGCGCTGACACCGGCGCAGGCTCCTGAGCAAGCCGATGGAGCGTAGCGCCTCGATCAACTTCTCCCCCGATGGTCGGGGCGCTGCGCCAAGCGCTATGGATGCGTGCCATCGAGATTGCCATGCTGCCGGACTCAGCATGGCAACGGAATCCATGTCAAACTCTGATTCACTCCCACACACTCGATCGCCGATCCTGATGGCAAAGCTTGTCGATCAAGCTGAGGAGGGGGAGTCTGCCCAGTTTGCGAGGGTCTTCGACAATGCGGCCGAGTTATTTGCGATCTTGTCCTGCCCCGTTCGCTTAAAAATTATTTGCGAATTGAATCGCAAACCATCAAAAGTTACCGACCTAGCTCAAAGAATTCAGTCGAGTCAACCGAATACATCGATGCATCTACGCTTGCTCCGCCAAGTCGGTGTGGTGCAGAAATGCCGCGAGTCCAACTACTCTATCAGAAATCACTTCATAGCAACAATTTGTGAAAACGTGTGTACCCACGATTGAGGCCGCCTCAACATTAGTTTCATATTTACCACTTTCCCCATAACTTGCAAATGTATATTCGGTTCATCGTGGCTCGAAATAAGGCAAAGCATCAACGCTCCAATTCAAGGGCTCAAAACAAGCAAAGCCTGATCAGCTTCAGGGCGGGAATGCATCGTGATCTGAGTTCAAATCTGTTGATCTCGGGCTGGTGCCCACCATCAGCAGCAGCCAGGCGCTGCGAAACTGCATGGGCAGGCCGGCAGCCAGCATCACCAAGCCGGCATAGCGCTGGTCGGCCAAGGGACTGAGATTCCAAACGCACAACACGTTCAGATAGGGTGTGTAAAGAACCTGCGGACTCCACAACCACAACAACGCAATCGCCATCATCGGCAAGCTGGCGGCCCATCCATAGAGCCCTGCCACCCAAGCCTGGCGCAGGCTGGTGCTGGCGGGAAGCAGTTGCGCCCAGATCAGCAAACCCGCGAGAAGCGACAGCAGGCCGATGGGTGCCGTATACAGCGCGTTCGCCAGTGCCGTGTTGAAAATGCCCGGCAGATTAACGCCCACGGTCAGCAGCGCAAACACCGTGAACGCCACCCAGGGGTCGAGCAACCAGTCGACCAGCAGGCGTGCCCTGCCCTGCCGCCAATGGGCCCAGGTTTGTGGCGGCAAACCCAGCAGGAGCAAGGGCGCGATGACTTGGCCGAGCAGCATGAGCGCCAAGGTGTAAGTGGTCATTGACGCCAATGGGTTGGACAGGCCCGCGCCTGAGCCCGCAACCAGTGTGCAGCCCAGGGCAAGTAGCGCCACACGCCACCATGGCCACTTGCGCCACCCACAGCGCAAGGCGAAAACACTCTGGCCCGCGAACAGAGCCAAAGCCAGCAAGGCCCAGCCGAACCAGGCCGGCGTGGTCCAGGTGCTTGCGTTCATTCGCGCTGCAGCACGGCACGCAAATCCGCAGCCAAGGTTGCGGGATTAGCGAGTTGCGCGTAGCCGTAGCGGGCGCGCAAGTTTCCGTGCGGCCCCACCAGGGTGACGGCTGCGGTGTGGTCGATCCACACTTGCCCGTCAGGCCGCAGCACGCGGCGCCAGGTGATGCCCCAGTCGCGCGCGGCCAGCGCCACGGCTTGCCGCGAGCCCCGCAGGCCGATGGCTTGGGGATCGAAGGCATCGAGATAGCTGCGCAGCACCGCAGGCGTGTCGCGCTGCGGGTCTAGCGTGACGAAGATCAGGCGAACGTGGCTACTCTCTCCTCCTAGCTGCTGCAGCGTCTGTGCCAGCGCGGCGAGGGTCAGCGGGCAGACATCGGGGCAATGGGTGTAGCCGAAGAACACCAGTACCGCCTTGCCACGCAGACTCGCCCAATGAAACGGTTGGCCCTGCGTGTCCTGCAGCCGCAAGGCTGGGGCTGGCCTGGCTTGCAGTGGCGTGCCGTGCAGCGCCAGCGGCGGCGCGCTGAGGTGCATCCAAGCCAGCAGCAGGCCCAGCAGCAGCGCGGCCACAAGCGCTGCGCGCAGCGCCGAGCGTTGCCAACTGGAGCGAGGGTGCGCCGCCGTCTGCACAATGGTTGCTGCGCCTTGTTGCCGCGCGTTCTGGCTGGCCTCGCCTGCCGCCAAGGCGCTGGCCTCGGGCGGCTGCTGCGGCGCATGAGGGCCATGCGCCATCATGCCCACGTCACCATGTCAGCGCATCACCACAGCACATAGCCTGGCGAGTGCACCGGGTGCATCAGCATGGGCCACATGACTGGGACGTACACCGCCAGGGTTGCAATCAGGGTGATGAAGGTCCACAGCCAGAGATGCTCGCTGATGGCCGCGATTTTGGAGCCCTGTGGGCCAACGATGACTTCGGTGAATGGAATCTCAGTGGCCGCTTGCGCTGATTTTTTGCCGAACAGGGTGCCGAAAAACACGATATAGAACGCCACCGAAGCAAACGCCAGAATCACCCCGCCGATGCCCACCAGCAGCAGCGGAAAATGCGCCGAGCCATACAGTTGTTCGTACTGCGCATGTGGCAGCGCAGACACCCAACTGCGACGCGGCACGCCATGCAGGCCGGCCCAGTGCCCGCCCAGCGCCCACACCGCCATGCCGATGAACCACAGCCAGACCGAGGCTAACGCCAGCTTGGGGCTGTAGAGCTTGCGCCCGGTGAGGTGGGGCAGCAGCCAGAAGCTCACGCCCATGAAGACCAGCGCCGTCATCGTGCCCACGGTGAGGTGGAAGTGCGCGGGAATCCAGAGGGTGTTGTGAATCACGTTGTCGAGCTGCCAACTGGCATTGACGATGCCGCCGGCGCCGCCGAAGATGAAGCTGACGAGCGCCAGGATTTGCGCCGCGACCGAGGCGTCCTTCCATGGCAGCGCCGTCCACCAGCCCATCAAGCCCTTGCCGCCGCGCCTGCGCCCGGCGTATTCCAGGCTAAGGGCGATGGTGAAGGCGGTGATCAGGCTTGGAATGGCGACCGAAAGCGTGAGCCCGGTGACGAAGGCCTTGATCACTGGCGAAATGGCGGCGTCCATGTACTGGTGATGCGTGCCCACCGGCAGCGAAAAAATCAGCAACAGCAGGAAGGCCAGCCGCGTGAGCGGGTCCGACACCAGCTTGCCACCGGCCTGACGCGGCAGCAGCGCGTAGATGGAGACATAGCCCGGCATCAACCAGTAATACACGATGGGATGCCCGGTCCACCAAAACAAGGTGCGCGCCAGAATGGGGTCGATGGTCTGGGTCAGCCCCAGGGACCATGGGTCAAGCAGGAACACCGCCTCAGCCGCAGCACCCAGCGCGGCCAGCAGCCACATCAGCAAGGTTGCCGCGCTCATATACGTGACCAACGGTGTGACCTGCCCAGGGTTGGCACGCTTCCAGCGCGTGCGCATCTCCATCACCACCGCCAACGGCAACATGCTCGCCACCACCACCAGGGTGATGCCGAGGTAGAACCAGGCGCTGCCCTTGAGCGGCGGGTAGAAGGTGTAGAGCACGCTCGACGAGTTGTCGAACATGGCGTAACCGGCCATCAAAGTACCCAGCAGCATGAGCCCGTAGATGAACCACGACAGCGCCATATTCGGCTTCAGTTTCATCTCGCGCGCAGGCAGGTAAATGAGCCAGCCGCTGATGGTGAAAAAGGTAAAGATGTAGGCGTTGAGCACGCCGTGGATGGTCAGCCCCTGGTAATAGGTTTTGAGGAAAGGCTGCAGGTAGGGGTAGAGATTGATGTCGGCGTAGTTCAAGGTTTGCAGCACACCCAGAACGATGCCAAACATCAGCGCCACAAAGCCCGTGACCCAGAACGCCAGCAGCAATTTCTTTTCAGCAGCAATGTCGCTTGCCCGTGGCAAAGCCAATGCGGGCGACGGTGGGGTAGCCAGTACGGCGCTCATGTTGCGCTCCGCGTGACGTTGATGCGGCCAATCATGGCCTGATGGCCAGCGCCGCAGTACTCGTTGCAAATGATGTGGAACACACCCGGCTTGTCAAAGGTATATGTGACCTTGGCGATGACGCCCGGAATGGCGGTGACGTTGATGTCGGTGTCCTGCACCTCGAAACCATGCAGCACGTCGCCGCTGGTGACGTAGAAGGTCACCGTCGACCCTGCCGGAATGTTGATGGGGCTGGGCGACCAGCTCCACACCCGCCCCATCATGTACACGTTGTAGCTGTGCGGTCCGGTCTGCTTGATGCCTTTGCCTTGAAACTCGGCGAGCGTCGCAGGGGTGTTGGGGTTGCTGTAGGTGGCTTGGGTTTGCACCACCACGCCGTAGTCTCGCGCTACCAGGTAGCCGGTGACGATAAACAGCAAGGTGATCAGGACAATGGCCATAAATACCCAGGCACGCTCGTGGCGGTCAGCCGCGGCGTGAAAGGCGTCCTCGAATGCGTCATGTGGTGTTTGCATGGTTGGCCTGCCTCAGGAACGATGGATGAACAAACCCGCCACCAGTGCCCACATGCTCACAGAAACCAGCAGGAGAAAGCCGCCAATGACCCAGGCGCCCACCGGCCGGCTGAACTTCAGCTCCGGCATGGGCAATTCATCTTGCGTCCTGGCATCGCCTATAAGGCGCGATAGCGGTGCGGGTTGGTAAGGAATTTCGTCATCCATGGGAAAATATCCTTGATAAATTATCAGCCGCAGAGCGGTGAGCGTTATAAATTTAACTAATTAGCGCGTGATCAACAAAATACCATACCGCTAGAGATTAGAAACAAAAATAATGTTGACTTATTTATAATCTGGCCAAGATTACTAATCTCTGCTCGCGACCAAGTCTTCGATCATGAAGGCGCCATATTTTTCGGCTTGCCGCACGCCAAAGCGGCGCGCCACGCGCATCACGCGGTTGGTTTCCGCGTCAGATGGTGCAAAGACTTCAAGAAAGCAGCAATTCTCACGCGCGAGCGTTTCATATCGATCCAGAAGATTGGTTTCATAGCCGATTTTTGAGAATAAGCTGGCATGCTCTTTCAAATCTGCCACCAAGCTGAGTAAAGCATCGGCGTGGTAACGCACGATTTCTGAATCATCGTATCCACCTTCGAGAAGGGCTTTGAGCGTGTTTTCAGCGTTCTCGTGTGCATTAAAGACCAGCAGAACATAGCCGCGCGGATGGAAGATGCCCACTTTATGCTGTGAGAGTTGGTTGTTCGGGATTGGATGGGACATGGCGATTTCTCCGGATGCGTTGCGGTTGAGTGGAAGTATGGTTGTGGCACAGGTTCGTTAAGACAGAACGTTTGATTTGATATTGGCGTGGGCCGACGTAGCGGAGCAGGCCGTTACGCACAAATTGAGCGATGATCCGACTGGCCGTTTCCATAGCGATGCCAAGCATGATGCCCATGTCGGTGCGTTTGGGTAAAGTGACAAAATCGTTGAGATCAGGGTTCGCAAGTTTTAGTAGCAAACGCGCTAAGCGAATCCTCGGCGTGCCGTGCGTCAGGAGTGATGCCCAGTCCTCCGTCCCGCGCAATGCGCTCTGCCACCGCCGCATCCATTCGTCGCGCAGCGCCGGCGCCTGCTCCTCAAGACGCCGAATGGTGGTCATGGGGATCCTGCAGGTGCGCACATCGTCGATTGCGCAGGCCGTATGTTGGTAGGGCTGATCGATCAAGCTCTCCAGGCCGATCACGTCTCCGCGCCCGAGCACTTGCGTGATCTGATGCTGGCCGTTCTCCAGTTGGCGCTGGAGCTTGACCGAGCCGGTTTTAATCGAATAGATCCAGTCGCCATAGCCGCCTTCGGCGTAGACCACCTGGCCCCTGGCGTACTGCATGTCATCAATTTCTTGATCGATGCTTTGCAGCTCTTCGAGGTTCAAAACACCAAAAATGGTCAGACGACGAACCGCGCATTGCTCGCAATGGGAGATTCCGCGGCGGGCTTTGATCTCGATGCCACGATGCAAGACCAGTTCTTGGCACACGCCGCGCCCATCCTGGGTAACACTGACGGCTGAATGATCCATCCCTAGCCTCGGCACAACTCAGATGCACAGACTTGCATGACAAGGGGCGTATTCCCGATCGCCCCTCTCAAGGTTGAGGATTGCAGGGGTCTCATGCGCGGACCTTGCGCACCGTCGGCTGCGAGCTCACAGGTTGCCCAGTAGGGTTGGTCTTGGCGTCAACGGTGCCACTTGACTGCAGGCATGGGGCTTTGATCATGTGCCCATGCCAGAGGCCGTGCAAGCTACGCACCACCACATACATCCAGGCTCCGACCAGACCAACCGTCAAGGCGGCAGCGAAGATCGTGAAGAACCCAGCCCCGGTATGTTGTCCGAGTGCCAATGTGGCCGCGATGTAGACGCCGACTGGGAACGTGAAGCCCCACCAGCCTAGATTGAACGGAAGCTGTTGACTGGCTTGCCGGATCGTCATACCGGCTGCAATCACGAGCCACCACAATCCGAATCCCCACAGAATCAAGGCCCCAAAGGTTCCGATTGGCGCGGCAATCGCGGCGAATGCATGCAGCTCCGGATTCACCAGGGCATGCTGCGCTGCAGCGCCTAGCGTTTGCAGGGCGAAGGCGCCGGTCCCGATGGGCCCAAGGGCCAGCCAACTCGACACGCCCAGCTCCTTGGCAGGAAGCTTGTACAAGCTCAGGCGCAAATACAGCAGCGCCAAGATCCCCATCGCCACGGGAACGGACACTCCCCACAGGGCATAGCCCGACAAGACCAGGGTTTGTGCCTGTACTGCGGGCAGGTGTTGCGCCAGATAGCCCGCACTGGACGCCGTCACTTCGGCCGGAACGACCGGCAGCAACCAGACTCCGGTCATCTGCTCCAGGCTGTGCTCTTGAAACACGAACTGGTACCAGGGAACCAGCCATCCCGTGAGCAATGCCAACGCAAAATCGACCCACCAGAGTTGGTAGGACAAGGCGGAAGCGATGGTGCTGTTGGGATAGAACAGCACCAAGCCATTGACCAAGGGGATCAGGGCCATCGGAATGGCCCCCAGAAACATCGACTGAACGGGATGTCGCAACAAGGGCAGTGCATCCTGGGTGTACACCACCCAGCGTGCAATGAACAAGAGACTGAACACCGTGAAGATCACGGCGTCGAGCCAGAATAAGGCGAACGCGATGCTGTGGAGTCCATCGACCTTGTACGGGAATTGGGCCAGCATCAGGAAAACAATGCCCGTACCCATGTTCAAGGTGAACCAATTCGGGGTGAACTGGCGTACCAATTCACGCGGGTGAGACAATCGACGGAAGGGAATCCAGAAGTTCATGACGGGCACTTTCAAGTTCAAGAAACAGAGATTGAAAGTGATGCTAGTCAACAAAATCAATCGAGTAAAACGATTGTTTTATCTAACACCAATCATTTAAATCGATTTATTGATTTGCCTTCTCATTCCTGTCTTCGAAGATGCTTGGAGAACGAAACAAGCCCACTTCGGGGCTGGATTTGTGCTGGGTATCACGCCTTTACGCCATGCCGGTTACGAACCGATGGGATGCCCCTTTCACACAGATGCCCTGGCCCGCGCGCCTCTGTGCGGCAACAAGACTTGGGCGCGTCATTGTTCTGAACTGAGCAGGGATGCGCATGGTGCCTGTGATGCACACAACCTGCCGCGGAGCGGCTTTGAATCGCCGGCTTGGTCACCTGTCACCTGAAATTTTCAGATGAGATTGGTCTAGTTTTGAATGTGAATCGATCCGTCGTTCTGGCGCAAGATTGTGGGTTACCGATTTCAATGGAAGTCTTTCCTCTTCAGTTGGCATGCATGTCGATGGCGGGTGTGACCGAGCAGTGTGTATATATTTACTCAATACGTTCTTGGGAACGCTGGCCGTTGAGTTCTCCTCAGTCGTCCATTTCCCCGATCTCTGTACCCCTCGTAAAACCAAATTGACCAAGGGTGCACTCGGCAGTGCCCGCAACGCAGCCGCTGACCTAGAGCCGGGCAAGCTTGCAAATGACTGTTAAGGCTAAGGCCGATTAGCACGCAAAGAGCGTCCGACGGATTTCAAAGTTGAACGGCCACCCGAAAGACAGCTTTGAAGTGCGGGCGACGGGCCGGTTGTGGCCGTTATGGCAAGACTTGCATAACGGCCATTATGAGAAGACCTCCGTTATGACAAGACCATGGAAGGCGAGCACCCGGAACACCTCGTAGACGGGTGGTCCTTGGCACTCGTGCACTTCTCATAATCACAGGCCCTTCAGGAACTCGAGCAGCGAGTCCGAGGCTTGGAAGCGCCGGCTGGCGGTGTCGGGGTCTTGCATGCGAGCCAGGGCCTTCTCCTTCATTGCCAGGTTGGCCTCCGTGTACTGATGCGTGGTGGTTGGGCTCTCGTGACCAAGCCACAGGGCAATGCCATCGATCGTCTCGCCCGACTGCAGCAGATGCATGGCTGTCGTGTGGCGGATGGTGTGGGGGGAGACGTGCCGATCTCGCAGGCTCGGCACCTTCGGAGTCGCCGCCGCAACTGCCAGCGCCAGGCGCTGCGCGACGTTGGTCCTTGTCATCGTGTGCCCGTCCCGGTTGGGCAGAAGCGCCGACGCTGGCAGCAGGTCCGGGTTGAACCTCAACCACGATCGAACCGCCTTCACCGTCGAGCGCCACAGCGGCATCGTTCGCTGCTTGCGCCCCTTGCCATGCAGGTGCACGCAGGCCGCGCCATCGTATGCGTCCAGCAAACCCATCTTGACACCTGACGTGAAGGTCAGGTGCTGAG
>VFSW01014740.1_pt1 | contig 10786 bp, 8 predicted proteins | sample 5358111 | NCBI WGS metagenome assembly VFSW01 (sample SAMN11554181, study PRJNA540505) | mine drainage metagenome | isolation source: sediment from site ElyBrook_90M | place: USA: Ely Copper Mine, Vershire, VT | collected 2017
TTATCAATCCAGAACGTCACCGCATTGGTTGGATAGCCGCTGTAACTGTTGTAATTAAAGCCGATACCCGCCGCGTTTGTGAAGCCGCCGATAACCATTGCCGCGATGTTGGCGGTGATATTGGTGTCGCTCAGGTGAACCCATCCGTTGCTCGCCGAGCCGGGAATGGTTATTCCGGTAAAAAAATTAAAATCGCCCCCGTTCCACTTTGGATCAATAAGAGCCATGGTGATGTTTCCAAAATTGCCTGCCGAATTGGGCGCAGTCCCCGAAGCGCCGCGGATATCAAAACTGATGTTGGTGATGATGTTCAAGGGCATCACTTCGCTGCCGTCATAGCCGCCGCCATTGTTAAACGTTCCGAAAAACACGTTCTGATCGCCAGTGGAGTCAAAAGGCGATACGACCAGCAGGGAGCCGGAGGTGTTGGTGTTGTTTTGGGCATCCATTGTGGGATCGTTGGTCATGGGCGTATTGTTGAACCCCAGGCCATACCAGTTTATCCACGATGCCACACTTCCGCCCGTAAATGGCGTCGTGTTGCCCGCCGTATCAAACGTGTTGGTATAAGAATTGGTGAGGACCGTTTGCGCCGACGCGCTTGAGAGGGCAAAGACCAGGCCGGTCCCGGCCAATAAAATGGATTTCAGATGGAAGTTTTTCATCATAGTATAGTAAGCGGAATTGAGTGTTTGACCGATGCTCTTTTCACCATGCTTGAGCCTCTATTATTAACACACCTGCCGCGGTTTGTCACGCACCCATGGGTTTAATTTATGCCAACGCCTTTAGTATAGGGCCGGGGGAAGCGCCGCGCGTTTGCCGATTTGACGCAATTTGCGGGCATGGTCCGCGCGCTTTAAGATTTGGCCGCGAGGGATTGCCGAACGCGGGCCGAGATCGCTTCTGATGTCAAACCAAAGTATTCGCGCGCCTCCTCCTGCTCGCAAGTTTGGTGAAGAAATTCGTCGCGCGCGCCAAATCGCAGGAACCGCGCGGCGGCGCCGGAATCGGCCATCCACTCGGCCACGGCGCCGCCCAGGCCGCCTATGAGGCTGTGTTCCTCGATGGTCGCAACAAGTTTGAATTTCGCGAAAACCTCCGCAAGCAACACCGCGTCCAACGGTTTAATGGTGTGAAAACTCACCACCTTGGTGGAAATGCCGGCGCCCTCCAGCTTTTCGGCGGCCTCCAGCGTCGCGGGAAGGAGTGTCCCGGCGCAGATCAGGCAAACTTCCGTTCCTTCGCGGATGACGATGGCTTTGCCAATCACAAATTGCGGCTCGGTTTTGTGGACGACCGGCTCCCCCTTTTTGCCGATGCGAATGTAAACGGGGTGCGGATAATTAAGAGCGGCCTTGAGCGCGCCGCGCACTTCCATTTCGTCGGCGGGCGCCAAAATCGCCAAACCCGGCAGAGTCCGCAGCATCCCCATTTCCTCGCATGAATGGTGCGTGGCGCCCAGGGAGGCATAGGAAAGGCCGGAACCGGTGCCGACGATCACCACCGGGACGTGATGATAGCAAACATCCACCCGGATTTGTTCCATGCAACGGTAGGTGATGAAAGGCGTGATGGTGTAACAAAACGGGCGCAAACCGCTCATTGCCATGCCGGCGGCCATGCCGATCATGTTCGCCTCGGCCACGCCGCAATTGAAAAAGCGGTCCGGGCACTTGGCCTTCAAATTATCGAAGAGCCGGTTGCCGATGGCCCCGGCGAGCAAGACGACGCGGCTGTCCTTTTGGGCAAGCTCGGTGATTTGTTTGGCGAAGCTGTTCCTCATATAAATGCAAAATGCAAAATGCAAAATGCAGAATTCGCTGAAACGACGAGTGTTCCGATCATATTGAGTTCTTTCGACCTTTGTTAATGATTGTGATGAAAATGGCAATTAGTTGGCGCGTTTCGTCCAGAAGCGGGTCCATCTTGGTGGCGCGGATGAGGCCTTCGTCAACCAACAATTCGAGCCAGTATTCCGTTTCCTCCAGTTCGCGAAGGGAATCTCCCATTTTGGAAAGGAATTCGGCTTTTGAACGCCCACGATTCGCCTCGCGATAATTGGCGCCCACCGAGGTGCCTGATCGAAGAAGCTGCTTTCCCAGGACCTGCGGCACAGTTTCCCGTGGAAGCGCGGTGTAAAGATGGATAATCCGCCGGGCAAAAACTTTCGTGCGGTCTTTCAAATCGTGTCGTGCCGGTTCTTTCATTCTGCATTTTGCATTCTGCATTCTGCATTTGGCAGAAGCTGCTTTCGAGCTTCTGCAACTTCCTCCGCCGTCGGCACCCTATAGTGCCAGTTGTTGTCGTCTTCCATGAAAGAAACGCCTTTGCCTTTGACGGTGTGGGCGACGATGGCGACTGGCTTGCCGCTGCCGTTGGGCACACGGCCCAGCGCTTCCACCAGCGCGCCAATATCGTGGCCGTTGACCTCGGAGGCGCTCCAGCCGAAGGCGGCGAATTTATCGCGCAAGGAATTCAAGGCCATGACTTCGTTGCTGCGCCCGGTCGCCTGCCATTTGTTGTAGTCAACGACAATGGCGACGTTCTCAAGTTTCTGATTTGGCGCGAACATGGCCGCTTCCCAGACCGTGCCCTCGTTGCACTCGCCGTCGCTCATCACCACAAATAGCCGGTACTTGCGATGCTGGATGCGGCCCGCCAATGCCATGCCGATGCCAACAGGCAACCCGTGCCCAAGCGAACCGGTCGCCAGTTCGACGCCCGGAGCGCAGCCCGGCGCCGGCTGCTCGGCAAGGGGACTTCCGTGTTGGGCAAATGCGTCCAGCCATTGGGCGGGAAAGAATCCGCGCGCCGCCAAGGTGGCGTAGAGGGCGCTCGCCGCATGGCCCTTGCTCAGAATGAAGCGGTCGCGCAGCGGATCATCCGGCTTGTCCGCCTCGATTTTCAAAACCCTCCAATAGAGGGCGACCAAAATATCCACGCACGAAAGGGCCGAGCCCAGGTGGGGTGTGCCGGCGGCGTGCGACATTTCGATCAATTTGAACCGCAACTTGCGGGCAACTTGTTCCAAATCGGCGATGCTTGACTGCGCCGCGGTCGTCTCGGCGGGAGGTTTCATTTGAAATCAAAATGGATCATGCAGTGGACGACCTCGCCCGAACGCATTTTGGCGATTCCCTCGTTGACCTGCTCCAGCGGAATCCTGTGCGAAACAAATCCCGTGGTGTCGAAGCAGCCATCGCGCATCAGGCGCAAATAGCGCGGGATATCGTGGGCCGGCCGGCTGCCGCCGCCGTGGGAACCGGTGAGCGTTTTTCCAAAATGCAACGGCAGGGTGTTGAGCGAAAGTTTTTTGTCATGCGGCATGACCCCAAAAATAACGCAGCGCCCCAAATTGCCGGCCAGCGCGAAGGCCTTTTCCAGCACTTGCGGGTTGCCCGTGCCGTCAATCACCGCGTCCGGCGCCTGCTTGTCAAGAATTCGCAAGACCTCGGTTGTCAAATCCGTCTGGGCGGAATTGATCAAATGGGTTGCGCCATAAGCCGAGGCCTTCTGCAGCTTGTGCTGATGAATATCGACGGCGATGATCGGGTTGGCGCCCGCCAGGCGCGCCCCCAACACGACGCCCAACCCAATGCCTCCGCACCCAATGATGACCACCGACTCGCCGATTTTAATTGCGGCGTCGTTATTGATAATCCCAAAACCGGTCGTCAACGTGTCGGCCAGCAATGAGCAAAGCTCAAAATCGGTGTCCGGCGGCACGACCGTCACCCGGTTTTCGGCGATCACGCCGTAGTTGTTGAATGTGGTTATCCAACCGGCGTTGGCCTTGTTGCCGCTCCACCCGTAAACCGTCGGGCGCGCCTCAATGCCCCTCCCGGGACGCCAATGGAGCACCACGCGGTCGCCGGGCTTGACATGCTTGACCTCCGGCCCGACTTCCATGACGATTCCGCCACCTTCATGGCCCAGGAGATGAGGCAGGAAACGGTCGGGGCCTTTTACCCCGTCAATTTCGCCAATTTGGGAACCGCAAATCCGGCTGACATGGATTTGGACCAGAACCTGCCCATAGGCCAAAGGCGGAATCTCCACCTCATCAATCACGAGCGGCTTTTTCTGTTCAACGAGAATGGCGGCGGGGGTTTTCACGTCAATAATTGCAATGAGGCAAGGGAGATTTGCATTGCGTCCATTTAGAAATTCAACAGCGAAGTGCCGCTGTTGATGAGCGATTGTTTGGAGATCGGGTGCTGGTTGCCAACAATTTTTACCGCCTGCGCGCCCGCCAATTGCCCCAGGAATGTGGCCAGGGAAATGGGCAAATCGCGCGCGGCAGCCATCGCGGCCACGGAGAAAAACGCGTCCCCGGCCCCAATGGTATCCACAACGTCGGTCTCCAGCGCGGGACAATGGCTTTGGGCCTCGCCGCGCAAGCCAATGGTGTGGACGGCGCCGCGGGTCAGCCAGCCGTAGCGGGCCTTGAGAAATTTTTGCAAATCCTGAAGCTCCACGGGATCGTCAAGGTCGCGGCGGCCGCAGGAGAGCATCAGTTCCTGGGCGTCGAGGGAAAAAACGTCGGCTCGCTGGTATTGGCGGTTGATGATGTTAAAGCCATGATTGTTGCTGTTGGTCTGGCAATTGAGCGCCAGCATGGGCGCCTTTTCCTGGACCAACTGGCGAAGGGACGGCTGCATCATGCCGTGGCCAAAATCGGCGAGCAGGACAACATCGGCCCGGCCAATCTCTTCCCGAATCGCCTGCTCAATCCTGGCCCGGGCGTTTTTGGAGGGCGGGCCGGAATCAATATAATTGACTGAAAAGAGCTTGCTCATTTCCTTCCCCTCGGCCATTGGCTCGACGTAACGCTGCTTGATGATGGTGGTGAAATCGGCGTCCCGGATGGTTTTGTTCTCGTGCGGCCCGACCTGCCCGGCCAGCAGCGCGTCCACCCACGGTTCGGTCCCGAGCAAACTCAAAAAGCCCGCGTTTTTTGTAAATTGCCTGACATGGCGAAACACGGCCAGCGCGCCGCCGCATTGGGTTTCCTCGCGCAGGAAACGGCCGGAAATGATGCGGTTTTTCGAGGTCAGCCCCTGCACTTTGACATACGAGTAACGGTCGAAAATGGTGTCGCCGATGACGAGCACCTTAAGCTCCGAAAAACTTTCCACCGCCTGCCGGAAGTCGTTCATCGAAATCTCCCGCGCAAGATCATGACAAAAAGTTTTCACGCCCGCCGAGAGATGATCGAAATGCTGGTTGAGAAGCTTGGTGGCGCTGAAAATCAGGGAACCCACATAACTGACCTTGCCGCCGCAACGGGCAAGGGCATCCAGGTCGCTTTGGATATGGTCGGTTTTGTGGCTGGGACGCTCGTACTCCTTGCCCAGGCAGTAAATGGCGGGACCAATGGCCTCGATGGCCTCCGCCGCTCCTGGAAATGGCGTAATCACCACGTAATCCACGCATGACAGGGCGGCCAGCGTCCTTGCGCGGAGTTGTTCTTTACAGAGCGGACGGCCCGGGCCTTTATCGACGAACCGGTCCGCCGTCACAGAAACAGCCAGGGCGTCGCCCAAGGCGCGGGCCTCCTCCAGATGCGCGACGTACCCGGGATGCATCAGATCGAACAACCCGTGACTTTGCACGATCCGCAGGCCGGCCTGCCGCAAGCCGGCAAAAAAGTTTGCGGCTGACTCGAATGGGATGATCTTGGAGGTGGACATTGGGGCCTTACCGCGAAAGGTGGCGGTAGGCCGCCGGACTGCGGCCGATCTTCATGAATTTCATGTTATAATGTTCGGGCGAGTCAATGTCCCCGAACATCGCGCCGTCAAGGGCCTTGCGCAAATGGGCGACCTCCGCGCGAATGGAGCTGACCGGCTTGTAGCCCAGGGCCTTGACGATTTTGTCGGAGGAAATGTGATAATCCCGCTTGTCCAGCGTATCGGTCACTTTAATTTCCACCTTCAGGCCGGTCAATTCGCGCTGAATGATTTTGGCCAGCTCAATGACCTTGTGATTCTCAAAGCCGAAATTAAACGTGCGTCCATTGATCGGCGCCGCGTCGGTTTCAACCAGTTTTCCATAAAGATTGACCATATCGGTCATGCCGACATTGGGCCTGCGTTGCTCGCCGCCATGCACCGTTATCAGCCCTTTGCGCACCGCGTCGGCGGTGAGCTTGTTGACGGTCAAGTCAAACCGTTGACGCGGCGAATAGCCGCAAATGGTCGCGGGCCGGATATTGACGGCGCAGAAATCCGGCCCCGCCGCCGCAACCACCAGCCATTCGGAAAGCATTTTGTATTTGGAATAAAACGTGAGCGGCTCCGGCTCCAGTTGCTCGGTCACCTCCGGCGCGTCCTTGATCCCAAATACGCTGCTGGAGGAGGCGTTGATAAAACGCCGCGCGCCGCCGGCGCGGGCCGCGGCCAACAGCAAACCAATCGCGTCGAAATTGACCTGGCGCGTCAACACCTCATCGATGTCGCCGGTCGGGTCATTGGAGATCGCGGCCAGGTGAATGATTGTGTCCACGCCCGCGGTCGCTTTGGCGACGGCGTCCGGATCGCGAATATCGCCTTCGATCAAATCGAAGCGGGATTTCCACGCGGGGAAATTCGGATGCTTTTTCAGCGCCGTCAGGCCGGCGGTGGTGTAAAGCATTAAATCCAGGACCCGGACATGGTGGCCCAATTCCAGCAGGTGCGGCGTCAAGCGGCTGCCCACGTAGCCAAACCCGCCGGTCACGAGAATTTTATTTGCGCTCATAATCAAGCTTTGTGAATGTAATCGCAGGGTTGTTTCTGGAGTTCCTCAAAATTTCTGTCCACCCACGCGATGGTTTCATCGATCCCGGCGTCCAAACTGACGCGGTCCTGCCAGCCGAGGTTGGTGCGCGCCTTGGTGCTGTCCAACAAATAAGCGGCGTCCTTGCCGGGACGGTCGCCGACGACTTGGACGACTTGCTCGAACTTAACAGCCATCCTTTGGCAGATGCGTTCGACTAATTCGCGAATGGAAACATAAAGGCCCGTCGAGAAATGATACGCCTCTCCCGCCGGGGCCTGCCGCGCCGCGCGCATTGTGCCCTCGGACACATCGCGGGCATGGATAAAAGACCGCACCGATCGGCCGCCCCCGTGCAATTGCAACTGGCGGCCGGTCCTGATGAAGAAAATCGTCCGGGGAATAATGCGGTAAAGCTGCTGGCCCGGCCCGTAAACGTTGGCCGCGCGCGTGAAGACGACGGGGAACTTGTGGTTTTTGAAAAACGTCAAAAGATGCAGATCGCAGGCGGCGCGCGAAGCCGCGTACGGCGTGCTGGGATTCATCGGGGCCGTCTCGGTGACATTCCCGCCGCAACTGCCGTAAACCTCCGGCGTGGAAACGTGGACGTACTTTTTGATGAAATCGAACGCGCGAATTTTTTCATGCAACCGCACATTTGCCACCACGTTTGTTTGGTACCAATGCTCCGGATACAGCCAGCTTTCGGCAACCATGCTCTGGGCCGCGAAATTGATGACGTATTGCGGCTCAAAATCCGCAATGGCCGCGCTCATGCGTTCTGTGTCATGGTTCAAGTCCAGGCGCGAAAACCCAAAGTGTGCCGTGGCGGGGCCGCCCCGCGGTCCTTCAGCCAGCGGCCGCGCTTTCCATTTATATGGCAGAAAAACGGGCGATGGCTCGCACGAGCGGCTGCATCCCCGGACTTCGCACCCCTCGCCCAGCGCATAATCGACGAATGTGGCGCCGGTAAACGAATTGCTTCCGATGACAAAGACTTTTTCCGCCATGCTCTTGGTATTGCTTCCTTCCAGTAAAAAATTGGCTGGCACACTTAACACGATCCGCAAGGGAAAGCAAGCGAACCGATGATCCCGGCCCGAATGCCCAGACTGGCTTTTGAGGCTTGACGGCCAAAAGTGGATCGTTGGCCCGGAGTTTCTTGAGTTTATCCCGCCGCTGGGACCGCAGCTTGCGCCGTCGCCCATCGAATGTTCCAAACTTCGCGACGAATCCATCGTTTGCCGTTGCAGGCCGCGCCGATAAAGCAGTTTTGCAGCCCCACCTTACCCAAGCCGCGCTAGCGCGCATGGCGCGACCCGTGGGCCCGCACCATTTCCCTCGGGGCGCCCTCAATGGCGTTGCGATGTTTGAGGCGCTGCTTAAAGGCCGGAGTCTGTTGCTCCTGTCGCCGGGTTTGCAAAGCACTATTATTGCACCGGCGGCTTGGTCGGACCCAACTGCGCGTGGGCTTGCTCCATCTCAACCGATCCGGTCTCGTCGCTTTCATAGGCCGGGTGGGTCACGATGCCCACGATAAAATTGCGGGTCGGTTCTGCCGGCTCCAAGATCGCCCCACAGACCGATTTGGCAATCTGAACCTTGTAGCCGATGTGTTCTTTCTGCTAGTCTATACAATATCCTGAAACGATGCAAGCCGAATGTGTGATGAAAATTCAGGTAATTCGTTCCAAGCGACGGCCCCCTCGTTTTTTTGTCAACGTTCCCCTGCCGCTGGCGGCAGCACTTGACTTGGAGGCTGGCGAACCAGTCCAATGGCAGTTACTAGACCGTTCGGCCTTGCGGCTCAAGCGTCTGGCGGCTTCGGCCCCCTCGCAAGCCAGGCAAAAAAGCTTGCAACGCCCCATCGCTTAGGCACAGTGGCGATGGTTGGACTCTAAATAAAGATTTCAACGCGCAAAACAACAACTGGAACTTTAATCGTATAGGAAACCACCCGGCCCATGCAAACCCGCGTTAAGAATATGTCTCTCCAACCCGCGTCCATCCTTGTTTTAGCCATGATGATGGCAACATCGTTGTTTGGCGCGAATGCAAACCCGACGCTCACCATCACTGCGCCCACGGGGAACGAGAAATGGAGCAACGCCCTCTTTACCGTCACCGGCACGGCGAAAGACAACGTCGCAATTTCCAATGTGTTTCTTTCGTTGAACGATGGCGGCTGGACAGCGGCGACCTTGTCCGGCGGCGGCGGCAACTGGAGAGCCGACGTGGCGCTTACGCCGGGGACAAACACGATTGCGGCTTACGCCGTGGGCGCGGGCGGCAACCTTTCCACCACCAACACGGTCAAATTTGTCTATATCTTGACCGCGCCTTTAACCGTTCTGACCAACGGGGATGGCACGGTCACGCCGAACGACAACAAAAAGTTGTTGGACATCGGCGTGGGTTATTCGCTGAAGGCGGCAGCCGCGAAGGGCTTTGGCTTCGTCAACTGGACGGACGGCGACGGCAATGTCCTCACCGGGAAGGCGACCCTGACATTCATCATGGCGTCGAATCTCACTTTCGTGGCAAATTTCAAGGACATCACCCCGCCGACGATCACCATCACCGCGCCGAAGGCGAATCAGAAATGGAGCAACGCTCTCTTCTCCGTCACCGGCACAGCGAAAGACAACGTAACTGTTTCCAATGTGTGGTATTCATTGAACGATGGCGGCTGGACAGCGGCGACCTTGTCCGGCGGCGGCAGCCACTGGACAGCCGGCGTGACGCTCAACCCGGGCCCCAACACGATTGCGGCTTACGCCGTGGGCACGGGCGACAACCTTTCCACCACCAACACGGTCAAATTTGACTATATCTTGAGCGCGCCTCTAACCGTGCGGACCAACGGGGATGGCACGGTCACTCCGAACGACAACAACAAGTTGTTGCAGATCGGCGCGAGTTATTCACTGAAGGCGACACCCGCGAAGGGCTTTGCCTTCTCTCACTGGAGTGGCGGGGTGCCGATGACCGGCGTCCCGACGATCACATTTACCATGTCCTCCAATCTCACGATTATCGCCAACTTCAGGGACATCACGCCGCCCACGATCAGCATCACCACGCCAAAATCCGGTGAAACATACAGCAACTCGATTATCCAGGCCGGGGGCACAGCCAGTGACAACGTGGCCGTGACGTCCGTGGAGGCGCAGATCAACGGTGGCGGCTGGATGCCAGCCCGTGGCACGACCAGTTGGTCGGCCCAATTGCCGGTGGTGACGGGCAACAACACCGTGGAAGCCTTCGCGATGGACGCCGCGGGAAACGTTTCGAAGACCAACCACGTCACGTTCCTCGGAATCCCCGGGACATCACAGCCGAACTGGGCGCCAGCCTCGCTGAGCAACTCGGTTGTTGAGCTATTGCCTTCCACGGGCGGCAGTCACTCCCTCAGCTTTGATGGCAAGCTGTTCAACTGGGGGGACACCAATGACAGCGGCGTTGCCGGAATCGGAGACTATCAGTATCAGGAAATCTCCACGAACTACGGCCTGACACAGCTTTCTTTTGGGGGGCCGCCCAACGTGAATGGCAACACGGTGGACGTGGCGTTTACTTTCACCAACTTTGACACGGGCGTTTATACGAATGAGAGCAGCCTGGAGGTCGGCTCGTTCTCGATTGCAACATCGGTTGCGAAATTGTTGCCGGCCACATGGTCCGGGCAAAAGTTTAGCTTTAACGAGACGACAACAAAGTTCACGGCCGCACTGACAAGTGTCAGCGACGTTACCGTCGATATTAACGGCAAAGCCATTTCAGGAACGTACGAGGTGTCGGATGCCAGTCCAATTGGGGCGTTTTTGGTAATACAGTATGAGACCGATACGATTTATGTGCAAATGACATACACTTCCAAGGGTCATGGCTTTTTCAATGTAAACACCTATCTCAACGGCGCTTTTAAAGTTTTCCACGACGGCACTTTCGTTTCCCCTTAAGAGCGTGTTTTCCACCTTTCCGGGCATGAGCAAAAAAACTCGGCCCACATTCCGGCGTCCAA
>VFSW01014741.1_pt1 | contig 10786 bp, 8 predicted proteins | sample 5358111 | NCBI WGS metagenome assembly VFSW01 (sample SAMN11554181, study PRJNA540505) | mine drainage metagenome | isolation source: sediment from site ElyBrook_90M | place: USA: Ely Copper Mine, Vershire, VT | collected 2017
CCGAGGGGTCGCATCCCTAACGACGCCACGTCGCGCGAGCGCATGGCCCGACGACTACGCACCAAGTCCGGACGGGCCGACTACGCCCGACGCAAGGCCAGTGGCGAGCCGGGCTGCGGCCAGATGAAGGGTCGACAACGCGCCGGACACTTTCGACTACGAGGTCTTGAGGGAGCCCAGGGTGAGTGGACCCTGCACGCGCTGTGTCACAACCTGCGAAAGCTGGCCAACGCGAGTTCAGCCGGGGTGCTGGTCACCGCATAAGGAGCGGATGGCAACGTCATATCGCCAGAATCTGTCTCGCCCCATCACTTCGAGAACTATTCGGCTGAAACGACGACCGTTTCAAGCCCGTCAGCCCTCAGGCCAGAACTGAAAACCGATTTGGACCCGCGCACCTAGGGGACGCTGATCGGGAGCGGGAGTTTCACGAAGGCCAGCGAGTCGAAGGACCAGTCCGAGGTCGAACTCAGGGTTCGTCTGGGTCGCCAATAACATCGCGTCGACGGCCCGTTCATCGGTGAACTCCCTGTCGTCGAACGCCTCGTAGGTGACCCCCGCCATCGGTGCGGGCAGCGAAGAACCAACGAGGTCAACTGACGAAGTGACACTCGTTTGCACATCGTTAAATCCCCATTGGCGTGCCACGTCCAAAGACAACTGGTCCTCGGCACAAACGTAGGTAACCAGTCGATCGACGTCTTCACCCAAGTCCTCGAGCATCTCGGCGAACAGTGTCGCGCCAATGGCGCGTTGGCCCGATGCGGCGCGAGTGCTGAGCAGGACCAGGGCCGTGGCATCGGGCAGGTTCGAAGCGGTGCGGGTGAAACCGGCGCCCGCCAAAGTGCCGTCTTCTTCATAGACGAGGTAAGCGTTCAAGCATCGAGCCGAGAACCGGTTCAGTTCCGAACGAAGGATCGTTCGATCCCGCTCCGGTGTGCGTTGCACGAAGATGTCGACGATCGAACCAACGTCGCGAGGGAGATTGGCTTCGATTACTTCCATCTGGGCCAGTCAACTCGATTTTCGTCGAGTGCTCGGGTCGCCCAGTGGAGAGTGGCGTGCGGACGTGTCGAGGGGACTTGGCCAACCACGCGGTGGTGTCTCGAGCCGAGCCCGACGGTGCGACTTCGAGATCATCGGCAACGACGGTTCGAACATGCGCTCGACGAGGAGCGTGCGAGACTCATGAAGTGCCCGAGCCCGAACGATTTGAAGATGTTCAAAGGGTTCGACTGTTAGCACGGGCGATCCGCCTATCGATCATCTCGGTGGCCTGGGGGCTGGTATCGGGAGTTCTCGCGGTCGTCGCAGGAATCAACGCAGGAAGTCTCGGCGTGCTCGGCCTGGGATTGAATATCCTCGCTGACGTCACCGGTTCGTTGGGACTGATCTGGAGGTTTCGAGTTGAGCAGCGAGATCCGTTTCGTGCCAATCATGCGGAGCGGTTGGCCTCCTTGGTCGTCGGCACCGCACTCGTCACCGTGTCCCTCTCCTTAGCCGTCGCGGCGACGACCGCGTTGATATCGCGAACCTCTCCGCATCAATCATGGATCGCTCTGGGCGCCGCTGGCGTTTCTACCATCGTCCTGACCCCTTTGGGACTGGCCAAACGAAGGACCGGACAAGAACTCGCGAGTCACGCGCTCCGTGGTGATGGGACATTGAGCATCATCGGCTCTGCGCTGGGACTCGTAGCAGTGATGGGACTACTGGCCAATGAGTACCTAGGGTGGTGGTGGACGGACCGCGGTGCGGCGCTCGGTATCGCCGTCGTCGCGGGTGTCGAGGCAGCACGGGTACTACGGAACCGACCCCGAGCGCAGACCTGATGACGGCCAGTCTCATGGTGCAATGCCCCGCCATATGGCCCGTCCCTCGGCATCGTCGCGAATCGAGCCCACGTCGCAACGCGTTCTGCGGTAGCCTTGGCGTACCGACACGTAACTCAGAATCGTAGATTCTGCGACGCCACTATTTGCCTCTCGTGTCGAGACCGAAGATCGGAAATCTCACATCAGTGCATGGACATCGAGAAAAATCGTGGCTCTTACATCGCCACGAAGATTGGTGGAACGAGTGGTTGACTACAGCAATGTCGAACGGGGACATCCGCAAATCAGATGCCGTACTGCGAGGTACGACTACCTCACCCTGGCAACCTCGTGATTCAACAACCCTTCTTTGCGACCGAGCCTTGGTGCCTGCGAGAGACCAGGTTGGACCTCGATATTCTGGCCCAGAGTGAGTCGGTATTCGCTCTCTCGAACGGTCACATCGGATGGCGCGGCAACCTCGACGAAGGTGAGCCCCACGGGCTCTCGGGTTCGTATCTGAACGGCGTGCACGAGCTTCGACCGTTCCCGTACGCTGAAGCGGGCTACGGATATCCCGAACAAGACCAGGTGATGATCAACGTCACCGATGGCAAAGTCATACGCCTGCTGGTCGACGACGAACCCTTCGATGTTCGATACGGCGAACTGCACAGCCACGAACGCTGCTTGGACTTTCGCGCAGGTGTCCTCGACCGACGCGTCGAATGGACTTCGCCCTCCGGACGAAGGATCCGGGTGGACTCCAGGCGTTTGGTCTCGCTCGTCCAACGATCCGTGGCAGCGATCTGTTATGAAGTCGAAGCCGTCGACCATCAGGTGCGTCTCGTCATCCAATCCGAGTTGGTGGCGAACGAGCCGTCGATGCCGGCGAGTAGCGACCCGCGCGTGTCCTTCGCCATTGACGATCCGTTGCGCGCTCAGTTCCACGCCAACGAGGGACTTCGCTGCGAACTACTGCACAGCACCACGTTCAGTGAACAGTTGATGGCCGCCGCCATGGACCACGTGATCGAAGGACCGGAGTCGATGAAGGTCCACTCGGAGAGTTTCGACGACCTCGGTCGCGTCACGGTGACCGTCACCCTCGAACCGGGCGAGCGCCTGCGCCTGGTCAAGTACGTGACCTACGGTTGGTCCGCTGAACGTTCGAGCGAGGCGCTGCGCGACCAGGTCGACGGAGCGCTCGTTGCGGCGCTCGACACCGGTTGGGACGGCCTGTGCTCACAGCAACTCGAGTTCTTGGACGACTTCTGGGGGCGCGCGGACGTAGAGATCGAAGGCGACGACGAAATTCAACAGGCCGTGCGTTTCTCGCTGTTCCACGTCTTGGCGGCGGCGGCGCGTAGCGAGCGGCGCGCGATTCCCGCCAAGGGACTCACCGGTAGCGGCTATGGGGGACACGCGTTCTGGGACAGCGAGACGTTCGTGCTGTCGGTCTTGAGCTACACCATGCCCGAAGCCGTGGCCAACGCATTGCGATGGCGCCACGACACGCTCCCGGCGGCGACCAAACGAGCCCAAAGCCTTGGTCTCGAGGGTGCGGCATTCCCGTGGCGCACGATCAACGGTGCGGAATGTTCTGCCTACTGGCCCGCGGGTACGGCAGCCTTTCACGTGGGCGCCGACGTCGCCGACGCCGTGATCCGCTACCTGCACACCACCGGCGACCAGAAGTTCGAGGCGAGCGTGGGGCTCGAACTGTTGACGGCGACGGCGAGGTTGTGGTCATCGCTCGGACACTTCGACCCCGAAGGTGGATTTCGCATCGACGGCGTGACCGGTCCTGATGAGTACAGTGCCATTGCCGATAACAACGTCTATACGAATCTGATGGCGCAGCGCAATCTTCTTGCGGCGTGTGACGCGGCCGAGCGTCACCGCGACGGGGCTCTGGCGCTCGGGGTTGACCGAGCGGAAATCGCCCGATGGCGCCGCGCGGCCCAGGCGATGATCGTACCGTTCGACCTCGCACTTGGGGTCCACTCCCAGAGCGAACGCTTCACCGACCACGAGATTTGGGACTTCGCGGCCACGACACCTGAGGCCTATCCTCTCTTGCTGCACTTTCCCTACTTCGACCTCTACCGCAAGCAGGTGGTCAAGCAGGCCGACCTGGTGTTGGCGATGTTTCTGCGCGGCGACGCGTTCACTCCCGAGCAGAAGAGGAAGAACTTCGAGTACTACGAGCGCCTCACGGTGCGTGATTCGTCGCTGTCGGCCTGTTGTCAATCGGTCATGGCGGCAGAGGTGGGCCACCTGGCCCTGGCCTACGACTACCTCGCCGAGGCCGCCCTCATGGACCTGGGTGACCTCGAACACAACACCCGCGACGGTCTGCACATGGCATCGCTCGCCGGAGCGTGGATTGGTCTCGTGGCCGGCCTTGGTGGGATGCGCGAGCACGGGTCGACTCTCAAGTTCGCGCCCCAACTGCCCGAAGGAATCACTCGCCTGGCGTTCAACATTGAGTTTCGTGGCCGGCGCCTTCGCGTCGAGGCCACGACCTCGGCGACGAACTACGTCTTGAGCCAAGGTGAAGACCTCGAGATCGTTCACTTCGATCACTCCTTCACCGTCTCGACGAAGCAGGAGTCGACCTTCAAGTCGACCAGTGACCACTCGCGTAGAACGGCCCTCACGGCCCCGAGCCAACCCCAAGGACGCGAGCCGGCCAAACGCCTTGCCGACCCCGCCCGGCGTGAGGAGAAGCAGTGAGCGAGCAGACTCCTCACGGGCCCGACGTGAACGTCGACCTCGGCGCGTACGACGCCTGGCTCTTCGACATGGACGGGGTCTTGACCCAGACCGCAGCCGTACACGCTACGGCGTGGAAACAGGCGTTCGACGAGTTCCTGCGGCGCGAGGCCGCCAACGGCGCCACGACCTTCGTGCCCTTCGACATCGAGAGCGACTACGAGAGATACGTCGACGGAGAACCCCGCGAGGACGGCGTGCGTAACTTCCTCGCGTCGCGCCACATCAGTCTCCCCGAGGGCGCCGACGACGATCCCGTCGACGCCCGCAGCGTCCACGGACTCGGTAATCGCAAGAACGATCTGGTACTCGAGGTGATGAAGCGCGACGGCGTCGCCGTCTTTGAAGGGGCGAGCGAGCTCGTGCAGGCGTTACGCCGAAGTGGCGTCAAGGTCGCGGTCGTCTCGGCGAGCGAGAACACCCGAGCCGCCCTCGCCGCGGCGGACATACTCGCCCTGTTCGATGCCATCGTCGACGGTATCGTGGTCAAGGAGCGTCACCTCGCTGGCAAGCCGGCCCCCGACAGCTTTCTCGAAGGTGCGCGGATGCTCGGTTTCGAGCCCAATCGCTGCGTCGTCCTCGAAGACGCACTCGCCGGAGTGCAGGCCGGCCGCTCGGGCCACTTCGCGCTGGTCATCGGGGTCGACCATCACGACGCATCGGGCGAGCACGATTACGCGAATGAACTGCGAACCCACGGCGCCGACGTGGTGGTGAGCAGTCTCACGATGCTCGCCGGTCCGTCCTAGCCAGTCGAACGGGGACACTTCTTGAGGCGCCACTCCCGGCCGCGGGGTGTCCTTTAGAGATTCAGCACGAAGCGCTCGACCGCATAGGCGAATCCTTCATCGTCGTTCGACCTGCTTACCTTCGACGCCGCCGCCTTCACCGCGTCGTCGGCGTTGCCCATGGCGATACTGAGACCCGACTCGGCGAACATCGAGACGTCGTTGTGCATGTCACCGATCGTGGCGATCTCTTCACTCGCCACGCCGTACAGCTCGGCGAGGAAGCGCACGACGCGGCCCTTGTTGGCGTCTGGATGGGTTACGTCGAGAAAATAGGTCTGCGAACGTGTCGCGCTGACTTGCGAGCCGAACGTCGTACCCATCGCCGTACTCGCGGCGGCACCGTGACTGGCGTCGTCGCTCACGCCGACCACCTTGGTGATACCGCCCTCGACGGAGCGAAAATCGCTCAGTTTCGTCGGCCGACATCCGCAACCGCGCGACTCGTGCTCGATGTGCGGACCGTTCTCGTCCAACACGAACCACTGCGAACCCTGATAGACCCATACCGAGAGTTGATGGTCGTGGAGCAGATCGATGATCGGAGCGGTGAGGTGGTCGTCGATGGTGCGCTCTTCGAGCACCCGCATCTGGGTGTCGACGATGAGCGCACCGTTCAAGGCGCCCAGAGGAGAGTTCACACCTAGGGGCTCGATGAGCATCTCCAGACCCTGCGGTGGGCGCGCGCTGGTGAGCGCGAAGTGTACGCCCGCGTCACCCAGCGCCGCGACGGCTCGGATGGCGTCGTTCGTGAGTGTCTTGTCCGGGGTCAAGAGAGTGCCGTCGACGTCAGAGACGAGGAGACGAATCGCAGCGCTGGGCACACCGCTCATTGGGGCAGGCACCAGTCGTGCGGCGCGATCAAGCGCGTGATGGACTCGGGACCCCACGAGCCCTTGGCGTAGGGCTCAACCGCGGGCGGGTGCTCGAGCAGCGGTGCTGCCACCTCCCAGAGTCGTTCAATACCGTCGGATCGTGTGAACAGCGATCGATTTCCGAGCATGGCTTCGAGGATGAGGTGCTCGTAGGCCTCGAGATTGTTAGCGGCCTGGAACGAGTCCTTGTAGTGGAAGGTCATCTCGGCCGAGTCGAGGTGCATCCTCGGTCCAGGTTCCTTCGCCAAGAAGTGCGCGTGGATCGAACCGGGGTCGGCGAAGTCCACGACGAGCTTGTTCCCGCGCCACTTCGAGGCGTGATCGCTCAACGGGAACAGGCGCATCACCGGCTCGTCGAAACCGATCGTGATCACCTGACGGCTCTGGGCGAGGCACTTGCCCGTACGAAGGTAGAAGGGCACCCCCTTCCAACGCGTGTTCTCCACCTCGGCGCGCAGCGCAACGAAGGTCTCGGTCGTAGAGTCGCTGGCGACTCCGTGCTCGTTCCGGTAGCCCTCGTACTGACCGCGCACGACCTGGACGGGATCGATGGGACGGAGGGTCTGAAAGACCTTGTGCACCTCGTCGCGAAGCGGCCCGGCCTCGAGGCTGGTGGGCTGTTCCATCGCGAGAAAGCCCAACACCTGAAAGAGATGGCTCACGACCATGTCGCGAAAGGCCCCCGTCTCTTCGTAGAAGGCCCCTCGATTCTCGATCGAGAGCGTCTCGGGCACGTCGATCTGCACGAAAGAGACGTGGTCTCTATTCCAGAGCGGCTCGAAGAGCCGGTTGGCGAAACGTAGGGCCAGGATATTGTCGATCGACTCCTTGCCGAGGAAGTGATCGATGCGAAACACCTGGGTCTCGTCGAAGTTCGCCTTGATCACGTTGTTCAAGGTTCGCGCGGACTCGAGGTCCATCCCGAAGGGTTTCTCGCAGATCACTCGAGAGTTCTCCCCCAGTCCGCACGCGCCCAGGGCCTCGATGACCCCGAGCACCGCGTCGGGGGGTATGGCGAGGTGAAAGAGACGCCGCACTCCCGCACCGATCTCGCTCTCAGCCCGGGTGACCGCGAGGTGCAGCGTGCCCAAGTCAGCGGTATCACCCACCGCGAAGGAGAGGGATTGCTCAAACTGATCCCAAAGGTCCCCTTCGGGCAGATTCGAGCCGTAGCGCTGCACCGCGTCGCGCGCGTAAACGCGAAAGGCGTCACTTCCCATGGCGAAGGCCGATGGAGCGGTGCCGATGATCCGGTATCGCTCGGGTAAGAGGCCCGCCGAGGCGAGGTGGAACAGGCCGGGGATGATCTTGCGCTTGGCGAGGTCGCCGGTCGCGCCAAAGAGCACGATGACGTGGTCGTCGGGGACCTGGGAACTCTGGACCGGCAACTCTTGGCTCACTTGGTACCTCCGATGATCGTGCGACGCACGGTAGCGACGTCACCAACGAAGAGCTCGCTCACCAGTTCGGGTTCGAACAGTCCGTGGGCGACGACTCCCGGGGTCCTCGACAGTCGCCGGGCCAGTTCGCTCGGCTCTGCAACGGGACCGTAGTAGTCGGCGATGACGCCGCCGTCGGGACTCCTTGGCGAATCGCGTACTTCACAGCTTCCAAGACGCTCCAGCGTCGCGGCCAGACCGAATCGAGCGAGCTCGAGCGGCACCGGGGCGTGAAGGACGTCGACGACTTTGGTGGAGTCGGCGATCACCACGAAGCGTTGGGCCGCCGCGGCGACGATCTTCTCGCGAGTCAGCGCGCCTCCGCCGCCCTTGATCAACCATCCGTCGGGCGCGATCTGGTCCGCACCGTCGATGGCGAGGTCGAGACGACCCACATCGCCAAATCCATGGACGCGAAGTCCTAGCGCTCGTGCCGCGACCTGGGTCCGCGGCGAGGACGCGAAGAAGATGGCCTTGGGGGCCCGGCGCGCGATGGCTTCGAGCAAGTAGGCGACCGTGGTGCCGGTGCCGAGTCCGACCAACATCTCGTCGTGCACCAGTTCACTCGCCGCTTCGCCGGCGAGGCGCTTCTCGGCCTCGACGCCCATGCTCACATCGCCGATCGATCGGCCATGATCAGTGAGGAGCCCGCCTCGACGCGGCCCGCCGGGATTGACTCGTCTCGCGCGAGAAGCAGAGCGAGCGCGTCGCGCTTCTCGGTGCCGCTCACCAGCCACAGCAACTGGTCGCCTCGAGCGAGGCCGGGGTAGGTGAGGGTCATGCGCCGCCGGCCGAGGTACTCGCCGGTGACGCCAACCGACCGGTCGTGCACGTCGAGGACCGGGTCTGCGGGAACGAGCGACGCGGTGTGTCCGTCGGGTCCGAGGCCCAGGTGCACGAGGTCCAGACGCTCGGGTAAGCGAAGCGCGTAGCGCTCGGCGGCGGTGTCGAGATCGTCCTCATCAACGGGCATCGCTTCAATCGTGACCGACACGTTGGCAAAGATGTCGGCCAGGTTCGTGAGGTTGCGATCGGAGTCGTGCAGCGCGGCGACCCGCTCGTCCACCTGATAGAGCACCGTGCGTTGCCAGGGCACGTCGCGCGTGAGTAGTTCGGCGAACATCCTCCAGTGGGTTCGTCCCCCGCTCACGGCGAAGCTGAAGGTGCCCTGGGCATCGACGCAACGTCGCGCACGCTCGGCGACGAAGTCCGCCGCCGCCGAGGCGAGGGCGTCGACGTCCTCGAACGTGCGGAGCTCGTGGTGCACCTTAGGAGTTCTTCTCGACGTGTCCGCCGAACTGCGAGCGCATGGCCGAGAGCACCCGGGCGCTGAAGTCACCCTGACCGCGCGATTCGAAGCGCTCGAAGAGCGCCGCGCTGATGACCGGTGCGGGAACGGACTCGTTGATCGCCGCTTCGAGCGTCCAGCGTCCCTCGCCCGAGTCCGAGACGCGGCCCTTGAACTCAGACAGTTCGGGCGATCGCGCCAGAGCGTCCGCGGTCAGGTCGACCAACCACGAACTCACGACCGAGCCGTGGCGCCACACTTCGGCCACTTCGGCGACATCGATGTCGAATGAATAGAACTGGGGATCGCGCAGCGGGGTCGTCTCGGCGTCGGATTCGACCTGCTCGCGTCCGACGTTGGCGTGCTTGATGATGCTGAGCCCCTCGGCGATCGCCGCCATCATGCCGTACTCCACGCCGTTGTGCACCATCTTCACGAAGTGCCCGGCACCATTGGGCCCACAGTGCAGATAGCCCTCGGGCGCCGTGCCTTCGCTGCGCGAACGTCCCGGGGTCGGCGAACGGCGGTCCGGGCCCGGAGCGATCGAACGAAAGATCGGATCGAGTCGTGCGACGACGTCGTCCTCTCCCCCGATCATGAGGCTGTAGCCGCGCTCGAGACCCCACACGCCACCGCTGGTTCCACAGTCGACGTAGTGGACACCGCCCGTGGCCAGTTGTGCGGCGCGAACGATGTCGTCTTGGTAGTACGAATTGCCGCCGTCGATAACGACGTCGCCCGGGGTGAGATAGCGCGCCACTTCGTCGAGCGCTTCTTGGGTGATCGCCGCCGGGAGCATCAGCCAGAGAGCCCGTGGGGTGTCGAGCTTCGCCACCAGGTCCTCGAGCGACGACGCGGCGACGATGCCCGCAGACGTGATCTGCTTCACGACCTCAGCGTTGACGTCATAGACAACGCAGTTATGTCCGTCGCGTACGAGGCGATGCACGAGATTCGCCCCCATCCGGCCCAGCCCCACCATCCCAATCTGCATCGGTCGTTCACTGGTCATGAGTCCTCAATCCTCTTAAGCGTCCGGTACTGCTCGATGAGTGCGTTGGTCGAGGAGTCATGAGTGAGATCAGGCTCGTCGAGTGCGAGGAGTTCGGGAAGGATCTGGACGGCCAGGACCTTGCCGAGCTCGACTCCCCACTGGTCGAATGAGTCGACTCCCCAGATGGTCCCCTGGGTGAAGACGGAATGTTCATAGAGCGCGATAAGCGATCCCAGCAGTCGCGGGGTCAGTACTTCGCCCATCAAGATGTTGGTCGGTCGGTTGCCCTCCATGACACGATGGGGAACCTCGTGTTCGGGTGTGCCTTCGCTTCGCACCTCCTGCTCGGTCTTGCCAAAGGCGAGGGCTTGGGCCTGGGCGAAGACGTTCGAGGTGAGGATGTCGTGGTGTTCGCCCAAGGGGTTGAGGCTCTTCGCGAAGGCGATCAGATCGACCGGGACCACGGTGGTGCCCTGGTGGATCAGTTGGTAGAAACTGTGCTGGCCGTTGGTCCCGGGTTCACCCCAGTAGATGGGGCCGGTCTGGCGGGTGACCTCGTTACCGTCGAGCGAGACGGGTTTGCCGTTGGACTCCATGGTGAGTTGCTGGAGATAGGCCGGCAGTCGCTTCAGGTACTGGTCGTAGGGCATCACGCCCACGCTCTGACAACCGAGGAAGTCGCGATTCCACACCGCCAGCAGGCCCATCAGGACCGGCAGGTTCGTCTCGAACGCTGCGGTGCGAAAGTGCTCGTCCATGGCATGAAATCCCGCGAGGAGCTCACCGAAGCGCTCCGGTCCGATGGCAATC
>VFSW01014742.1_pt1 | contig 10785 bp, 8 predicted proteins | sample 5358111 | NCBI WGS metagenome assembly VFSW01 (sample SAMN11554181, study PRJNA540505) | mine drainage metagenome | isolation source: sediment from site ElyBrook_90M | place: USA: Ely Copper Mine, Vershire, VT | collected 2017
CACAGACTGATATCGAGCAGGCGATTGCTCAAAAGCCTGCCTTAGCAGAACTGTTTACTCAATAGATCTACAGTTCATCATCATATGCGTCAATATTTAAACTACGTTTAAGAATGCGGCGAATTTCAGGTATACATGAACCGCATCCCAGCCCGGCCTTTAAGCTTTGCCCTACAGCTTCGACACTCTTCAAACCTTGCGCATTGATCGCATGAAGGATAGTCTTCTCACCCACACTATTGCAGGCGCACACGATGCGACCAGTATCGGACAGTGTTCCTTTCGGTGGCCGCGCAGACAGTAATCCAGCCAAATCGGCAGATGCAAGTTGTGGCTGAGCGAACAGACTACCCAACCATTCGCGTTCCGGTAATCGATGATCCGGTGCAATGAAGAAGGCAGCTTCCAATCGACCGTCTTGCAAGCAGGCGGCGCGATAACGTCCCATCGCAATATCGCTGTAATCTATCCAGTCGGATTCAAGTCCTAATGCAGTTTGCACCCAATCACGCCAATCATGCGGCAACACATCGCCCGCGATCTCGTGCCTCCAATACCCAACACCTAGTGAACACGCGCAATAGCTGGCATCGACTATGTCCAGCCGAGTACGGCTCAACACGAAACCTTGCCAAGCTGGGAGATAAGGTACAGCCCGCACCGGTGTATGTTTGGATTCCGGCTCACCCGAAATCGGGTCAGTAATGGGTGCGACGAGCGCGCCCACTCGCGCTGTTCTGGCAAAGGTATCATTCCAGTGCATAGGCACGAACACCGAGCCAGAGCGCTGGTCTTCGCCTACTTGCACCCGTGCCAACATATAGCCATGGCGGCTAGTCAATCGAGCTAGCTCGCCGTCTCGCAGTTGATAGGTTTGTGCATCGGTTGTATGTATTTGCACGAAGGGCTCGCACAGATGAGCGTTCAAGCGTGGCACTTTCCCCGTACGAGTCATGGTGTGCCATTGATCACGGATGCGACCTGTGTTCAGTACTAAGGGGAATTCATCATCAACTGCAACTGCGGGTAGCCGCGGCGTAACGGCCACCATGCGAGCTTTTCCATTTGGTGTGAAAAACTTTCCATCGGTAAACATGCGAATCGTGCCATACGGTGAGGTGCTGTTGATTGGCCATTGAACTGGTTGTAACGCATCGTATTCATCATCGTCCAATTCCGCTAATGCACTGATGTCGAAGGCACGTTTTCCGGCATTCTCGAAACCTGACAGGCGCGCATGTTCTCGAAATATTTGTACAGCTTTGGTATAGGGGAACGCCTCTGCGAATCCCATGCGCTGGGCCACCTGAGTGATTATCCACCAGTCCGGCTGAGCATCTCCTGCGGCAGGTAACAAGGCGCGTTGCCGCGAGATACAGCGTTCAGAATTTGTTACCGTGCCATCCTTTTCTCCCCAGCCAATGGCAGGTAAAAGAATATCGGCACAATCCGTGGTGTCGGTGTGTTGCACGCAATCGGATACCACTACCAAATCGCAATTCAACAGTGCTTCGCGCACTCTGTCTGCATCTGGCAGACTGACCACAGGGTTCGTGCCCATGATCCACACCGCCTTGATCTTGCCCGATGCAATGGCTTGAAACATGTCTACCGCCTTTAACCCGGGAGCTTGGGCGATGCCAGGTGAATCCCAGAATCTCGCTACCAGATTGATACCTGCCGCATCAGAAAAATCCAGATGTGCCGCCAACTGATTGGCCAGACCTCCCACCTCGCGCCCGCCCATTGCATTGGGCTGGCCGGTCACCGAAAACGGTCCCATGCCGGGGCGTCCGATACGGCCGGTGGCCAGGTGCACGTTGATGATCGCGTTGGCTTTATCTACCCCGCTGGAAGACTGATTAATACCTTGCGAGAAGATCGTCACGGTGCGTTCAGTTCTTGCGAATAGACGGAAGAACTCCCCGACCTGTGCCTCGGAAACACCGCAAACCTGCGCAACTTTCGGAATCGAACCAACCGAACGTGCAGATGTAAACGCCGCCGCAAAACCTTCCACATTTGCTTCGACGTAAGATAAGTCTAGCGCGTCTTCGCGGCGCAAGTGGTGCAATAAGCCATTGAACAGATAAGCATCCGCACCTGGTGCGAGTGAAAGATGCAAATCGGCGATATCACAAGTCGCGGTACGGCGGGGATCGACCACCACCACCTGCATCTCCGGGCGTGCCTTCTTCGCGGCAGCCAAACGTTGATACAACACCGGATGTGCCCAGGCATAGTTGGAGCCAACGATAACTACGAGATCTGCCTCCTCCATGTCTTCATAGCAAACCGGCACTACATCCGCGCCGAAGGCTCGCTTGTGCGCCGCCACGGCGGTGGACATGCACAGCCTGGAGTTGGTGTCTATATTTGCGCTGCCGATGAACCCTTTCATCAGCTTGTTGGCGACATAATAGTCTTCGGTCAGGATTTGACCAGAGACGTAGAACGCCACAGCATCCGGCCCATGCTCGGCGATGATCTTTTGAAAACCATAAGCGACTTGTTCCAGTGCCTCATTCCATGAGGTACGCTGACCATGGATCAATGGATATAGCAACCGCCCTTCGTGATCCAATGTGTCCCCCAGTGCAACTCCTTTGGAACACAGCCTGCCGAAGTTCGCTGGATGTTGAACATCTCCCGTTAGTTTTACGCCATCAGCCGCGATCGTTACTGCCACTCCGCAACCTACCCCGCAATAAGGGCAAGTGCTGCGGATAGTTACGGGATAATCCATGCTCGACATGTTCAAATCTCAAGATTGGCAACAACACTACCAGATGATACATCTGAAGTCTTTTTGGCCGTAAGTGAGCCAGAAGCAAACCAATAGGCTCCAGCCATAAAAATGGTGCCACTAATCGTATTGCCCAATGTTACCCAAAATAGGTTATGAGCCATGCCAGCAAGACTAACGGTATCCGGATGTTCAGCCATCAGTGCGATGGCAAAGATCGTCATGTTGGCAACAGAATGTTCATAGCCACTGGCAATGAATGCAAACAGACACCAGAAGATCATCCCTAATTTCGCCGCATCGCTTGAGGTACGAGCCGCCATCCAGAGCGCCAGACACACCAGCCAGTTACACAATATTCCGCGCATGACCAACTCAAATGCAGGCGCATTCATCTTGGCACTGGTAACCTTGAACAATAGGGGTGCGCCGTCCGAGAGAAGTGCACCACCTCCCCCTGCAACGAAGATCAATGCCAATAGTACCGCTCCCGCGAGGTTGCCAAACCACCCGATCGCCCAGACCCTGCCAACATCGGCAAGTCCCACTTGGCGACGCAACCACCCGATTGGCATGATCATGGTGTGCCCTGTATACAGTTCCGAGCCAGCAAAAACTACCAGTGTGAGGGCAATGCCGAAAGAACCACCCATGATGAGCTTCTGGTACGCCGGATCAGCTTTTGCGCCGACGCTGAAGATCAGGATGATAGCCAACCCAACATAAGCTCCTGCCATCATCGCGGCAACAAAAAATGCTGGCATTGATGCACGCGCGACAGCTGCTTTCTGTTCTGCCACTACAGCGAACTTCTGGATCGTTTCAATGTACATGGTCTCTATCCTTTATTAGTGATTCAATTACAGACGGCATGGAAACAATTTGTATAAGTTATGCTTGGCACATCTCGTTCTCAAAATTGAGAAACAACACACCATGTGCAACTCGCACTTCGTGTTTACGTGCACAACCTACATCTGGCGCGATGGCGGAACCCGATTCCAAGTCGATCACCCAGTTATGCAAAGGACAGGTGACACGTTTGCCATGCACGATGCCCTGCGCCAGCGGCCCTCCCTTGTGCGGACAACGGTTGCTCAGCGCGAACACTTGGTCATCCACACTACGAAACAGGGCGATCTCGCCGGACGCTGTATTGATTACGCGCGAACCCTGACGGGGTATGTCCTCCAAATTTCCAACTTGTATCCAGTTCATGGTCTTTCTCCCTATTCGATGGTAGCCAGTGCGTTATATTCATGTGCATCTTTTCCTTCAGCACGTTCTTTCCAAGGATCATCTTGTGAGTTGAGCTGCGATTTCAAAAAGCGTGCATATAAATCGGTTCTTCCAGCGTTATCTTCGAGGATGTGCTGTTTTACATAGGCCAATCCAACGCGCTCAATCCACGGTGCGGTACGTTCCATGTAATTGGCTTTTTCGCGATAGAGCTGCATGAACGCGCCGCAGTACTCCAACACTTCCGCCTCGGTCTCGACCTTGCACAGAAAGTCAGTGACGCGTACCTTGACGCCGCCATTCCCGCCCACATGTATTTCGTAACCTGAGTCCACGCAAACCACACCGAAGTCCTTGATGGTGGCCTCGGCGCAATTGCGCGGACAGCCGGAGACGGCGATCTTGAATTTATGTGGCGTCCAGGAACCCCAGGTCATCTTCTCGACCTTGATGCCGAGCGCGGTGGAATCCTGTGTGCCAAATCGGCACCATTCCAATCCCACGCAGGTTTTAACCGTGCGCAGCGCTTTACCGTAAGCGTGGCCGGAAACGAATCCTGCCTCAACCATCTCTGCCCACATCTTGGGCAGATTTTCTTTGGTGATTCCATACAAGCCAATGCGCTGTCCTCCCGTAATATGAACAGTCGGCACTTCATAGCGTTCGGCGATCTCGGCGATCGAGCGTAACTCGGCAGGCGAGGTGACACCTCCCCAGATACGCGGGATAACAGAATAGGTACCATCCTTTTGAATGTTGGCATGCACACGTTCATTGATGAAGCGCGAGCGGCTGTCATCCTGATATTCTCCGGGCCATGCTGCCAGCAAATAGTAATTCAGCGCGGGACGGCATACGTGGCAGCCATCCGGAGTTTTCCACTGCAAGGTCTGCATCAGATCGGGAATGGTTTTCAGTGAGCGGTCGCGAATTGCCTGTAGCACATCCTGATGTGAAAATTCAGTACAAGTGCAGATAGGCTTCTTGCTCGGCTTGGCGGAATAATCGCCGCCCAGCGTGTTCGCCAGCAGCGCTTCCACCAGACCGGTACATGATCCGCACGAAGAAGATGCCTTGGTATGCGCCCGAACTTCTTCCAGCGTGAACAGTTTCTTGTCGACGATGGCGTTGACAATGGTCCCCTTGCATACGCCGTTACAACCGCAAATTTCAGCCGTGTCGGGCATGCTCACTACGCTTGACACCCCCCCAAGACCGGAATCTCCGATATGCATCTGCCCGAACAAAAGATGCTCACGCAATTCGGACACGTCTGTTCCGTCGCGCATCATTTGGAAATACCACGGTCCATCCACGGTATCGCCATACATCACTGCGCCGCGCAATTTGTTATCGCGCAACACCAATTTTTTGTATACGCCACGCGCGGAATCCTGCAGCAGCAATTCTTCGTCCAGTTCGCCGGAGTTGAAGTCTCCGGCAGAAAACAGATCGATACCCGTCACTTTGAGTTTGGTCGAAACTGAAGAACCCTCATAGCGCATCGCACCATAACGGGCGAGATGATTCGCGGCAACCTTGGCTTGCTCGAACAAGGGAGCAACCAGTCCGTAAGTTTGCCCGCGATGCTGCACGCATTCCCCTACTGAATAGATTTTCGGATCGTAAGTCTGCATGGTGTCGCTGACCACAATGCCGCGCTCGCAATGAATGCCCGCCGATTTGGCCAGTGCAATATTGGGACGGATACCTGCCGACATCACGATCAGGTCGGCCGGAATTTCTTCCCCGTCCTTGAAACGCAGGCCGGTGACGGCAGTTTCGCCGAGTATGGCTTCCGTTTGCCGAGACAGGAAGAATTTCAGCCCGCGATTTTCCAACGCGTCTTTCAACAAGCCGCCACCAACCTTGTCCAACTGGCGCTCCATCGGCCATTCGCACAAATGCACCACCGACACATCCATGCCTCGAAGCGACAACCCGTTCGCCGCTTCGAGTCCGAGCAAGCCGCCGCCTATCACCACGCCGCGACTGCCTGCGGTGGCCTTGCTCAGCATGTTCTCAACATCGACGATGCTGCGATAGCTCAATACGCCGGGCAGGTTAATGCCGGGAACCGGCAGCATGATGGGATTGGAGCCTGTTGCGATAAGCAAACGATCGTATGGCACTGTCATGCCATCATCCGTCTCGACCACACAGCGGGTGCGATCGATCTTCGTCACTGTTTTCCCGGCGTGCAGCGTGATATGGTTTTGCTCATACCAACTCCAGTCGTTCAAGATCGTGTCCTGGAACGACATCTCGCCGGACAGCACCGGCGACAGCAGGATGCGGTTATAATTGGGCTGCGGCTCGGCGCCGAACACCGTGATGTCGAATTCGTCCGCAGACATTTTGAGCAATTCCTCGATGGTGCGAATACCTGCCATACCGTTGCCGATCACTACCAGTCGTACCTTATTGCTTTTCATCATCCGCTCCTTTCAATAAAAAGACGCCGTCCGGCTGCAAGCCGGAACGACGCCTTTGTCGTTGATACCTTGCAAGATCACAACCCGCCGTTGGATTAGATCTCTCGTTTATTACTGCCGCCGTTAGTCGATGAACTCAGGCAGTTTCTTTCGCTTGCTTCTGATACAAGAATTCCAGAACTGCCCCGCGCATTTGGTGGTAATGCGGATCGTTCGCCATTGCCAGTCGATTGCGCGGCTTGGGCAAATTAACAGTCAATATTTCGCCTATGGTTGCGGCTGGGCCATTTGTCATCATCACAATGCGGTCAGACAGCAATACTGCCTCGTCTACATCGTGGGTGACCATCACTACCGTGCTGTTTGTTGCCGCCACGATCTTCATTAACTCATCCTGCAAATGGGCACGGGTCAGTGCGTCCAAGGCTCCGAACGGTTCGTCCATCAGCAATACTTTGGGTTGCATGGAAAGGGCGCGTGCAATACCGACACGCTGTTTCATACCGCCCGATACCTCGTGCGGATATTTATGTTCTGCATGGGTCAGATGCACCAATGCGAGTGCCGCACTGGTTCGTTGCCGAAGTTGCTCACGGCTTTCAGTCGCACCGAACACGCGCTCGACTGCCAGATGGACATTGTCGAAACAGGTCAGCCAAGGCAGCAGCGAATGATTCTGAAACACCACACCGCGATCCGGGCCGGGTCCCGCAATCTCCCGATCGGCACAGAGCATAATTCCGTCAGTCGGCATGAGTAATCCCGCGATCAGATTGAGCAAAGTTGATTTCCCGCAACCCGAATGTCCGATCAACGTGACGAACTCTCCCGGATCGATCTTGAGGTCGATGTCCTTTAGAGCGACGAAGGTGCCCTGTTTAGTTTTAAACGACATCTGTACATTCTCTATTTGCACATACTTTTTCATGGCGTTCTCAATCAATAACTGAATCGTTTGGCTATTTGGACCAGCATCGTCTCCAGCAGCAAGCCGACGATGCCAACGACAAAGATTGCGATGATGATGTGCTCGACGTTCAGGTTGTTCCACTCATCCCACACCCAGAATCCGATGCCCACACCACCGGTCAACATTTCCGCCGCAACGATCACCAGCCATGCGGTACCGATGGCCAGACGGATACCGGTCAGCATGTAAGGCAAGGTTGCCGGGAACAATATCTTGGTGAAGATCTTCCACTCCGACAGGTTGAGCACCCGTGCCACGTTTAGGTAATCCTGCGGCAACTGGCGCACGCCCATCGCGGTGTTGATAATCATCGGCCAGATGCTTGAGATGAAGATCACCCAAATGGCTGCAGGATTGGCCGCCTTGAATACCAGCAGACCGATCGGCAACCAGGCCAGTGGCGATACCGGTCTGAGCATACTCACGATGGGCGAGGTCATCTTGTCGAGGAAGCCAAAACGCCCGATCATGAACCCGAGTGGAATGCCTACCAGCGCAGCCAGTCCGAAACCGATGCCGACTCGTCCCAGCGAATTGAGGATGTTCCAGCCTATCCCCTGATCGTTCGGCCCCTTCTGATAAAAAGGATCGCTAAATAAAATTACGGCCGAATTCCATGTCTTGACCGGTCCTGGAAGTTGATCGTTGCTATGCGCTAACAGTGACCAAAGCAGGATGAATAGCGCTACGCCGATAGCCGCCGGAAACAAATCCTCAGCAAGGAATTTGTTGATTATTTTCATGCTTTCACCTTGAAGCTGGCTGCATATTTTTTGGGGTCCTTGCCGTCCCAAACTGTGCCATCTATCAGTTTTGACGTACGCATTACATCCTTTGGTACTGGCACTTTCACCTGCGATGCAGCCTGTTTATACAAATCGATTTGATTGATTTGCTTCGCGACTCCCAGATAATCCGGATCTTCCTTGAGCAAGCCCCAGCGCTTATGCTGGGTGAGGAACCACATGCCATCGGACAGGTACGGAAAGTTGACTGCCCCATCGTTGTAGAACTTCATATAGTTCGGATCGTTCCACTTCTTCCCCAAACCGTCCTCATATTGGCCTTCCATGCGCTGATTGATGATGTCCACCGGGCAGTTGATATACGATTTGTCGGCGATGATCTCTGCGACTCCGCGGCGGTTTGCCATTACATCAATATATTTGGATGCTTCCAGCATGGCCATGATCATTGCCCGGGCCGTGTTGGGATACTTGTGCGCGAATTCGGCCGTTGTGCCCAGGACCTTTTCCGGATGGTCTTTCCAGATATCCTGTGTGGTCGCCGCGGTGAATCCAATCTTGTCTGCGATGGCGCGATTATTCCAAGGCTCGCCAACACAGAAACCGTCCATGTTGCCGACGCGCATGTTGGCGACCATCTGAGGCGGTGGTACGGTGATGTTTTTTACATCCTTGATTGGATTGATACCATAGTTGGCCAACCAGTAATAAAGCCACATTGCATGCGTGCCAGTCGGAAAAGTCTGCGCAAAGATGTAGTCGCGTTTGTCCGTTTCGATGAGCTTCTTCAGTTTGTCTCCGGTGGTCGCACCTTTATCTTTAAGCTGGTTGGAAAGCGTGATGCCCTGACCGTTGTTATTGATGCTCATCAAGACCGCCATATCTTTCTTGGGACCGCCTATGCCCAGGTGCACGCCATAAACCAGGCCATACAGCACATGCGCCGCGTGCAATTCGCCGTTAACCACCTTGTCGCGAACAGAAGCCCAGGATGCCTCCTTGGACGGGATGATCTTGATGCCATACTTTTCGTCGAACTTCATTACCGAAGCGATCACAACAGAAGCGCAGTCGGTCAAAGGTATGAAACCGATCTTGACCTCTTTGAGCTCCGGTGCATCAGATCCACCGGCCCATGCGACCGCACGGGTACCCATCGGTACCATTGACATGATTCCTGCTGCCCCCAGAATTGCGCCTGTCTGTTTCATGAAGTCCCTCCTACCGTTTTGTTCAGGAGACTGCGTCTTTGCTACGACCATTGATTCGCTGCTTGTAATTTCTTTGCTTGGCTGATTCATCTTTCCAATCTCCTGTAGGAAAATTTCGTGGCTCGAAAATAAAAAAAGCGTCCGACTGCGTATGTACGCAGTGGGACGCCTTTGTCCTGTAGTGCAAACTCTCCGAACCGCCGTTGATTCGATGACTGTTGATTAATACTCAGCAACAGCCGTGCCAGAAATTGAAAATAAAGTTGATTGGTAATTAAATCATCAACATAGATACGTATTTTAGTTATTTAAGCTAATCGACTGAAGGATATTAAAGACCGTCTTTGGTGCATCAATTTGCTTATTTGCGATTCGGCGCACTCTTTTCAAGCGCTCAATTCTTTGGCAAAAATAATAGCCTCGGCGATTTCCGCCAAACGCTTACCCTTGCTCATTGCCATATTGCGCATTCGTTTATAGGCTTCCGGTTCGCTATAACCGTGGTCGGCCATCAATATTCCCTTCGCTCGCTCCACCAACTTGCGTTCGACAAGCTGGCTCTTTGCCTCATTCAATTCATCACGCAGCCGTTTATGTTCAAGAAAACGGGCCGCTGCCACATGAATGATGCCGCTCAGGTCTTCGCTCTGAATCGTATGCGCCACGTAAGCGCTGACGCCAGCCCGCATCGCCTCTTGAATGCTTTTCTGATCATTCCGCGCACCCAGCACAACCACCGGCTTTTCCAGTGTGGTGGACATCAGACTGATCTGTTCCAGCGTGTCGCGCCCGGGAGCATCAGCATCGACGATGATCACGTCGGCTAATGCAGCCTGTATAGATTGCTCATCAACCTGTTCCCATGACAATATTCCCACGACATCGAATTCGGCAAGCTCCAGACTGGCTTTCAACCACGCAGCCCGATCTCGCAAGTCATCAATTATCAGAATTCGTTTCAATTTAGCTCCTTGTCATCAACAACATGACAGCAATAAGCGAGCCAAAACTTGCATCCTTGTTTAAATGGGGTTCTTTCAAGAGGAATATCGAGATACGCACTAGAACTGTGCGCAGTGTGAGTAGTTTGTCCAGAATTTTACTTTATGCTTATAGGAAAAAATAACACTTACCAGAACTATTGTGTGTTCAATGAAAACCGGCTGATTTACATATGAGTTTTCATTCTGACTAGACATAACGTCCGAATGTCGGCTATTGGCAAACATCTATGTCTGCTTGAGTAGAGAAGTGTGCCTTCATTGAATTACACTTGGTAGTTGACTATGGTTTGCTGCCCCTTGCGAACGTCCGCAATGGGGTAGCCAATTCAGAGGGTCTAGAGACTCTTGTGGGTTAGCAAGAGAGCTTCGAATGTCTTAAACTACTGATATGTATTGACCCGTCAAGTAATTCAATAATAATTCCTCAAATCATC
>VFSW01014743.1_pt1 | contig 10785 bp, 9 predicted proteins | sample 5358111 | NCBI WGS metagenome assembly VFSW01 (sample SAMN11554181, study PRJNA540505) | mine drainage metagenome | isolation source: sediment from site ElyBrook_90M | place: USA: Ely Copper Mine, Vershire, VT | collected 2017
GCGCCACGGCGGATTTCGTCCATACCAGGAAACCTGCGTGCCACCAGCGGTCCTCGCCGCGCCACACGGCGTAGACGACTCCGTCAGCCTGTCCCTCGGCGATGATCTCCGGCCACACGTCGGCATGGTCCCAGTCGATGACCGGCTTCCCGACGAAACTGCGCGCCATGCGTTCGAGGGCGTCGTCTTCGAGCAGGACCCATTCGTCAGGGGAGCCCTTCCGGCCCTTGTAGAGCACGAGGCCGGGCTCGATGAAATTGCAGGTATAGCGCTTGGCCCATGGCGCCGCCTCGATCTTCGCACGAACGTCGTCCTGACTCATCGCGTCAGGCATCGCGGGCATCGCGCCGGGCGCGAAGGACAGGTCGCCGATGCCGGAGTTCGGGCGCAGCATGGACGCCGGGAGTCCGGGGTCGTTGCGGCCGAAGATGTTGGCGAGGTCGAGCATGGTGTGGTTGAAAAAAGAAATGGCCCCGACATTTCTGTCGAGGTCCATTCACGGATGCTCGTTTTGGCGGGGCCTGTCTTTTTAGAAGCTGAAGTTCGCGTCGCCTCCTTTGGGCACGCCGGACTTGACGTGAAGGACGAGCTGCGTTGTGACCGCGCTCTCGAAGGACTGGACTGCGATTTGGATGAACTTCATCAGTGCTGGATTATTGTAGGCTGTTGCCGCAAATTTGTCAACAGAAATCTTCTGATCGCTAATTTTTTCCGTCAGTATGACGATCACGCGGACTCCTTGACGTAGGTGTCTCCGATCCTGAATTTCGCGTTGTAGGCAGTGTCGATTAGAGGACGTGCGACACATCGGCAGTTCCGATGTATAATGTTCCCACTGATGTACCATCCATGTTTCGTCTGGAGGTTGTAGACATGTCCTACCCATCGATCACGTCGGACGCTCTTGACCGTGCGAAAGAATTCTTGTCGCAAGGGTTCTTTCTTGAAGAAATCGCCAAGAAAATCGGCTTCAGTCCCGACTACATCTCCCGTAAGCTTCGCGAGCAGGGCGTAGTAACGTCGGGCCATGGTAATCCGCGAAGATCCGAATGGTGCCGGATGCGTCTTGACTCCGACGCAATCTGTAGCGCTTATTTGGGTGGCGAGAGCGAGATGTCCATTGCCCTTCGTCTGAAAGTAAGCAGAAATGTTATCCGGCGCCATCTGATCGCTGCGGGCATCGCCATCCGAACTGGATCCGAGGCGAATATACTTCGCATGTCTCGCATGACTGCCGAGGAACGCAGGGCATTGACTCACGCCAGCCATGACGGTCGACGAAACATGTCCGATGCCGCTGAGCGCATGGCTCATGAGCGGGGAGCCTTGTCCCGCGTGCGAAAAATAGGATTCGGGGAAACTGAATTTACCGAGGCGCTTCAGAAGCGAGGCCTGCCCGTTGATCCGCAGAAGCCCTGTGGCGTCTACAACATCGATATCGCCATCGGAACCGTCGCCGTGGAATTGTTCGCAGTGACCATTGGCCAGCAACATCGGAAACGCTTCGCGGAACGCTTCAAATGCTTGACTGATCGTGGGTATTCCATGCTCTTTATCGTCTTCACAAAAAGTTCCCTTTTCCCCCAGATAAACGAGCTGGTCGCCTTCGTGGAGCGCTCCTATCGGAAGCCAGCCATGAATCGTAAGAATTGGGTGGTTCGGTGTGGCTCGGAACGGAGCCATGTCCCCCGTGGATATAGTGACCATGTCTCCGTCATACGCACGTCGGAAAAGTTTTTCTATACCGTGAGCGAGGTCGATGCGCGCGGTTGGTGGTAAACACTGGTAGTCCTCATGAGGATTGCAATTTTTTCCGCTGCTCATGTACTTCTTCGGAGCGCCTTCCGCCCAAGTGAATACGCGGCCTTGTAGTTGCTTGTGGCCGGAGCGCACGTCGCAGTCGTTGGACGTGTACCAGACGTAGCGCGGCACGCCCGCGCTTGTGTACTGCTCCTTGTGGTATTGCGCCATGTAAAGGCCGGTCTCTTGGCGCGCGAGAAAACGCGCCTTGCTCTGCGCGACCTTGTAACGGTCGAAGATGCGGGCCGCAAGCGTTTGCGCGCGAGCGCCACTGCGCGCGTTCGCCTCTATCTGGCGCCGCAGGCGCACGATGTCCTCGCTCGCCCACTTCCTGATCCACAGCTTCATGTTCTCGGTGTAGGCCGCGCTCAGGCGCGCGCGCTTCTCCGGCGTCATCTTCTCGAAGTTGACGGAGATTCTGCCTGCGGCATCATCGAATCCGGCGGCCACGCGGCGGATGGTTGTGCCGCCCTGGAGGGCCGTTGGGTCCAGGCGCGCCACGGCCTGGTCGACGTGGCCCTGCACGCCTTCGAGAAAACGCGCCATCCGTTGGTGCGCGCGCTCGCAGGCGGCGGCGTGCGCCGCTCCGGCCGCAAACACCTCGGCAGGAACATCGGCCGGCGACAGGCGATAGACGCGCGCGCTGGAGTCGAAGTTCGCGCCGATAGCGCGCATGGCGCGGCCGAGCGCGGCGGACGGCTGTCCGGAGAATACCCCGCGTCCATTGTCGTCGACCGAGTATTGCAAGCGCCCGCTGCGCAGGGCCGTCAGGAGCGCCTTGCGGTCGGAGTCTTTGGAGTTCTCGTAGACGAGGGTCTTACCGACCTCCTCGCGCCATATCTGCGCGAGCGGTCGGAAGATCAAGTCCGTGATGAACCGGCGCAGGCCCTCGTCGACCGGCTCGTAATCGGATTCCCGCAGGCGCTGGCCCGGGAGGATTTGGCTCATTCTTTTTTCTTTTGGATGTGCTGGATCACGGGTCAGCGCCTCTTGCCGATGACGCGCGGATCGATCTGCATCAAGCGCTCGGCGCGCCGCCTTCCGGAACCGGCTCCGGAGCGACCGTTTCCGGCTTGACCGGAGGCGCGCCTTCGGGTTGCGCGTTCGCCGCGGGTGCCGCATCATCGGCGGTCTGGGTCTGCTGGCCCGAGCCCGGAGGCACAACGATTTCAGGCGTCGGCGCGGCGACGGCCGTCGCGGGTCGGATCATCTGGGCGAGGATGGTCGCCTTATAGAACTCGATCATGCCCAGGTGCGTGACGGAATCCATGGGCGTGGCCTGAGACTTCAGGTTCCCGTTGATGAGGTCGAGCTCGATGTGGATCACGCGCTTCGTCAGACCGGCCTTCTGCGCGCCGTCGCGCAACTTCGCCACGATTGACGGGTCCAGATGTCCGCCTTTGAGAATTTCCTCCATCGTCATTCCCATGATTGCGTCCCCCTTTGTTTTATGCGGCAACGTCGGATTGGATCGGCCCCGGGATCACGTCGCCGCAACCCTCGCACCGGAATACGTTGATGCCTTCCTGGGTGGCGACGATCTCGATGCTGTTGCAGCGCACGACCGGGAATGGACCGTCCATTTTTCCGGTGTATTCGTGGCCGCGGTCACCGGCATCGGCGGCATTCTCGTGCTCTTGTTTGGAGAAGCCGTTGCGCTCATCCACGTTTACGCGGATTTGACCACTTCCGATAAACGTCATCCTGCGACCGTCTTGCATTTCGCGCGTATCTCCATACTTGCGCTCCGAATGATTCGCCCAGTAGGAGTCCTGCGGCGTGCCGACTAGAGCGCCAATGCTGGAGATTGGATAGACGCCACTGTCGCCGGCGTTCTTGTTCTCCTTGAACCATTCGACTTCGCCCTCATGCTTGGCCGCAGCGGCGTGGCTCGGGAAGTCGCCGAGGTTCCTGCCCTCGTGCGAGAGAAGCCGGTACTTCCCCTCGCCGAGCTTCTCGATGTGATTGCGGTGTTCGGAATTCCTACGCTCTTCATGTCTAAGAACGGACGTCGGCATGCGCGTGCGAGCCGTCTTGCTACCAGACTCCCAGTCGATCTCGCATTCGCGTCCGTTGACTGATCGGACCTTTCCGTAGGATTTGGTGCCGCTTGCCTCGGTGTAAGAGACGTGATCGCCTGGTTCGATGCTAGCATTCTCGCGGCCGTCTCCGCTTTTATTTTCAGATTCTTCCTGCGCGTTCGCAAACTCCTTCCCGGTCCCGAAGCAATTTGGACAGAGCGCGTCTCCCGAAACGCCGCTACCTTCGCATCGAGTGCATGTCTTCGTCTGCGCGTTTTCATGCGTCTCTTGCGGATGCACCTGGCCGTGCGAGTCGGTGAATGGCGAGTTCATTAACTCGGCGTCCTGGACGTCGTCGCCAGGCGTGAGGGTGGACAGATCGAGCTTCGAACCGTCCACGACAAAAACGCGATGCGATCCGCCGTCCTCGCCTTGGAAATCGTATGTCTCGCCGGTCATGCCGGGGCGGATGTCGATGCCAAACTCTTCCTGGAGTTCGCGGACGACCGCGTCCTCTGGCGTCTCGCCGTCGTTGAGGTGTCCGCCGGGCAGGAGCGAGCGGCCGTCGCGTTGGCGCGCGGAGAGGATGGTGCTGTCGTTCTGGCGGATGAGGGCGCGTGCGGTGATGGGGCGGCCGGAGTCGTCGGCGTTGAGCCGCTCCGCGGAGAGCGGCTTGCCCATGTCGGCGGCGAGTAGGCGCAGGTCCTCCAGCTCCTGGTCTGCCTCCGCGGCGCGGGCGGCGCGTTCGTGCGCGGGAAGGGCCTTGAGTCCGGCGATCTTCGCGGCGAGAGCGTCGGCCAGGATGTTGAACTGATCCTCGGCTTCTCCGTTGTTTCGGACCATCCCGGCGCCAGCGCGCGTGCCGTCCGGGGCCGTGAGCAGGTCCGCAGCGTTGCGTCGCTCGCCGAGGTTGCGCGGGAAGCCGAGCGCGACGACGTCGCCCATGGAGTCGGGAACGTTTTTCCAGGCCCATGTGGACACGCTCTCGGCGGGCCGCAGGAGGTTCAGCTCCATCTTCGAGGAGTCGACTGGGAAGACGGCCACGACCTCATTGCCGACGCGGGCCTGGAACCCCTCTTTGACCATGCCGTCGTCGCAGGGGAGGCCGAAGAACTCCTCGACCGCGCGCTTGGCCGCCGCGCGGGCGTCCTCGCCGCTCTTGAGTTGCATCGCAGGGAGAACCTCAGCATCGTCCGCGTTGCGCAGTTCCAGGTACTGGCCGTTGCTGTTCATCACCAGCGGCATCGCCTTATTCGTCATGGTCGGTTCCTCTCTCGGACTATTTGATCGTCATGACGAGCATGGGCTTTCGGTAGCCCTGGTCGTCGAATTCTTCGCTCTTTATTGCGGCGCGCGCGCGCTTGATGCTCTCCGGGAATAGAGCGGCCACTAAATCGGGGCGCACCTGCTCGAACGCAAAGACAGAGGTGTCGAGCATAATTTTCTCTTTGCAGCCAAAGTCCTCAAGACCGACGTATGGCAGAGAGACGCCCAGGACGCGGTAGAGGATCGGCGAGGCGATATGCTCCCAGACGTCTTTATCTGGGTGACGGCGCATGTAGCGGACGGCGACGAATAACCCCTCTTTGAGATCGTCGGCTGGAATCACGCGTCCTCCTCACCGCCCCGTCCGGCCTGCTCGGTGCGCTCTGGGTGCGGCGGCGTCTTGCCGGGCCCGCGGACGATGTTCGCGCCGTCCAGTTGGCGGGAAGGTTCCGGCCACGGGATCGCCGCACTACCGCCGCCGGCACCGGACCAGCCGCGCGGGTCCTTGGGGTCCCGTCCGACGCGCCGATCACCGGGATCGCCGCCGCCAGCGAAGCCGACCGGCGGTGGCTCCGTGCCGATCTTCTCGTAACCGCGAACGGAGCCGCCAGCAGTTCCTTCCGTGTCCGTCTTCGGCGCGCGCGGGCCCATGGACCCGCGGGCGGCCGGGGCGGCGGCGGGCGCGCCTGAGGCCGTCGGCTTCCGCGCGACAGACGGATCGTCGCCATGGGCGGCCGTGGCTTCATCCGGCGCGCGCAGTTCTTCAGCGGCGGAATCTTCCGGCGACATTGGATTTCCGGGAAGGTCGACGAACTGCGCGTCGGTTTGGATGGCGATGGGGATCAGGCCCTCTTTTTGCTGCCATTCCAGCGCCTGGCGCGGGGTGATGATCTGCGCGGTCAAATTGGCGAGGATGCGGTCCGTCTTGGATTTCTTGATCGCCTCCTCCGCTTCGCTCGACAGGACGCGCAGTGGCTTCCATTTGAATTTGAACTTCAGGTCGGTGCCGTGGACGGAGCGCACCACCATTTTCAGAACGCGCCGAACGCGCGGGCCGTTCGGCTCGCGGATGTTGCTCTCGACGCTGGAGTTGTAGGTTTCCAGGTCGTCTTCTCCGGAGGATAGACCGGTTGACCCGATGCCCCAGATTTTGGACTGCGGCATCTGGAGCGCTTCGGCAATGTCCATGCGGTTTTCTTTCGCCATCTCCGCGATTCCGGCGAATCCGACCTGTTTCTGGACGTAGTCGTCTTCCTCGTCCATGATCATCGCGTTGGAGTAGGACTTCGACTGATTGATCAGCGCGATCCGGTTCTTCGTCAGCTGGGAGGCGTTGGGCGAGGCGAGTTGTGACTTGTAGCCCTTGATTTTGAAGACGTCGATCTTGGCCTCAAGCATCAGCTCGAACTTGGCGTTTTTCGTGCGCATGTAGCCGTTGAAGTCCTCGGACATGCGCTGTATATCAGAGAGGCCCCAGCCGGCGAGCTGGTCGCGGATCAGGAACGGGGCGCGTTTGCCGCACAGCGTCATCACGCGCGATGAATGAACCTTGAGGCCGTAAAAATCGTAGAAGCCGGAGAGCGGGATGCGCGACTCGCTGCCGAGTTCCCATCGGCTCGCATCGTAGATTTCGACGCCGCCTCCGTTGATGCCGAACGTTTCCATGTTCAGCGGCTTCGAGTAGTCCTCTCCATCCGAGTTAAAAATCAGCGCGCCGCCTCCGAAGAGACGGGCCCAGATGTTTCCGTCGCGCAGAGACTCAAGGACTCCCTGTTCCTGGATCGCCTCCTGAACGGCATCGATGTCGTCGGCCTCCATCTCGTTCGATTCGATGTCGAGGCCACCGCGGAAGGCATCGTAGACCGGCACGTCGATCGCGCGCTGGATGATGCCGTAGGTCGTGTAGGCGTACATGAGCGTCAGCCACATGAGCGTCAGCGGCGCGAATTGCAAGTTCGCGTTCATCGGTTCCCAGCTTGTCAGGTTCGTCTGCTGGCCGCCTGGGAGGCCGTAGCTGCCCCAGTAACTGCCGAGAGAGTTGCGACGCGCCTTGCGCTGCGGATTGATCTTACGCAGGAGTTGATCGATGTGCTCCTCGCGTTCGTGAAAGTCGCGCAGGGAGTTGAAGTAATTTTCCGTGCCGCGCTTGAACTCGTCGAGACTCTGCCCGGGGATGGCGTCGACGCGCTCCTTGGAGTTCATGCCCGCGGCCGCGCCGCCCGCGCCGGCGGCCAGGAATTCGAGAAAGGCTTGGTCGCTGGAGATGCCGCCGGCGAGGTTCGGCGCCGGGCCGTTTGGCGTGTCGGGCATCTTGCCGGCGCGAAGGGCGGCCATGAGGCGGCGATGCTCAATGGTCGCGGAGTTGACGCGCTTTGTTTTGACGGGGCGCTCGCGCGCCGCCCCACGCAGGTCCGAGGCGGCGTATCTGCTGCCGCTCTTTTTCAGGGTCTAGCTCCGAGGATTGCGCGCGCGCGCGGTCGTTGCCGAAACGACGCGCGCGGCAGGGAGCCTGGCGGCGGCCAGCGATGGGAAGCGCTTGCGGCACTCGCTGTCGTACGGCGTGGTGCTCCCATCCGCGAGCTTGAACTCGCCCTCCGTCGCGGGGCGCGCGCACTTGGCGCATCGGCGCGGCGGAAGAACTTTCGCTGGCGTCTTCGTCGGTTCGGCCGGCGCGGATGGGATGGAGTCGTCATTGTCGATCGCCATGGTGAAAAATATAACATGCGGACGCAATCTTGTCAACATGGGCCTGCAGCCGCGTCAACGCCAGATGCCGGCATCATTGGCGTCGAAGCCGATCAGCGCGGCATCGCGCAGGTCATCGTGAGTCGGGTGATTCGTCGTGAACTGATACTTGATCGTGGTCTTCAAGATTCCGTCGATGCGCTTGTTTAGGCGCACCCGGCGGTTCTGGATCAGGATCGCCTTTGATCCCAGATGAGCGAGCTTGTCTTTCGTCTGCGGGATCGCCTCCACCGGCGCGTCGACGCTCGCGGCGACTTGATCGCCGAAGTCAGAGAACCCAGCGACGGTCTCGACGCGGACCTCGAATGCGTTGGCGTTCGGAAATCGGCGGCGGTATTCTTTGAGCCACGCCTTGATCTGATCGATGCGCGCCTGCGGGCTGAGACGCTCGTTGCGCGCGGCGTCGATCCAGTAGACGGGGAGGCTGCCGTCCATGCGTTGCGTTTTGAGCAGGACGACGAATCCGGTCGGGTCGTTCTCGTCGTGCTTGCCGACGCTCGGGTCACAGCAGATGATGACGGCAAGGAGGACGTGATCGACGCCGAAGCGGATATCGACGTCCGGGTCATACTCCCAATTCGGACTTTCAAGCCACTCTTTGTGAACGACGGCCTCGGAGTCACCTCCGCGGATGTTCTTGATCTCTCGATTGAAGATCGTCTGATTGACACCGGGGGCTGTCTGTTTCGCGGTCCATCCGTCATGATCGCGCAACGCCGGCCAGAGGACGGAGCCGTCGTCGATCCACTTGCCGTCAGCGTCGAACGTCCCGTATGCCGCGAAGCGCCGGAACTTCACGCGCGAGCCGGGGACTTTGGAACGCTCCTCCATTTTCTTGAGGCCGTCTGCGTCGTTGACCGCCGTGCCCTGCCATCGCCAGACGGAAGGGCGGTCATTGGCGAGCATCTTCTCCAGCGTCGATTCGACCCAGTCATTTTTCTTCATCGTCGATTCTAGGTTTGTGATGTCCTCGTCGTCGTAGGCATCATCCAGAATCACATAATTCGGGCGGCGCAGCCGGTAGTTCGTGCCCTTGAGCGATTGACCCATCGTCGCGGCCTGGAAGACGACGCCGCTTTTCAGGACGAACAAAAAATCGGTCCACTTGTCGCGGCCAACTTGATCGCCATACACGAGGCGCAGGACCTCGTTCTGCTCCACCTCCAGCTTGATTCCGAGATTGACGGCGAGTGCCTTCTTTTCGTTGGCCTGGACGTTCAGGAAATAGTCGTAAGTGTCCGGCTCCTCGTAGGCCAGAAAGAGCGGGATGCCGCTACACCCGATGGCGGTCTTCGCATGGTAACGAGGCGCCTCGATGCCGGCCTCGGGCTCGTAGCGCGTGGCGACCTGGTAGTCGTGGAGCTCGCAGAAAGTCAGGTGGTAGATGACCGGGTTTACCGCGCGGAGCCACCCGAGGATATCTTTGCGCTTCGCGCACCGCTCGGCTTTGTCGGCGCGCGCCAGCAGGTTGACGTGGTCGAGCGTCTCTGGCGGCCACGTCGTTGGGTCGCGCGGATTCATGCCGCGCGCGGTCAAGGCGTCGCGGGCGGCGGATCCGCGGCCTTCTGCGGAGCGTCGGGGGAAGGCATGGATGCGGCTCTGCGCGCGGCCGCCGTCGCCGCGATGAAGCGATCGACTTCCTCCTCGGTCATGTCGCGGAAGCTGAGGACGGGAAGGACAGGCGCGGTCTGCTCCGGGATAAGCGGGTCGCCATCGGCCCCGGTCAGAGGCGTCGGCGGCTTACCCAAGAATCGGTTGACGGCCTCGACGACGTGCTCGTGGATGTACTTGGCGGCGAGCATTTCGGCGCCGTTCGGATTCGAGGCGAGAAGAGCCTGCAAGTCGTTTTTCTCCATGAGCAGGAGTCGCGGCAAAGCCTCGCGGAGCTTGTTCTCGGCCTTTTTCCAGACGACCGATTTCTTCGGGCGCCCGGACACCTTGTGACCAGCGAGTATCCGCGGATCGCCCTTGGTGAACCGTCCTTTGTTTTCGCTCATGCTTTTCTCACCCATTTTTCAGGGCATCCCACGCGGACAGGATAACATGGGCGCGTGGAAACGTCAAGCGGGCCTCCTCCGATCCGGGTCGTCTCCAGCGATCCAACGCGCGCGGCGCTCCGCAGCGGATGTGTCACTCGCGCAGCACGCGCGACGGCATGGGCGCTGCTTCAATCCGAGGAAGGCTCCGATGATGACGCCAATGCACGCGGCGACAATTTCGCGAGGGGTCATCTCCGGATCGCCCTCTTGGCCTCGAAGAGTTCGGCTTGCAGATTCGATGCCCTTTCGTTGGCTACGAATAGACGCTTGCGCACCAGGTCTTGTTCCTGTCTCAGCTCCAAGTTTTCTTTTTGCAATGCAAGTATTTTGTTTCTCGCAGATTCCATAACGGCTAAGGCTCCAAACGTGGCATACTTCCATTCGCTCCACCGACGTATCGAGAAAATGGATACGAGGATGAGGATGAATATTGCGGCCACAAGGACGATGATGACGGCTTGACTTATTGTCATTTTTTTCTCCGTTTAAGGCTTCCGTGCGTCTCGACATGCGTCAAGATGGTTTGGGTCTTTGTTCTCGTCGTAGCGCTCGCCGCATATCGGGCAGTTCTTCATCGACGCCTTCGGTTCATCGCTCACGCGTTCTCCTTCATCGCTTTTTTTCCGGTCGCCTCTTCCCATCGGCGAATGATAGCGTCGACGTACTGCGGATCAAGTTCGATGAGTCGCGCCCGGCGGCCAGTCGCCTCAGCGGCCATAAGCGTGGAACCGGAACCGCCGAAGAGGTCCAGAACGATCTGCCCTGGCTTCGTGCTGTTGACGAGAGCGATGCGCGCGAGCTCGACCGGCTTCTGCGTGGGGTGGATGTAGTCCTGGTCGCGGCCGATCTCCCAGATGTCGTTGCTCTGCGCGGCGAGTTCGATTCTGATTGTCTGCCCCTGCTCTAAGCGGATG
>VFSW01014744.1_pt1 | contig 10783 bp, 6 predicted proteins | sample 5358111 | NCBI WGS metagenome assembly VFSW01 (sample SAMN11554181, study PRJNA540505) | mine drainage metagenome | isolation source: sediment from site ElyBrook_90M | place: USA: Ely Copper Mine, Vershire, VT | collected 2017
GATTAGGAGATTAATTTATGAATAAAGTGAGTGGCGAACTAGTTGCCATTGATCAAATTAGTAATAAGGCTGAATCAACCACGCCTGTAAATGAGAAGGTTAAGCGGGTGGTGAAAGCCAAGGAAGCTGAAGATTTGGGTAGGCCGGCGCGAATCACCAGAAGCCATTCGATGACCCAGCTCATTCCTGGTCAAAAAACTGAAAAAGAAGAAATAGCCGCTCGAAATGGAACGATATGGACCTGTGTGTCGCGCAAGCCCAATAAATTAGGCGGGTACATTTATAACTATCAAATGAAATATGATAGCGAGTCAGAGTTGCTAGACAGAATGGATAAGATCTTTCCTGCCGTTGAGACTACGGGAAACGAAGGCAATATTCCTTTTGTTGATATATCTCCTTTCCAGTCGTTTTCCATACATCGAGAACTCGGGTACTCTTACGAGAGAAAATATGAAAGAATTCAGCCTTTAAAAAGCCCATATCCATGGATGGTTATGCATACAGAATCGAAATTCGTAGGCGCTGAAATAAGTCTCTTAGATAGAGATGCTTTGATGGCCAATTGGGAGAAGCTGCGAGAGACACGGCCGAATTTACTTCCTTTAGATGTCGTGTCCGGAGAAGGAATCGCAGATGACATGGAATTTGTCGAATCTTACTTTAGCCACGATGTGCTTCTTTCTTCTGGGAAAGAATTCGTTCATGATTCGATTGTTCACGTCTTACCTGTGCTTCAAAACATAGGAATTCATCAGTCCTATAACAAACAACGGTTTATTTTTGTAAAATCGATCTTGAAAATGTATCGGCCTCTCATGATTGCAAAAAAAGAAATGGAAGAAGGGAAAAGCAATATAAGCGAAGACCTTTTGTCGAAGCTCAATCTAGTTTTAGGTTATATCACAGATGTCGTATCGAGTTTTGAGGATATGAAAAGATACCTAGAGCATTTAGAAATAAGGGAGCGGATAATAATCGAGCGGCTGTGGGAACATCCTAATCCAGGGGAGAAAGATTTTATCGTGCGTCGATTTGGGGTTAAAAAGCTCAGTAATGAATCATTCTCAAGCGTATGGGAAAAGATCAAGCAGATCGAAGCTGATTTTGATGCCCAGCGAAAAAAGAATTAATTTTTTCTCCGCGCTTTGTCTAAATAAAGATAGAGAATCGGCGTAAGGAAGAGCGTCAGGAATTGTGAAAATAACAGGCCACCTGCGATCACGAGACCCAAACCTCTTCGAGTCTCTGCTCCTGCGCCAATCCCAATGGCTATGGGCAAAGCGCCCATCACAGCCGCCACGGTCGTCATCATGATGGGACGGAACCGCACCACACAAGCTTCTTTGATCGCCTCGAACGGCGAACGATTTTCATTTCTTTGTACTTCGAGCGCATAGTCGATCATCATGATGCCGTTTTTCTTGACGATCCCGATAAGAAGAAGAAATCCTACCATACTGTAAAGCGATAGAGGTTCACGGAAGATGAGGAGCGTGAGCACACCGCCGAGGCAGGCAAACGGAAGCGCCGAGAGGATCGTGAGCGGGTGGATAAAGCTCTCATAGAGAATGCCGAGCACCACATACATCGCGATGACGGCAAGCAGGAGAAGCCATATCGCATCTTTGGAAGTGCTTTCCATGACATCGGCCATGCCTTCGAACTTGCCGGTGATAGAAGAGGGGAGAGTTTCTGCGGCGATTTTTTTAAGTTCTTCAAACGCAACCTGGGATTTGACGTCTTTGGCGACATCAAAGAAAAGCATAGCAGAGGGGAGCGCATCGACGTGGTCGATGGTCTGAAGGCCGACACCTTCTTTCCAATTCGCGACGGCTTTGAGGGGAACGGAGGTCCCTTCCGGTGTTTTAAGGTAGAGTTTGGCGAGCGCCGAGGTGCTTTTTTGGAACTCGGGGGCGAGCTCAACGAACACTTTATATTGCTCCGAGCCTTTGTCGATTTTTCCGACGCTTCCACCGCTATAGGCACTTTGGAGGAGGGTTTGGACCATCTGACGTGTGAGTCCCAGTTTTTGGGCTTCGTCTTCAAAGACCATCACGTCGAGTTTGGGATCGTCGGCTTTGATGCTGAGATCGGGGTTCACGAACATCGGATGAGAGGCAAGTTTTTTCTTGAGCGCTTCGCCGCTTTTGCGTACTTCGTCGAGGTCGGGTCCCTTGAGGACAAACGAATAGTTATTTTGGGTAAAACCGCCACCGCCCGAAGAGATGAGTTGCATGCCGCGCATGAAGGCGGAGGTTCCCGGGACGGCGTTGAGCTGATTTTGCAGCTCAGTGACGACAGCCGCTTGGGGAGCCCGGCGCTCCGCTTCTAGAAGTTGAATGAAATAGATCTGAAAATCTTTGAAGTTGAGCGCGATGAAGCTTTTCACAGCTGGGTGTTTTTGGACGATCGCGTTGAGCTTTTCTTGATAGGCCTCAGAGTAGGATTTAGACATGCCGCTGGGCATTTGAGTAAAACTCCAAATCGTTCCGCGATCTTCTTCGGGAAAAAGGGTGATGGGAAGAAAGCGAAAAAGGAAAACCGTGAGGCCCACCGTGAGAACGCCCATACTGAGGGTGGTTTTTTTATGGTTTAAACACCAATCGAGAGCGGGCTTGTACATCTTCAGCAAAAAGCTGGGGGGTCGCGGTGCATGCGACTGTGGCGAAGAAAATTTGCTGCAGAGCATCGGCGTTAAGAAAAGAGAGACGAACCCCGAGACTAAAATGGCGACGGCGAGCGTGACGCTAAATTCACGAAATAACCTTCCGGTGACATCTTGCATGAACAGGAGGGGAATAAACACGGCGACAAGAGAGAGTGTCATCGAAAGGACGGTGAAGCTGATCTGCTTGGAGCCGACGAGGGCGGCATCCAGACGAGATAGACCTTTTTCCCGATGACGCACAATGTTTTCAAGCACGACGATCGCGTCGTCGATCACAAATCCCATCGAAAGAGTGAGCGCGAGCAGCGAGAGAATATCCAAATTAAAATGGAGCATGTGCATCACGATGAACGTGCCGATGACCGAGAGGGGAAGCGCGGTAGCGGCGATCATCGTTTCGCGCACGCGGCGCAGGGTAAAATAGATCACACCGACGACGAGGACAAACGAAAAGATCAGCGACCACTCGACATCTTCAATCGCCTCTTTGATCCAGTTGGTTTTATCAAACCAGTGGATGAGTTGCATAGATGAGGGGAGTTCCGACTGTATGTCCGGCAACATTTTTTGTAACTGCTCAGAAATACGCACCGCGTTGGCGGTATTTTGTTTTTGGATTCCGAGGATCACCGTGGGAGAGCTCTTTTCAGGCGTGAGGAAATGAAAGATGTCCTCGTTTTCCAGACCATCGCGCACGTCGGCGATCTCTTTTAATTTCACTTGGGGTGTGAGAGCTAAATTCTGAAAATCCGCTGCAGAGCCCAGACGGCTGGGAACCTCGAGCGTGAACTTTCTTCCTTCGGTATCGAGACTGCCCAGGGGGGCGTTGCCTGTGGCCTGCGTGATCGCGGTCTGTACTTCTTGGAACGTCAGGCCTCGTGCGGTCATGAGTTCGGGGTTGAGGTGGATTCGTACGGCATAGGGGGATCCGTGCACTTCGACTTTGCCGACGCCGTCGATGCGTGCGAGCCGCTGCTCTATCCTCTGGTGGGCGACATCGTAGAGCTCGGCGAGCGATGCCGTCTCAGAGGAGAGAATGAGATAAATGATGCTCTCTCCATGCGCATTGGCTTTAAAATAGAGAGGCCGTTGCTCCATGTCGGGCGGGAGATCGTTGTCGGCGCGCTTGAGCGCCACTTGGACATCTTGCACCGCTTCATTGATATCGCGGTCGAGCGTAAAAACGACCGTCATCCACGACATGCCGCGGCTGCTTTGCGAGTAAATATTTTTGACGCCGTTAATGCGCAGGAGTTCTTTTTCTAGAGGAGCTGCAACCTGCGAGGCCATCACCTCGGGACTAGCGCCGGTATACATCGCCTGGACGTTGATGAGCGGGTACTCGACGTTGGGAAGATCGGTAACGGGAAGCTGTTTGAACGCCAAAAATCCGAGCAGGAGGATCGCGCACATTACGAGCGTCGTCATTACCGGGCGGCGGATAAACGGTTCGGAGATATTCACTGGACTTCCTCAACTTTGGAACCAGGAAAAAGGCGCGAATGACCTTCCGTGACCACTTTGCCCTCTTCCAGATCGACGACGACAAATCCTTTTTCTTCAGGCCCTAGTTGCACGGGACGCATTTCAACGGTGTTATCTTCTTTCACGATGAAAACGTACGGGCCGGTCTGGTTGGTTTTGATAGCTCTGAGGGGAACCAGTCTTGCGTGCTCTTTCTTCCCAAAAAAAACTTGGGTGCGCACCGATTGCTCGGACCAAAGAGGCGCTTTCAGCTCTGTTAATAGGCCCTTGGCAGCGATCATGCCCGACTTTGGGTCGATGGTATGATCTAAAAATACGACATGGCCCGAAGCTAGCACGTCATTCGTGCCTGCTGCGTAGACATCGATCTTGGGAGAGAGCGGTAATTTTTCCCTTTCGGCTGGCGTCAACTCAAACTCCACCAAGAGCGGATCCATCTGCGACAATTTAACCAGCGGCAGATCACCTGCCATATTGCCTACTTGCAGGGCCGTTTTGCCCGCGCACCCTTTAATCGGAGCAACAATCTGGCAATGTTCTAAATCGAGTTTAGCTGCAGCCAGCTTTGCTTCATCGGCTTTGACCATTGCTTCATAGAGAGAAATTTTTGTTTGAAGCTCGTCCCATTCGACAGGAGCGATTAGGCCTGGCTTAGAAAGAGTTTTATACCGTTCGAGTTTTTTCTGTTCGTTATTCAAGTGAGCCATGTCTTGCAGGAGCATCGCTTCGGCCTCGCGCACGCGGATCGCATAAGAAGTCTCCTCGATGGAATATAAAAGTTCTCCCTTTTCTACCCATTGGCCTTCCGTAAAATGGATGCTTGTAATTGTTCCCTTCACTTGTGCTCGCACTTCGGCGGCTTGGGAAGGCTTGATCGTTCCCATCGCCTCAAAATAGAGCGGCACATCGCGCGTCTGTACGCTCGCCGTTTGTACTGCAACGGGAGGCATCTCGAAAGGCTTGGGAGCCTCCTTAGAGCACGCCGCCAAAATCACTAACAGGCATAACCATCTCATTTTTCAAGACTCCCCGTAGCAAATGCAAGCTGGGCCAGCGATACGAGCCACTGCGTCCTGGCTTCTGTTTTCTTCATCCGTGCATCGGAGAGCATCCGCTGCGTTTGTACGAGATCAAAAATATTATGCAGACCCGCTTTGTAACTCTCCAAGGCGGCATCATAAGACTTTGCTGCTTCTTCTAGATATTGATCGCTCCAAGTCAGAGTATCTTTGGCGGCTTTCACATGGGAGCTATAAGTCAGAACTTCGAGCGCCACTTCCTCTTGGAGGAGTTTCAATTCAGCTGCGGTGATCTCCTCATCGGCCAGCGCTACTCTGGTTTGATACGTATTCTCAAATCCCTTGAACAAAGGAATGTCGAGAGCTATTCCCGTCGTGTAGTTGTACCCTCGATCTTTGTGTTTAACGTATTCCATCCAACCGCCTTGACCCAAAAGCTTCAACTTCGGTCTTGGTCCCCTCCGGTTTTTTTTCACCCGCTCGTGCATCTCGCTTAAAGTTGCCTTTTTCGCTAGAATATCAGATCGTTTTTCCTCAGCCGCCGCTATAAGCTCGCTGACATCCGCCGACATCGATTCTACCTCTGTTTGGACTGTTATCTTTTCTTCCATCGGCAGCCCCAATGCCATGAGTAATTTTCCATAAGCGATGGCCACTGCCGACCTTGCTCCTGCCAGCTCGATTTGCAGCTGTGCTACAGTGGCTCTGCTCACTGCCTGATCTCCTTCCGACTTAAGGCCCGCCTTGAATAAGTCTTCAGCCGCATCTCTAACAGCTTCGGCATCCTTGAGCGAGCTTTCCTTTGTGCGGAGGAGCGCCTCTGCATTTAAATATTCATAGTAGCTTGCAGAGACTTTGTAGATGACTCGCTGCATCGAAAAGTCCTCTGACCATTTCGCTGCTTTGAGCGCCTCACGCGTCGCATGCACCCCTGCTTTGCGTTCCCCAAAATCAAAAAGTACATAAGAGAGCACCAGATCAGCGCCGTAATTGGTAAAGATCACTTCCGGGCCATTGACGAACTTCACATCCCGCCCATGCGTCAACTTGCCTTGAACACCGATCGCTGGATAATAATCGCTTTGAGCCACACCGATCTGGGCCTGAGCTCTTTTAGTGCTCGCCCATGATTTGGCTGTTTCTGGGCTGTTTTTCAGTCCAATATCGATCAGCTCCGCAAGGCTGAGCGGATCGCCACATAATGACGCACAAAATAAAATCAAAAATACAACCCTTCGCATAGGGGAACATAATAACAATTATATAGCTAATTTGTTAGTGATTTTTTTTGCTACAGCTTGAGATCGTTCGACACAGTGATGAGCCAGCGTTCCTTCAAAGTAATTTCCTACCAGATGAAAGTTTGGAAAACGAGAAGACAAGAGCCCCTCGAGCGCTCGCATGCGAGGTTCGTGACCTACCTCCATTAGCGGAAGCCCATGTTCGAAGATACTCGCCTCAGCTCGATGAGGAATATCTGTGACTTTAAGGTGGCGTTGCAGCGCCTTCACCGCAAGCTCGATAGCCTTTTCTTTAGTTAAATCATTCCTTTTCAGCAGCACCGTTAATCGCGTTTCTTTGTCCAGCTGATTTTGCTCTGCCAATAGTTGCGAATCGAACCGAGCGACAACTGCCCCCTCTTCGTTGCCAGGTGGGAAAAAATAACCAAAACCATCTTTCGGCAAAATTCTTTTTCTATAGCCCAAACCTACCGATGTCATACTACCATGAGGAACCGACAAAAGTTCCGGTATCCACAGCTTTCCGATCTCCGGTCCTGGCAACGCGCTGCAGAGAACATCCCCCTCCAACATTCCCTCTGACGTCTCGATTTGAAATACCCCATTGTTATATTTCACCTCCGTCACTTCGCGATCCGTCAAAATATTATCCGTCAAAGCCTCCGATAATGCTTGGATTACCGTCTGCGATCCTTTCGGGAAATAGAGCCATTTATTTTCATTCCAATTGCATTTTTTTCTTATCAAGCAATGACGCAAGTATGTCGAAAGAATGCTCCCATAATGACGCTCAGTCTCTTTCAGCTCTGGCAAATAAGAATCCATCGATAATTTTTTCAGGTCACCGCCGTTATATCCACAGACCATCGGCGCGAAGTATTTCTCTGCAATCTCAGGACTGAACCTTCGCGCAGCAAAATCATAGACAGACTCATCCTGCAGTTTTGGTTCTACCCCCTTCTCTTTGAAATAAAGAGCCCAGACATCCCATGAAAAAAGGGATAATTTCCTAACCTTCCCTTTCCAAGAAAAGTAACGGTTCAAATAGGGAGGTTCAGCGACGGCAGCCTGTTTATCTATCTTTAGCATTTGAAAAAGCTGAGCGATCGCGTTATGCCCCGCAGCTTTAAATAAACAAGGTCCCCTCTCGAAGACAAAGCCCGTCGAAATATCTGTGCCGAACTTGCCACCCACGCGGCTTTTTTTCTCGACGACGGTAACCTGAGCACATGGCGTGCTGTATTTGAGGAAATAAGCGAGGGAAAGGCCCGAGATGCCACCCCCGAGTATGACGACGCGTTTGGATCCCATGCAATTCCAGTTACTCAGTTAATCGATGCCTATGACGTCGCAAAAAATATTAACTCACCCTCGATTTCTTGGCAAAAATTTCCTTCGTGCTATTTTCTCGTATGCTGTTTTTCTCCCAATCAAGGAAATATCGATAAAATCCAAAAAAATTGGCTATTCATGGATGAATGGATCAATATCTATTACCTCCAAAGTAACGATGATAATGGCAGAAGGCTATAGTTAAAGTTGCTTTAGTCGCGTAGCGAAGTGGAAATGAAATTATGCTAACTGCTGGTAATTTGCTTTTTCCCCGGGAAAAGCTTTCTCTTTTGATGGAAAGTATTTTTTTGCGGCACAGAAAATTCCACCTATTCCGAACCCTACGCAAAGTGCACCGGTTGCTTTGAGTCCCTCGCTATCGGTCACGAACCCAATCGCTGAGAGTACTCCTCCAGCTACTACTGTAATGACTGACACGACTCCACATTGGGCATTAGAAGGGCAATTTGTATAGCACCATTGCGTACATTCCTGTTCTTGTTCTTTTACAAATTCTGGGGGAAGCTCTTTGGCCGGTTGTATAACAATGTAACCCGCATAATGTTGGTCAGGTCCTGAATACATTGCTTGATAAATGGGCGGCGACATTTGAAACCTCCTTTGTTTACTCGCATCTTTTGCCAACAAGGCTAGCTTCTTTGATTTTTAGTTACTAGGGAATTTTTCCCTGAGCTACTTCAGTTCAATGGATCGATAAACAGCTAACATTTCAAAAATTCATATTTCGCTTAATAAATCTTTTATTGCATAATCCCATCTCGGAAACTCACCTTCCTGCACTACTGGAGGTAAATATGAGTGCTCCGAGTCTTCTCTTTTCTTATGTAGCTTCATACGTATCATTTGATCACATTTTTTTGTTTAGGCAAAAAGATGGGCAAATTACTGCCGAGGTTCAACCATTGACTTCCCTGGAAAAAGCATATGATGTGTCATATTCTATCTTATTAAAAGCCCAGAATAGCTTTGAATCTTTTCGACAAAACACCAAATTATGCATTCGCCAGCTATTGCGAAGAGGATACATCCCTCAAATCGCTGGAGAAAATTTTGCTTTTATTGCCCCTACTTCTCAAACGTGCTTTGCGAATAGCCCACGTAAGATTTCCTTGGTAACTGCTGCAAGATACTTTGATAATGCTATCAAGCAAATATTTTTTAAAATGGCAGAAAACAGGTTTAGCGGAATCAATATAATAGACCAAGAATTGCAAAACTCTATCCAGGAGTCTTTTCGCAAGGGTTCTTCATTAAAGGAAGTGAGACGTTTATTAGAGAGAGCGGGTCCTCTGAACTGGACAAAAAAAACTGAAAAATCATCGAATTGTCGAACGACAACTTACTCGGCGATTATTCCACAAGATTTTGTAATAAGAAAGCCAGTCGAGAGCTTTCGAATAGAATGTCGAGTTCCTTCTCCTTGCTTTCCTATAGAAAAAGAAGATATTCAAGAAGCATCTTATTATTTCAAGATGGGAAAAGAATTAGAACAAAAGGGAGCCATAAATGAGGCTTTAGATCTTTATCAAAAGGGCCTTACATACACCTGTCAAAGTTGCTATTATGAGGTTGTGGCCGTACTTTGTGAAAGTCAATCTCCTATAGAGGCTGCTCTTGCGTATCTTTATTTGGCTAAACTTCAACTTTTGGAAGGAAAATTTGCTGCTTCCGAGCAGTCGGTTCTTAAAGCGCTAAAATTCTATTCCGATCTTTCTTTTATAAAATCAGCTATGGCCGCTCTTTTCCATGCTCAAGGAAGATTCAATGAAGCTAAGACCCTATATCAGGAATCTTTCCAAGCAGTTTCTTTTGTAGATAAGGATGCGGAGCTTCTTGTTTGGGAAGGGGCCCTCGCCTGCGCCCCTAATGAAAAAAAATTACACAAGAGGGTTGCTTCTCTTACGACGGACAAGCAAAGAAAAACCTATCTCTATCTGAGAGGCTTTTTTAGCCTTTTTGCTTCAGATCGAGAAGGAAGTTTGGCCTTGTATGGAAAAGCTAAGAAAATAAGCCCGCAAGACCCATGGGTCTACTTTGCTTATCTGAGTGTATTGGGAAAAAGCGAAATAGCAGATAAAGAGAATACTTATCAAGAATTAGCTCAGATATTTTTCGAGAAGAAAGATAAGCGAAATGCTCTTGCTTGCATCAGGAAGCTCATTCACGAAAAGAAAGATTACGACTTCTTTAAACGTCTAGAGGAACTTTTTACATCAAAAAGACAATGGCCGGAAAAGACAAAAGCTATTGTTGAAAGAGCAGGCGAAATATTTCCCGGTGAGCCAGTTTTTTTAGAATTATTAGCGATTTTCCATATCCAGGCGGGTAATCAGCCCGCATTTAAAAAGGCCATGAAGAAATTAGAAGACGCTTGCAGAGCAACACGGGATTTTCAGAAGGCGACTCGAATACAGCAGTTTATCTTTCAGAGGTTTGAAAAACCTAACAAACAAGACATCGTTGAGCCTAAGGAGATATCGACAAAAATTGAAGATAATTTAACCTTGGCGTCATCTCGCAAGTTTCATCCCGCTGAAATAGTTTGGGCTCAGAGAGAGCTTTATAAAATTCCATCTACGTGCGGCTCTTTATTACGGCTATCCAGTTGGATATTTGACAAAGTCAAAAATGATAGATTTTATCAGCGCAATTTCACATGTTTTGGCAATTTATGCGATCGAGTTGTTGAAGATGTTATCCAAAATGCTCAAGATACAACTTCTGCCAGGCAGGGATCTCTTAATATGTTGATAGACGATCTTTTGAAATTTCTTTCAAATCAAGCTTCTGGTTGTAACACATTTGATAAATTGGATAACAAAGCTCTGCTTTTTTATGTTGCAAAAGAGGAAATTGTCAAAAAAATAAGAGAAAAAAACCAATATGTTTCATTATCAAGATTTGAGAAATTATACTTTGATCGTGTTGTTGATTATCAAGTTAGGATAGATGACCTTGCTCAAATTACGCAAAAAGGTCTCGACCTGATAAGAGAATTTGATACTGTTCTAGAA
>VFSW01014745.1_pt1 | contig 10783 bp, 9 predicted proteins | sample 5358111 | NCBI WGS metagenome assembly VFSW01 (sample SAMN11554181, study PRJNA540505) | mine drainage metagenome | isolation source: sediment from site ElyBrook_90M | place: USA: Ely Copper Mine, Vershire, VT | collected 2017
TTTCAGCCCGAAGCGATAAAGCGGCGCACGTTTGGTATGGGGCAATGAGGATTCCGTATTCCTCAATCGATTCGCGTGCGGCCGCGGCGGGCAATACTCTTCGCATCAATTTATTTCGCAGCCAGGGACCGGCTTCTGCCCGGCACCAGCTTGCATGGCAAGCCCCGATGAGCAACAGTTTCCATGTGCCAGAACGGTTTGGCCGGCTCAAACTGGTGAAACAAGGGAAATGAAGGCGAATTTTAATCTACGCGGGTTGGTTCAGTGGGACGGCACAATCGCCGCACGCGGCTGCACAGACTTGTCGGATCGCTGCTTTCAATCTCTACTGGCGGTAACACAGCACCCGCGCCATTGCTGCTCTCGCGACCAAATGGGATGCGGTCGATCGTGCGGAAATCAAGCGTCGTTAGGAATTGTTGGAGCGGGCTTGGGTTGTGTCTGGTACCGACGTTCCGATTTCACTTCCTGTGACTTCGCGACGTTCATTTAGGGCACTATCAGGAATTATCACCGACCCAAGGCGTCTTCGGCGAGACTAAATATGGCGGACTCTGTTCGAATGCTGATGTTTTCGTTAACAGCGATCTGTTCAATCTTCGTCTCAAAACTAACTGCACAGAGCCCACACTCGACTCCGATCGAGTTCACAAACGTGACTTCAGCAGCTGGCATTAAGTTTAAGCACTTCAAAGGGAACAATGGCATCTCGATTAATCGAGAGGAATTTGGTCCGGGAGTTTGCGTCGCCGATTTCGATGGTGATGGCTGGCAGGACATTTATTTTGTCAATGGAAGAGACCTCTACGACCGCGGCATCTAAGTCGTAAATGCTCTTTACCGAAATAACCATGACGGTACGTTTACAGACGTAACGGAAAAAGCCGGTGTGCCCGGAACCGGGTACGGGCTGGGCTGTGTATGGGGAGATTTTGATAACGACGGCTTTCCCGATCTCTTTGTGACTCAGTATGGCAAGAATGTCTTGTACCGCAACAACGGCAACGGAACATTCACCGATGTTACCGACAAGGCCGGGGTTGGCGGTTTGGAGTCCGGCGCATTTCATTCAGGCGCTACATTTCTTGACTACGATCGAGACGGCGGGCTGGATCTCTATGTCGGCAGCTACGTGACTCTCGGCGAAAAGCGATACTGCAAGTTGGGCGACATACTTAGCAGTTGCGCTCCAAGCGAATATCGGGGAAGTCTCGATGCCCTTTATCACAACAACCACGACGGCACGTTTAGCAACGTGACACAGTCGGCAGGGGTATACCAGCCACAAGGTAAGAACCTCTCAGTCGCGGCTGCCGATTATGACAATGACGGCTGGCCTGACTTGTTCGTAGCCAACGATGGCCTCAATGCTTATCTCTACCACAACGAGCGCAACGGTACTTTTAAGGAGGTCGGCCTTGCCGCCGGCATGGCCTTAACGGCTCAAGGCAGGGTCATGGCTGCGATGTGCATGTCTCTGGGGGACTATGACAACGATGGTCGCCTCGATCTTTACGTTTCAGATTTTCAACGATCCTCCGATCATCTCTGGCACAACGACGGAAAAGGTTTTTTTGACGAGGTCAGTGAAGAAGCGGGTATCATGCGGTCGACACGGGAGGTGCTCAGCTTCGGTGGAGGCTTTTTCGATTACGACAACGATGGCTGGCTGGATATCTTCATCGCCAACGGTCATGTCTACCCGGAGGTAGAGCAGGCTACACCCGGAACCCACTACAAGCAGACGAATTCCCTGTTTCACAACGAAGGGAATGGCAAGTTCACCGAAGTCAGCAAGTTCAGTGGTCCAGGATTTGAAACTCCCTACGTCGGTCGCGGAGTAGCGTTTGCCGATCTCGACAACGACGGGTTTATGGATGTAGTAGTGGCAAATAACGGAGATTCGCCGCTTGTGCTCCACAACGGCGGCAGCAATGGAAATCACTTTCTGAATTTGAAGTTGTTGGGGAAAAAGAGCAATCGGGACGCAATGGGAGCCCGCATCCGCGTTGTCAGTGGCTCGATATCGCAGATGCGTGAGATCGCCGGGGGCGGCAGTTATCTTTCACAGAGTGACCTGCGCGCAAATTTCGGCCTTGGCAAGGCCAAGCGTGCGGAAATCATCGAGATAACCTGGCCCAGTGGGCAGCGGCAAACTTTTCGCGATGTCGAAACCGATAAATTCTATCTGGTCGAGGAAGGAGAGGACAAATTGGAGATGCAGCGTTCTTCAGGGAGATAGCCGCGAGTAACGCAGATGAACATGATGTGAATTTGCCGCGCGCTACGCCCTGATCGCTTCTTGCAGAACTTCACGTAAACGCTTTGCAACCACGATCTCTTCGCCGGACTGCAGCATCCAAACTCCGACGACGACGGTATTCGGTCCGCCCGGTAATCCCGCACTCGCGGGAGCCCCTCCGGTGGATGGATTCAGCTCAATCCGCGGCGTTCCTTCCCGCATCTTTTGCATGACCGCCGCGCCTGTGATCTTGACTCGATTCTGGTCGTAAGTGACGAGCAGGTGCGGAACATGATTGGCAACTTCAGGAATAAAGACTTGAGTCCGTACCGTTGGAATCGCGCTCAGATGTTTTGCGATACGATAGGCCCGCTGCCGGCATTGTGCTTCCATGGCAGCATCATCCTGCTTGAGGAACCAGTCCACGGCTGCGACCAGACCCACGATCTCCTCTTTCGCTACTTTCATTCCGCGCCCGACGGTGTTTGAGTTCGGGGAATTGTTTTTCCTGGCCGCGTCGATCAGATCTTTTCTCCCCAACAGCAACCCGGTGCACTGCGGTCCCCGGAGTCCCTTTCCTCCGGAGAACGTTACGAGATCAAACCCCATCTCTGTGTACTTCCATAGGTTGGAAATTGGCGGGACATCGGCGGCAGCGTCATTGAAACAGGGCACGCCATGGTCATGGGCCACTCGAATCCAATCTTCCCGGCTGATCTTCCCGCCGCCTGCATTGAAAAAATGGGCCATCACTGTACGCTCAGTGAACGCCTGTTCGTACTGTTCAAGGGTCTCTACCTCCACAAAGAGAATGCCGCAATTGCGGAGGGCATGGTCATAGTCGTAACGATGAGATTTCTGAACGATGACCTCATTCTTAAGCCCAGACATATCCGTTGGAATATCCAGAGCGGGTTGCTCATTTCCCATGGTGATACAGGCTGCGGTTCCCACCACGAGCGCCGCGGCAGCGCCGGAAGTAACCAGAGCGGCCTCACATCGAAGGCGTTTGGCCAGATATGCTCCGGAGGCCTGGAGGAGTTCATTGAGATTTACCGGTCGTCTCGCCGCCAGCTCGATCGCCGCCCGCACCTCATCCGGCATCGTGGAAGCTGAAAGGACCGTATAGGTGCCCGCCGCGTTGATAAGCGGAGTCACCCCAAGCTTCTGGTAATAGTCCGTGACTGTAGGCGCGGATTTGGCTGATCCCTGAGCCTCTAGACTTGGAATTCCGGAAAGCGTTACGCCTCCCGCGAGAACTGCTTGCGCTCCGTTGCGTAGGAGCTTTCGCCGAGTCATCTGTCGCATGGTTTGTCTCCTTCAACCACATCTGACCGCGCAGAATTCAGTCGCGTGGGTAATCGTCTGCCCTGGCGGGTAACGAGTTGCCGCGATCCGGAGTCGTGAAATACTGCGGACGCGCTTTTTCCCATTCGACCATGCTGAGACCGGAAGGATCGTACGAAATGCGTCCCGCGCGGATCGTCATGCGGGTGGTCAATCGGACATTGCCATCCATTTTCGCGACGCCGCAATCGATGTAGCCGAAACGTCCCTTCAATAGCTCGAGAACTGCAATGTCCGCATCCTTCCCTACCGATAGTGTTCCGAGTTCCGCCCTGTGGATCTCGTTGGCCGGATTCACGGTTGAGCGGCGAATGACGTCATCCAGAGGCACACCCATCGCCAAGAACTTGGACATCACATCGTTCATGCTAACGACGGTGTAATTACCGGTATGCAAGTCGGTCGAGATGGAATCCGGTATAAACCCCTGCTTCTCAGCAGGCACCGCATTGCGAAACCAGAAGCTGCCGCTTCCGTGCCCCACATCAAAAATGACGCCGCGGGCGCGGGCTTCGGCCATGATGGGATTGATTTTGCCATCGGCGAGAATAATGGGAAACTGCTGGGCGAAAACGTGGGTGTGAATGTCCCCCGGCCTCATTTTCTTTAGTATCAGGTCCTCGTAAGTCCTCTCCGGCCGCGGCCAGAAATCGAACATGACGGGAACATTGGCGAGCGTGCCGCATTCAATCGCACGGTCAACCGCAGCCCAGGGCACGTGTTCCGCATCCCAGGGCTCGTTCGTCCAGTAGTGGGCGGTCTTTACTCCCACAATGAGGTCTGGATATTTCTTGACCGTGGCGGCGCATAGCTTCGAGTCCATCTCGTCGAGGCTCTGTTCGAGTCCGCCGCTCATTCCGTTCGCCACGATGTTCAGAAAAGCGAGCACTCGCACTTTGGCTTTGTCAATGACCTCTTCTTTTTCAACGAGAAAAGTCTCGGCGCCCGCGGTACCTGCATCCACGATGGTAGTCACTCCTGACTCCAGCGCCAGATCTGCTGGAATTCCCAGAGGCAGCGCATGTGCTCGCGCATCAAGAGCGAACCAGTTCAGGGGCGCTCCTCCATGGCCGACATGGTAGTGAATATCGATGAGTCCCGGTGTGACATAAAGCTTTGATACATCCACAACCTTGCCCGCTTGCTCGCTCGGAATGTTCTTCTCAACTGCAGCAATTTTGCCTTGGAAAACAGCAACGTCTCGTACTTCATCGATGTGATTGGCAGGATCGATCACATGCCCGCCTTTTAACAGCAAGTCATAATGAGGAACTTGCGCAAACATCACGACAGGTATGTCGAAGGCGATTACGAAAACAGCAATGACTGCGGAACAAATCTTCATCCAGCTCTGCATAGGGCCTCTCGATTATTTGTCGAAGCGAAAGTGTACTCAGTGCGAATGAGTTTGTCATTATTTCCGGTGCATGAAATTCGCCGAGGTTGTAAGAAGATTGCCGCTAGCGTAATCTGATCGCGGTTTTTGCTTTGTCTTACAAGAATTAGACTCCGGATCGGGAAAGCGACGACGCATGGATCGCCGTACTTTCGTCAAGGTCGGTTGCGTTGGAAGCGCCTCGCTGCTGATGCAGGGGTTGGATCCGATGATTCGGGCAGAAACGGCTCCGGTTGCGGTGCCCCCCATCGAACTCCACGGTCTGCCAGACTACAAACCTTCCCCGCTTGGCATGCCGGGATTATTTCCAGGCCGCGTGATCGAGGTCCGCGACCCAGGTGCCATCGCTCGCAATCGCGTTTCACAGCCGATCGTGCGTCAAATGCTGGAGCACGCGATGGAGGAGTTGACACAAGAGAAGTCCGCGCAGGCAGCTTGGGCAAAGTTTATTAAACCCAACGACATTGTTGGAATCAAGATTAACCCATCGGGTGCGCCGGCCTGCTGCTCCTCTCCCGAGATTCTGCGCGAGATCATCAATTCAGTCCAGACTGTTGGCGTTCCCGCACGCAACATTCTGGTCTATGACCGATATGCGTACGAAATGGACATCGGCAGCTATCAAGCTCTTCTGCCTCCGGGCGTTCGCATTGTCGGAATTCAGGATGCCTTCGTGGATGCTTCCGGTTACGATGCGAACATTTATTGCGCTGCGAACTTTTTCGGCGAGTGGGAAACCCGCTCCTACATGGCAAGTATCGTGGGTGAGGTAGTCACCAAGATCATCAACGTGCCTACCATGAAGGACCACTCGGCATCTGGGGTCACTGGAGCTCTCAAGAACCTGGCTTACGGCACATTTAACAACGTGGCGCGCACACATCGAGCGCCCTACTCCTTTACCAACCCGCTGATCGGGCTGATGTGCACGGTGGAACCCTTACGTTCCAAGTCTGTGCTACACATCATGGACGGCATGCGGCAGGTATGGCACGGGGGACCGCTCACCCAAGTCCAGGATTTTATTGATCAGACTGGAACACTGCTCGTGGCAACGGACCCGGTTGCCTTGGATACCATCGAATTGGAGGCCATTGAAAAGAAGCGTCACGAACGGGGCGCGCCATCCTTGTGGCAACACGATCCGAACAGCATCACCGCAGATAACAATGACTTTTTTCACGACGCGGCGAAAAACCTTTTTTTTCGCCAACCAGGACACATTGCAGCGGCAGGGGAACTCGGCCTGGGCATCGCCGACCTGAAGCAAATTGATCACCGTATCCTCTCGGTCTGAATTCATGACAACGGAAACAGCCAAGTCCAAAGCTCAGGGAGACTGGCCCACGCTGCTCAAAGACAACAGCAGGACGGGAGGTCAGGGACAACATCAAGCACACTCGCCGGAACGAACCGCTTGGCAATTTCGCGCCGGCAGTTCTGTGCGTTCCGCACCGGTACTTGACGATGGAATCTTGTATGTCGCGTCTGTCAACGGGGTACTGCACGCCATCGACGTAGTCACAGGCAGACCAAAATGGACATTTCAGGCGGTGGGTCCGGTTCACTCGACGCCTTCGCTTTCGGAAAATCGAATCCTGTTCGGATGCGATGACGGCAAAGTGTACGCACTCGACAAACAAGCCGGAAGCAAGCTGTGGGAAGCGCCGACCGGAGCTGAAGTCTGGGCTTCCCCGGTGGTTCGCGGTGGAGTTGTCTTTTTCGGAAGTGCGGACGCGCAAGTTTACGCTGTTGAAGCGACAAGCGGGCTGACACTATGGGCCCGGGAACTTGGCGGAAGAATCTATTCCACTATTTATGCCGCCGAGCAGCACCTCTACCTGGGATGCGGAGACGGCAGAGTGTACAGCCTGGCCCTCTCATCCGGAAAAACATTGTGGAGTACGCTCACGGGGAACGGCATCGACTCATCTCCGGCCCAGGCCGGGGACCTGCTCCTCATCGGCTCTGAGGACTTTTGGTTTTATGCAATCAACACCACCACTGGAGAAGTGCGCTGGAAGTACGAAACAGGATTAGGCATCTCGTCGTCACCGGCTGTTTCGGGCGATCTGACAGTCATCGGCAGCAAGGACGGCTATTTATATGCGCTGGAGACTCAGACGGGCCGCTTGCGCTGGAAAACCACCGTGGGTGAGGTAGTGACCGCGCCTCCCGTGATCGGCGACGGGGTTGTCTGCGTTCAAGCGGGCGGAACATTCGCCCTGGATAGCGCGACGGGCAATGTAGTGTGGAGAGCTGCGCTGGCAGGAGCAGTTCAGTCGGTTCCTGTGCTCGCCGGTGACACGATCTATCTGGCGGGCCTGAGCGGTGAGGTGTATGCGCTGCGATAACCGACGAACGACAACGCTGATCAGCCTCTTTTTTTTAATCGCTTCCTTCGTCCACGGCTCAGAAAATCAAGTACTTGTTTACAAGAAGAAGTATGTCATGGGCACGGTCTTCGAAATCGCTGCCTATGACCAGTCATCGGAACATGCTTCCAACGCGATCGAGAAGGCGTTTCAGGAGATCGTTCGCATCGATGATCTATTCAGCAACTATAAACCCGACAGTGCTCTCAGTAACTTGAACCGCTCCGCTCACTTCCACGCGGAAAAGGTTCCGCCCGACTTGTACTGTGTCATCGACCAGTCCCTGCACTTCTCCAGGCTCTCGGACGGAAAGTTTGACATCTCCATCGCGCCTTTGGTGGATCTGTGGAAAGCTGCGCTGCGCGGCGAGGGCACGCCTTCACAGGCGCGGCAAGAAGAAGTTCGAGGTTGCGTCGGCTACGAGAAGATCGAATTAACACCACCGGACCAGATCAGTTTTCGCTCGTCGTGTTTGCAGTTGGACTTGGGAGCCATTGGCAAGGGCTACGCCGTAGACCGGGCTGCTGAAGTCCTGCACTCCCTGGGAATCCGCGATGCTTTGATTAACGCGGGAGGAAGCACGATGCTCGCAATGGGATCGCCTCCCAACCAGACAGCCTGGCTTGTACACCTGAGCGACCCCTCGAACAAGATAGATCCGCAGGTCATGCTCAAGGATGAAAGTGTGTCCACGTCGGAGCAGACAGCGCCGAGTTTGCTGGGAAACGATTCAGCCGGCCATATCATCGATCCGGATACAGGGATGCCCTTGAAAACGGTATTCGCGGTCAGTGCGGTTTCAAAAACAGCGACGGTATCGGACGCGCTGTCGACCACGTTACTGCTGCTCGGTCCAACGAAGGGCATGGCGTTGATCAAGAATACGGCGGCTGTCTCTGCGATTTGGATTTCACCGGATGCACAAGTGGAAACGGCGAATGGCGGCCCGGAGATTCGGTTTGGCAGAGGCTTATAGGCTCCTCTCGGTTTTGGCGGAAGTCCATGAATATGAGTGACAGGATTCTCGTATGGGTTTTCCTTTTAGTTGCCACCCCAGCTTGGAGCGACGTATTCCTACACTGGACGAGCGCCGCGTTGCCCCCGGCAAAGGAACTCGGCCTGAACGAGTTGGTGTTCTCTTGGAACGACAGCCTTTTGCCGCAAGTGAAAGCGGCACGCAAGCTAGGCTATCGAGTGTATGTCGAGGTGCCCCTGCATCGAGCTACTTCTGCTGCTGAAATCGGTGGGACAGGATTGGAAGGCATTATTCTGATTGCTCGTCAGTCCGAGACCGCAGAGTTAGAGAAGTCTCTTCCTAAATTACGATCGGATTACCCCAAGCTCAGATTCCTGGTGCTCAATCCCGACGGTAAGCTGCCGCAGATGCGAGGCAGTCTGATCATCAAGCGAGGTTCTGTGCTTGAAGTATCGAGTCCCACTGCCCAACCTTGGATTGATACGAACCTCGCTCTCGTGAAAATTGAACGGAGGTCTCATCCAGGGCAGGTTCCCCTATACACCTTTTCGTGGGGAGGACCGTCAGATTCCGTGCAGCAACAACTAGCACCTACAGCCGAGGATTATGCACTGGCAGTGGCCGAGGCAGGCGCCTTCCACGCGGACTTAATCCTGGAGCTTGATGAGCGCCTGCAGAAAGCTCTCAGTGAACATGATTCGGAGGCTTGGACGCTGTGGAACCATGTGCGGCCTTACGCAAAGTTTTCCTCACATGTGGGGAGGCAAGGGCTGGACGCCGCCGCCAACGTCGCAGTCGTGGTGGATCTTCTCGATACAAGTGACGAGCCCATGAATCTTCTGGCTCGTCACAATATTCCATTCAAGGTTTTGAAGCCTGCAGACCTGAAATCGGAAAACCTTGAAGGCTTCGACGTTCTAGTTGTGTTCGCAAAGCCCGACCGAGAAACTTGTGAGCGAATTGTCGAAGTTGCAACTCACGGCAAGACCGTCGTGCTTGTGGACGCACACGGCTCTTATCCATGGCAGAAGGGTAATTCGGTGCGGTTGAATGAACATGCAGTCTCGTACACCCTGGGAAACGGAAAAGTGCTGGAGCTCTCAGAGCCTGTCATCGATCCGGAGACGTTTGCCCAAGACATTCGACGGCTGCTCGGGACGCAGAGTGTACTGATGAATCTGTGGAATGGGCTGACAACCATCGCCGTACCTTACAGTGAGCATGGCAGAACGGTGAAGGTACTCGAGTTTGTTAACTACGCTGGAGAGGCGGTTCGCGTGCAAGTGCAGGTCAAGGGTTCATTTGCTTCAATTCGCTACGAAACTCCAGAACATGAATGTTGCGAGTCTCTCGTCCCGGTAAAGCACGACGGATTCACCGAGTTCGTAATTCCGGAATTGCGGATTACGGGACGTGTGGAACTGGAAGTTAGTCAGGCCAATGATGCCCGGGAAAGTGGAGTGAGCCCCCGCTAGCGGAATCTCCGGATCAACAGGGTGTGACGGTCCGATCGGTAAAGGCCCAGCACGTACAAGGCAACCTTGCCTTTTGTGGAATGAATCTCTTGGCGAATGCGAAGTACTGGCGAGCCATGAGGAATGCCCAAAAGCCGAGCGCTGTGAGCATCGGCGGTTGTAGCATCGACTTCTTCGTCCGCGTGGGCTATTTCGAGGCCATAATCGCGCTCCAGGATGGAAAAAAGTGAGACCCGGTCCAGCCGGGCTCCAGTGAGGCCGCCGAACTCGTCCGCGCCCAGGTAGCAAGTTTCGATGGCAAACGGTTCCTCCCCACCGAGCCTTAGTCTTTCGAGCTTGATCAAGCGGCTGCTGACGGGCAAAGAAAGACGCGCGGCAACTTCCTGCTCCGTATCAATCACATTCAGAGAGAGCAATTTTGAAGAAGCGGCCAGGCCGCGGCCCGACATCTGCTCGGTATAGCTCATCAGTTTGTTGAAATGAATCTTCGGCGGGGCGACGAACGTTCCCGCGCCAGGGCGGCGTACGACCAGACCCTCGCGCTCCAGTCCGGTGAGCGCCTGGCGGGCGGTCATGAGGCTAACTCTGTGAATCCTCGCCAGTTCCCGTTCCGAGTCGACAATGTCACCGGGTTTCAGCTGCCCCGACTCGAGGCGTGTGATAATCGTGCCCTGAATCCGCTTGTACGCGGGCACTCCGTTTTTCCGGACCTGTGGCATGAAAATTCCCTGAGAGAATGCACCATACTACAAAGTGCTCTAGCGCTCCAAACACAAAATTGCGTCGAGGCGCCAGTGCGAGCCCGCGTACCAGGACGGAATTGACTTCAGTAGCACGCAGGCGCCTGGCTGGCAAGGCGGGAAATCTTAGACGATTCTGGCGCGTTGTAACCATTTCATTCGATTGGCTTTAGTGTGAGCCTTCCAGGTGAGAATTGGGGATGCGTTCCCGAACGAAGAGCAGGTTGCTGAT
>VFSW01014746.1_pt1 | contig 10783 bp, 11 predicted proteins | sample 5358111 | NCBI WGS metagenome assembly VFSW01 (sample SAMN11554181, study PRJNA540505) | mine drainage metagenome | isolation source: sediment from site ElyBrook_90M | place: USA: Ely Copper Mine, Vershire, VT | collected 2017
TGCACGTCGCGAACATGTCCTAGTTTTTCAGCGTTAGTTTTTTCGGCAGCGCCGCTGCTCGCGATTTGAAAAATTTCGCAGCCAATCAAATCCGTAACGAAGTAGCTGCCTGCCGCAAGAATCACGCGCTCGGAAAGCGGAATTTGAATTTGGAGGCCGACGAAGCGTTCCGCGTCGGAGATGGAATCGGAGCCTTCAAAAAGGAAAATCGCCTGGCCGTTATGCAGCCAGCACTCGCGAATCGCGACGCGGCGCCGAGGGTTTTTTCCGTCCCACAATTCCGCGGAAGTGAGTTGCGTCAGGCGCTCGGGAAAATCCGTGAGAATTTCCGCGGCAACTTCTCCGCGGCGTCCGCGAGCACGCAGAATTCTGGCGAGTGTGACGCGCCTGGCTGGAGAGTCCGCCCCGCTATTCGAGTATTTCCAAAGTGAATCGCTTCTTCAATTTCATTCCAGCCGCGCCCAGCAGCGTGCGGATGGATTTTGCGGTGCGGCCCTGCCGCCCGATCACTTTCCCCAGGTCATCCGGCGCGACACGCAATTCGAGGACGGTGACTTGCTCGCCTTCGATAGAGTTCACAGCCACCTGTTCGGGATGATCGACAAGAGCTTTGGCAATTTGCTCGACGAGCTCCTTCATCATGAGAAACCTCCGGACGTTCGCTGGGTCCGGGCGTAAAACCCGCTGAGGCTTAAATTCGGCGCTGAAGTTCGAGACCCTGAAGAATATGATGCTTTATGCGATTTTTTGGTGGCGCAAGAAGCTGCGTACGGTGTCGCTGGGCTGGGCGCCGCAACCGAGCCAATACTTCACGCGCTCGGCGTTGAGCTTGACGATCGCAGGATTCTTCAGAGGATCGTATGTCCCCACAATTTCAACGAAACGGCCGTCGCGCGGGCGAGTCTTTTCGATCACAACCACGCGATAGGCGGGCTGCTTCTTCTTACCAATGCGGGACAATCGGATCATCAACACTTCGTTATGTCCTCCAAGATTGCAGCTCGATTATAGCGTAACCCGCGAAATTCCCAAAGCGCGGAATCGGGGGCCTGCTTAAAGGGCCCTGTATCCAAGGCTTTTACAACATTAGCTACTCAGGCCGCCGCGGAGCTTGCCGAGGCCGCGCATTTTGCCCTTCATAGTGTTGCCGTACATTTTCATCATGCGGCGCATTTCATTGTACTGTTTGAGGACTTCGTTGACTTCCTGAACAGTGGTGCCGCTGCCGCGGGCGATACGCTTGCGGCGCTTGCCGTCGATCAGGTTGTGATCGTCGCGCTCGGCGGCGGTCATGGAATTGATGATGGCTTCGGCAACTTTTAGGCGGGTCTCGTCGATAGCGGTGTCTTTTGGCAATTTGGCAAAGGGACCGATTTTCGGGAGCATGCCCATGAGCTGTTCGAGCGAGCCCATCTTGCGAATCTGCTTCAACTGGTCACGGAAATCCTCGAGTGAGAATTCATCATGCTCGAGTTTGCGCTGCAGTTCGCGCGCCTGTTTTTCATCGATGGTCTTCTCGGCTTTTTCGATCAGCGTGAGGACGTCGCCCATGCCGAGGATGCGCGAGATGATGCGGTCGGGATGAAACTGCTCGATGGCGTCGTATTTTTCGCCGATGCCCGCGAACTTCACCGGCGCTCCGGTGACTTTACGAATGGAAAGCGCCGCGCCGCCACGCGCGTCGCCGTCGAGCTTGGTGAGAATCACTCCTGTGATGCCGAGGCGTTTGTGGAATTCGCCGGCGGAGCGAACCGCGTCCTGGCCGATCATGGCGTCAGCGACAAAAAGAATTTCAGAGGGCGAAAGTTCGCGTTTGAGCGTCGAGAGCTCGTTCATTAATTCGTCGTCGATATGCAGCCGGCCGGCCGTGTCGACGAGAACCACGTCGTACGCAGAGAGTTTTGCTTCGCGCATGGCTCCGCGAACGATTTCGAGCGGCTTGTCGGTACCCGCGCCGGGCCACACAGGAGTATGGGTGGCTTTGGCGACTTGCGCGAGTTGCTCGCGCGCAGCAGGACGATACACGTCGGTGGAAACGACGATGGGGCGATGGCCATTTGCGCCGAGCCATTTGCCAAGCTTGCCCGTTGTTGTTGTCTTGCCGGAGCCTTGCAGGCCTACGATGAGCCAGACCGAGGGCGGACGCGAAGCGAATTGCATGCGGACTTCTTTGCCGAGTAGTTCGGTCAATTCGTCGCGAACGATTTTGACGACTTGCTGATCAGGAGAAAGCTGGAGCAGAACTTCGGAGCCGAGGGCCTTTTCGCGGATGTGCGCGATGATTTCGTCCACCACGCCAAGATTGACGTCGGCGTCGAGAAGGGCTTCGCGGATTTGCGCGAGGCCGGCATCGAGATGCTCCTCGGTGAGCTTGCCCTGGCCGCGCAGATTCTTGAAAGCGCGCTGGAGTTTATCGGTGAGATTCTCAAACATGGCTTAGACGGACCGTTCTGCAAACCGAAACTCATTTGCGATCAAGAAATCATAAGTAGCGCGTTTTGAGTTGATTACGAGTTTGGGACTGTGCATTTCATTTGCGATCAAGCTCGCGCACGCCCGCTCTGTCTTGGCGAAGTCGGGCACAAGGGCGACCGCAAGTGGGATGCCTTCGGCCCGATAACGCCGTTCGGGCCCTACAAAGGCAAGGCGAGACGGTGAGGATAAAGATGGGCGCGGCGAAAAACGCTTTTTGTATCGATTAGAGTGGGTGTCGACTTTTTGTTTTGTGTAACTTACGGGGATTTCTAATAATTTGGTGTACCGATTAGAAATGACTGAAAACAGTAGCAAGCGGCTAGTGACAAGCAACTGGCGGAATGCCGCTGGTGCGTTTAAATGCTTCACGAAAATCGCGGAGGCGGAGCCGCTCTTTGCGCACCTGTGGCCCACACCGTTGCGATGAAGAATTGGGTCAGTAGAGAAGCTTGCGGTCATGGTCATCTTGGTCACAAATTAGCCCCTTCGGGGCCTCAGGATAAAGTAGCACGAAGAGGAAAATTTTTCAGGATGGCGTGGCTGTAAGATTTGGCTTCTGGCGCCGATTCGGAAAGAGCGTGGAGTGAAGCGATGGCGAATGCGGAATCGGCCAACGTCCAAGGCAGCCGGGGCGATTCGAAGTGGAAGAGGAGATTAGCCGGAGAAGGTGACGTCGTCGTAGGTCTTTTCTCCGCGGAGGACGTCGCTGCCATTTCTTACGTCTGGCTTGTTCGTGGTGATGACGAAAGTCACCGGGGCGTCCGCGGTCGGATCGGATAGGGTGGCGTAGGCCGCACCGTTGCACGCTTTGTTGCCACCGGAGCATTGGGTGTTCATGCCTACACCGTCGACCGTCAGCGTGAAATTCGAGATCAATTCGGCGTCCGACATGTCCACCTTGATTTCCCAGTCGGCGGCTACCTGCGCGTGGTCCTTACTGACTGTGATGGCGTACTGAAGTGACATTAAACCTCCCTCAGCGACGCACGCCGGGGCGCTTTCTCTTTTTCTCCGTTCCTCGAGAGCTTAACTCTTTGAGACCCCAAACTCCATTCGGAGAGATATTGGCGACAAAAGGAGGCTCGCGGGTTGTAAGGATTCGGTCCAACTCGGTCCATGCGGATATTAAGATGGGCGCCCATGACTGCGGGTTTTTGTTGTTTTGAGGAAGAAAAAACACGCGGCCTTTATTTGCGCCAATTGCCGCCATACTGAGGGGATCTCTGAGAATTTTCTTATCGGCAGTTATTACGATCCAGCGCCTCCGCCCGCATTCAGCCAACCACACGTCGTCTGCTTCATCCGGGCTAAAAATTTCATCGTGCACTTTGACTGCGAAGTTCGCTTCCTGCAGTAGTGAAGCTAACTGCCTCTTTCCCAAGTTGCGGTCGAGAAAGAAGATTCTAATTTCAGGCTGCTGGGGCGTAGCGAAGAACCTCTTCGACCTGGGACATCCCTAACCCATAGTCGTCGGCAATGCTCTGGATTCCTTCTCCTAAATTGAACCGCCCAACTATAATTTCTGCCATTACTCCGGTTCCGTTCACGACAGGCCTTCCGGACGAGATTGCGGGGGCAATGACAACAACTTTGGGTGGCTCCTCGCTGGATTCGCCCTGCCAACTCATGCGTATCGGAAAGAGCTTAACCGGCCACCCAGATTCGTCCCGTTCGATCCTCTTCAAATAGATATCCAAGATCGGGCCCAAGCCTAGCTGTCCCCACCTCGATACGTTGATCGTTTGTTCTAGTATGTTGCCTTCTAATTTTTTTACGAAAAGGTCCTTGCCATCCGTTAAGAACTGTTCCGTCAAGAGTGGATGCCGCGACGGGAAAGACTTCCCGACGTAGTCAATAGCTCGCCGAATTACTGGCATTTCCAAACGGTGTTTCTTGCGTGTGGAAAGCAAGATGTGAGCTTCGACTAGATTATAAAATGAGAGGATGCCGGATGAAGGCAAAGTTATCAGTGGCTCGAAGAATTTTGTGCCCTTCGAAGTTGGATAGTTTCTGCCGCTCACCCACGACTTCAATGTTGCGAGGGGCATCCCGAGATAGCGGGAGGCTTCTTTGATGCCGTACTTTGGCATCTCGCGGCGGTCTTCCGTGTGATGCGAACGCATTACAGTTCCCCCCTATACATGATAAACGCATTGCTGCGAAGTGGCCAGAGCAAGTCTGTTAGGTTTGGGTTAACAGCACGCGATGCTACTCGAAGTGGATGCTTAGGACGGGGTGGAGTTCGATGGCGTTGGGGGCGACGCCGCGTTGGCTGTGGAAGAAGTCGAAGAAGGCAATACCAGTGACGTCGACGATGACCGTGCCGGGAACGTTCTGGAAGGCGGTGGTGGGAGGCATGCCGAAGCGGGATTCGAGTGCGGTGCGCGCGGATTCAAACGAAGAGGCGTACTGCGAGGAGCACGCGCCGGAGCATTCCGAGGAGGGAATTTCGGCGAGCATTGTGGTGGAAGGATCGCCGGGATCGGCGAGGATGAGGTGGAAGTCGCGGTCGCTTTCCTCCTTGATGGCGATGAGCTGCGCGCGGACGGTGAAGGCCTGGAGTTCGAGAGGCGCGAGGCGGGAGTCCGCCGGAAGCGGCGACGGCGCGGGCTGAGAAGTGAGCCAGGTAACGGTGGTGGGTTGCGGAGAGAAGTTGATGCTGGCGACGTCCGCGTCGGAGAGAGTTTTGACGAGCCAGCGCTCTGTGCCGCAGTGAACGCCGCACGTGATGTTGTTGTGGATTTGCGGGCCAAAAGCCGGGCGCTGGCTTTGCTGATACTGCCGGTAAAGAAAGAAGCCGATCACTACGGCGGAGAGCGCCAGGGAGATCAGGCGGCGTTGTTGGCGTGAGGTCATTGTCGTTTGTGGTTCAGTTTGGATTCCAGAAACTGATTAGGGCCAAGATCGAGAGCAGAACAAAGAACGCACCCAGAAGACGAAAAAGCCAAGCCATTATTTTTGTGTTTGTTTTCTGCATCTGTGGAGTTGGGGGCTGACTTGTATATGAGTGCCGTTCGCGAAAGCCAGTGGTCCAGGTGTTATAGCGCACTGAAAGTTGCTCGGACCAATAAAAGATAGCTACCCCCAGTAGGATCAAGCACGCCGATCCGACGTCGAGCGAGGTCTTGCTCACCGATTCCTGATTCGTTGGGGCTTACGTTTTCGGGTTGACATAGCACATGATGCACGAACTATGAGTGAGTGTAAACGTTGTGAGATTCAAACAGGTTCGTTATCAAAAGAGCATTCCTTGACCACTTGTGGAGGGTCGAATACACTAGCTGTTTCGCTTGAGAGCGCCAAGGGGCGTAGTCGTATGATCGCAGCGCGCGAGGGCTGCGGACTGGGATTTTCGGCGCAAGGGAAGACCTCACGTCAGTTCCGGCAAACACGGCCGTAACGGGACGTGAGCTACAGAAGAGCGAGAACCGCTTTGCGGTGTTTCGTGGGCGTCGGCGTGAGGGGCGGAGATTTTTAGCGCAACAAGGGACCTCACGTCAGTTTCGGCACACACCGCCGTAACGGGCCCTTTCTCAGGGCAAGCGTGAGGTACAGAAGAGCGACAACTGCTTTGGGGTGCAAGGAGAATATCGCTTGGTAAAGCGTACGTTTCAACCGCATGTCCGGCGGCGGCACAAGAAGCATGGGTTCCGCGCGCGAATGAAGACCAAAGGTGGAAAGAAAGTCCTTGCGCGACGCCGCAAAAAGGGACGCCACAGCATCACGCGGGTCTGACGGCCCGCCGCTCGCCGAGAGTCGCCACGAACAGGCTGCTGATGCCGGCGCGAAGGTTCGCGCGAAAAAGAATCTGCCGCGCGAATGGCGGCTGGTGCGGCGCTCGGAATTCGAAGCGGTGTACCGCGAGGGACGGCGGCGGTCGAGCGCGGCGTTTCTGGTTTTTCTGCGGCCGAACTGGCTGGAGCGCGACCGCTTCGGAATGAGCGTGAAGAAGGCGCTGGGCAACGCCGTGGTGCGCAATCGAATCCGAAGGCGCATCCGTGAAGTTTTGCGATTGCATCGCGAGGAGATTCTGCCGGGATGGGACGTGGTGATACATCCGAGCCGGTCCGTGGAGACGCTGGAATTCTCGAAGCTCGAAGCGGAACTGCTGGCGCTGCTGCCACGGGAGAAGCGGGCAGCAAAATAGCGGGCGGGACTGCGCGTCGATTTCTTACACGGCTGGCGCTGGGCAGCGTTCGCGGCTACCAGATTTTTCTCGGGCCCTTTTTCGGGGGCAGCTGTAAGTTTCATCCTTCCTGTTCGCAATACACCTACGAAGCCATACAGCGATTTGGCGCGTGGCGCGGAGTGTGGCTGGGGCTGAAACGATTTTTGCGGTGTCGGCCGTTTTCAGCCGGAGGACATGATCCGGTTCCGGAAATCTTGCCGAATAAGCAGGACGCGCGGGCCAGCGCGGAGGCTACGAATTGAAATTGAGCGACGAGCAGCGCGCCGGGTTAGCCCTGTTGTTGATGGTCCTTGTGTTGATGCTGTGGTCGAGATTCTACAAGCCTCCACTTCCTCCGAAGGCTCCTGAAACAAGTCCCTCCGCCGCGAACGTTCAACAGCCCTCCTCCACGGTTGGACCTGGAATGGGGAACACTCAGGCTGCCGGGGCGCAAAGCGGCGGCGCAGTGGGGAGTGAAGTTGCCCCTGCAACAGTTCCTGTGAAAGAAGCAAAGGCCGAACAGATAATCATCGTCGAGAGCGGGCTGTATCGCGTGGAGCTGTCGAATCGCGGTGGCGTGGCGCGAAGCTGGACGCTCAATAAATATCACGACAACGAAAATCCTCCGAAGCCGCTGGATCTGGTGAATACCGCGGCGGCGCAACAACTCAAGGCGTGGCCGCTTTCCATCCGTCTGGACGATCCGAAACTCGACGCGGAGGCGAATTCCGCGCTGTACACCGTGACCCCTTCCGGTTCCAACCTACAAGCTCCCGCAGAAGTGGATTTCGAGTGGAGCGATGGGCACCTGCAAGTTTCAAAGCGATTGGAATTTGGGATTGGGTACGAAGTGGAATTGAATGTGTCGGCGACGCTCGACGGAAAGCCGCTGCCCGTCGGCGTGGCATGGCGCGGCGGATTCGGCGATCAGTCGGTATCAAGCGCCGCGTCGCTGGTTGAAGTTTTCTACAGCGAAAGCGGCAAGATCGAGTATTTCAACTATAAAAAACTCGGGATTAAGGATCATCAGGACCAGCCGGCGCAAGTGAATGGATTCATGGAGGCGGCCGGAATTGAAGATACGTTTTTCACGGCGGCGTTTCTGCCCAATCAACCAGGGATGACGCTGTGGGATTGGACGCAACAGCAAAGCATCACGGACGAAGGGAAGACGACGCAGCAGCCCGTGGCGGAAATGGCGGCGGGCCCGCAAACGCCAGGGTCGTGGAGCACGCGGCTGTACGTTGGCCCGAAGGATTTGACGGAGCTTGGAAAATTACAGCCGTCACTGACGGGGCTAGTGCAATTTGGATACATGAGCTTTGTGGCGAAGCCGCTGCTGCGGTTGCTGAAATGGATTTACAAATACGTTCCGAACTACGGCTGGGACATTATTCTGCTGACGCTGGCCATCAACATGGCGCTTTTCCCGCTGAAGGTGAAAAGCTGGCATTCGATGAAGAAAATGCAGAAGGCGATGCCTCGTATCAAAGCGATTCAGGAAAAATACAAAAAGTATTCGATGCGGGACCCGCGGCGCAAGGGAATGCAGGAGGAAATGTCCGCGATATACAAGGAAGAAGGAGCAAATCCCGTCGGAGGATGCCTGCCACAACTGATCCAGATGCCGATCTGGTTTGCGCTGTACCGCATGCTGCAATATTCGATCGAGCTGCGGCATGCGCCGTGGATTGGATGGATCCATGATTTATCGGCGCGCGATCCGTATTTTATTTTGCCGATTTTGATGACCGTGGCGATGTATTACATGACGAAGATGACTCCGCAGACGGTGACCGACCCGGCGCAGCAAAAAATGATGATGCTGATGCCGCTGGCGTTTGGTATTTTCCTGTTTATGTATTCGAGCGGGTTGGTACTTTACATTTTTACGAGCAGCGTGGTTGGAATTGCGCAGCAATTGTATTTGAACCGCAACGATCCTCTTCCGTCAAACAGTCCTTTCAAGAACAAACCCGCAAAGGCGTGACGCGGCACATCGTCGTAAAACAAGAAACAGATTACTCGCTCCGCTCGGAATGACAATTAAGATTAGGGAAGGTCGAGCAGGTAGCCGGCTTTGCCAACATTGAAGCAGCGGGTGCGGCCGAGCTGGTCGCTTTTTCCCGCGCATTCGTGGATGTGGCCGCAGAAAAGCATCTCGGGTTGCTCGCGTTCGACCCACTCGCGCAGCGCGTGGCTGCCTGCATGCTCGCCGGGAGCAAATTCGTCGAGTTTGGTGCCGTACGGCGGGAAATGAACGACGAGATAGAGCGGCGCGAGGCCGTTGAAGGCGGCGAGGGCTTCAGCGATTTGCTCTTCGGTGTACTCGCCCGGCGTGTCGAACGGCGTGGGATTGCTATAGCCGAGGCCAGCCCAGTTGGTTGAGCCGAGCTGGCGGACTTGGCGATGAAAATCGGTGAGGCCGAAGCGGGTGCAGAGTTCGCGCGTATCCTCGGCGGTTTCGTGGTTGCCTGGCAGGACCCAAACGCGCTCCCCTTGTTTTTGGAGTATTGCGCCGCAGCGATCCAAGCCGCGACGGAAAGTCGAGAGATCACCAGCGGCGATATAGATGTCAGCCGGCTGCGTGACTGCGCGCTCAAGAGATTTCAGGTCACCGTGGATGTCGCTGAAGATTTGGATTTTCATCTGGAATGCTCGGGGGAATGAGAAGCGGTGGCATGCGGCAAAATGCCGCCCCGCACCCAGCCGTAGCGCAGCAATCTACCTTGCGAATCAAAAGTCACGGCGAAGGTGAATGGGGTCGGGCGATTGCGCGCGTTGCCTTCGAAAAAGCGGGGATCGGCGTATTCGACGATATTTTGATTATCGGCCCTCATGAAACGGGTCACGGGGAAACGTGCGAACCAGAGGTAAGTTTGCACGGGCTCGAGGCGCGCAGCTTCTTCGGTGAAACGGTTGGGCGGCGAGTCTGGAACAAGGCGAAAATTGGGCTGGCCGGCGTCGCGAAGCGAAAAACTGGACTGATAAACGCCGTTGGGTGTCAGAACCATGCCGTTCCAATCGAGGAAAGAAGGAGGGAGCGGCAAGGCGCCGATTTTCTCGACGCTGAGGCCGTGTGTGGCAGCAAATGCGCGGACGCGCGACGTTGCGACGCTATGCGCGACGCCACACACAATGATATACGCGCAGGCGACATAAAAACCGGCGCGGCACCATCCGGACCGGCCAATGCGGCTGCCACAGTCATTGAGCATGGGGAGAAAAAGTAGCGCGGCGAAGACCGCCGAAGCGACAACAATGACCCACATCGAAAACGGAAATTCGGCGGCGCGCGCGAGAGACCACGCGCCGCCTGCAAGAACGGTGCAAAAGCCCCACGCTTTTCTGGCGCGGCTCATTGCGGTTTCGCTGCGTTGATGCACCCAGGCGGCGAGTTGCGGAAGGAAAATCAGCGCGGTGAAAACGAAGTCGATGATGAAAAGGAAATCCCAGGCGACGCGATCTTTCGAGAACGGGTTGAGCATGCGCGTGCCGAACGATGTGAAGCCATCGAGAAGGATGTGGCTGGCGATTCCAGCGGCGTAAATCATGAAGAGCGCGTAGAAGGAGGGGCAATGGAGGTCGTCGCGACGAGTACGTTTGGCGGACCACCGCACAAAGGCGCGCGTGAGCCACGCGAGAGCAGCGGCAAAAATCGGAAGGCCGACGAAGGAGTGAGTGAAGCCGCGATGATAACGCGCGATGGCCAGGGGATCATGCGAGAACACGTCAACGAAAACATCTATGTCAGGGAAAACGGCGCCAAGAGTGGCCGCGAAGACGGCAATGCGCGCGGTAGATTCGTTTGACCGACTGGACGAAGGCCGTTTCGTGAAAAACGCTTTGCCGATGAGCGCGCCGGCGATGCCGTGTGTGACAGGGTCCATGGAGAGTTTTGAGATTACCAGTTTATAGCAAACTGCGACGTTCCAGCGACGCCCTCAAGAAATGTCGATAAGCGGAGAGCGCTTGGGAAGGACCTCGCCGATTTGGGCAGCGGGGATTTGGCGGCGCTGAAGTTCGGCACAGAGCGCGGCGGCGTGGTTCGGGGCGATGGCGATGAGGAGGCCGCCGGAAGTTTGCGGGTCGAAGAGAAGCGCGCGGGAATCTTCGTCAACATTTGCGGAAAATTCGACG
>VFSW01014747.1_pt1 | contig 10783 bp, 6 predicted proteins | sample 5358111 | NCBI WGS metagenome assembly VFSW01 (sample SAMN11554181, study PRJNA540505) | mine drainage metagenome | isolation source: sediment from site ElyBrook_90M | place: USA: Ely Copper Mine, Vershire, VT | collected 2017
ATTTTGATGTGCACCATGGAAATGGCACGGAAGACATTTTCAGGAAGGACAGCAGTGTACTTTTCTGTTCCACTTTCCAGCACCCCTACTATCCCTACCTGGGAGCCGACACGGTCAGCGATCACATCGTGAATGTGCCACTGCCGGCCGGAACTGCCGGACCGGCATTTCGTGAGGCCCTCCTGCGCCGGTGCTTCCCTGCCATGGAGGCTTTTTCACCCCAGATCGTCATCCTGTCAGCCGGTTTTGATGCCCACCGCGAGGACCCGCTGGCCCAGCTATGCCTTGAAGAGGACGACTATGCCTGGGTGACCCGGGAAGTGACCCGGCTGGCTGACAGGCACTGTGGCGGGGCTGTCGTGTCCATGCTGGAGGGTGGGTACAACGTGGCGGCACTGGGGCGAAGTGTGGTGGCCCATGTGCAGGCCCTGGCGGAGGCCGTCTAGGGAATCAGCAGGGCGGCCACCACGCGACGCCCTTCGCTGGCCAGCACTGCATAAGTGCGGCAGGCCGCCTGGGTGTCCATGGTCTCGAAACCAATGCCGGCCTCAATGAGGGGGGCAACCACTTGGGGGGCGGGGAAACGGAACTGCTGTCCCGAACCGAACAGCACCAGCTCGGGCTGGAAATCCAGAAGACGCCTGAAGTGGTCCTGGGTCAGGCTGGAAAAATCGGCGGCCCACTGGCGATCCACGGCTTCGGCGCAGACTACAAGACTGGTCTCGACGCGCTCTCCATTGAGCAACACGAAGCCGCGACCATGTCCGGTCAGGGCATACGTGAAGTCAGGCAGATGATTGATAAGTTTCAAGGGCGGCTCCAATAGGCTAGAATTATGCGCTTTGCCCTTTTTCCAATCAATCCCGAAACATGCCGGAATTTCCACGCATCCAACGATTGCCTCCCTACGTGTTCAGTATCACGGGAGAACTCAAGGCCGCTGCCCGACGGCGCGGCGAAGATATCATTGACTTCGGCATGGGCAACCCAGATCAGCCCACTCCGCAGCACATTGTGGACAAACTGGTGGAAGCTGCCCAGCGCAATGACACGCATGGCTATTCCATTTCCAAAGGAATTCCCCGGGTGCGCAAGGCCATATGCAACTGGTATGAACGCCGCTTCGGGGTGCAACTGGATCCAGACACGGAAGCCATTTTCACCATTGGTTCCAAGGAAGGCATTGCCCATCTGATGCTGGCTACTCTGGATACCGGTGACATGGTGCTGGTACCCAACCCCAGTTACCCCATCCACATTTACGGGCCCGTCATTGCTGGCGCCGATATCCGCCACGTGACCCTGACCCCTGGTGTGGATTTTTTCGAAGAACTCGAAGCGGGGTTGAAGGGCTCCTATCCCCGACCCAAGATGTTGATCCTCAACTTTCCGGGAAACCCCACGACCCAGTGCGTCGATCTGGCATTTTTCGAACGCGTGGTGGCCATGGCCAAGGAATATGGCATCTACGTGGTTCATGACCTGGCTTACGCTGACATCGTCTACGATGGTTATCAGGCCCCGTCCATCATGCAGGTGCCGGGTGCGCGTGACGTGGCCGTGGAGTTTTTCACCTTGTCAAAAAGCTACAGCATGGCGGGTTGGCGTGTGGGTTTCATGGTGGGTAACCGTGACCTGGTGGCGGCCTTGGCACGCATGAAAAGCTATCACGATTACGGCACCTTCACTCCCATCCAGGTGGCCTCCATTGTTGCCCTGGAAGGCCCGCAGGATTGCGTGGAAGTGATTCGGTCCACTTACCAGAAACGCCGTGATGTGATGGTGCAGGGACTGCATCACATTGGATGGATGGTGGATAACCCCAGGGCCACCATGTACGTCTGGGCAAAAATTCCCGAGGCTTACAGAAAAATGGGCTCCCTGGAGTTTGCCAAGAGGCTGCTGCAGGAGGCGCATACCGCTGTTTCTCCAGGGATTGGATTTGGAGAACTGGGTGATGACCACGTGCGCTTCTCGCTGATTGAAAACGAGGCCCGTACCCGTCAGGCCATCAGGGGAATTCGTGACATGTTTCGCAAGGATGGATTGCTATGAAACCCATAAGAGTGGGATTGCTGGGGCTGGGCGTCGTCGGAGGTGGCACGTTGGCCATCCTGGAACGTAACGGCGAGGAAATTGCGCGCCGTGCCGGGCGCGAAATTATCGTGACGCGCGCCGCCGTCAGGCCCATGGATCTGGAACGTGCCCGTAGCCGGGTGGCCGGTCGCGTGGAACTGTGCTCCGAACCGGCCCAAGTGGTGGATGCACCGGATGTGGATATCGTGGCCGAGCTGATGGGCGGTATCGAGCCCGCCAAGACACTGATTCTGCAAGCCATCGCGCAGGGCAAGCATGTGGTGACGGCCAACAAGGCCCTGCTGGCGACCCATGGCAACGAAATTTTCGCGGCTGCCCACAGGAAAGGGGTGATGGTGGGATTCGAGGCGGCCGTTGCTGGCGGCATCCCCATCATCAAGGCATTGCGTGAAGGCCTCACAGCCAACCGCATTGAATGGATTGCTGGCATCATCAATGGCACCAGCAATTTCATTCTGACCAGCATGAGGGACAAGGGAGAGAGTTTTGAATCCGCCCTGAAGCAGGCACAGGCACTGGGATATGCGGAGGCGGACCCCACCTTCGACATCGAGGGTATCGACGCTGCCCATAAACTCACGCTCATGGCCGCCATTGCCTTTGGCATTCCCATGCAGTTTGACCGGGCCTATACGGAAGGCATTTCGAAACTGACCGCGCAGGACATCCGTTATGCGCAGGAATTTGGCTATCGCATCAAATTGCTGGGCCTGACACGGCGCACGTCACAGGGCATTGAACTGCGCGTGCATCCCACCCTGATCCCTGAAAAACGTCTCATTGCCAACGTGGATGGGGTGATGAATGCTGTTCTCGTGAAAGGGGATGCCGTGGGAGTGACGCTTTACTACGGAGCTGGCGCTGGCGCCGAACCCACGGGTTCCGCCGTGGTGGCCGACCTGGTGGACATCACACGCATGGCCACTGCCGACCCCGGCCACAGGGTGCCCCATCTGGCCTTCCAGCCCGACCAGATGCACTATGACCGCGTGCTGCCCGTGTCCGAGATTGAAACCTCTTACTATCTGCGCATGCGAGCCCTGGACCGTCCTGGCGTACTGGCTGAAATCACCCGCATCCTGGCTGATCTGGGCATTTCCATCGATGCCATGCTGCAGCGGGAGCCGGAAGAAGGTGAGGATCGTGTGGACGTGATCATGCTGACGCACCGCACCGTGGAGAAATACATCGACCAGGCCATTGCCCGAATCGAATCCCTGGACAGCATTTCCGGGGCAGTCGTGCGCATACGCCTGGAATCCCTGGAGGCCCGTTAATTCCGGAAGAACACCATGACACATTACCAAGGTCTGATTCACCGTTATCGCCATCGTCTGCCCGTGACGGACAGCTCGCCCATCATTTCCCTGAATGAGGGCAATACGCCCCTGATCGAGCTGGAACGTCTTCCGGCGGCACTGGGACATGAGGGGCGTATCTTCGCCAAGTTTGAGGGGTTGAATCCCACCGGTTCCTTCAAGGACCGGGGCATGACCATGGCCGTGACCAAGGCGGTGGAAGCGGGTGCCCGAGCCATCATTTGCGCTTCCACTGGCAATACCTCGGCTGCTGCGGCTGCTTACGCGGCACGTGCGGGCATTGCCAGCTTCGTGTTGATCCCTGATGGCAAGATTGCCCTGGGCAAGCTGGCGCAAGCCATGATGCACGGTTCTAATGTACTGCAGATTCAGGGCAATTTTGACGATGGCATGCGTCTGGTCCAGGAAATCGCTTCTGAATTGCCCATCGCCCTTGTGAATTCCGTCAATCCTTACCGCCTCCAGGGCCAGAAGACCATCGCTTTCGAGGTGATCGATGCGTTGGGTGACGCTCCTGATTACCACGTGTTGCCCGTAGGCAATGCCGGTAATATCAGCGCCCACTGGATGGGGTACTGCGAATCCGTGGGGGTGCAGACGAAAGCCTGTGGGTTATGTGCGGGCCAGTGCCCTTATCATGGCCCCGTAACGGCTACAAAGCGCCCTGTCATGCTGGGTTACCAGGCGGCGGGGTCGGCCCCGTTCATGCGGGGTGGCCCCGTGTCCAGTCCGGAAACCGTTGCCACAGCCATCCGCATAGGCAATCCCATGTCCTGGGATCTGGCCTGGGCTGCCGTGCGTGAATCGGGAGGATGGTTCGACGAATGCGCCGATGCGGAAATTCTTGAAGCGCAGAAACTGCTGGCCCGCAGTGAAGGCATTTTTTGTGAACCCTCCTCTGCCACTTCCCTGGCCGGGCTCATCAAGGACATCCGGCGCGGGAAAATCAGGCCAGAAGCCACCATTGTGGCCACATTGACGGGACATGGCCTGAAAGACCCTGACACGGCCATTGCCGAAAGCGAAAGCCCCCATCGCGTGGCGGCTGAACTGGGCGCCATACGACAGTTGATCGAAAACTCCCTTTGAACCACCCGTCCCTCCGGGGGCGGGGGAAAGGGTTACTCGTCGTCGTCAGGCAGGCGGGGCGGATGACCGTCGTAAATCAGGTTGCGGCGTCGCTGAAGATAGGCATCCCTCACGAAAGCGTAAGGGTCCAGGGCGGCTGTTGCCAGCACATTGCTGGCGGCCAGCAGGTTGGCCCGGGTATTGACCACCTGGAACCCGTAAATTTCTGCCTGCTTGGTATAGGTGGTGTTCCTGTAGGCATAGTAGCTATAGGGATAGTCGCCTGCCAGACCGAACGTGTCCCGGACCGTGCTTGGCCCCAGCACGGGCAGTACCAGGTAGTTGCTGTCCTTCCACCCCCACACAGCCAGGGTTTGTCCGAAGTCTTCATTGTGATGGGGCAACCCGGCGGGAGTGGCCACGTCAAACAACCCCAGAACGCCCAGGGTGGAGTTGGCCAGAAACCGGCAGCCATCGTCCACGCTTTGTCTGAACTTTCCCTGCAGCAGATCGTTGGTGAAGACTCCGAGATCGCTGATGTTGCCGAAAAAGTGGGTGACTCCCGTGCGTACGAAATTGGGGGTGATGGCCACATATCCCTTGGCGATTGGTTTGAGGATCGCACGGTCGAGGGCGTCATTGAAGGAGTACATGGCCCGGTTATAGGACTCGTAGGGATCCCTTTCAGAGACACTGCCCCCGGGGACCGTGGCGCAACCGGCCAGCAACAACAACGCAGCGTAAAGACAACCACTGAAGAGAAAACGTTTCATCTGTGGGATAGTTCCAGTGACAAAGGGGGGCTTGCTTGAAAATTCTAGCATAGCCCCCATTTGTCACCCATCAGATATTTTTGTGAAGGACGCATCATGCGATTCGACAAGATGACCACGCGGTTTCAGGAAGCCCTGTCAGAGGCCCAGAGTCTTGCACTGGGTCATGATAATGGCCAGATTGATCCCGCTCACCTGCTGATGGCGCTGCTCTCCCAGGAGGATGGCTCGACAACGGCCCTGTTGACCAGGGCAGACGTGCAGGTGGGGCCCTTGCGCCAAGGGTTGCAGGAACTGATTGACCGGTTGCCAAAGGTGGAGGGCCATGGTGGTGAAATAACCGTATCGCGTGACCTCAACAATGTACTGAACCTCACCGAACGGGAGGCCCAGAAGCGCCAGGACCAGTTCATTGCCTCGGAGCTTTTTCTGCTGGCCCTGTGTGATGACAAGGGGGATACCGGGCGGCTTTTCAAGCAGCACGGGGCCACCCGGGCCCGTATTGAAGTGGCCATTACCGCGATGCGGGGAGGCGCAGGGGTCCAGAACGCGGAAGAGGAATCCAACCGTGAGGCATTGCGCAAATACACATTGGACCTGACAGAGCGGGCTCGTTTGGGCAAGCTCGATCCGGTCATTGGGCGGGACGATGAAATACGACGCGTGATCCAGATCCTCCAGCGGAGAAGCAAGAACAATCCGGTGCTGATTGGGGAGCCGGGTGTGGGCAAGACAGCGATCGTGGAGGGATTGGCGCAACGCATCGTCAATGACGAAGTGCCCGACAGCCTGCGCAACAAGCGTGTGTTGTCCCTGGACATGGCAGCGCTGCTGGCTGGAGCCAAGTACCGCGGGGAATTTGAAGAACGGCTCAAGGCCGTTCTGAAGGAACTGGCCCAGGAAGAGGGCAGGGTCATTGTGTTCATCGATGAGCTGCACACCATGGTGGGTGCAGGTAAGGCCGAAGGGGCCATCGAAGCAGGCACCATGCTCAAGCCTGCCCTGGCACGCGGAGAACTGCATTGCGTGGGCGCGACCACTCTGGATGAATATCGCAAATATGTGGAAAAGGATGCTGCCCTGGAACGACGCTTCCAGAAAGTGATGGTGGGTGAACCCACAGTGGAAGACACCATCGCCATCTTGCGTGGCCTGCAGGAAAAGTATGAACTGCACCATGGGGTGGAAATCACGGACCCGGCCATCGTGGCTGCGGCTGAATTGTCGAACCGCTACATCACTGATCGCTTTCTTCCGGACAAGGCCATCGACCTGATGGATGAAGCCGCAGCCAGAATCAAGATGGAAATCGATTCCAAGCCTGAGTCCATGGACAAGCTTTTTCGCAGGCTGATCCAGTTAAAGATCGAACGCGAGGCCGTACGCCGCGAAACTGACGAGGCCTCAAGAAAGCGTCTGTCACTTCTCGAAGAGGAAATCGCGCGCCTTGAACATGAATATGCTGACCTGGAAGAAATATGGAAAGCTGAAAAGGCGCAGGTTCAGGGCAACCAGCATGTGAAGGAAGAACTGGACAAGGCGAAGGCGGAAATGGAAGTGGCCCAGCGCAAGGGTGACCTGCAAAAGGCTTCTGAACTGAAGTACGGCAAGATCCCGCAGCTGGAAGCACAGTTGCGTCAGAGCGACCAGAAAGCGCAGGAAAACGCAGCCCCGCTCAAGCTGCTGCGCACCCAGGTTGGTACGGAGGAAATCGCAGAAGTGGTTTCCCGTGCCACTGGGATTCCCGTGGCACGCATGATGCAGGGCGAGCGCGAAAAGCTCCTGCACATGGAAGACGAGCTGCATCGTCGTGTGGTCGGACAGGATGAGGCCGTGCGTCTGGTGTCAGCGGCCATCCGGCGTTCACGGGCGGGTTTGAGTGATCCCGGCAAGCCTTATGGGTCCTTCCTGTTTCTCGGGCCCACCGGCGTTGGCAAGACGGAGTTGTGCAAGGCCCTGGCCTCGTTTCTGTTTGATTCCGAAGACCACCTGATTCGCATCGACATGTCTGAGTTCATGGAGAAGCATTCGGTGGCCCGACTGATAGGTGCCCCCCCTGGCTATGTGGGCTATGAGGAGGGAGGGTATCTGACCGAAGCCGTCAGGCGGAAGCCCTACTCAGTCATTCTTCTGGATGAGGTGGAAAAGGCCCATGCCGATGTGTTCAATGTCCTGCTGCAGGTGCTGGACGATGGACGTATGACGGATGGTCAGGGCAGGACAGTGGATTTCCGGAATACGGTCATTGTCATGACTTCGAACCTGGGGTCGCCCATGATCCAGAAAATGGCGGGTGATGATGCCGCCGTGGTGAAGCTCGCCGTCATGTCGGAGGTGAAGACCCATTTCCGCCCGGAGTTCGTCAATCGCATCGATGAAATCGTGGTGTTTCATTCTCTGGGCGATTCTCAGGTTCGGTCCATTGCGCGTATCCAGTTGCAGAACCTCAAGGTCCGCCTCGAGAAAATGGACTACCGGCTGGAAGTGTCCGACGCCGCCCTGGATCGTCTGGTGGATGCGGGATTCGACCCGGTGTATGGCGCACGGCCCTTGAAACGTGCCATTCAGTCAGAAATCGAGAATCCGTTGGCAATGCTGTTGCTTGAAGGCCGTTTTAAACCGAAGGATACAATCATCGTGGGAGTGGCCAACAAAAAAATCGTGTTCGAAGGGCACCAGCCGGGTTGACACTCAACGCGTTCACGTAGGAGAATCCCCGCTTCTCTGTTATTTGCAGGGTGATTCGCCTTGGACTGTTCCAGTCAAACGTTGCGCAGTTTTTCCGCTGGCCCGGAACATTTGTCATGACCCTGTAGCGTAGCCATGACTCAATTCCGGAGCTTGGAGTTGAGATTTTATGGCACAGCTGTCTCTATTTCTCGGTAAGCTCCTGCCTGCCCGTACGCAGGCTCAGAGCAATCTCGCCAAACCGTCTGGCCTGCTGCTGGAAGTGGCTTCCTGTGAACCCTCCATTGCCCTGAGGCGCATGGAGAGTTCGGAGGAAGGACTTCTGGACCGTGAGGCCGAGGAGCGTTTGGACCATTATGGCCCAAACGCGGTTGCTCAGGAGCAGCACAAGAGTGTGGCGGCCCAGTTGCTGCACTATTTTCTCAACCCGCTCAATATCCTGCTCATTGTCCTGGCGCTGGTGTCCCTGTATCTCGGTGACCACGATGCAGCCAGCATCATTGCCTTGATGGTGGTGTTGAGCATCGGGCTGACGTTCGTTCAGGAGTACCGGTCCAACAATGCGGCCGAACGGTTGCGTGCCATGGTCAGCACCACGGCATCTGTCATTCGCAAGGACAAACGGAGCGGCGTTCCTGACGAGGTCAACCGTTATTTCAATGTGCACCTCACCCTCCATGGACCAGAGCGACGAGAAGTGCCCATGGATACCCTGGTGCCAGGCGATCTCGTGCAGCTTTCCGCGGGCGACATGATCCCTGCAGACGTGCGCCTGCTTTCGGCCAAAGATCTTTTTGTCAATCAGTCCTCCCTGACAGGCGAAGCACTGCCCGTGGAAAAATTTGCCATGGTGGACACATCGGGTCGTACGGACCCTCTGCAACTCAACAACATCTGTTTCATGGGAACGAACGTGATCAGTGGCACGGCCACGGCGCTCGTGGTGCAGACGGGGGCGTCCACCTATTTCGGAACGTTGGCCCAGATGGTGGCCGGTACGCGCCAGTTGACCAGTTTTGATCGCGGGATTAGCCAGTTCACCTGGCTCATGATCCGTTTCATCCTGGTGATGACGCCCCTGGTGTTCTTCATCAATGGCTTTACCAAGGGCGACTGGATGGAGGCTTTCCTGTTCTCCATGGCAGTGGCCGTGGGGCTTACACCCGAAATGCTGCCCATGATCGTGACTGTCAATCTGGGCAAGGGGGCGCTTGCCATGTCCCGGAAAAAAGTGATTGTGAAGCGCCTCAATTCCATTCAGAACTTTGGCGCCATGGATGTGCTTTGCACGGACAAGACCGGGACGCTGACCCAGGACAAGATCATCCTGGAAAAGCACGTGGACATCTACGGACAGGAAAACGAGGCTGTGCTGGAGTATGCCTACCTCAACAGCTATTACCAGTCAGGGCTCAAGAACCTGCTGGATGTGGCGGTCCTCGAGTACTCCGGACTCAAGGACAAGTTGAGGATGGGAGTGGAATATCGCAAGGTGGATGAAATTCCTTTCGATTTCCAGCGCCGTCGCATGTCGGTGGTGGTGGCTACGGGGGCTCGTCATCTGCTGATCTGCAAAGGGGCCGTGGAGGAGGTTTTCTCCTGCTGCACTCATGCGGAAGTGGAGGGCCGGACCATAACGCTGGATGATTCCCATCTGGTGCAACTCCTGAAGGTGACCCAGGACCTCAATCAGGACGGGTTCCGGGTCATCGCCATCGCTTACAAGGAAACCCCGACGGACCAAAGCGTCTATGGAGTCAAGGATGAATCGGGGTTGGTGCTGGTGGGTTACATCGCTTTTCTTGATCCACCCAAGGACAGCGCACGTGAAGCCATTGCTGCCCTGCACCGTCACGGGGTGTCCGTCAAAATCCTGACGGGTGACAATGAAGTGGTGACCCGCAAGGTGTGCCGCGAAGTGGGACTCCGTGTGGATCGCATCCTTCTGGGATCCGAACTGGAAACCATGACAGACGAGGAACTGGCCCGGGCGGCAGAAGAAGTGGTGGTGTTTGCCAAGCTGTCGCCTGCACAGAAGGCAAGAGTCATCAAGGCACTGCACCTGCGAGACCACGTGGTGGGATTCATGGGTGACGGCATCAACGATGGTCCGGCGCTCAAGGCTGCGGACGTGGGCATTTCGGTGGACACCGCTGTGGACATTGCCAAGGAATCGGCAGACATCATCCTGCTTGAAAAGAGCCTCATGGTTCTGGAAGAGGGGGTGATCGAGGGCAGGAAAGTGTTTGGCAATATTGTGAAGTACATCAAGATGGGCGCCAGCTCCAACTTTGGCAACATGTTCAGTGTGCTCGGAGCCAGCGCGTGGTTGCCGTTCCTGCCCATGGCCGCCATCCAGGTTCTGACCAACAACCTCCTGTATGACTTTTCCCAGACCGCCATTCCCACTGACCACGTGGATGAGGAATACATTGCCCGGCCGCGTCGCTGGGACATTGCCAACATCACCCGGTTCATGGTCATGCTGGGGCCCATCAGTTCCATCTTTGATTATGTGACCTTCGGAGTGCTCTACTTCGTCTTTCATGCCAATACGGCTGAAGGAGCATCACTGTTTCAAACGGGTTGGTTCGTCGAGTCTCTGTTGTCACAGACCCTCATCATTCATATCATCCGGACCGGGCGCATTCCTTTCATCCAGAGCAGGGCCAGCCTGCCCATGGTGCTTACCAGTGTCCTGATCTGCACCGTCGGTCTCTGGTTGCCCTATTCGCCCTTTGCCCATTCACTGGGCTTCACTCCGTTGCCAGCCGCATTCTGGCCTTACCTGGCGGGCAGCCGCCTGGGGGATCTGGTGCTGGCTCATGGCAACAGGAC
>VFSW01014748.1_pt1 | contig 10782 bp, 12 predicted proteins | sample 5358111 | NCBI WGS metagenome assembly VFSW01 (sample SAMN11554181, study PRJNA540505) | mine drainage metagenome | isolation source: sediment from site ElyBrook_90M | place: USA: Ely Copper Mine, Vershire, VT | collected 2017
CGATATTAAAGAAAGTCCCTTTGATACCGTTCGCAAACGCCCAAGGATAAGCCGAACCAATTACCCAGATATCTCCGACCCAATTCCTAAGACGGTCGATACTCGATGAAACAGAAGGCCCGCCACCTACGATTGCAAGTGGCGGGCGCTTCTTCATTTCAGGTCGCGGCAGGTTTCTCGCATTTGCACTGGCGACATTCAACGCCAACTGCTCCAGCGATACCATCATCCTGCCATCAAACCGAACCTTCATTACGCAGAGCCGGTGCCAGTATCCAGATCGTAGCCATACACAAACACATCAACCGTCGCAGCCGCCGCCGCAGCGGTAATGTTTCTGATATACAGCGTTTGAGCCGTTTGCATGGCCGTGGTGCTAGGCGCTACGTCCTGAATGTTCGTCGCAGCCGTGGTCATGGTCGTGAGCAGGGTAGAGGCAAGGATTGCCGTTCCAGTTGAACCGGGGCCGGTAAATACGCCAACCGCAGCAATTGACATTGCTGCCGATCCATTGGAAAACACAACGTCCTTCACCGACCAAGTAGTTGCGGCGATTACCGGAACTGCGGTTTCCGTCGCCGCAGCAAAGACGTTCAGCCCTTTTATTTTTGCCAAAAGGCGGATCGCCTGATTGCAGCTCAGGTTTTGCAGGGGAGTGCTTGTTTGACTGTTGGGGTTTGCCATGTGATTTTCTCCTAGTTAAGCCGCGACACGGCAGGCAAGTTCTTGGTAAAGCGGTGCCCACCCGAACAGCACATCGAAACGAGTCGGCAGTTGGTCGTTGTTGATCGTGTATTGTCGGACTACACGAATCGACATCCCGCTTTCCTTGCTCGACGCTCGTGCGCTCATATCCACGCCGCCCACCATAGGCAGGTCAGGCATTACGCAGGTAAATGCGTTTTTGTGGAACAGGATATTTTGCGGGGAAGTAACCGCAGTCGCAGCAGTCGCGCTCATGTTGTAAGGCGTCACGATTGCCGTTGCGCTCGTGCTGCTGATGCTCACGTTTTGGAATTGCCCCGCAGTAATGATCGCGGGCGCTACCGTCACGCTTACACCGGAACTTGAGGAAGTCGCAGCCGCATCAGCCTGAACCACAAACGTCCGCGTTTTCGTGCCGTAAATCTGGCGATTCTGCGGGTTAACCGGGAACACGTTAGCGATGCTGATAATGTCGCCTTTCTTGAACTGCGGCGTGTTGCTGGCGTTCGTAATAGTGAACGTGGTCGTGGAAGCCCAACCAGTTGCGATGCCGATGGAAGTCGTGTCAGCAGTCAACGTGCCGGTTGCAGTTACCCAGTTGCCGAAAGTCTGGTTATTGATGTTCTGGTCAACATACCAGTCCATCCCGCCAGAATCGCGGCCCATCCGACCCGTTTTGTATTGCTTGCTGATATCACCTTCGGGCATGAACAAGCCTTTGAGTGAGTCAACAATCGACGCGCCGGTAAACTGCTCGATACAAACCGAGCGGCCCGCACCTTTCGGCGTGGCTTCTGCGGTCAGATATGCGCCAGCGTTCAGGTAGGTCAGCAGGGAAGTCGGCGGAGTGCCGGGAGTGCCGACGATGTTCGCAACCGAGTTTTTCGCCATTTGCAGGCCGATGAAGTCCACACGGTTAGCGACAGCGGCAACGGCGGGCGTAATCACGTTTTCGCTGAACGAGCCAAGCGACAGCCTCATGTCCTTGGTCGTAAACGCAACGTCAACGTGGAACTGATCGCCGTAACTCGCGGTTGATCCGACAACAACCGGAATGCTCGTTTGGTTGTAATCTTCGACGTTGAGCGCGGGGCCGCTGGTGCCGATGAAACGGGGCGGGCGGCGCACGTTCAGGGTGTCGCCAACTTTCGCGCCGTCGATTCCAAACGAATCGTCGTAAGTGCGCAAGACGCGACTGGTAAAGGTGAGTTCGTTCTCCAAGACCATCAAACTTTCGTTTGTGATCATAGAGATAGTTAGAAGGGTATCGGTAGCCATGATGTCTCCAAAGGTGAATGAAAAAGTCGTCGTCTCGACTTCTTCACGGAGACATCGCGCAAGCCTGTAACGCTAGGCAGCGAATGTGCTAATTTGGCGGCAGGGTCGCCATAATCCCCTGCAATGTGCGGATTAAATGCCTATTTATTTAACTTGTCAACCAAATTTATACGGCGTCAGTTTGGCGGTGTCGCCGCCCCAACCCTGAATCTGCGCCTTAATATCCACGCCGACCGTGCTCGACCACGCCGCCAATAGCTTGAGAAAGCCGAACCCCGGCTTACCATCACCCACCGGCAAGCCATTGAATCGCGTCACCGGCAGCATGCAAAACGGTGTCCCGGTCATAAACGCCTCGTCAGCCGTGGCGACATCGTAAGGACCGAAATTATGCTCTGAAACCGACATTCCGAGCGCGTCGGCCAAGTCCATCACGTAATCCCGAGAAATGCCCCTTAGAATGTTTCTAGGTTCAGGCGTAATAAGCGCATTATCTTTGATTATAAAGAAATTATCTCCAGTTCCCTCGGCAATGAATCCATCGGTATCAAGCAGCAGCGCCCAATTATCCTCGCCCTTCATCTGGCTCGCCTCGAGGTTCGCCATGAGGTAGTGAATCCGGCTGCGGTTCTTGATCTTCGGGTCGAGCAAATGCGCCGGAATTGCCCGCTGTGATGTGATTACTGCGTTGATGCCGGTATCGAACAAATGCCCCATGCCAGCGACAGTCCAGCGCAGGGGAAAGTCGGCAATGATGATATTCGGCCCTTTGTGCGTCGCGACATCGCTGTAAATGCCCAATGTTCCACGTGAAACGTCAATCATCAGCCGATGCTCATCATCCGGCTCGAATTGGTTATTTTCGACCGTTTCCAGGCATCTGCGCTCCATTTCCTTTATGTCGATAGTGACAGGGATTCGCAGAATCTTGATTCCTGCGTATAGCCGTTCCAAATGCTCGCGCAATTTGAACTGCTTACCGTTGAAACTCCGCGTCATTTCAAAGACCATATCCCCGAACATCAGGGAGGAGTCGTAAATACTGACTTTGGCCTCTGATTCCTGAACCAGCCGACCGTTAAAGTGGACTAACCGCATTGATCCAGCCCTTTCATGTGGAAATAATGCTTGCACAGGCTGAAAGTCTCCTGATCGTCAATCTCAAAAGATTGCCAGTATTGCATGGGGTAGCGCACGATCTTGCCGCCCAATCTGTTGCCTTTTCGCAACACTTCCGGTTTAGTGATGTAAATTGAGCCATTTTCGAGATAAATAGGCTTTCTGTCCTGTCTACGTCCGCGTTTAGCCGGATCGAACGTCAGTCCCGACAATTCGCCGTCGCGCTCAGTCCACGCGCAGAAATCCTCGAGCTGGCAGGAAGAAAACAGGGAATCAGCGCCGGTTGAGTCGAAAAGATTAACCGCGTTCTGCACATCATCCCAAACTCGCAGCGGGGAGGTCGGCTGCAAGAATATGATCTTATCTACATCGCCAATAGCGTCTAGGGCGTGAATCAAGGCGCTTTCTGAGGTCGCCGTGTCGTTGGCAAGGTGAGCGGGTCTTTGGATCGTCAAAGCCCCGTAATCCTTCGCTACGGCGAGAATTTCATCATTATCCGAGGTTACATAGACCGGCGATGGAGCCTGCATGATCGACCACGCTAGCAAGGGGCGTCCGCAGAATGGTAGGATATTTTTCCCCGGCAGTCCTTTGGAGCCGCCACGCGCTAAAACTATCGTAACCGTCACTTGATCTTGCCCGCGTTCCTCGCCGCCTTCCATTCCTCCGAAGTTCCCGTCCAATTTCCTTTCTCATCGAATTTCAGGCCGGATACACTCGCATTCCCGCCACGGATAGGCGTGATGGGCGGCGGTGCTTTGGACATTTGAATGGAGCCGAGCGTTCCTGCCGCTGGCGCTTCTTTGGCTTCGGCTTTGCCTAAACTGACTTCAATCTTACCAATCTCTCGATTCATGCGCGAAACTGGCATCGCCTTGAGTTTGTTCAGCACATCAATACTTTCGGCCAAATGCAGCCGCAGACGTGCGCTAATGTCGCTGTCCAAAATCGCATTCAAAAGATCGGGCGGCAAAGCAACATCGACGCCGGGAGAATTGGCGAGACGTTCATTGTAATCCGGTATCTCTTTCTGCAATTCCACCTCGCCATCCCTGAGCCGTTTCATGCGTTCCTCGGCCTCGCGCTGCGCCTTTTCAGCGGAAACACGTTTTGCATCTTCGGCTCGCGCATTCTTCGCCGCCCATGTCTTGAGGTCGGCGCGAAACTTGTCCATGTCCGTATAGTTCTGCGGATCAGGTTCGGGGCCAGCTTCAAGCAGCTCCGGCGGCTCATACTTGTTCTTTAGCTCGTCCCTTTCGCGGGCGGCTTTCTCGGCGGCTTCTTTGGCTTCCCTTGCTTCTTTGGCCGTGGTCTCAATCTTTTCGTTGAGTTCTTTCCTCGCTTCTTCGGTTTTGAGGTGGACGCGATAGTTGAAGTCATGCTTATGCACCCACTTCCCACGAAAGAAGACTTTGGTGCCGTCAACGTCGCCTTCTTTGGCTTCAACAACGGCGGGCGCATCTGCGGGCTTTGCTGCTGCTGCAGCATCGGCTTTGGCTGGCTCCTCGGCGGGAGGATTAGGATCAACGTCTGCCCCAGCATCGCCTTCATCTGCCTGCCCCATTTCCTGATTAACGTATGCATTGAAATTCTCCTGCGTTACCACGGTTACGCCGGGGCGTCCCTCTACTGCGCCGATAGGTGCTTGCACTTCGTCAGACATGGAATTCTCCGTTATTGAGTTGCGCTTTCTGCCGTATCTTCTGCCGCCCGTTTCTCGCTCGCCTCGTCAATCTTCGCCAGCAACAACGCGATATGCCCGCGTATTTCCTCTACGTCCATCGCTTTCTTGTAGTCCAGCGCGTCACCGTGCGCCTGCGTGTGCGTCTGCATCTCGACGTTCTGCTGCTGCATCCGTGAGCGTTCCTCGACATCGTGCGCTTTGACCGTCGCGGCAAGATGCGCCTTTTTGAGTTCCGTTTCGTTCCGTTTGTCAGCAATGCCAGCCTTGAATTTAATCTCCATGCCTGCCGCCTGTAGCTGCTGCTGTAGCTGCTGAATCATCTGCTGCATGGATTTGATCTGCATCTGCACTTTCGGCGGGATGTCTGATTTCTCGTCAATCTGCGAAAGTGGATTAGCCGCCGCGAGCCGGTCAGAAAGCACATCGGAGCCGGGGAAGTCCATCTCCCGCACAATCAAATCATCGCCAACCTGCGCGACTTTCTCGCCAAGCGGAGTCGCCATCAGTTCCAGCATCGCCGCAACGCCCTCTTTACGCTGCGTTGCATAGCCGGGGCCGGTTTCCATAACGACATCGTATGTGCCGACAGTGATATCGTTCAGCACCTTCTCGATAGCCTGCCCCGTCGCGTCCAGTTTCGGCTCGTTTAGCGTTATCATTTCCTCGCGCCCGTCTTCGCCAATAATCCGCGACACCCGCTGCGTGTCATAGATAACAGGGAAGTAAGAGAGCATGATGCGCCACGAATGCTTAATCGAACGGACAAGGTTATCGTAACCGTCAAAGTTCGTAATTTCTGACTGCCCCTGTTCGGCATTCAGCGTCTTGTCGGATTTGTGCTGTGCGCCGCCACGAACAGCGGGATCGTAAATACCCATGATGCGGCTTAGATTCTGGCTCGCAAGGAATGCGGCTTCAATTGCTCCGGCGGGAGGCGGTTCGGGCGCAATGCGTTGCGGCGGCGGCATGGGTTGACCGTTTACGTCCGTTCCCTTGTAACGCAAGAGCGGGTTAGCCGACATATTCGCAGACGCCCATTCTTTCTCATGCCCTTCGTCTTGCCCCTCGGCTATCAGCCACTTGGCTTTCGGCCCAAGTGCGATTGATTCAGTAATGCTCGACTGCCAGAAGTTGATCATGCGCTGCGGGTCCATCGCGTCATAGACGAGGCCGCGTATCACATCGCGCCCATCAATCTTCACGCGAGACCAGTAGACCGGAACAATCGGAATCCAGCGTCCCGGCAAATCCTTTTCCTCAAGGGCTTCTGCGCCGGTCAGTTTGCACCATTTCACGACACGCTTAAAACTATCGCGGTCGCCAACCACGCTCAATCCATGCATCTGCATCAATCCGGATTCAGCTAGTTTCTTCGCCTGATCTTCCCATATCGGATTGCCATCGGAGAGCATGACCAGTTTGGAACGCTTGCGATCTATCTTGAAATACTCAGCAACAGTAATATCGTGATCCGTTACCCAATTCGGCTTGTTGGCTGCGGTCAGGTTCACGAAATTAGCCATTTCCGCGCCGGGATATTCTTTCTTGAATACATCCTTCGGCATCGACGTTTCGACCAGCGCCCGCAGCATGTCTGAGCCGTCCGGCAAGATGCTATCTGGATCAATCTTTATCGAAAACGGATCAGCGCAAACATCGATGTAAATGTCCTGGTTGAATGAGTCCTCGCTGATGTAGTCCGTCCGAATGCGCCAATATCCCCATCCAATCGTAGCGGCGAAATCGAAGGCGGTATCGTAGGCATTATCGGCGTCTGAATTGACTTCAACGTGTCGCCCTAGCCCGGTAATGACTTTGGCTATTTTCGGATCTGCAAGATTATCAACGGGAGAGGCTTTGCCTCGTGGCCGTTGCTGTCTCTGTTGATTGCAGACTTTCTTGAGATACGTATTCGTTTCGTTGATCGTCAACTGCGGACGGTCTAGCCCGCGTGATGCTACGGCATACTGCGGCCACTGTTCGCCGTAGCGAAACCTAAGAGCCAATTCTCCACGCGCCACATTATCCGAACTTGCATCATTAGCGATGCGCAGAAAATCGATTGCCTCTTGAACGTCAGCAGCCATGATATTTTCCTTATGCGTTCAGCCGCGACAGTATCGCGTCACCCATCAGATTAAACCATTTCTTAAACTCGCCGTTTTCCTTGCCGGTCAATATCTCGTCGGCTTTTGCCGATACCGCCTCGCTCGTTACCGGCTTCGGTAGCGCGGTAAGCGAGTTCCACAGGTCCGTTTTCAGATCAGTCATGAATGTATCCTGCATTTTTCATGCCAATTGGAAGCGATAAATATTTCAAATCACTTCAGAAAAGTCCGTCTATCCATGAAGAATAACCGGAGCCTTTAACTGCCGCAGCGCAGTCGCAGCATCAACGAGCAGCATCGCCGCCATTTCATGTTCCTTGCGATGCGCCTTGTCGTTCGGAATCTTGTGAAACTCCTCCCATCTCTCATAGAACGTGCGCAGCATTGTCAATTCCTGCGGATCGTTCTTGGCAAGCGCGGCTTCGGCCCACTTCGGTTGAAACATTGCGTCAGTCATTATGCCATCCACCCCGTAGGTTCAGGTTCACGTATTTGCGCAGCCACAGGTTTGCGTGCGCGTCTAAGTCCCTCGCAGGCATAGCGCAGCGAGTCTATCGTGTGATTCTTTTTGTCCTCAAGTATCGGCAATATCTGCTCCGTCTGCGGATCAATCTTGTAGCTGTAACTCGACAATTCATCAATCACATGCTGGCAGCGCGGATGCACGATGATGTCAAAGGATTTAAGGAATTCTATGCCTTCTTCGATTGACTTCGGGCCTTTGATCGCTGGATTGATCTTCGGATAACCGTGGTTTTGCATGTAGCTGATCGTTTCGGGGCGGGCTGAATCAGCAGTAATGAACCACTTGCGAGACTCCGGAATACGGTCAAACAGGTCTGGTAGCTGGTCAATCTCGCAGCCGATCATCCATGCTTCATAGTCAATGTAGAGCGAGCGTCCCACGGTGTATCCGCGAATCAGGCAGGACGGGTCAACCGAGAATCCCCAATCCGCGCCCATGCGGAATATTGAACCGTCCGGCGTATCAAATTCCTCGACTTTCCAGTTTTTGAATACACGCGCACCGGAGTGTTTTTGATATCCACCCAACCAAACATGCGCGAACTTGTCCGGATCGCGCTTCTGGTCGTAGGCAATCTCCTGAATCAGCACATCGGGCAGCCAGGGATTGTCTCGATACGAGACCTTAATGACGATGCTATCGGGCGGCGGAACCTTGCAGCGCAGCAGCGCGTCAACCGGATCAGTCTCGCGGTTCGGATTCCAACTAAACCACATCTCCGAACCGGGTTTGCGAATGGTAGGGCGCAAGATATCAAGGGACTTCTGGCTTGCGGTCTGCGCCTCCTCGAACCATGCGCGGTCAAAGGATTCAAGGGATTTGATGGACTCGGCGGTCTGGTTCTGCATCCCCTCAAAGATAATCACGCCGCCATGACGGGACAGAATGCGCTTATCCTGAACCTCAAAATACAGACCCGCGTTCATGTTCTGAATCTTGAGTTCCAGTAGCTTTTTAACAGAGAATTGCAGGGACTTCTGTATCTCGCGCAGGCAGACACAATCCAACTTTTCGCTGATGGATTCCTCGATCATCAGCCCCGCCAGGAAATGGGATTTAGCGGAGCCGCGTCCACCGTATGCGCCTTTGTATCGTGCTGGCTGTAGCAGAGGTTTGAATGCCTTAGCCGTGTCGATACGCAGGACGCTCATTTAGTTTCGATGATTACCCGCTCGACTTTGGAGAACAGGGATGAGCCGTCAGGGTTGCCAACGTCGATACTCTGATGCGATTTCCCGTCTAGCCGGTCGCCCAATTCTTTGAGCGCTGGCAAATCCTGCTGAGCGCAGGCATCGAGCAGCTTAGTTGCCAGTTCGTCAAGGTATTCAAGCTGATCCGATTTAGACCGAAACTTGAGCGCACGCATGATTGCCGCGTGCCATACCTTAGCCTTTGCGCCGTTCTGATTTCCGAATGGTGCGCCCATTATGCGGCCTCCAGTTCATCAATGACCGCGCAAATGTCCGCCTCTTGGATGATCCGGTAAACCTGCCCATCCTCGTAATACTTCGGGTAAAAGTCGAAGTCGCCATTGCCGAAGATAACGATCTGTCCGACCTGAGAGACAAGCGGGACAAATACGCCTTTCTTGTTGAACTTGCCGGGGCCGACTGCGATGATTTCGCCGCGACAATGCTTTTCATGGGAGATAACTTCTAGAACGTCCGACTGTTTGCGGACAATGGGACGGATAAGCAGATAATCCTGACGCGGCTTAAACACGATGGATCGCCTCCAAAGCGGATTGGCGCAGTCTAAACCTGTCGTTTTAATGCTGTCAAGCTGAGTTTGACAATTATCCGGCTTCCGTGGGTATGCCGCATTCTTTTCCCTCCACTTCTTTCCTGTGGAAAGCCTCTTTGCTTCGTTATTTTTATAACTTCTTTTTTCGATTGCCTTGAATTTCTCTGGATTGTTTTTTCTCCAAAGCCGCTGATTCTCTCGTGCTCGTTCAGGGTTTTCTTCCTTCCATTTCTTCGCGGCCAGCTTAATTCTTTCCTTGTTTTTCTGGTAATGCCTTTTCATGTATGCCAGTTTGCATACATTGCAGTCACGGGTAGTAAATTTCGCGCCGCATTTAACGCATATTTTCATGTTGTTATGCTACAGGTATTCCCCAATAATTACAACTTTTGCACAAATTGTTCGCCCGCTCCCGATGACCCGACAGGTGCGCCTGCATCATCCGTGCGCGTAGCGGCCCGTTTAACACGTCCTGGAGCGTGTTTTGGGTCAGGTCTCCGATCAATCCGGCTTCCGTAGGATCGAGTCTATTACAAATGAATACCCGACCGCGCCAGTCAACTGTTGGTCTCCCAAGAAAATCTAAGCACACACGAATCTCAGGCACAGGCGGCGACGATTGATAATTCTGATTCACCCGCTTGTTGTGCAGCGAGCGCCCGATAATCGGCAGATTCAGCCATTCGTATGCGTCAATATCGTCCACGTTGCCGACGCATTTTAGCTGCACCATCGGTCTAGCGACATCACCTTTCAGCGCTAGGAACTTGGCGATGGATTGAATTTGTATTGCGCGGTCTTTGTCATTCGGGATTACAGAAACCGTAACGGTCGTGCAGTTGCCGATAATCTCGGCGGCGCGAATGCCCAACGCTTCCCCATGCGTGACAATCGAAGTCGGGAAACGCGCAAACAACCGTAAGGCGTCTCCAAGGCGGGGATATACGAGTGGATCACCGTCCCTGTGGAAACTAACAATCGTGGGTGGCTGTATCTGCTGCGCCAGCGACTTGAGTAACTCATAGTCCATGTCTCCGAATTGAAGGTTAGGGTTCGCCTTGCGATCTTGATGTCCGCAGAAGCCGCACAGCGTTTGTCGGTCGCAGCGGCTAGACAGTTCGATGTTGAGTTGCGCGATGTTCATGCTACATCCTGCCGAAGTTTCGCCCGTATCGGTTTCTCTGATTCCGTAATCCGCTTCACGCCATCCCCAAGTATCGCAGGCACAGCGCGAACAGCCTCGACGAAATCGCGCAGGTGATGCGTCTCAATGCTCGCCGCCTGATCCGAGCCATACATTGCACGATCCAGCGTGATATGCCGCTCGATGCTGGTAGCGCCTAGAGCCGCAGCAACGATGCAGACTTTGATCAGGCTAGTCTCATGCCCGGAATAGCCCACATCGCAGCCATAGCGCGTCCTGAGGGCTGGAATCATCAATAAATTTGCATCTTCATCTTTCATAGGATACGTTGAATTACAATGCATTAACTCAAATTTACAGTTTAGTTTCGTAAAGATGTTTACAACTTCATCAATTTCATTGAACGTAGACATTCCGGTGGAAATGAACGTTTTTTTACCCTCGGATGCGACGAGATTTAGGAACGGTTTATGTC
>VFSW01014749.1_pt1 | contig 10782 bp, 10 predicted proteins | sample 5358111 | NCBI WGS metagenome assembly VFSW01 (sample SAMN11554181, study PRJNA540505) | mine drainage metagenome | isolation source: sediment from site ElyBrook_90M | place: USA: Ely Copper Mine, Vershire, VT | collected 2017
GGCAAGCAGCGGGGGAAGCCCTTGCGAGCGAATAGCGAGCGATTGGCCCCACCGCAGGTGGTTGCAGGTGGCAAGCAGCGGGGGAAGCCCTTGCGAGCGAATAGCGAGCGATTGGCCCCACCGCAGGTGGCGCAGCCTGCTGCATGCAATGCCCCCACCGCAGGTGGTTGCGCCGAGAGGGCCGGGGGTTGTATCGTGCGGCTCATGCACTGGGCAACTCCGCAGGAACGGCGAGCCCTGGGTCAGGCGCGGCGCAAGCAGGTCGGCCGCCAGGACCACGACCAACTGAATTCCAAGGCGCGGCAGACGTCCGCTCTGGAGCTGCTGGCCCGCTCCATGCACGGTCGCGTCCCGGCGCTCATCCAGCTCAAGTACAAGCTGATGGCCGCCTCGCCCTTCGGCTACTTCCGCGGCGCGGTTCCGGTGATGGCCGCCGACCTGGCCATGCTGCCCAACGCCGGCATCGCCGTCCAGCTCTGCGGCGACGCGCACGTGCGCAACCTGGGCGCCTTTGCCGCTCCCGATGGCCGCCTGGTCTTCGACATCAACGACTTCGACGAGACCATCCGCGGCCCCTTCGAGTGGGACCTCAAGCGCATGGCTGCCTCTCTGCTGCTGGCCGGCCGCGGTTCCGGCCACAAGGAATCCGCCGCGCGCCAGGCCGTGGAAAAGTTTGTCGTCCGCTATGCCGCCCAGATGCGCGCCTTCGCTCAGATGCCGAGCGTGGAAGTGGGCCACTTCCAGGTGCATCGCATGGGCCAGGTTGCGCCCATCCAGCAGGCGCTGCTGAAGGCCGAACGCGCCACCCCGCAGCACACGCTGCAGCAGCTCACCGAGCCTTCTGCATCCCCACAGGCCGCAAAGGAAATCAAATCGATGAAGGGTACGGGCTTTAGCCCGCCCAAGAGTCCAGCAAAATCGAAGCGGGCGTCAGCCCCTCAGGGACTCTCTCAGGCGGATCTGCCCCACCGCTTCAAGGAGCAGAAACCCCTGCTCACGCGCGTCTCCACCGCCCAGGCCGCGGCCGTGCTGGCCGCTCTCGGCCCCTATCGCCACACGCTGGAGCCGCAGCGGCAGCATCTCTTGTCTCTTTATCGCCCCGTCGATGTGGCCTTCAAGGTGGTCGGCACCGGCTCGGTCGGCCTGCGCGACTACTGCGTCTACTTCGAAGGCAACGGCCTCGCCGATCCGCTCTTTTTGCAAATCAAGGAGGAGCCGGCCTCGGCCTACGCGCCCTATCTGCCCGACGCGCAATCGCCTCACAACGACGGTCAGCGCGTGGCCGAGGGACAGAAGGCGATGCAGGCGCAGAGCGACCCCTTCCTCGGCTGGACGCACATCGCCGGGCGCGATTATCTCGTCCGCCAACTGAACGACCACAAAGGTTCCGTCGATCTGGAAGACCTGACCGGCGACGGCCTCACGGCCTACGCCGAGGTCTGCGGCGAACTGCTGGCCCGCGGCCACGCCCGCTCCGGCGATCCACTGATCCTGAACGGCTACATCGGCTCCGGCGACGGCTTCGCCGAAGCCCTGGCCAAATTCGGCTCCGCCTACGCCGACCAAACCGAAAAGGACTGGCAGGAGCTGAAACGGTCCGGCAAGACCAAAGTCTAGAAGCTATCTGATAAACCGGTTTTGAAAGGGCACGGCTGAATAAGCCGCGCCAAGTTGGGGTGGGGGAAACCGCAAGGTCTGATCCGTCGTCCGCAAGGCCAAGGTGGCAAGTAAATCCGCATCCATTTCAGGGGCAAAAAGGACGGAAATCGTCTATTTTTTCGCAGTTGAGGCCAACTGGGACTCCCGGAGATGCCCGGAATCTCCCAAAGTGACTTTCCTGCACCGGCCGAGCTCTTTTCACCGGAACTCTGCGGCGAATTTCGCGTCTAATGGAATGAGATGAGTTTAGCTGCGACTGTTCGCCCATTTTTCGCGCCGCGCGTCGGCACTATTGTCGTAGGCCATGATCGGCCGGAGCAGGCGCGTCTGGAACAGGCGCATCTGGAGCAGGTGCGCGCGGAGAGCCTGGCCGTTTCTGCCGGGCTGAAGCGCCAGGATGCCGGGCTGCTGGATGAGCTGATTGTCCGCTACCAGCACCGCCTGATGCGCTATCTGCTTTATTTGACTGGACATCGGGAGATGGCCGAGGACCTGTTTCAGGAGGTCTGGATGCGGGTTCTGGTGCGCGGGGCGCAGTTCAACGGCAAGGCGCGCTTCGACACCTGGTTGTTTACCATCGCCCGCAATCTGGTGATTGACCAGCGGCGCAAGCGCACCATGAGCAGCCTGGACGAGCTGATCGACGGCAACAGCGAGGAAGACCGACCGATGAGCTTCGAGATAGCCGGCGGCGGGCCGACTCCGTTTGATAGCTTTGCGGGCCTGGAAGACCGGGAGCGGATTGCCGGCGCGCTGCTGGAGTTGGACACGCTGTACCGCGAGGTGCTGGTGCTGCGCTTCCACGAGGAGCTGTCACTGGAGGAGATTGCGAAAGTAACACGGGCGCCGCTGTCTACCGTAAAATCAAGACTTTACCGCGGATTGGCGGCAATCAAACCCAAACTGACCCGCCACCTTCGGTGGGACGAATAGCCACCTGCGGTGGGGCAAATAGCGCCTGCGGCGCGAATGCGATGGGGAAAGTGCAGCGGTAGACGACATGCAACCCGACGAGCCTATTTCCGGCGTGACCACGCCTGCGGAGACAGGCGAGGCAGTGTGCGCGGACCGCGATCTGCTTTCCGCTTTGGCAGGGAAAGAGGCGGATCGGGAGTGTGCCGTGGCTTATCGCACCCGCTGCGTGGTGATGGCCTCGCAGGGCGTGATGCAGGAGCAAGAGGCGGGCCGGAAGCGGTGCCGATCGGTGGCGCTGGCGGCCACGCTGGTGGTGGTTCTGGTGCTGGGCCCGGTGGTCTGGTGGATTGCCGAAACCCTCATAGAAGAAGAGCGCATGAGCGGCCTGACGGGTCAATTATATGCCGGCATTTTCTTCCTCAGCGCGGCGCTGCTGGGCGCGGTGGTGCTGGCCGGATGGGCGCGGCGCAAACCCTGAGCCGCGGATTCCCGCGCAAAGCAGCAAAGAAGTATTCGCAACTTCCCGATTCCCCTTTCCGTCCACTGATATAGGGTTTATGCTGTGCTTGATCTCCTGAAATCCCCGCGAAGACCTGGAGACCTGGAGAAAGGGTTTGCCCGTGCGCGATCCACAATCCATCACCGTCAATGACGACGCGCTGCTGATTCCAGTGTGGTCGATCGTGGTGGCCGTGGCGGCATTTGTGCTGGTGGAGTACTACTTCTGGGCGATTCTGCCCCTGGAGCACCACCATCATCCGCCGCTCGGCTTCCGCATCTACTTCAATCTCTCCTGGGGCCTGCTGGCCTCGCTCTACTTTTTGATGGTGGGCTACATCAGCCGGGACGCGCCGCGGCGGGCAATGAGCGCGCGCTTCTGGATGGCCATTTGCTTTGTGATGCCGGGCGGGATCGGCGCGGTGCTCTACTTTCTGCTGCGCCAGCCGGTGATTTCGCGTTGCCCGGCCTGCTCCACGCACGTGCAGAGCGACTTCCACTTTTGTCCGCAATGCGACTTCCAGCTTGCCGCCAGTTGCGGCAACTGCTTCCGGACGGTGCGCGCCTCGGATCAGTTCTGCACCCGCTGCGGCCACGAGCTGGCCAAGGACCACATGCCGGCGCGGCTCAGAGTTCTAGGGAATTGACCACCTGCGGTGGGGCCAACTGCCTTCGGCCGGTCCGCGCTGGAAAAAAGCGCGGAAGAAGATTAATTGCCAACTGCCTTCGGCGCGGAAACACTGACCGTGCGAGGTTGCATGTGCTTGCACGGCCTGCCTAAAATCGAACTTCGTTTGTTCTCCGATTTCTATGAACCTTTCCGCGCTCATCATCGACGACGAACAACTTGCCCGCGAGGAACTGGCCTACCTGCTGGATCAGGTAGGCGGGGTGGATGTGCTGGCGCAGGGAAGCAACGGCATCGAGGCCGTGGACCTGATCGAGGAGCACCGTCCCGACATGGTTTTTTTGGACGTGCAAATGCCGGGGCAGGACGGCTTTGCGGTAATCGAGCGGCTGATGGCGCGACGGGCGAAGACGGAAGCGGGGGCTGAGGCGAAGGCGCAGTCGGCCCCACTGCAGGTGGCGCAGGTGAAGTTGGCCGCACCGCAGGCGCTGCCGCAGATTGTCTTTGCCACAGCCTACGACCAGTACGCGGTGCGCGCCTTTGATGTGAACGCGGTGGACTACCTGCTGAAGCCCTTTGACCGGACGCGCGTGGAGCAGGCCGTGGCGCGGGTGCGGGGGCGGCTGGCTTCAGCCTCGCCGGGTTCACTGCCGGAGTCGCAACTGGATGCACTGCTGCGGCTGCTGAACCGTCCACAGGGCGCGGCACGCACGCCCCAGCCGGCCAAGCTCATTGTCCAGGCGCAGAGCCGCCTGCTGCTGATAGACCAGGCGGAGATTTGCTTTGCCGCCATTGACGAGGGCGTGATTCGCGTGGTGACGCAGGGCATCGAGGGCGACTCCAAGTGCCGCACGCTGGAAGAGTTGCTGGATTTGCTGGACCCGGCGGTCTTCTGGCGCGCGCATCGCGGCTTTGTGGTCAACATCAACCACATCCGCGAAGTAGTCCCGTGGTTCAAGTCCAGCTACCAACTGCGCATGAACGACAAGAAGCAAACCGAGATTCCCGTCAGCCGCGCGCAGACCCGGCGGCTGCGCGAGCTGTTCAATCTGTAGCTCACTTTGATCAATCTGCTCAGATTCAGCGCGCCCGCCACAGCCGGTGAGGCAACAGATAGGTGAATCCCGCGAAGCCCTCCCATTGCGTGGAGGTGCTGGTAAGGCCTCGGTCGAAGCCTGCATCGGTAACGAAGTTCCTGCGCAGTTCATAGCAAGCGGCCCACAGATTGCCCACGGCATTGCCCCGTGTCAGCGGCTGGGAAAAATGCCACAACTCGCCCGAGTAAGTCATCTTGCCGAAGGTGCGGGAGATAGAGAGCGTCTGTCCGAACTGGGCGCGGCGAATGCCGCCGGCTTTCTGTTCGCTGGCCAGGCCGTTGATGTCGAAGTGGAAGCCGCCGGCGTCCAGGCTGACCAGCAGGATGGCGCTGTTGTTGGCCGTGCCGATGTCGATGTCCGGGGCGGCGCCGCCGTAGAGCAGGCGAATATAGCCGGCTGAGATGGTCGGGCGTTTTCCCTCGCCCGGCGAGAGCACACCCTGCATGCCCAGGGAAACTCCGCCGGGATTGAAGCTGCTATTTCCGGCGGCGTATTTGCTCTCCGCAAACGGCTGGGAGAGAGCCAGCAACTGAAGCCGTGAGTTCAACGCCAGCCGGGTCACCTGGTTGGCGCTCGACTGCGCGTTAAACTCGCCGGAGCCGGAGGCGTAGAGGCCGCCGTTTTCAAGTTGCAGATAGCCGGCCGGGGTCAGCGTCGCCGGCGTGGAGACGGTGGGCCGGCCAGGGTTGCATTCCGGCACCTGGTCCGCGCTACCCTGCGCAAACAGGAGCGACGCGGGCAATAACGATGAGGCGGCAAGAAGGACAAAAAAAGCTCTTGTCAAATGGATCACCAGGGAAGCATGGGGCGGGAAGCATGGGTGCGGCCGGCTCCCTGCCTAGCGTTAGTCATAGCGCTCGAAGACAATCTGCTTGCGGTGCCAGCCGAAGGCGGTCAGGCGCTCGCGGACGCCGGAGACCATCTCGTTGAGGCCGCAGATATAGGCGTAGATGTCGAAGGTCAGCTCCGACTTCAGCAGAGTTGGATCGACCGGCGGCGCGGGCAGCGGCTGGCCCAGGCGAGCGGCGCGCTCCTCGACGATGCGGGCGACGTGCTCCTGCACATGACCGCGCAGGCCGGTCCAGCTCTCCGCGGCACGGCTCAGCGTGACTAGATAGTGGAAGTTGGGCACACGCGCGGCCAGCGCCTCGAATTCCTGCTGGTAGTAAATGTCGCTCTCGTGGCGCGTTCCATAAACCAGCCATATCTGCTTGCCGTTGCTGCGGTCCATTCCCGCGTCCGCGCCGTCGGCCGGAAAGAGCCATTGCAAGTAGCTGCGCATGGGCGCGATGCCGGTGCCTGTGGCGATCAGGATGGAGTCGGTGATGGGCTCGTGGAGCGTAAAATGGCCGTGCGGACCGTGAATCTGGATGACGCCGCCGATGGGCAGATCGGGCAGGTCGGCCAGGTGGTTGGAAAAAAATCCCTCCTCCACGCGGTTGACGCACAGCTCGAATCTGTTCTGGCTGGCCGCCGAGGCCATGGAGTAGGCGCGGGTCTGCTGCTTGCCGTTTTCATCCAGGGCCACACCGGAGACGAACTGGCCGGAGACGAAGGGAAAGCTCGCCAGCTCGTCGAGGACGAACACGAAGTGGTAGCACTGGGCGACTTCGGAGATGCACTCCTTGCGTGCGAGACGTGCGGTATAAAGCTCACGCGCCACGGCGATCCTCCTGGGAAAGAAGAGAAGCAGCCCGCAAGACGGGCTACAGGCAGTATGGCCAGAAGAGGGGCCGGGTGGCAAGGCCGGAGTTGGCCGCCTCCACCTATAATGGACAGGGAGCCGCAGGAGAGCCGCACGGCCTTTTGGGCTGCGAACGCACGAATTTTCGAGGAATCCATGGCCGCATTGCTGGAAGCGATTACCGTCAAGCGCAAGATGTACTTCGAGTTTGAAAACACCCCTTACTACTGCATGGAGGCCGAGGTTTCCACGCCCACGGCGCGTGGCGGCCAGACGCTGGTGCGGCTGAAGATGCGCAACCTGCTGACGCGGGCGGTCTTCGACAAGACCTTCAAGGCCGGCGACCGCTTCAAGGAGCCGGACCTGGAACTGGTGGAGGCGTCGTACCTCTACTCGGACGGCGAGGGCTCGCACTTCATGGATCAGGAGAGCTTTGAGACGCACACGCTCAACAGCGACATGATGGGCAACGCGCTGGAGCTGTTGGTCGAGGGCGTGATCATTCAACTGCACAAGTTCAACGGCAACCCCATCGGCCTGCAGTTGCCGGAAAAAGTGGAGCTGGAAGTGAAGTACACCGAACCCGGCGCGCGCGGCGACACCAGCGGCAACGTGACCAAGCTGGCCAGGCTGGAGACCGGCCTGGAGATCAAAGCCCCGCTCTACATTCAAGAGGGCGAAAGGGTGAAGGTCTTCACTGAGACGCGGGAGTTTGCGGGAAGAGCGTAAAGCAGGGAACAGGGAAGAGAAATGCCCGAAGCGATGGTCATTTGGAAAAAGCGGCGGCTGGCGCAAAGACGGGAATAAGGCCTGGTCGCGCGCCTTCGCCGATCTTCTACACTATTGTTTATGGAAGTTTTGTACGGGGTTCATCCGGTGGAAGAGGCGGTCAAGGCCGGGCGGCGGCGGTTTGACCATGTGCTGGTGGCCCGCGAGCGCGACGACACGCGCCTGGAGAAGCTGGTGGCCCTGTGCCGCGAGGCGGGCATTCGGGTGCGCACCGAGAGCCGCGAGCATTTGACGCAACTGGCGCAGACCGCGGCGCATCAAGGTGTGGTGGCGATGGTGCGCGGCCAGGAGTTTTACACCATCGAGGACCTGTTTACTCCGGCTCCGGCCCATGCAGATGCTGCCCGCCTGCTGCTGGCGCTGGATGGCGTGGAAGATCCGCAGAACCTGGGCGCTCTATTGCGCGTGGCCGACGGCGCGGGGGTAGACGGCGTGGTGCTGACCGAGCGGCGCTCGGCTCCGCTAAGCCCGGTGGCGGTGAAGGCCAGCGCCGGCGCAAGCGAACACCTGCGCATTGCCCGCGTGGTGAACCTGGTGCGCGCGCTGGAAGAGCTGAAGCGCCGCAATGTGTGGGTGATTGGCCTGGACGAGCGAGGAAGCTCCGACTACGACCAGTTCGACCTGACCGGCGACTGTGTGCTGGTGCTGGGCCGGGAGGGCGCGGGGCTGCACGATCTGGTCCGCCGCACCTGCGACCACCTGCTGTGCATTCCCATGAGCGGCGGTGTCAGCTCGCTGAACGTCTCGGCGGCCGGGGCCGTGGTGCTGTACGAAGCCGCCCGCCAGCGCCGCGCGGCAGGACGGCGTTCCGAAGTACAGGTTGACCCCAAAGCAGGTGGAGCGTCCAAGCCAAAGAAGCAGAAAGGCCTGGGCTCATGAAGTTTTTGTTTGCCGGCACACCGCCAGCCGCCAGCCGCGTTCGACGCGCAGCGGCCGGTGCAATCGCAGCGATTTTCGCTCTGGCGGTTGGCTCCTGCCCAGCCCAGACCACAACCCCTCCAGCCCCGCCGATCCATTCCCACCGGGGAAAAGTTATCTTCTCCCGCTCGACCGACGCGAACGGCCTTACCACCCCGCTGGAGGCCGGCACTGACAAGTTGGCCCCGCCGCAGGTGACGCCAGTCGCATCGCAGGCGTCCGCGCAGCTTCCGGCAATGCAGATCGCCGCAGCTCCCTTGGCCAACGATGCAGAGCGCCGGGCGGTCACCGTCACCGGCTACAATCTGAACGTTCACCTGCGCCCGGCCGACCAGCGGATCGCGGTGCGCGCAGTGGTCATGGTGCGCAATGACGGCCAGAACCCGCTGACCCTGATTCCTCTGCAAATCTCCTCCTCGCTCAACTGGGAGGAGATTCGCGTGGAGGGCCCCGCAGGCCAAAGCAAGGCCGTGGCTTTTCAGGCCGCCACGCTCAACTCCGACGTCGATCACACCGGCCAGTTGCACGAGGCGGAGATACCTCTGACTCAATCGCTCGCGCCGGGCGCAAGCCTCCAGCTCGATGTGACGTATGCGGGCCAGATCGCCCCCTCGGCGCAGCGGCTGGTGGCCATCGGCGCGCCGGACGATGCGGCGCTGCGCTCGGATTGGGATCAGATCGGCGTGGAGTTCACCGGCCTGCGCGGGTTGGGCAACGTGGTCTGGTACCCGGTGGTGAGCGTGCCCGTGTTGCTGGGCGATGGGGCGCGGCTCTTCGACGAACTGGGAGAGCAAAAGCTGCGGCTCTCCGGCGCGGGCTTCCGGCTGCGGCTGGTGGACGAGTTTCCCCACGGCCAAGCTCCGACGGTGGCCGTCGTGAACGGGCATTCCGTGCCGCTGAAGGTGACCGAATCCGGAGCGCTGGATCAGAGCCAGGAGGTGGACGGCGTGGCCACGGCCAGCCTGGACAGCACGGCTCTCGGCTTTGAAGCGCCCAGCCTTTTTGTGGCCATCCGCACCGCGCACACCGGCGCCGGCCTCACCGCATGGACCCTGCCCGACAACAATGTCGCGGTGCAGTTCTGGACAATTGCAGCCGCAGCGGCGACTCCTTTTGTGGAGAGCTGGCTTGGCAAGCAGCCCGGCTCTCCACTGACCCTGCTGGACCTTCCGGACGCGCAGGATGCGCCCTTCGAGACCGGCGCTTTGCTGGCCGTGCCGCTGCGCGAGCCGGACGCGAAGGCTGCTCCCGGTGGATTGGAGCAGGCTTTGGTTCATGCTCTTGCAGAGGCATGGCTCACGCCGTCAGGCGCGACGGCGTCCACGGATCAGCGATCAGCCGTTCACCCCAGCGACAAAGACTCGTCGCCGGGGACCCCGGCGTGGCTGGACGAGGGAGTGGCCACCTTCATGACCACGCTGTGGGTGGAAAAGAAGCAAGGGCGCGATACCGCTCTGCGCATGTTGGAGGCAGACCGCTCGGCGCTGGCTTTGGCCGAGCCGGCCAGCCCCGGAGATAGCGTCGGCCAGCCGCTGGCGCAGGCTGTTTCGCCGGTTTACTACCGCACCAAGGCTGCCTATGTTCTGTGGATGCTCCGCGATCTGGTTGGCGATCCGGCGCTCGCGGCGGCGTTGCGGGGGGGGAGAGGCTCTGTGGCCGGCGAGAGCTTTGAGAAGCGGCTTCAAGCCGCAGCGGGCGACCCCGACCTGGGCCGGTTCTTTGCCGACTGGGTCAATGCCGACAAGGGACTGCCCGATCTGAGCATCACTGGCGTTTACCCCAGCGCAGTTGGAGCCGGCAACTGGCTGGTGGCCGTGGATCTGGCCAACTCCGGCTACGCGGCAGCGGAAATTCCAGTTACTGTGCGGGCCAGGTCCGGTTCCGGCCTGACCTCGGTCACCCGGAGGGTGCGGATTCCCGCGCGCGACAAAATCACCGCGCGCATCCTGATCCTGGGCAAGCCGACCTCGGTTCAAGCCAACGATGGAACCGTGCCGGAGACCGAGGCCAGCATACACATCACCAACCTCGGCGACTCGGCGGCAGAGCCGGCCAGCGCAGACGCAACCGGCCCGCCGCAGTAAGGATTATTTCGGCAGGAAAAGCGGGTTTGCGCTCAGCCGGATTCTGCCCTTTCAAATGAAGGCTTGGCTTCGTGCGCTATCTTTTTCATCCCAGATTCTGAAAATCCAGACCTTGACGGGCCAATCCAGAGGGAAGAATGGAGAATGGAGAATTGAAATCTGAGCCAGCCCTGAGCGTAGTCGGATGGGTCAGGATTTTCGGACCGCATAACCCAATCAGCCGCTTTGGCTCTCGATCCAAGAGGAAACCACCAACCCTCCGCGAGCGAACAGCGAGCAATTAGCCCCACCGCGGTGGTTAGTGGGGCTGCGGCGCGCAACTGCCATCCGGGCAAGGCGACTGGGGGGCGACGGCGGCGCGGGCAAAGGCCTTTTCCTCGTCGGCCAGTTCCTCGTCCAGCACGCCCATCTCGCGGAAGGCGGCCAGCGTTTGCTGGGCGGTCTCCTCGTCGATTTTGGAGAGCGCAAAGCCCACGTGGACAATGGTGTAGTCGCCCACCTCGACCTCCG
>VFSW01014750.1_pt1 | contig 10781 bp, 10 predicted proteins | sample 5358111 | NCBI WGS metagenome assembly VFSW01 (sample SAMN11554181, study PRJNA540505) | mine drainage metagenome | isolation source: sediment from site ElyBrook_90M | place: USA: Ely Copper Mine, Vershire, VT | collected 2017
CCGCCGGGTCTTTGCCGGCGCGGGGGTCTTGGTCACGGCCGCCGCTGCGACGAGGGGGGGCCTGGCGTTGGGCTCGGTCGGCCCCGCGACTCCCACCGCGGGGGCCGCGGTGCTCAAGCACCTCGCCGCGCACATCGAAGCGAACACGGCGACCCCGCTGCCGGGCGATGCCACCCTCGTACTGCGTACGCAGTCCTACCCGGACGGTACGTCAAGTTCGGAAGCGGACCTCTACGCCGACAACGGCGAGTACTTCTCCACGCCGTCGGAGCAAGGCCTCCCCGCTGCGATCGCGGAAAACGGGAATCTCAGCAACGGATTCACGGCTCGCGAGATCAAAGCTGCCCTCGACGCTGTGAACGGCGATTTGGCCACGGCGGTCCACGAAATGGCGGTCGCGCCCTTCGACAATGGCGTCAAGCCCGCGAATAGCATTTACCCGCTCGCACAAAAGATCAACGCCCAGACGAACCTCACCGCCGCCCAGAAAGCTGCGTTGCTACAGAAGATCGTCGCCGAGGCGAATTCTCCCAGCGGTCAGCAGGCACAGACCGACAATTACATCTGGATGGACTCGATGGACACGTTGATCGAAGGAGCTGGAAATCCTGACGTCCGAGTCGGTGTGTTGAGGATCCTCTCCACACTTTCAGAAGTCACGGTAACGAACACGATGACGAATGGTCAGCCGACCATCACCCTGACGGCTGGCTCGCCAGCTCTCCCGTCGAACTACCAAGAAGCGATCACGATTAACGCCAACACCGGCGTGCCGGTGTCGTTCGCCGGCGGAACGCCCGGTCAAACGCCAAGCGTCACCATCACCTATCAGGTGTCTCGAGTGACATTGGCGAACATCGCGGCCGGGAAATTCTAGGATTGACCATCACGACGGGTGTCGGTCCTCGAGCACAGTTCCCCGCCACCAAGTTCGAAGGCCCAGGCACTGCCTGGGCCTTCGTGCGTTCCAGAGGAGATTCAACACTCGGTCAATCAAAAGCCTGGTCGCGGCGTCGGCACGTTCGCCTTGAAATCTCGGTGACCACGCCGATCGTCCGCTGCCCGAAATACGCCTCAGAGCGCTAACGTCGACTGTGCTGATGAGTAAATGTGAATAGCAGGCTGCGAGCAGTGCGTTGGGTGGTATTTGGGGAAGTTGCCTTCCTCTTCTTCATGGCAATGAGTGTCGCACTGCATCCTGGGTACGTGTTGGCACGTCACGAGGGCGGCATCAGCGAATACGGCGTGCACCTAAAGACTGCCGTGCTCTACACGTTGGCCTGGTGCGTCCTCGCGGTCGGCAATCTGCGTGCCGCGCGGGCCTGCAGTGGTCGCGGCGTTCGATCGGAGCGCGTACGCAAACTGCTGCTGATCTATAGCGTCGTCACCTTCTTCGTGTTAATCAGCACCTACTTTTATTCGCTGGACGCAGTGCTCAAATACATCCACTACGGCTTCGGCGCGATACTGGTCGTGTTCATGAGCGCAGCTGCGTACTGGCTCTGTCGTCAACTCACGGGCGTGCAGTGGGCCCGCTCGACACTCTGGGTCCAGGTGTTGGGCAGCGTGGCCGCGCTCCTCAGCATCGTGGGAGTGCTCCACGTGCTCTTTTGTGCCGAAACGATCTCGAACGTGGGGTGTGCGATCCTGCTCGTGCGAACGTGTAGCGGGGCGCTCGACGAGGGCATCGCCAAGACGCCCGTGGTCAGCGCCGCGTAATCGACCCCGGCGCGGTGACGCTGCGTCTATCGCGATCGAATCGTCGTTAGTGGACAGCGGTTGGGACCTTTGACCCTAGTGACGACTTGAAAATATCGACGAGGGTCTACTGATGTCTGAATCATTCGCCGAACTAGACGACAGAGAGTGTTTGGAGCTCCTCGGCCGCGAACCGGTCGGGCGCGTAGGCATTACCGTCGGGTCACTGCCGGTGATCCTTCCCGTCAATTTCGCGATCATTGATGGCTTCATCGTGTTCCACACGAGTCGGGGCACGAAACTGCGCGCGGCGACTGCCAATCACGTGGTCGCGTTCGAAGTCGACTCATATGGGGACGATGGAACTTCAGGATGGAGCGTACTGGTGCAGGGGATCGCCTGTACGATCACCGAACCTGAAGAGGCGCAACCACTGCTGGCAGCGCTCGGCGTTCGCTCGGAGGTGGCGGACAGCCCCGGTGCGATCGTGAAGATCAAGATCGAACGACTCAGCGGTCGACGGTTCGGCGCCGCCTCGCAGTAGCCACCGAAGTTCGTGAAGCCTCGATCTGACCTTGCGCGGCACCTACCCTGAGTATGACATAATGATAATATAATGATATTAACAGGTTCAAACTCGTGAGTCCGCTCGGATCGTGATGTCCCTCGCGAGTGCCTGGCGAACCGTGCGGGGCGCTCGGCGGGTGACCGAATCACTGGAGAAAGATTGCGACGCCGTTGCGGGTCCGAGTGAATTCGTTGGGTCGCTGCAGTTGCGACACGTCGACGCCGGTTCTTGCAATGGGTGCGAACTCGAGATCACTTCGGCGTTTGGACCGGTCTACGACGTCGAGCGCTACGGTGCCCGACTCGTCGCATCGCCACGACACGCCGATGGACTGATCGTGACCGGACCCGTCACGCACAACATGGTCGGGCCGTTGCGAAAGACGCTCGACGCGTCGTCGCGTCCTCGTGTCGTGATCGCGCTGGGCGATTGCGCTCGTGACTGCGGGGTCTTTCGAGGCGGCTACGGCGTCGTCGGGGCCGTGGGTGACGTCATTGATGTCGACGTCTTCATCCCGGGTTGCCCGCCCGAACCGACCGTCATCATCGACGCGCTGCGCGGGCTGACCCGACGATGACGACAGGATTCCTCTTGACATGCGCCGCGCTGGTTGGACTCGCGGCGGCGCTAGCCGGTGCGGTACTTCCTACGCGGTGGCGGGTACCGGTGTCGGCGACGCTCACGATCTGCGCCTGCGCGGTCGCGTGCTCCGCGGCCATCGACGTGCTCGTGACCGGTCGCGACGCTATCTGGCACTCGAAGCAGCTGCTTCCCCTCACCGGCACGACGCTGGCCCTGACTCCGCTCGGAGCACTCTTCGTGGTGCTCGTCACCGTCGTCGCGATTCCCGCGACCTGGTATTGGATTGGCTACTCGTCGCACGCGATGTCCACGAGAGCGATGTCGTGTAGCTACGCGTTGTTCGTCACCGCGATGCTGCTCGTACCGGCGGCGTCGAGTGTCGCGACGTTCATGTTCCTCTGGGAGCTGATGGCGCTCGTCTCGCTCTTTCTCGTGCTCTGCGATCAAGGTCACCGGGAGGCCGCTCGCAGCGCGGGTGTCTGGTACGGCGTGCTGACCCACGTCGGTGCGGCGTTCATCCTCGCGGCCTTTCTTCTCCTGACCGCGCATGCGGGAAGCTCGACCTTTTCGGCGCTCGAGGTGCACGCGCACGACCTCGCGCCGCAAGCGCGCGCGGCGATCTTCCTCCTGGCGCTCGTCGGGTTCGCTTCGAAGGCCGGCGTCGTCCCGTTCCACGTGTGGCTCCCGAGGGCGCACAGCGAGGCGCCGAGTCCGGTGTCGGCGCTCATGTCCGGGGCCATGGTGGCCCTCGGGGTCTACGGCATCATCGTGTTCGCCAACGTGCTGTTGGGTGGCGGACCCGTGTGGTGGTGGCTCATCGTGCTCGCGTTGGGTGCGCTCTCCGCGCTGTTCGGATCCCTTCACGCGGCTAACAGCACGGACCTCAAGCGACTCTTGGCGTACTCCACCACGGACAACATCGGACTGGTCTTGCTGGCGCTCGGCGCCTCGGGCCTCTTCGCCTCGACGGGACACGACCGTCTGGGCGCGTTGAGCCTCGTCGCCGCGCTCTTCATTCTGATCAGTCACGCAATGTTCAAGGGCGCACTCTTCCTGATTGCCGGCTCGGTGCAAACGGCGACGGGGACGCGCGACCTCGACGAACTCGGTGGGCTCCTTCGCCGGATGCCCCAGAGCGGCGTCTTGTTCGTCGTAGCGTCGGCGTCGATCTGCGCGCTGCCTCCCTTCAATGGCTTCGTGGGGGAGTGGCTCCTCTTCCAAAGTCTCCTCCACGGGGTCAACCTGGGAAGTACGGCAGGCGACATCGCCATCCCCGTGGCCGTCGCCGCCCTCGCGTTGACCGCCGGTCTCACGATCGTCGCCTTCGTGAAGGCGGTGGGGATCGGATTCTTGGGTCGTCCGAGGTCGCGCGCGGCCGAGAACGCCCGCGAGGTCGCGCCGAGCATGCGCGTCGGCGCCGGCGCGCTCGTCGCGCTGTGCGTGGTCGTGGGCGTGGTTCCGATGACCGTCCTGCCCGCGATCGGACGTGCGGTGCGCACGGCACTACCCGGCGCAGGCGCGGCGCCTGTCGCGCGCGGTCTGCAACTCCAGTTGGTCAGCGTGCGTGGCGTACTGGCGCCAAGCGTGTTGGCGTTGTCCATGGCACTTGCGGTCGTCGCCGTGATGTCGCTGCGGCGGGTGCTGGCACGTCGACACAACGTGCGGATCAACGAGGTGTGGGGGAGTGGTCGCGAACTGGTCACCGCGCGCATGCAGTACACGGCGACTTCATTTGCCGAACCGGTGCAGCGTGTCTTTGACGACGTACTTCGCCCAGTGCACGACCTCGACGTCAGCCACAGCGCGGAATCGCGTTTCGTCGTCGAATCGATGTCCTTTCGCAGCAACGTCGACGACCGAATCGAGCGAGCCCTCTACGATCCGTTGATCAAGGGCGTCCGCCGTTGGGGAGAGTTCGCGCGTCGACTCCAACCGGGCAGCGTGCACCGGTATCTCGCGTACGGTCTCGTCGCGCTGGTCGTCACCCTCGCCGCCGTCGCGGTGGTCGGATGAGCATCGCGCACGACGTCGTCCTCGCGGGCGTCGCGGTCCTGCAAATCTTCCTCATCGCCTTAGGGGGACTCGTACTCCTCGGTCTCATGCGAAAGGTCCGCGCCGTCATGGAGGGCCGGGTCGGTGCGCCGATTCTCCAGCCGTGGCGCGACGTGCGCAAACTCATGCGAAAGGAGCGGATGCGACCACTGTTCGCGACGTGGATCTTCCCGCTCGCCCCCGTTGTACTGGTCGCTACCGTCACCGTCGCGACGACCATCACGCCGCTCGTCACGTCGCGGCCCGCGCTCGCCGGCGGGTCGGATCTCTTCGTCGTCGTGTACCTGCTCCTTCTCGGCTCCACCTTGATCGCCCTCGCCGGACTCGACAGCGCGACGGCGTTCGGTGGGATGGGTTCGAGTCGGGCCGTCACGATCGGCGCACTCGCCGAGCCAGCACTGCTGGTCACCATCCTCGCGCTGTCGCTCTCGGCGCACTCCTCGAACTTCCCCTCGATCATCCGAGCGACGCTGGCCGACCCCGGCGTGATCATCTCGCCGGCGCGGCTCTTCGCCGTCGCCGCGCTGCTCATCGTGATCGTCGCTGAGAGCGGTCGACTTCCCGTGGACAATCCGGCGTCACACCTCGAATTGACGATGATCCACGAGGCGATGATCCTCGAGTACTCGGGACCGGACCTCGCGCTCGTCACGCTGGGCGAAGCGATGCGACTCGCCCTCTTGCTCGGTGTGTTCGTCAATCTGGTGCTGCCGTGGGGCGTCGCGTCCTCGACGTCGGTGCCGTCAATCGCCCTCGTGACGGTCGTGCTGTTGCTCAAACTCGCCGTCATCGGCAGCGCCATCAGTTTTGTCGAGGTGTTCATCGCCAAGGTCCGGTTATTCCGTCTCCCTGAGTTGTTGGCGGGCGCCTTCGTCCTGGCCCTGCTCGGCGTGGTGAGTGGAGTGGTGATCAAGTGAACCACTCGACCTTCGTCAGCACCCTCGGGCTGGGCTGCGCAGTCGTCGTGCTCTGCGCGGTCGTGACGCTCTGGCGGCGATCGTTGCTCGCGATCGTGCGCGCGCTCGCCGTCCAAGGCGTGGCCCTCGCGACGGTCGCATTCATCCTGGGCGCCCACGGGCACGATATCGGCCTCGAGGTCGTCGCCGTGCTGGTATTGCTCGCGAAGGGTGTGGTCGTGCCCACGCTGATCACGAGAGTGGTGCGCCACGACCCCGCCAGTCGCGAGACGCAGCCACTCGTGAACGTACCGGCCTCCCTAGTCGCGGCCAGTGCGTTGATCTTCCTCGCCTTCGCCGCGTCGCGTTCGGTGACGTCCCTCGCATCGCGAACGACGGGACCGTTCATCCCGTACGGCATCGCGGCGATGCTGATCGGATTCTTCGCCTTGGCGACCCGACGAAAGGCGGTGTCGCAGATCGTGGGCCTCCTCCTCGTCGACAACGGCATCGCGCTCGTCGCCTTCCTCGCGACCGCGGGCGTGCCGCTGATCGTCGAACTCGGGGCGTCACTCGACGTACTGCTCATCGTGGTGGTCCTTCAAGTCCTCGCGACCCAGATGCGCCTACGTATGGGCTCATTCGACCTCGACCATCTCGCGGAGTTGCACGACTGATGTTGTGGCTGATCCTCCTCGTGCCGGTATTGTGCGCCGCGACGTCCGCTGCGGTCCCATGGCGACGATCGAGTGGATGGTCCGGCGTCCTCTCGGCGTTGGTCGTCCTGATCGCTGGCGTCGTCCTCGCGGTGAACGTCGTGCACGGTCGCGCCGCCGTGAGTGAAAGCGGAGTCCTGCGTGCCGACGCGCTCAGTGCGTTCATGGTCATCGTCATTGGCGTCATCGCGTTGCTCGCGACGTTGCAGGGAGTGCGCTATCTCGAGGCCGAAATCGCGGCGCAACGCTGCACGCCGCGACACGCCTCGCTGTACGCGGCGTTGATCCAGGGATTCCTCGCGACCATGCTGCTCGCGGTGCTCGCGGCGAACCTGGGCGTCATGTGGGTCGCCATCGAGGCGACGACCATCGTCACCACGTTCCTCGTGGGACATCGCAACACGCGAGGGTCGTTGGAGGCATCGTGGAAGTACATCGTGATTTGTTCCGTCGGCATCGCGCTCGCGTTTCTCGGAACCGTCCTGGTGTACTTGGCGGCGCTGCACGTCACTGGGCACGGGACGGGTTCTCTCGACTGGACTTCGCTCGTGGCTCGGTCATCGCACCTCGACCCTGGGGTGATGCGTCTCGCTTTCGCGTTGATCGTGCTCGGTTTCGGGACCAAGGTGGGACTGGCGCCGATGCACAGCTGGCTCCCCGATGCCCACAGCCAAGCACCGGCTCCCGTGTCGGCACTGATGTCGGGAGTGTTGCTCACCGTCGCCTTCTACGCGATCCTCCGTTTCAAGGTGATCGCCGACGGTGCACTCGGACCGGAGTTCGCTCGAACACTCCTCGTCATCGTCGGTCTGCTCTCGTTGTTCGTGGCGGCGTCGCTGCTACTCGCTCAGCGCGACTACAAGCGGATGCTCGCCTACAGCAGCGTCGAACACATGGGACTCATCGCGCTCGGCGCGGCCGCGGGCACGACCTTGGCGATCGCCGCCGTACTGTTGCACGTGCTCGGCCACGGCCTCGCCAAAGGTGTGCTCTTCCTGACGTCGGGCGAGCTCATGCTGGTCGAAGGGTCGAGCGAGATCAAGGACGTCCGCGCGTTACTCGTTCGCCGTCCCGTCCTCGGGGGCATCTTCGCCTTCGGTCTCGTGGCGTTGCTCGGCTTTCCCCCCTACAGTCTCTTCGTGAGGGAGCTCTCGATGTTGCGCGCTGAGTTTCACGTCGGTCTCGGTTGGGCGGCCGGGCTCTCGCTCGTCTGCGTGGCCGTGATCTTCGCGGCGATGATGTCCCACGGGCGTGCGATGCTCTTCGGCCCCAAGGGCGTCGAGGCGCCGGCCGTGACGCCGGCCCTGGTCGCGGTGCCTTTGATCGGTGCGTTGGTGGGTTGCGCGTTCATTGGCGTCTCGGTGTGGCCGCTCGGATCGCTGCTGCACGCCGCGGCGCACGTGGTGGCTCTGTGAGCGCCGCCTCCGACCTCGCCGAACGCCTCGAGCAGCCCGGCCGAGTGCGGGCATCGGTGTCGGTCGTGGGCGATGAACTCACCACGCTCACCGCGACCTTGCTCGACCACGGCTTTCGACTCGCGTTGGTGAGCGCCGTGGACGCGGGAGCGCAGATTCGCGTTATCTACCTCTTCGTGGCGGGACCACCGGATCGACGCATCGAACTCGTCGCGACGACCAGTGCGCAACTTCCCGAAGTGCCGTCACTCACCGGGCTTTCATTCGCCGCGGGCCGGTTCGAAAGGGAGATGCGTGATCTGTTCGGCGTGGAGCCCATTGGGCACCCCGTACCGCGGCGCCTCGTGCTGCACCAGCATTGGCCCGAAGGCTGGTACCCGATGCGCCATGACGCGCCGTCGTCGATGCCGATGCGCGAAGACAGCGCCTCGTACCCGTTCGTGGAGGTGGGCGGTTCCGGGGTCTACGAGATCCCCGTCGGTCCGGTCCACGCGGGCGTCATCGAGCCAGGACACTTCCGATTCTCGGTGGTGGGTGAGACGATCCTCAAGATGAAGGCGCGACTCTGGTTCGTGCACAAGGGCATCGAGCGGCTCTTCGAGGGCCGCGACGCCGCCTCGGGCATCGAACTCGCGGAGAAGATCTCTGGCGACAGCGCCGTGGGCCATTCGCTCGCATTGTGTCGCGCGATTGAAGAGGCGCTGGCGATCACCGTGACGCCGCGCGCCGAAGAGTTGCGCGCCGTGCTCTTGGAGATGGAGCGGCTATACAACCACGTCGCGGACATTGGTTCACTCTGCAATGATGTGGGCTTTGGATTGGCCCAGGCGAGGGCCCTCACGCTTCGAGAGCGGCTACTGCGGTTGAATCGCTCGGTGAGTGGACATCGCTTGCTACGTGGAGGAGTGACGGTCGGAGGTGCCCAGGTGATCGCGATGCCCGACGAACGAGAACTCGACGCGATCGCCGACCAGTTCGGCGAACTGGTCGCGCTCGCGCGAGGGCAGGGAACGGTAATGGACCGGTTCCTCGGTACCGGCGTGTTGCACGAGCGTGACGCGCACGAGATGGGCGTGCTCGGCGTGGCCGCCCGGGCCTCGGGGTCGACCTACGACGCGCGAGTGGCACACCCCACGGACGTCGCTGGGATCGACTTCGTGCCGGCGTCGTCGAGCGATGGCGACGTCAACGCCCGCTTTGCGGTGCGCGTCGACGAGGTCGCCACGTCGCTGCGACTTCTACGCGACGTCTGCGCTCGACCGGGTCGTCTCGACGAGTCGCAGAACCGAACCCTCGGCACCGGTACCGGTGCAGGATCGGGGATCGTCGAGGGTTGGCGCGGGGCGATCGTGCATCGCGTCGAGATCGAGGACGGCGTACTCACCCGGGTCAAGGTCGTTGACCCGTCGTTCTTCAATTGGCCCGCACTCGCGATCTCCCTCGCCGACACCATCGTCCCCGACTTCCCCCTCGTGAACAAGAGCTTCAACCTGTCCTACGCGGGCAACGACCTGTAGACCATGAGAGGTACATCGATGACCAACACCCCCATCTATCAAATCAAGGCCGAACTGTTCAAGACACTCGGCCACCCCGCTCGCATCCGGGTCCTCGAGGTGCTGCGAGCGGGGGAGCGCTCCGTTGGCGACCTCGTGCCAGAAGTCGGACTCGAGGCATCGCACCTCTCACAGCAGTTGGCCGTCTTGCGCCGGGCCAACCTGGTCCAAACTCGAAAGGAGGGCACCAGCGTCGTGTATTCGGTCGCCAACCCGATGATCTTCGAACTGCTCGACGTCGCTCGAAAGATCTTGACGTCCTCTCTCATCGACACGCGAGCGCTCCTCGAGGAACTCGAAGAGTCGTAACTTCCGCGAACGCAACGCGCCGCGCAGCCTTCGCGTGATCGGCGAAAACGTTCGCGACTTGGTGGTCATCGGGTACATTTGCACTGTTCACCTGCGTGTAATCGGGGAGTGGTCATGACCGATGTCGTCAATGATGTTGCGCCAGTTGCCGGGGGACCCCCTAACGAACGCGCCAAGATCCAGATCGTCCCACTGAAGGGGCTGCCGATTTCGGCGGCGGCCGTGGTCTTCGTGACGTTGGCCATCGCGGGCAACTGGCAGTGGGCATTGGTGTTCTGTCACGTCGCCGGCGGCGGCCTCTGGACCGGGATCGACCTCTTCGTCGGCCTCGTGCTTGGTCCGATACTTGGTCGGCTCTCCATTCCCGCGCGCGCGGAGTTTTCGGCGAGGTTCATGCCCAAGATGGTCATCATTATGCCGACCGTGGTGATGATGACCTTGGCCACCGGCTTTCAGATCGCGCGCAAGATGGGGAACCTCTACGCGAAGAGCCCGAATCATCCGTGGCTGATCGCTTCGTTCTGCGTCGTCGGTGTGATGGCCGTCATCGCCCTGGGAATACTCGAACCGGCGAATATCGCTGTCCTGTTCGAGATGAACAAGCCAGTGCCAGATGGCGAACTCATTGGACGACTGATGAAGCGATTCATCTATACCGCGGGGATCACTGGCTTGATGCAGGTGGCGACTTTGGTCATCATGACGCGGGTGGCGACCCAATGAGCGTCAGCCGGTCCCCGTCGCTCTCGAGTTCGCAGCGTTCCTATCCCCCGATTGGCTGGTTAAGCACGTCCGCGCTCGCGATGGTGATCATCGGCGGGATTCTCCTGGCGTCGTACGCGCCACGCAAGGCGCCTCTCGGCGTCGCCACCGCGCTGCTCGCCGCCGGAGCCGCGCTGCTTCTCGCTGCCGGGGTATTGCTCGCGAGCGTGAAGGATTTCTCACGTTCGACGTTCCTCAAGGTCTTCAAATGGGCGATCTTCGCGGAC
>VFSW01014751.1_pt1 | contig 10781 bp, 6 predicted proteins | sample 5358111 | NCBI WGS metagenome assembly VFSW01 (sample SAMN11554181, study PRJNA540505) | mine drainage metagenome | isolation source: sediment from site ElyBrook_90M | place: USA: Ely Copper Mine, Vershire, VT | collected 2017
CCTTCGCCGGCACTGGAACCAAGCGCTCATGGTAGCCCCCGGTCTTGCCCTGGCCGCGAACGAAGACTTGCCCGATCCAGACGCTGTCGCCCGTAACGGTCTCCGCAGCAGCCCCGCCCGCCCAATCTTCCCCGAAGAGCAGATCCTGGACGCGGTCGTAGGTGAACCCGGCCTCGGGCATGGTCAGTGCCTTACCTTCTTTGCGGCTGACGGGGGTCCACGCGTCGCCGGTGTTTCCCTTCGACTCCTCAGCGTCGATCCGCGGGCCGTCGGTCGACCCTCGGTACGCCACAATCTTTCCGCTCGGTTCGAGCACGAGGCGCACTCGCCGGCAGATCTCGATGAAGAAGGGATCGAGCTCGCCTAGCGAAAGCGAATGAGTGCCATCCCAGACAGCGCACCACACAAGACCGAGCAACCCCCGCGAGCCATACCCAAAACGTTCCAAGAGCGTTGCCCGGGCTCGGAGCAGGGCCTGCATGTCGCGACAGAAGCGTGAGGCCAGCTCGGCTTCCGGAGCCATGGCGACGCACGGTCGACTACCGAAGCCGCCGTTCATCCGAGCGATTCCGTAGTTTCCTGCGCCAAGAAACCCCTGCGTTGTCTGCAGCGAGACTAGGCCTATCGCCCAGTGCTCGATGCTAGGGCGAGCGATCCGGTTGGCCTTCACGTCGTGGTTCTTGGCGGTGTTGAGAACGTCGAGCCCTTCGCTGGGCCGCTCGTGCTTCGTCTTGAGGACCGCGAGGGTCCCTTCAGGGACCGGCGGCTGAAGGAACGCCGGCTTGCTCAGGTCCTCCACCACGAGCGAGAAGGCCTCGGCCCCCGCGCCGTCGGCGTTCGCAGCACCGAGCAGCATCTCACGCCACCGCGCCTCCGAGTGCGCGAGTTCGCCCTCCTTCGCGCGCGCGACGGCGAGGGCGGCCAACTGGACGAGGAATGCGTGTACGGCGTGCTGCTGGTGCGCCTGGACCGCCGTGAGCGATGTCGGCACGCCACGCGAGAGACGTTCGAGCAGCGCGGGGAGGGTGACGGTCTCGGGCCGGCCGCGGTCGTCCTCGATTCCGAGAAGCGCGTCGTTCAACAGGTTGTGGGCCCCGGATTCAGGCATCGGCGACGTCCTCCGAGGGCTCGGCCGGAGAGACGTCCTCGCGGCGAAGGCCCAGACGATCATACATAAAGCGAATAGGGCCGAACGCGAAACGAATACCGGCACCGTGTGCGCTCATCGCGCTGCGCACATCCGTGGGCGCGAGTTCCGGGTCCGCGGGAGCCTGCCGTGTGAGCCACCCCGGCAAGGTGAGCTCACGGATGCTCACGCCGAAGGGTCCTGGCGGGTGTGGAGGGACGAAAACCGCGCGACGGTCACTCTCTCCTAGGCGGGCTGCGATGCGTTCGTTCTCGAGGCCAGCCCCGCCGAAAGAGTAGTGCCCGAAGCGCTGACTGCGATCGACGACGTTGAGATCCGCCAGGCCGACGTGGGCCCGCTCAACCCCAAAGACCCGGTTCCGGTGTTTGAGCCAGTTCGGCCCAAGCTCCCGGACCAACTGGTCGAGCGCCTCGGGATGGGTGGTGATCTCGACGAGTTCCCGGTTCTGCGACGGGATGACGAGTTTGCCGTCGCGAGCGAGGCGGCGTCTGGTCGCCTCGAGCACGACGAGATCGTCGTACACGGTCCCGGCACCGTGTCGTCCGCGCGCCTCGCCATTCGGCCGGATGCACTCCTCAAGCGGCGCTTCGCCCACCATCACGACGGCGCGCGGCGTCCTAAACCCATCGGGCCGGTCGGGGTCGCGCACGTCGGGGTGGCGGTGGACACGACCCAAGCGTTGGAGCAGTACGTCCATCGGGGCGAGATCCGTGAAGAGAAGGTCCGCGTCGAGGTCGAGGCTCTGCTGCACCGTCTGCGTTGTGATCGCCACCACTCCGCCTCGCGCAGGCGCCTTCTTGCCGAAGCGGCTCTCGATCGCGAGGTCCAGGCGCTCGCGGTCTGCTCGCGCAAAGCGCGCGTGGTGCAGGGTCCGCACTTCGTCGACGCGGAAGAGAAGCGGTTCGTCCGTCGCCCGCACGTGCGCCTCGAGAGCGAGCTGGGTCGCGACGGCATCGGTCACTGTATTGCGAAGGACGATGACGCGCGCTCCCGCGCGCGCGGCGTCCAGGGCGCGAGACGCGAGAGCGTTGTGGTCGCCCGCCAGGGCCTCGAGGGCGACCTCGATTCGCTTGGGGAGTCCCGGCGCTGGCACGGCGGCGAGGGTCCGCGGAGCGCCGGGGGACACGTGGTGCACCACTGGGTAGGGCGTCTCGAGCGCGACGATGAGCGGCGCGTGGCCGGCCTGGGGCTCGAATCCCATCGCCGCGCGTTCGAGGCGCTGCCGAACATGGGAGCCGAGCGTCGCGGACATGAGCAGGGCGTGGCCGCCAGCCGCCAGGTGGAAGCGGAGAACCTCCTCGAGAATGCGGTTCATGTACGCGTCGGAGGCGTGCACCTCGTCGACGACGAGGAGCTGCCGCAAGAGGGCGCTTGCTCGAAGGTGCGCGTGGCCTACCCGCAGAGAGGACAAGAGCACCTGATCGATGGTTCCCACAACGACAGCGCCGGCCAGGAAGCGCTTTGGCTGCTCGGCCGCCCAGCCGCGGTACCGCTCCTTCGACCGGGGGTCGTCGTCCCACAGGACCTCGAACCCCGGTAGCCGCCGGCCGCGGGAGCCGTCGACCTGGAGATAGCCCGGGACGGCGAGCACGACCGGAGGGCGGCTCGACTCGTCGGGGAACGCCCGCGCGATGGCCGCCACCACTCGCTGATGCAGCTGCGTCGCGGCGGTGCGCGTCGGGAGCGCGAACACCATGCCGTCGACCAGGCCTGCGTGAAACATGCGGACGAAGCGAACGAGCGCGGCCTCGGTCTTCCCCGAGCCAGTCTCGGATTCGAGGACCGTGAGGCCGCCAGGGCGGGGGAGATCGAGGTCCATCACCTTCGTCTGGGCTTCGCGCGGGGCGAAGGCGCTTACGGCGCCGAAGCCAGGGACGGTCTCGCCGAGGCTTGTCCGGGCGAGGTGCACGTCGAGTCCGATGGCCCGCAGGGCATCCTGGGCGGCCTTGCGGGCGAAGGGCATGCGGTCCTCGATGCGGGCGGCGAACGGGAAGAACTCGCGGTCGGACCCAAGCCAGTCGGCGAGCATGACGAGCCCCGCGAAGGCATGCTGAAAGCGAGGGGCGTCGGGGAGCGCGCGTGCCGCAGCGGACCCGAAGGCATTGCCGAACCAGGAGCGGGCCGAGTCGATGAGGGCCGCGATGCCGGCCAAGGGACGGAGCGGCCCCGCATCGCTCCACAGCGACACGTCGACGCGACTCTGTCCACAGCCGACCGGGCGACCGTGATGTCCGATGGCGGCGACGAGGAGTTCGATCGCTCCGCCGTCGGGGCACCAGGAGCCGAGCCCGGCTCCGAGGAGCATGTGCTCGAGTTGCCCTTCGACCGCGTAGCCTGAGCCGAAGATGGCGAGAACCTCGGCGACATGCCCGGCGGTGTCGCGCGGTTCGGCGTCCCCCTTGCGCTGAAACCCGAGGTTGTACTTCCCGATGTCGTGCAGCGCGCCAATGGCGCTGAGACGCCCGATGTCCACTTCCTCGAGGTCCTCAAGGCCGGCAAGTACGGCGAGGCGTCTTCGGAGCATCGTCTGTCGGAGCAAAGCCTCGGCGCACGCGGCGACGTCCGCGCAGTGGGCCTCGAGCGGGTGCCACTCGCCCGCGTCTTTGTCGAGCTTGCCCCAGAACGTCGTAGGCGGCCCCTTCATACGGAGCGGTCCCCATCCCCTTGGATCGGTTCGAGCACGGGGCCTAACCTGCGCTTCGCCTGGGCCCTATTGGGCCTGCCCTCTTAGGGCCCGGGTGGGATCGCTCCCGCGTCGTCTCGGCGACCGCTGACAGGGCGCCGCGTGCGAGCTCCTCTACCCGGGCTCGAAGCGCCTCCGGCCCGAGGCTCGAACAGGCACCTCCGAGGCTGACAAGGAAGCGAGCGAGCACCTCGACGCCCGCTGTCTTCATCTCGACGTGCGCTCCGGAGTGCCCGTGGTGGACCATCGCGCCATCGGAACCCGAGGGCAGCGCCCGCAGTGCCCAGGTTGCGTCGGGGTACGTCAGGTCGAAGTAGCAGCCCACAGTGCCGCCATCCCCATGGAAGCCGTCGATACTGTCGCCCACGAAGCGCTCAACCTGGCTTCGCTCGACCTCGACGTAGGGCTGGGCGGACATGAGCTCGGGGTTGCTGAGGCGGTCGACTCGGAACCACCGAAGCGCGCGGCGGGTGTGGCAGTAGGCGACGAGGCGAACGCGATCTCCGTAGAGGATGCGCTGGACACTGAGGGTGCGGATGGTGTGGCGACCACGGCTCGCGGTGAAGTAGCCCGCGCGCACCGCACGCTTCCTGCGGCATGAGTCCTCGAGGAGTCCGAGGGCTTCGTCAGAGACATCGAGCGGCTGTTCGTTCGTAGCCCCCTCTCCTTCCGGGCCGACGAGCAGCTTCTCCAAGACGGCCTGACGCTCGTTGCTCTTCGGCAGGCGCGCGACGAGGCGGGCAATCCGCACATGGTCTACGATCTGGCCCGTTGCGGTAGGAATCCAGCCGCGCTCTACCCGCCAGACGACGGGGGAGCCCGCCAGGCCGGTCCGCGAGAGGGGCACGCCCGCATGCTGGAGGGAAGCGATTGCGCGGCGGAGCGCCTTGGGGCCAACGCCGCAGACCCGCTGCAGCTCCCCCTGGGACCAGCGCGGGTGCCGTAGGAACGCAACTACCAGGATCGCGATTGTGTCCGTAGCCGCGCGACGGCCCATCCGAGGGCAGGAAACGCTTGCGTCCTTCGTCGGTCAAGCCTCGGGAGACGGTCACACGAAAGCCGTCCTGGCGGTCAAAGAGTTCCGTTCCAGACGGAAGGACCACCAGGGAGACTCGGCATCGCTCCGAGCTCACCACCTGGTTGCCGGGGGCAGGGGCCGGGCCCTCTCGAATCGTTCTCGTGTTAATCTCGGCGCCCATGCCGTCCGATGAAAAGCCCACGACAGGCTTGGTGGCCGTGCGCGACGCGCGCGAGCAGGCGATTGCGCGGTTATCGGACGCCTTCGCGCACGATTTCATCGAGGTCGACGAGTTCGAGCGCCGGCTGGCGTTGGCCCACCGCGCCGACTCGGGTTCTGAAATCGATCGGCTCGTGGCCGCCCTGACGGCGCCCGCGTCGCCGTCGGCGGTGATCGTACCGGCGACGGCGCAGCCCATCCTCGAAGGCGCGCGCGGGATGGAGCGCGAGAGCGACAGCATGCTGGCGGTCTTCGGTGGAGTCGAGCGACGCGGGACGTGGACGCTGCCTCGTCGTCTACGAGCGCGTGCCATCTTTGGAGGAATCGTCCTCGATTTTCGCGAGGCGTTGCTCCTTCCCGGGGTCACCGAGGTTCACGTCGTGGCGATAATGGGGGGCGTGCAGCTCATCGTGCCGCCGACTCTTTCGGTCGAAGTTTCGGGGGCTGCGGTCATGGGTGGATTCGGTCACGTGGAGCGAATACCCGTGCGGCTCGACCCGGACCGACCCCTCTTGCGCGTGCGGGGCCTGGCGATCATGGGCGGCGTCTCGGTCGAAACGCGCCTGCCGGGGGAATCGGAGGCGGCAGCTCACGGGCATCGTGCGCTCGTCGGACGAAGGAAACGCTTGCATTTGCCCGAGAAGACGGGGCGCTGAAGGCGATCAGTCTCGCGCCATCTCCGCGAGCTTCTGGACGGTCGCCCAGTTGCGCGCGGTACTCGTCGTGCGAAGGGTGGCGTCGAAATAGGCGTTCGTGAGCTTCGAGCGCGCCACGCCGTTCGGAAGATGCAGGTAGACCTCTCTCCCGCGCAGAACGAACCTATCCGGAGGCGAACGGTGCGGGTCGAGCTTCGACGACGCGTCCTTGGAGGGGCGCTCGGCGAGGAACACGACGTGAAGCGCCTTCGGGTTCGCGTCGACTTCCGGGCCCTCGAGGAACGGATTGCCGCCGAGGGCAGCGCGAAACTCGGCGGCCGTGCGCAAGACGACAGGCGCGCGAAAGCCGTGGTCCCGCTCGACGGCGTCCGCCACCGTCTTTGCGACCCTCTCTCCGCGATCCGCGGGCGCCGCGAACACCACGTTGCCGCTCTGGATGTAGTGCCGGACATCGGCGCAACCGGCGTGCTCGAAGATGGCGACGAGGTCCTTCATCGGCAGCTTGTTGTTGCCGCCGACGTTGATGCCCCGGAGCAGGGCCACGAAGGTGGTGGGTCGGGCGGGCACGCGCCGAGTGTATTCGAGAACCGCCGGGGAGGGTGAGGGCGAGGACTCGCGAGACTATCCCTCTAGCTTTGCCGTCAGCGTGATGGGCGTCGCCGAGAGCGCCTTCGACACGGGGCATCCCTTCTTGGCGGCCTCGGCGAGCGCCTGGAACTTCGCCGCGTCGAGCCCGGGAACCCGCGCGTGGAGGTCGAGCACGATGCTCTTGATCGCGAACCCGTCGTCCACCTTGGAGATGTCGACCGCCGCCGTCACGCTGAGCTCCGCCGGGGGGTGGCCCGCGTCGCTGAGCGCGAAGGAGAGCGCCATCGCGTAGCAGCCGGCGTGCGCCGCTCCGAGGAGCTCCTCGGGGTTCGTCCCCGCCTTACCGTCCTCGCTCTGGAACCTCGTCATGAACGAATACGGCAGGCTCTCGAGCGCGCCGCTCTGGGTCGTAAGGTCCCCCTTGCCGTGCAGCCCGTTCCCCTTCCAAACCGCAGTGCTCTTTCGGATCATGTGCCGGCTCCCTTTCCTGGGTCGTGTAGGCCTGAGCTCTTAGCGCGGCGCCGCAACCTGACCAGGGCGGCGCGTTCGAGAGAACGCGCCGCATTTTCGACATGAAATGTGCGGTTGGGAGTCGTCCTCGCCGCTATTTGTGTTTCCGGGTGCCTCCCATGGCGAGTTCGCGCCTCGCGATCGACCCAAAACGTCGCTCTTTATGTCGAAAACGCGGCTCGTTGAACCATAAATGCGCCGCGATCCCCTCCGCGTGCGCCCTTTTCGAGTCCACGCGGTCTACGACGAAGCGAAAATGCGGCGATGTGAGCTCCCCAAAGCCGCCGGTGGCTCCAAAGTGCGGGCCCTTCGACTTTCATGGCCGCTTTGTCGACTCACAAGGCGTCCTTTTCTTCTCTACGCCCCGAGGTAGGGCTTCTCGGTGCACAGGGTCGGCTCCTACTGGCTTCGGGGGTAGGGTCGATGACGAGAAACAGCGTCAACGTGATGGTGGCTCGGCCCGCAAACGGAGCTAGTGAAGCGATAGCCACATGTGTGGACGCGCGACGCTCACCACCGGCGCGGACGACCTCCGCGAGTTCTTCGGGCTCGAGGAGACGCCGGAGCTCCCGCCCCGGTACAACATCGCCCCGACGCAGCCGATCGCGGTCATCCGCGAGCCGCGCCGGCTCGAGTTCCTGCGCTGGGGCCTCTCGCTTTCAGGCGGGCAGCGCCACGGCGCGCAGGGCATCAACGTCCGCGTCGAGACGGTGGCGCGGGCGCCCGCCTACCGCGATTCGTTCCGCCGGCGCCGGTGCCTCGTCGTCGTGGATGGGTTTTACGAGTGGCGCAAGGCCGAGAAGGCTCGGCAGCCGTTCCTCGTGCGGCAGGGTGACAAGAGGCCCTTCGCGCTCGCGGGGATCTGGGACCGCGCGGTCACCTCCGATGGCGAGGTCGTCGACGCCTGCGCGATCGTCACCGGCGACGCGCGCGGGGTCGTCGCGGAGCTGCACGACCGGATGCCGCTCGTCGTGCCGAGGGAGAGCTACGACCTATGGCTGTCGACGGACGCGAAGGCCGGCGAGCTCCTCGAGCTCATCGCGCCCCGCGAAACGGGCTTCGTCTCGCAGCCGGTGAGCAACCTCGTGAACTCGCCAGCGAACGACGACCCACGTGTCCTCGAGCCCGCAGCAGAGGCGCCGGAACCGAGGGGAACCTTGCCCCTTTTCGGCCGCCGTTGACTGTCGGCGCGAGCGACCGTGCAAAACGCCTTCGGCCAGACCTTCAGCGGTCGATGCCCAGACGGTTGCGCGCTTCGGAGAACGCGTCCGTCACGCCGAAGGTCAGGACGTCCGTCGCTTCCTGCGTTCTCGCAATCCAGGCAGCGCGCTCCTTCGGGTCGCCCGGCGCGCCCCCCGGTAGGCCCGCGGCGCACGCGATGGCATCGATGGCGGCGTTCGGGTCGCCCAGGGCGAGCAGCGCGACGCGGTTGGCCCACATGAGCGAGCTGGCCGCGAGGGTGGTCGCCTGGGTTCCGAGGCTGCCGGCGACCTCGAGCGCGAGGAGGTTCACGTCGGGGTCCCGATGGCGCGGCAATGTGGCTTGCAGGCGGCCGCCCGCGGCGTTGAGCGCGGCGGGGTTGATCCCCTGCGGCTGCCACGTCGGGTTGAAGCACTTCAGCCACGCCGCTACGAGCACCGCGAGCTCGGGCGGCGTCGTCCGCGCCCGGCGGGCCGCCGTGGCGCGCCGGCCCGTGGGCGCCCGGCCGCCCACGGCCTTGCCCCCCCGCGCCGTGGGGGCAGGGAGGGGGCCCGGGCCCCCGCCGCGGCGCGGCGGCACCGACCCTGCGGCAACGCAGGTCACGCCGATCCCCGGCGCCACCAGCACCTGCACGGTCCCCAGGCCGATCGCGAGCCCCACAGTCGTCGCGAGCCGTGCGAGGGGCGCGTCCGAAGGCGCGGGGGCCGCTTTGAGCGTCCTCAAGTCCATGGGAGAAGCGGCGTCGAGGGCCTCGCCCGTCTTCTGGAGCAGCGCGCGCAGTGCGGGCGACAGCACCTCGGGGGCAAGCAAGTCGTCGAGCTTTGGATCGAACGCCCGCTCTCCCGCCGCCCGCAGGTCCGCCGGACGTCCTTCGAGCGCCGCGAGCATCGTCTGCGTGACCTGCGCCGCGTCGCGCTTGCCGCGCATCTCGAAGACGAGGCCGAGCGTCTCGAAGAGGCCCGTCGAGAACCGCCCTGCGCCCACCGCGCGCCTCGCGTCCGCCCCCGCGCGGTCCAGCAGGATATTCACTGCGGGCGCCTGGTGGTGGCGCACGTAAAACTCCGCCAGCGCCCGAAGGAGGCCCACGTCCTGCGGGAATTCGCGCCGGGCGGCCTCGAGCGTCTGCTCGGCGCGGCGGTCGTCGTGCCCCGTCTGTTCGTGGATGAGCGCGAGCTCGAGCAGGCGCTTGCGCTTCGCCTCCGGGGTCGGCGCGACCTTCACGAGCTCCTGCTGCAGGTCCGCGGCCATCGCGGCGTCGTTCTGCCGCCGGTAGACGTCGACCAGCTTCTCTTTCGTCTCCGTGTCTTCCGGGGTGCGCTTGAGCACCTCTTTGAAGGCGACTTCTGCGCGCGGCAGGTTGAGGGAGCGGTGCGTGTAAAGGTCGCCGAGGCGAAGGTACACGTTCCGCTGCTCCTCCGGGCTGGGCAGGAGGCGGGCGAGCCGTACGAGAGCCTCCTCGGCCGCTTGCCAGTCTTGCTGGCCGTAGCAGAGCTCCGCGCACGCCGAGAGCGCGCCGGCGTCGTCGGGCTGCTCGGCGAGGGCGGCCTCGAAGGCCTTGCGCGCCCCATCGACGTCTCCCGCATCGAGCAGAGCCCTGCCGCGCCGGACCTCCATCGCGAGGCGCTCCTCGGGGTCGGTGATCCCCTCGATGCGGCGCTCGAGGAGGCTCGCGAGCTCGGCTTGCATCTTTCGCCGCTCGTAGAGCGCCGAGAGGCGCTCGAAGACGTCGGCGTGGGCGACGTTGATCGCGACGGCCGCCTCGAGCGCCGCGATCGCCCGCTCGTCGTTGTGCAAGTCGTCCTGCCAGAGGCATCCGGCACGGTGCCAGGCGGCGAGCTGGCGGTCGGCCACGACGCTGCTGCGCGCGAGCGCCTCGTGCGCCTCCGCCGCGCCGGCGGGATCCCCCGCGAGCTGCCGCGCCGTCGCGAGCATCGACCACGCGACGACGTCGCCGGGATTCTCCGTCGTCGCTCGCTCGAGAAGGGCGCGCGATTGCTCGGCGAGACCGAGGCGCATCGCGGCTTCCCCAGCGTGGGTCAAGAGCAGGGCCGCTTCGGAGGGCCTGGGCGCCGCCGTCCTGAGGAGGCGCAGCGTCGTCTCGAGGAAAACGTCATCCTCGTTGCCCGACCGGGCATGGGCCAAAAGCATGTGAAGAGCCCAGAGCGTGGCCTCGTCTTCGGCGGCCGCCAGCTCCACCATCTCCCGGGCCGACTCCCACGTCCCCTCGGCGCTCCGCATGCGAAGCTTCGCAGCGAACTCGGCGTGGGACGTGCCCTCCCCCGGGCCGCTGCCACGCAGCATCCGGGCGATCCCGCTCGCCACCGGCTCGAGCTCATCGTCGCGACCCGCGCCGACGAGGTACTGCTCGACGTGGCGCAGGCTCGTCTCCGGGTCGGGCAGCTCCTCCTCGAGGATGGCGCGATGCCAGAGCAGGGCGCTCGCCGGGTCTTGCCGGGCGGTCGCGTCGAGCGTCGCGAGCCGCTCGTAGGCTTCGCGCTTGGAGCGCGGGTCGTCCGTGGTCTTGGCGAGGGCGAGCAACTCGTCGGCCAGGCGCGCCACGTTGCCGGCGCGAAGCTCGCTGCGTTCGCGCGCGACGCGTCCGAGCGCGTCTCCCTCCGCGGCGGCGGCGGAGGAGCACCGGAGCGCCGACTCCTCGTCCCCCAGGCGCTCGTACTCGCGGGCGGCCTCCAAGTACCAGAGCGTTCGAGCGTCGCCCATCGCCACCCCGGCCCGCGCCGCCAGCCACCCTGCAGCGTCCGA
>VFSW01014752.1_pt1 | contig 10780 bp, 9 predicted proteins | sample 5358111 | NCBI WGS metagenome assembly VFSW01 (sample SAMN11554181, study PRJNA540505) | mine drainage metagenome | isolation source: sediment from site ElyBrook_90M | place: USA: Ely Copper Mine, Vershire, VT | collected 2017
GCCAAGAGCAAAGGCGATGATTGCGTCCGCGCCATCTTCAACCGAGTGTCCTTTACCTCTACCTGGGTGCCCTTGTACTCGGCTGAGATCGGTGTCCGTTAAGCCAGGATCCGCTACGTTGATGCGGATTCCAGGCAATAACTTTGCGTATCGAGCAGACAACATGTTGACTGCCGCCTTGGATGCGGAATAGAGCGGCTGACCTGCACTCGACTCCTTTCGGTTCGGGTCCTGCAGAAGCCCGAAGGAACCAAGTCCGCTACTCACGTTGACGATGCGTGGGTCCGACGAGCGCTCGAGGAGGGGGAGAAATGCGTGCATAACTCTGACGTAGCCCACCACATTGGTCATGAGCACCGTGGCCGCATCGTCGCCGGTGAACTCGTGAACGTCGCGAAAGGGTCCAGTGATGCCGGCATTGTTGATCAGGACGTCGAGGCGTCCCACTTCTTGAAGTACGAGATCAGCGGCGCGCGAAACAGAACTATCGGAAGTGACGTCGAGTTCGACGAAGCGGGCTCCTAACGCCTCTGCTGCAGAGCGACCGCGTAGCGCGTCTCGAGCTGCTAGATAGACAACGTGCCCCGCGTCAATAAGGCGACGTACGGTTTCCAGGCCGATTCCCTTGTTAGCCCCAGTAACCAGACTGATGGGCGCATCATTTGAGGGATTCTTCATCCTTAATACCTTTCGCCGAACAATTGGAGAAATTCCACTGAAGGGTGGTGAATCCGTCTAAATGTATCGTATTATGGATTAATTGTCCACTATGCGGTTGCAAGGTCTAGCAAGCTACCGAGTGAGTCGTCCCGATGGAAGTCACAACGGGAGGGCCATCGTGTTGGTTGAACAACATGTGGCGAAGGTTCCCAATTGTTTAGCTTGACAATTTTGTACTGGATCTGTGATCGGGTATCTTGATCGGCTCTCAATGTAGGTGAACTACAAGTTGATTGTTGGAGTGTTTCTCTTCCAGAGACATGGAGAACCGCGAAGAGAACACCTGCGTTGTCCGCTTTCGGAAACTTCGTCAAGCTGCTCGACGTTACGTTGATTTGTGTGTCAAATTGCTCCGCAAGATCAGGATCGCCAATCGGTCTCCCGGGGTGAAAGTTCAGAGATACGAAACGAAGAGGATCTTCGTCGTGGTGAAAGGATCATCGCTCCACTATTGCGATGCACACTTACCATGGCAAATGAGATTGTACGAAGATTCCAATGGACTCCTCCTTCAATACATGACCAATGGCGCTGATCGGTCGAAGTTCACCGCTAACGTTCTCGATGAGATTCACCGCAGGATGAACGGGCTCCCAGGGTTGTTCCTCAAAGGAATCATGCTCAGGGAGGAAATAGGTGAGTTCGCGATCACTCGTTGAACCCGTCCAATCTCCTCGGCCAACGTCATGGATCTGGAGGATCCACGTACTCGAGAAGGATTTCGCCGAGCGACGAGGGTGATAGGGGCGTCAACTGACTGGTTTGCAATTCGCAACTGAATCCGTCCATGACGAGGCGCCGCGACGCCGCCGCGTGGGTGATCCCGGGGATGAAGCGGTCGTGGGCAATCTGGCGCGAGAGCTCGTCGTGGTCGGATTCGAAGCCAAAGGATCCCGCCAGGCCGCAACACCCCAGGTCGAGGACTTCGACGTCGAAGCCGGCTCGCGTCAGGACGTTGACGTCGGACTGTGATCCTCCCGTAGCGCGTTGGTGGCAGTGGGGGTGGATGCTCACCGGCACGCCCTCGACCCTTGTCGCGGGTACCCACGACAACTCGTCTAGATGCTCAGCCAGACTCCGGCTGAGCGACACGAGCGCGGCGGTGCGAGGATCGTCGCCCACGAGTTGGGGGAACTCGTCGCGGAAGGTCGCGAGACAACTGGGCTCGACCACGACAATGGGTATTCCGCGTTCGAGGACGGGGCCCAGGACGTCGAGCACCTGTCGCGCAGCCGCCGCAGCCTTGGTCAGCATCCCTGAGGCGTAGAGCGTGCGCCCGCAGCACGCCCAGGGACCCGGTGTGGCGACGCGCTCACCCGCGAGTTCAAGTACCTTCACCGCGGCGTCGGCTCGCGCCGGAGAAAACAAGTCGCTGAAGGTGTCGGGCCACAGGACGACCGTGGGCGCAGTCTCTTGACGAAGTTGGTCGGCGCGGGTATCGCGTCGAAAGGAACGACGCGCGAAACGCGGCGCTTCGCGGCGAATACTGAGTCCGGCGGATCGCATCACCCAGGGTCGAGTGGGCCGACTTTGCAAGAGTGTATTTGAGAGGCGCGGTAGAGTGGCGGCGACGCGTCCGGCCCAGGGCAGCAAGCTGAGTGCGTAGGCCGAACGCGGACGTCGGCGTCCTCGGTAGTACTGGAAGAGGAACTCGGACTTGTACGTGGCCATGTCGACGTGGGTGGGGCAGTCCGACGCACAGCCCTTGCACGATAGGCACAGGTCGAGTGCCTCGAAGACCTCGTCGTTTCGCCACGTCGAGGGGACCACCCCTCCTTGGAAGAGTTCGGCAAGCAGTTTGGCCCGACCCCGGGTGGAGTGCCGCTCCTCACGGGTCGCTCGATATGAGGGGCACATCACGCCTGCAGCGTCGCTGCGGCACTTGCCCACACCAACGCAGCGATCGACGGCCTCCTGCATCGAACCGTGGTCCCGTGAGAACTTGAAACCCGTAGCCAGCAGATTCGACGAGCGATAGCGCGGGCCGTGGCGCAAGTTGGTGTCTCGAGGGAAAGCGTCGATGAGCTTGCCTGGGTTCATTCGACCCCGGGGGTCCCAGATTGCCTTGAATCGGCGAAAGGCCTCAATCATTCGCGAGCTGTACATGCGGTTCAATAACTCGCCGCGGGATTGACCGTCACCATGTTCACCCGAGATCGAACCGCCGAGCGACACACAGAGATCGGCGGCGCGTTCGACGAAGGCGCGGTAGTTCTTCAGCCCTTCGATGCTCGAGAAGTCGAAGTTGTTGCGGGTGTGCACGCAGCCCTGACCGAAGTGGCCATACCATGCCCCTGAGTAGCCGAACTCGGCCCAGAGCTCGCGGATGCCGCGTAGGTACGGCCCGAGATTTTCGATTGGTACTGCTGCGTCTTCCCATCCCTCGTGATTTGCCGGTTGGTCCTGGGGTCGCGCCGTCGCCCCGAGCCCGGACTCGCGGATCTGCCAAACTCGCTGCTGGTCGTGGTTGTCACTGAGTATTACCCCCGTGACGGTTGGGGCAATGGCGGAGAGTAGTTCGCGAGCTGCATCATTCGCTTCGCTCTGCGAATTAGCACCGATCTCGCACATGAGCCAGCCCTTACCGGGTGGCAGCAGTGCCAAGTTGCTCACGTTGAGGTTTGCTCGGCGCATCTGTGCCACCAATGTTTCGTCGAATCCTTCGAGGCCGATCAGGGGGAAACCGCGAAGTCGCGGGACGTCGTCGGCAGCCGTGTAGATGTCCTCGTAGCCGAGGACTACGAGGACTCGGTGCCGCGGCCATGGCGAGAGAGTGACAGTGATTTCGGTGATCACTACGCACGTCGACTCCGAACCCACCACCGCGCGGGCCAGGTGAAAGCCGTTCTCGGGGAGCAATTGATCGAGGTTGTAGCCAGAGACACGTCGCGAGAGGTCAGGGTAACCGGTCAAGATCTCGTCGGCGTAGTCATTTCGTAATTGGCGAAGTTCGCGTACGATCCGTGCGGCGTCGGTCCCGTCAGGGGGGGCCTCGGCGTCGCTAGGGCCGAGCACCATGCGCTCGCCCTGGTACGTGATGACGGTCAACTGCTCGACATTGTCTACCGTCTTGCCGTAGTGCAGTGCGTGGGTGCCGCAGGAGTTATTGCCGACCATCCCTCCCACGGTGCACCAGGCGTGGGTCGCCGGGTCCGGCCCAAATGTGAGGTCGATGGCACGCGCGGCGGCGTTGAGCTCGTCAAGCACGACGCCAGGCTGAACGCGCGCCAGCCGGCGCACCGGGTCGATTTCGATGATCTGATTCATGTGGCGGCTCATGTCGAGGACGACGGCAACGTTGCATGCCTGGCCCGCCAGGGAGGTGCCTGCTCCGCGGGCCAGTATCGGTGCGCCGTGGCGCGCGCAGGCCTCGATTGTTTTTCGCACGTCCCCCTCGTCGAGAGGGTAAACGACACCGAGAGGGATCTGGCGATAGTTCGAGGAGTCGGTGGCGTAGATCCCCCGAGTGGCTTCGTCGAAAAGTACTTGTCCGCGAACTGAATCGCGCAGTTCGTGCTCGATCAAGTGCCGTGTCGTCTCGTCGATATCGCAACGATCGACGTCGGTGCCGGGCTGATACGTCGTCATCACGAAAGAACAGTAGTTCTCATCGTCCGCTCACACTCCATTAATTAGACGCCGTCAATGAACTGCTAAACCAACGGGAGGTCGTCGTCAAAGATGAAGGAGTTCGCGCGATCGACGAATCGTAACGTTGGCAAGACCTTGGGACGGTTCGGGCGCGGGGTCCGGTCAACGGCGCAAAGCGCGTACATCAGTTCTGTGCCCAGTTCCCGCACTTGCGCGAGGACGTTACGGAACACCCCGATAGAACTCTCCACAGTTCTGTCGGGGTGTCGAGCCTCACTATCGCGGATAAGCACCGTCATGGCGCCGAGTTTGACAACATTGAGGTTCACAGCCGTCGCTGAGATGTCGTCATTCACGACGGCGCATCGTTGGGCCGTCGTTCGAGCGACCTTTGATCGCGTGGAAAGCGGAATGCCGATCAATTCGAGAGAGTCGGACAGTTCGGGTACGAGGGTCACACAGGGAGTCTTGCTGTGCGCCAAAGACAAATCGAGTAGTGCGACGTCTAAAGATTGTCGGAAGTTGATTGAGTGGATGCCCGATCGCCGTGGACAATGACCTGCGAGATCCCTCCAGATTGGCCCAGGTTTTTCAGTGGTGGCCAACGCGGCGCCGCGCGGCCCCGAAAGTCGACGGTTGTCGCGGCATCGCTCAGTTGGGCGAATCCGCTCGTGATTAAGATCCGTCTTCATCTAATGACGCCGGCTCGCAATAAGGCAATGCCCATGTTGATGACCTCGTCGAGGCCTATGTTGAGCCTGTCGATGCCTGGGTAGTTGAAGTTTGGCGTGTGTCCCCGAGGTCCGGTACGACTCCGCCACGACCGGGGCATGTAAGTCCCACGGAAACGATCTCTCTCCTATGAGAGAAGTCGAAAGACCGCCCCGTCACCTTGACCTCCACCACCGCAAAGTCCGACCCCCGCGTACTGACCACCGCGCCGTCTCAACTCAAGAATTGCGCTTAATGCAACTCGAGTTCCCGACATTCCAACAGGATGTCCTAGTGCTATGGCCCCACCATTGACATTTAATAAATTTTCGTCGATTTCAAGTTCGTCAGACGAATGGAGACCCACCGCTGCAAAAGCTTCGTTAATTTCGACAAGATCCAATTTGTTTATTGCTACTCCAGCTTTGGCTGCAGCTAAAGAAATCGCCCGCGAAGGTTGGCTCAAGAGTGAAGCATCTGGTCCAGCTACCTGACCGTAGCCCACGATCTCGGCAATTGGGGTGAGCCCCAATTCTGCCGCACGCACGTCCGACATCAGTATGATCGCGGCAGCGCCATCGGATAGTTGCGACGAGTTTCCGGCTGTGATCGTGCCCCCAGTTTCAAATGCGGGAGACAGCCGTGAAAGTGATTCCACGCTCGTGCCTGAACGGACTCCTTCATCGGTGTCAACCAAGACGTCGTCGCCTCTCCGCTGCGGCACCGATACCGCGCCGATCTCGTCAGCGAACGTACCAGATTTCATTGCGGCGGCGGCAAGTTCGTGACTGCGCGCCGCGAACTCGTCTTGACGCTGTCTGCTGATGCGGCCAGCGTTGTAATGTTCAGTCGCCAGACCCATGGCGACGCCGTCGTACGCGCATGTGAGAGCGTCACTCAAGATGGAATCCATCACCTCTGAATCGCCAAAACGCAAACCACTGCGGACCTTCGACATGAGGTACGGAGCGTTCGTCATCGATTCCATTCCTCCGGCGACGATGATTTCTGCCTCGCCCGAACGAATCATCAGGTCTGCAAGATACATTGACTGCAACCCTGATAGGCAGACCTTATTCACCGTGGTGCAGTGGACCGACATCGGGATACCCGCATTGACAGCAGCTTGTCGAGCAGTCACTTGACCCTGACCAGCTGATATGACCTGGCCCATCAAGACGACGTCAATCAACTCGGGGGGAACCCCAGCGCGTCGAAGAGCCTCCTTAATGGCAGCACCGCCAAGTTGCTGCGCGCTCAGTGCTGAAAGCGAGCCTGACAGCTTCCCGATAGGTGTTCGAGCTCCCGCGACAATGACGCTCTTGGGCATGGCTGCCACCCTTCCATTTTGGTCGAAGTTTCACGACATGCTACCCATCGGATCTCGAGGTAGTCGATTCGGGTCGCGTCCAGAAACTTTTAGCTGGACTCGGCGGGGGGGTAATTCAGATGATTCGCCAGACCCTCGCTTCGACGGAATTGTGACTCGCGCCGGATGCGACGATCATTTCATAACTATGCGCCGCAACGCAGACAGGACCCATAGCCGTACTCCAATGAGTTAACGGGGCTGATACTCGACCGCAAGAGTTGCTTCGTAGACGTTACGTCTCCCCTCCAAGGCAGCACCGATGCGCGATAATTCGCGAACCAAACCCATTGACAATATCCGGTTCTGATCATTAGAACGTACTCAAAGCCGGTGTTGACTTCCAAAATTCATCGTGGAGGATAAGGGCGAAAAATGATCCAGGAAGGAATTGGGGCCGGCTGTCGGAAATGTCGAGCTTCAGTCTTTGGAAATGAGATTGGCCGGTTCAAGGAAGATGTGAAGATAAATCCCTGCCGGCTGTACTTGACAGTCACGATTCAGGGTCCTATTGTTCGTATCGCAGGATGAATATCCGTATAACGGGCAATTGATTTCAATTCAAGCCGGGGGGTTCGACAATTTGAAGTTAAATGGTACAGGTTGTCTCGCATCCTGAGCATCTGATGGATGGAGGCTTAATATGGAGAATTTGAACTGTGTAGTACTCATTGAGCGTTCACTGGTCTGAAAGGGGAAGAGGGCGGCCTCAAAGAGTAGATGTACCGAAGTCAAAGATCTTCGTATCGGCTAACTAGCTGTGCGAGTTGCAGTGAATTGTGACAACTGAGCGACGGCGAAGACATCGCGCGTAGCTTCAAAAACAAAGGGGGATGACCAAATGGGATTCAAACAAAGTCGTACCGTCGCCGACATGGGTCGGACGCGGACAAGAATGAATGGGGGGCGATGGAGAGTTCTGTCGGCTGCGCTGCTCATTCCTTCACTATTAGTTGTGGCAGGGGGCGTTAGCAGTGCCACTTCATCAATTGCGCACGCCACAGCCTCTCACGCTGTCACGCCGTCGGAGCCGCTTTCTTGGTTCAAGGCCCGACTCGCGGCCGACTACAGCTTGACGACGGTGGGAACCACTCCGTCGTCCGCACCCGCTCACAAGGCAGGCGAGAATATCTGGGTGATTTCCTGCGGTCAGGCGAGCACGGGATGTTCCGGGCCGACGGCAAACGCTGTCGCTTCGGGGAAATTGCTCGGTTGGAAGATGACTTCATGCGATGGCAACTTTGGCATCGCTGACGCCTACGACACTTGCATTAGGTCGGCGATTGCCGCCGGCGCTACTGGTGTGGAAATCGTGAGTACCGACTGCAACCAGGCGTACACCGGAATGCTTGCCTTGAAAGCCAAGGGCATTCCACTCGTGGGGTCCGAGGGTTTCGAGTGCAGTGAGCCGCTGGGATACATCTCCAATAAGAGTGTCTTTACGGGGAACATCTTGTACACCAAGGCGTACCCGACGGCCAAAGCGCTGAACATCCAAGCAGGTCGCGCGGCGGCTGACTACCTCGTGGTGCACGACAACGGAAACGTTCGCGTCATTAACACAAACTTCTCCGTGGTGGCTGGCGAGTACGCCGACAAGGGCTTCGTTGACGAACTGTCGTACTGCAAGACTTGCAAGATCCTTACCACGATCAACTACAGCCCGCCGGACACACCGGCTGGAGGCACATTCCAGACCGAGTTCGCGTCGGCCCTAGCTAAGTACCCGACGGCCAACGCCGCATACAACTGGCCGGACGCGATTGTCAATCAGGACGGCATGATCTCGGCTGTCAACTCGGTCGGCAAGCGCAGTTCGTTCTGTATCGTCACTTCTCAGGACAGTGGTGGTCCGACCAACGACCAAGCGATTGCTGCGGGCAACGTACAGTGCGCTGACGGGGCAGTGGACGTTGTGTGGAACGGCTACGCGTTGACCGACGAGATGATTCGCGCTTTGGACAAGGCGCCAATGGCTTACGAGGGTATGGGACCAATCCTGATTTCTAAGGGACACAACCTTGGCAAAGTGGGGGTGAACTGGTCGTACCCGCAAGGAGATGCGAGCATCATTTCTGCCTACAAGAAGATTTGGGGAGTTAAGTAAGTCTTAGTAATTGCGATGGCGTGGACAGCTTCTTCTCTCGGGTGAAGGCGTCCACGCCATCGTCGCTAGGAGAATTGTCACTGGTGTGACTGGGCCCCTTTGGTACCCCCCACCTCTAGGTCGCGCCCAGTCACACGAGTGAAGTTCGTGAATTGGCAGTTTTCGGATTTCTATGAGACCGTCTCGAATTGAGCGCGAGAGCGTGAGTTTCGGACATCTCGCCTGTAACCGCTGAGAGCATAATCGCTCCGCAATGCGGTGCCCAATTGAGTATCCGATTTTATGTATATCGTCCGGGTATCTGTGCCTGGGAAATAGTGAAAGTAGACACAACATGGCGAGAGTCGGATTCATCGGATTTGGCATCATGGGTTCTCCAATGGCCACCAATCTCGCTGCAGCCGGTTTCGAAGTGGATGGGTTCAGCCGAGACATGAGCAAAGTGTTGCGAGCGGGCGATAAGGGCGTGAGACCCGCCGGATCCCTTCAGGAATTGGTCGAGAACGCCGATGTCGTGATAACGATGTTGCCGGATTCGCCTGACGTTGAATCCGTGGTTCTTGGCGAAGGTGGCGTCTTCCAATTTATGCAGGCGGGCAATCTCTTTATCGACATGAGTACCATTCGACCAGATGTGGCCAATCGGATATTTCATGAAGGAGCGACCCGCGGCATTGATGTTCTTGATGCTCCGGTAAGCGGTGGTGAGGCGGGCGCAGTCGAGGGGAGTCTCTCGATCATGGTGGGTGGGGAGGCGGGCGCTTTTGAGCGCGCTTCGACGTTCCTCAGTGCCATGGGTAAGACGATCGTCCACGTCGGTCCCGCGGGGTCTGGTCAGACAGTCAAAGCCGCTAACCAGCTCATCGTCGCCGCCAACATCCAGGGGCTGGCTGAAGCAGTGGTCTTCCTCGAAGCCCACCACGTGGAGATGGAGACGGCTATCCAGGTCCTCGGCGGTGGCCTGGCGGGAAGCACAGTCCTGCAGAGGAAGTCAGGCAATATGTTGGGTCGATCATTCGCCCCTGGTTTTCGACTTGACCTCTTTCACAAGGACATGGGAATCATACAGGCCGCAGCCCGAGAGAAGGGTGTCACCGTTCTCCTAGGTTCTCTGGTAGCGCAGATCATTGCTTCGCTCGTGGCCCGCGGTGACGGCAATCTCGACCATTCAGCCATGATTCGCATTGTCGACGAAATGTCGAAATAACCACGCAAAGAAGAAAGTTGGCTATCGCCATGAATCATTCGAAGTATTCAGTGAACTGTTCGATTATTTTCACGGAACTATCCATTTTGGATCGCCCGGCCGCCGCGGCGAATGCTGGTTTCTCCGCCGTGGAATTCTGGTGGCCCTTTGGAGTCGCCGATCCTGCCCGGGACGAGGTCGATGCCTTTATCGAGGCGATTCGTAAATCGGGCGTTGCCCTCACCGGCCTTAATTTCTTCGCGGGTGACATGTCCGCCGGCGAGCGAGGAATCCTCTCGAGTTCTGGACGCGAAACAGAGTTCACTCGAAACGTTGAGATAGTTCGTTACATCGCCGAACAGACTGGGTGTCGGGTGTTCAACGCCCTATACGGCGTTCGACTCCCTGAGGAGACACCTGAGGAACAGGACGCCACCGCACTTCGACGATTGAGTGATCTGGCGAACTTCACGGAAGAGACGAAGTCGGTGGTTGTAATTGAGCCCTTGAGCGCGATGGAGTCCTACCCCTTGAAAACGGCTCGTGACGCGGTAGAGGTAATCGAAAACCTGCGACGGGTTGAATCGACAACCAACGCCAAACTTTTGCTCGATGTCTATCATTTGGCCATCAATGGAGATGACGTCTCGGCCGATATCGAGCGGTACGCATCGATCATTGGGCACGTTCAGATTGCCGATGCGCCCGGGCGCAACGAGCCCGGGACTGGGCAATTGCCCCTCCCACGCTGGATCGACGAACTTGAAAGCGTCGGATACCAGGGATTCATCGGGCTCGAATATCGTCCTTCGGGCCTCTCGCAGGACAGTTTCGACTGGATCGGTACTAAGGGTTAGAACCTTTGCTGGCGCCAGTTTGTGCGACCAGAAAATTGGAAATGGCAATGGCTCAACTCCGACGGAGATGTGGTCGACTTTGCAACGTCTCGGCGTGGTTCTTCGGTAGGCGAATAGACGACAGCTCTACGGACGTTGCGCTTCAAGATGCGCGGCACAGAGGTTCGATTCGCTTCAGGATCGCTGGTGAGACGTGCGCTCGAAGTGCCGACGGGAGATGAAGTGTAATGGTCTAGGCG
>VFSW01014754.1_pt1 | contig 10780 bp, 11 predicted proteins | sample 5358111 | NCBI WGS metagenome assembly VFSW01 (sample SAMN11554181, study PRJNA540505) | mine drainage metagenome | isolation source: sediment from site ElyBrook_90M | place: USA: Ely Copper Mine, Vershire, VT | collected 2017
TCTTTCTCCCCCTCGCCCTTTAGGGAGAGGGGGCTGGGGGGTGAGGTCCGTCTGCGACCGCACGGTAGCAGCGCCGCGTCGCAGTGATCCATTGCCGCGTCGCAGTGAACCCTTGCCGCGTCGCAGTGCACCACTGCCGCGTCGCAGTGCACCACTGCCACGTCGCAGTGAACCACTGCCACGTCGCAGTGAACCACTGCCACGTCGCAGTGCACCACTGCCACGTCGCAGGGATCCGTTGCCTGCTCGCAGTGCGACGTTTGCGGGTGCGGGAGGGCAAACAGATCGGCCCTGTACGATTTGCTGACAGAAGTCCCTTCGGCCGGACATTTATAGTTGAGGGTATCGACGGTACGGCACCTGGGGATTGTCCCTACGGTGCTGCGCGACCGGAGTTTTCCCTACGTCCCTGGCACGGGAACCTTCACCAAGCCCGCTGTGCAGGATTTTCAAAGGAGGGTGCCACGATGAGCACCAAGACCATTCACAAGGGCGCCTCGAACAACGTCTCCGGGGCGACCGCCCCCACCGTCCTTCCCGTCCCCACGCCCGGGCCGGCGACGGATCTCACCGCGAGCCAGTGGCTCACGGTCGAGACCGCGGTCAAGAACTTCCGCGAGGGATACGCCATCATCCTCGCGGCGCTCCAAACGGGGCTCCAGGTGGTTCCCGACGGGTTCGGCGCGACGGCGAGGTTGCTCTCGGCGCCACGAAAAGAAGCCGCGGGACTGTACGCAGGTCTCCTGCAACAGTACCCGGACCTCACCGCCAAGGTGAGTCCCGGCGTCATCGAGGCCGCGCTGGCCGTCAACGCGGCACTTCTCCTGCTGGAGAGCGACCTCCAGCAGCCGCTTCTGGCAGTAAAGTCCTGTGCGCGGGAGGCCGGGCAGGTCGCCTGGTCCAACGCCAGTATCGTTCGCTCCGCTGCAAAGAGCGAACCGCACAAGACCAAACAGCTCGCGGCCAGCATCGCTTCGATCGAAGCGTTGCTCCGCGTAGGCAAGCGGGTGTCCCTCACGGCCGACGTGGCGGCACGAGCGCAGACGGCTGCGACGAAGGCCCAGCAGAACGCCGCGAAAGCAGCGGCAAAGGCCGCACGGGCAGCACAGACTGCGGAAAGGACCGCCCAGGCGCACGCAGCCCACCACCCGCCTCCCCCCGACGTGGTGATCGTGCCCGCGGGGACCACCGGAACCACGCCCAAGGGATAGACAGAAGCACGGACACCCCGCGTTCCAGAGGCTCTCCCACACGGGAGCCCGAGGGACGCGGGGTGGATCGTCTGAAACGTCAACGCCGTCGGTGGACCGCGCCGCGACGGTTCAGACTGCGAACCGTAGGACGCGGTTGCGACCCGCGGCCTTGCAGCGGTACAGCGCAGCGTCGGCCTCGGCGACGAGTTCACTGACGGTCTTGGTGGCCGGGCGGGCCTCCGTCACGCCGATGCTCACGGTGACCTGGATGGGCGTGCCGTCGAAGTCTATCGGTGCCGCCGCGATTGCAGCACGAACCTCCTCGCCGACCGCCGCGGCGTCGTCCCCGACGGTCTCCGGGAGAACCAAGGCAAACTCTTCACCGCCGTAACGGCCAAAGATATCCGTCGGGCGGATGTAGGTACCGACCCGGGCGGCGATGCCACGGAGCACTGCGTCGCCGCCAAGGTGACCGTACGTGTCGTTGACCCGCTTGAAATGGTCGACGTCGAACATCGCCAGGGACAACGGTGCCCCCGTCTGCTGGAACCTCTGAAGCGCGGGTTCAAAATGGTGGGTGAGCGCGCGGCGGTTGGGGACGCCCGTGAGACCGTCCCGGGTGCTCAAGTGTTCGACCTCGGCGAGGGCGACGCGGAGCCTGGCGTTTGCATCCGTCGCAGCGCGTTGCGCAACGGCCGCGTCGGTCACGTCAAAGATCGTAACGGACACCGCCGTGACCTCTCCAGACGCATCCCGCACAGGGAGAAAGGTTACGTCTTGCTGCATGAAGTCCACCCCGCCCGTGACAGGACGGTTGTGCCGAAAAGCAAACAGGTACGGCCGTTGCTGCCAGGAGGTGAACGCAAAGTTCTTGAGGACGATCACCCCGCGGATTTTTTGCGTCAGCCATTTCACGGGGAGATCCGGAAAGGACTCGAAGAGATTGCGACCGACGATGTCACCCGCAAGGCGCCCGGTGTTCATTTCCATGTACCGGTTCCATTGGATGACCTCCATCCGGGTGTTGACGGTGAGCACCCCCACGGCGATCCGCTCGACGATGAAACGATGGAGATCCGCGGTGCCGTTGTACACCGCGCTCACAGCGCCGCCAGAAAGCTGTCGATGCGCTCCCGCACCCGCTCGATGGCGCTCTCAGGCCAGAACACCAGGGAATGGGCGACGAAGGCCCTGCCCTCGACCCTGAAGTTCACTTCAACCACCAACGCGGTTTTCCACGGCAGGGCCGTTGCGTCCAACACCCGGTCGACGTCACCGTCCCGCACGATGATCGACGGCGGGGAGTACGTCATCTCTTGTGCGAGCTGGTCGGCAATCCCGCCCACGCAGGCCCCCACAAGAAGGTTCGCGACGTGAAGAATCAGTTCTTCTTCGGCCGCGACGCCGTCCGTCGGATCGAGGCCCGTGAGCACTGCAAGTTCGTGGAAGCTCGTCGCGCCAAAGATCACCACGCACTCCCCGGGCGCCACTGTCGAAAACGCCTGGCGCACCGCAGTGATGGACACATGGTCCGAGACCATCTCCCGGATTGCGTCGAGAACCTCCGGGGCCTCCACAAAGCGTATCGCTGGGACCGGAAGTTCGATAAACCGATCGAGCAGCCGCGCGAGGGCATCGCCCGCGCGACCCATCGCCACATTGACGATCTCTCGCAGCGCGTCGAGTTGGTCTTCGTTGAACGTGGTTGTCATTCAGCAGAACCCACAGTCGCGGAGCAGTGCCGCGAGTTGGGCCTCGGAGACGGGCTTTTTGACAAAAGCCCGGGCACCCAGGGCCATCACCCGCTCCTGTGCGCCGGGCTGAATGTCCCCTGTGAGTACAATCACCGGCGGGAGCGAGGGTTCGTGCTGCAGGGCCTCCAGCACTTCGTAGCCGTCCATCACCGGCATGTTCAGATCGAGAAAAATCAGGTCGGGCCGCGCGGACTTGAACGCCCCGACGGCCTCGGACCCGTTGCTGGCCTGGGAGATCGTGGCCTCCATGGTCTTGGGCAGCACCCGGATGAGCATCTTGCGCGCGGTGGACGAGTCATCCACGACGAGAACGTTGGCAGCGGTTATACCCATGGGATCGTCTCCTCTCGCGGTCCCTGCTGTGCAACGGTAACGCATGGACGCATGCAGGGAGCTACGGCACTGACCTGGCCGGACATTAGCCCACGACGCTAACCCGCTGAAGAAAACATCTGTGGATCCTTGTCGGACCGCGGGAACCATGGACCCATGGATCGTGCGATCAATCGTTGCGCGGGGCCGTTGGAAACACCGACGTCGGGCCGGTCTTCGAGCGCACGTCGGTGTACAACCGCACGGTGAAGCACCCCGTGGGGCACTCAAAGCCCTCGGAGAGCGCCGCAGCGCCGGAGGCTTCGCCGTCGCTTACGTCCCCAGGGAGCGAGATGAAGGTCGGCGAGGGCAAAAGGGACTTGATGTTGCCCGCAAGCATGTTCGTCAGCTCTCCAAGGGCGTCCTGCACCTCTGCCGGACCGATGGCGTCGGCTGGAACATGGAACATTCCCGCGGCGAACGCCACGGCAAGGGCGGGCGGGCACGCGAGTTCGACACAGCCGCGCCAGGCACCCGTGAGGTACACCCGCGATCCTGGAGAGGGTTCCGTTCCCGGAGACGCTCCCGGCGCGGCGCCCAGGGGCGCGGGGTCGATCCCGAGGGTGCTCGACCAGATGGTCGCGACGATGGACTGCAACGCGCCTGCGCCGGGGATCATCGTGGGCTTCTTTCAACGAGTGTTGCGGTAAAACGTACCGCCGTCCAGCACCACCCGTCGGAGCTGGAGGGCGTCATCGAGCCCGATGAGAGTCTCCGTCGCGCCCAGGACCAACAGCCCCCCGCGCGCGAGGTTTTTCACCACGCGCTGGAGGGCCGCGAGGCGGGTCTCGGGGTCAAAGTAGATCAGCACGTTGCGGAGAAATACCACGTCCATCAAGGGCAGCACGGGCAACGCTTCGATGAGGTTTACCGTTCGAAACTCCACCACCGAGCGGATCGCCGACGAGATCACCCATTCGGTACCCTCCCGATGAAAGTACTTGAGGAGCATCGCCGCGGGCAGCCCGCGATTCACCTCGATCTGGTTGAACCTCCCGGTCCGCGCCCTTTCCAGGGCACCCGTTGAGAAGTCCGTCGCAAGGATCTTTACCCGATGCAAAAGGTCGGGCAACTGCTCGTGGACCATCATCGCGAGGCTGTACGGCTCCTGCCCCGTGGCGCACCCGGCGCTCCAGAACCATAGCGGCGCCGTCGACGGGCGCGGCTCGACAAGGGACCGGATCACCGACCGACGCAACGCATCAAAAGGGCTCACGTCCCTGAAGAACGACGTCTCGTGGGTAGCGAGCGACTCCACCGCCAGCGTCCGCAACGCGTCGTCCGTGGAACCGCCCGAGCGCAGCCTCGTGACCAGCGCATTGACGTCTGCAAAGCCCTTTGCCCGTGCGAGCGGCGCCAGGCGAGAGTCGAACAGGTAATCTTTGTCGGGCCCAAGCGCGATGCCCGACCGGGCCAGCACAAGCGCCCGCAGATGGGAGTAATCAGGCTTCATCCGGTCGGCCTCAGGGGGATGCGTGTGCGCCGGACGATCTCCGCAGCGATTTGATCGAGGGGGAGCACGGCGTCGGCGAGACCGGCGTTGACCACTGCGCCAGGCATCCCCCAGGCGACGCTGGTGGCCTTGTCCTGCACGATCACCTGGCCGCCGAGGTCTTTCACGGCCCGCGCACCGGCAAGGCCGTCCTGGCCCATTCCGGTGAGCACCACGGCCAGCGTCGCGGAGCCGTACACTGCGGCGACGCCGCGAAAGAGCACGTCGGCCGCGGGACGGCAGGAGTTCTCCCGCTCGCCGTGGCTTACGTCAATGCGTATTGACCCGGCGATGGAACGCACGGTCATGTGGTGATCGCCTGGCGCGATCCATACATCGCCCGCCCTCGGAGGCTCGCCCCCGGCGGCTTCCCGAACCCGCAGCGGCCCGTCGGTATGGAGCCGCTCAGCGAACAGCCGTGTGAACAACGGCGGCATGTGCTGCACCACCAGCACGGCCACGGCGAGGTTTGTCGGCAGACCGCGGAGCACCACGGGCAGCGCGTTGGGCCCGCCAAGCGAAGCTGCCATGGCAACCACCCTGGCAGGCGGTGCGGTCATCGCACCAGGGGCCTGAAAGCTCCTCCGCGGAACCACGGAAGGCTTCGGCCGCAGGGCGAGTGCTTTGACCTTGGCGACAAGTTCGGCGGTCATGGCCGTGACATCCGTGCCGCCTGCGAGGCCCGAGGGCTTGGTCACATAGTCATCGGCGCCTCGGGCCAGCGCGTCGAGGGTCACGGCCGCCGCGCGCTCGGTGAGTGCACTCACCATCAGCACAGGCAGGGTGGGGTGCGTCGCCCGGATGGCCACCAGCGTGGCCAGACCGTCCATTTCGGGCATCTCGATGTCTAGGGTGACCAGGTCGGGGCGCACCGAATCGAGCATCCCGAGGGCTACCTTGCCCGTCTCGGCCTGACCGACGACCTCGATCGCGGGGTCCGAGGCGAGCGCCGTGGTGATGATCCTCCGCGCTACCCGGGAGTCATCCACCACCAGCGTTCTCACCCGACGCTCGGGTGGGAGAGACGGGTGGTCAGGAGGCGGCATCAGGCAAATCCACCATCCCGAGAAGCAGGAGTTTCTCGCGGAGGGCGTCGGTCACAAAGGGCTTCATGAGGTACTCGTTGGCGCCGGCGTCGAGTGCGGCTTGAATGAGCGACACGTCGGTCTCCGTCGTCACCATGAGGATGCGGATTGCAGCGAAGCGCGGGTCGGCCCGCACCGTGCGTACCAGGGTGAGACCGTCCATCCCGGGCATGTTCCAGTCGACGAGGACGACGTCTACCCGCCCGGCGTCTTCGAGCCGTCGGAGGGCCTCGTCGCCGTCCCCTGCCTCGGAGACTTCAAACCCCTCGGCCTTGAGAAACTGCGAAAGAATCGCGCGCATCGCCCGTGAGTCGTCGACAACCAACGCGCGCCGCATCACGGAATCATGCATCCGAGGGTCGCCGGTCAAACTGCTCTACAAGCGTCCGTAGCTGCGACGCCAGCGCGCCGAGTTCCGTCGCCGCCCCGCGGGTGTTGGCCGCAGCCTGCGCGGTCGCCTGGGCGCTCTGGGCCACGGATGTGACGTTCTGCGTGATCTCCGCCGTGCTGATCGCAGCTTCTGAAACACTGGCGCTGATTTCCCGGGTGGTCGCGTTCTGCTCTTCGACGCTCCCAGCGATGGTGGTCTGGATGACGCTTATCTGTGCGATGATCGCGCCGATCCGTTCGATGGCCTCGATGGCTCCGCGGGTGTCGGCCTGAATGGCCTCGATCTTCTCGCCGATCTCCTCGGTCGCCTTGGCGGTTTCCTTGGCCAGTTCTTTCACTTCGTTGGCCACGACCGCAAAGCCCTTGCCTGCCTCGCCCGCCCGCGCCGCCTCAATGGTGGCATTGAGGGCCAGGAGCTTGGTCTGCTGGGCAATGGATGTAATCACCCGGACAACCTTGCCAATGTCCGCGCTGCTGGCGCCCAGCTTGGCCATGGTTTTGTTGGTGGTCTCGGCCACGACGACCGCCGTCGCCGCGACCTTGGTAGCATCCGCAGCGTTCCGGGCAATCTCCCGGATGCTCACGGTCATTTCTTCTGTCGCACCCGCGACGGACTGTACGTTGCGACTCACAAGCTCGGACGAACTCGTGACAACACTGGCCTGCGCCGCGGTCTCGTCCGCAGTGGAGGCCATGTACTGACTCACCGCCGTGAGCTCTTCGGCCGCAGCGGCCAACGCCTGCGAAGACTCGGCGATCTTGGCGACGATGTCACGGAGGGACACGGTGATCCCGCCCATGGCTTCGCCCAGCGGGCCTGGGACGTGAACGTCCAGGGCAGGGTCTTTGAGGCTACGACTGGAGATGGCGTGCGCCTGGGCGAGCAAGGTTGCGACGCTGGCCTTCAACTCGGCGAGGTGCTCCGTGCGGTCTTCAGTGCGGGTGTGGTCGAGGGAAGCCACGTCGAGGCCCATGGACTCGACGGTGTTGAGGATAAACGAGTCTCCGATGGCCTGGAGGTCAAGGTTCAACACCCGGTGAATGGCGTCTTCTGCGCGGTCCACCCGTGCGGCGTCTGAAAACGACTTACGGAGGTGTACCCTGACCAAGCGGGAGAGTTCGGCGTAGGCGCCTACGTACCACTTGAACGGTAGATTGATCTGGTTGTGGACCCAGCCTACTTTCATCCGTCGCTCGAAGTACTCCACCCCCCAGTGGGAGCGCGCGCCCTCGAACATGCTCCGAAAGTAAGCGAGCTGGGCGCTCTCCAGGTGGCGCCGCAACGTCCCGAGGGACATCCCCCGGATCCCCGCCCGCTGCTCGAAGATGGCCAACGTCGGCGGGAATGCGAACTGCCAATCGTAGAACTCTCGCACCAGCGTCTCGCCGACCTCGTCCACCCAGGGGATCAACCGCAGGAGTTCATCCCGCTCCTCCTCCCCCAGTCGGATGAACTGTCGGCGCAGGGCAAGGCTCTCTTCGGTCATCCCATAGCGCTCGGTGAGGTTTTCGCCCTGGCGACCCCTGCCGTCATCACGCGATGTTCCCGGACGCGGCGGTCCCTGATTCCGTTGGTTCGTCTGCATCGTCAGTCCTCTCGTACGATCCTCGAAAGCCGTCGCGGGTCACGCCGTCGTGACGTCCACGGTCTGCCGTATGTCCAGCGCGAGCATCAGCCGCCCCTGGAGTTTGCACACCCCATTCACCAATGCGCGCCCGGGTCCCCGAAGGGCCTCGGGCGGTCGCTCGATCGCCTCTACGGGAACATCAAGCACGTCGCCGATCTCGTCCACCAGCAAGCTCGCCACGGCGTCGTCGACCTTGACCACCACGTTCATCGGAGCCACACCGTCTTCCCGGGGTGGGAGGGCCAGACGCACCCGGAGGTCAATCGCCGTCACGATCAGCCCCCGGAGGTTCATCAGTCCTCGCACGGACGGCGGCGCCAGGGGCACCGGCGTGACCTCATACGGCAGCATCACCTCTTGGACGTACGCGACCTCCACCCCAAAGAGCTGCCCGTTGACGACGAAGGTACAGTACTGCCGCGTCTGTTCCATCTTCGTCGGGCTTCCGGTCACGACCCCTCCCCGGCGACGTCATCCATCCGAGCCGACCGCAAGATCGCAGGGACGTCCAGCCATTCGGTCACCCGCCCGAGGAGGGTCACCGTCCCGAAAACACCCCTGCGCGTGGTGGCGGTGTTCACCGTCAGAACCTCCTCGACGACATCCACCACGCTGTCCACGACAAGTCCCACCGGCCGCGCCCCGTCGAGATACACAACGACCTGCAAGGTGTCCTTTGCCACCGTGTCGGATCCCCGCGGGGTCCTCCGACGCTCGGGCAGTGCCGGGGATACGTACACCAGCGGGAGGATCTCTCCGCGGTACTGAACAACGTCCATCCCGCCCGCGCGTTCGATCCGGGCAACGGGGATCTCTTCGAGCCGGGCGACCTGGGACAATGGAAGGGCGATCCGGCCGCCGTCGGGCTGGGACATCACCAACATGGACTGTCGCTCGGCCGTGGGCACGGTGACCTCGGGCACGGCGGAATCCCTTGCGGCGAAGCCACGGTCGGCGAGTTCGGTCACCACGCCCGCGCGCTGCGCGAGGCCCAGGACGTCAAGGATCAACGCGACGTGCCCGTCCCCGAGGATCGTGGCGCCGGCGTACACGGAAAGACCGTCCAGGAGGCGGCCCAAGGGCTTGACCACGATCTCTTGGATCTCCGCCACGCTGTCGACGACCAGGCCAAACTGCTGGTCATCGGCCTGCACCACGACGATTTCCATGGCACCGTCGTCGCCGGGTCCCTCGGTCGGCGCACCCGCTGCGGGGTACAGCACATCCCGGAGAAACACCACGGGCAATAGCTTTCCCCGCAGCCTGAATACCCGCACGTCGAAGAGTTTCTCAAGAGCGTCCCGGGCCTTGGATCCTTCAAGCCGAACGAGTTCGACGAGGCCAACCTGCGGCAGGGCGTACCGGGCCCCGCGGCTCTCGACGATGAGCGCGGGCACAATGGCAAGCGTGAGCGGAATCTTGATCCGCAGGAGGGTCCCGCGCCCCGGGCGGTTGTGCAGGTCCAGGGTCCCACCGATGCGTTCGACGTTGGTTTTTACCACGTCCATGCCCACGCCCCGGCCCGACACACTGGTGACCTTTTCGGCCGTCGAAAACCCCGGGGTGAACACCAGGTTCACAAGCTCGCGGTCGGTCATCCGGTCCGCCTGCACGGCCGTCACGATCCCGCGGGCAATCGACCGGTCCCGCACGCGCTTCACGGCGATCCCCCCACCGTCGTCCGAGACTTCGATGTTCACCATCCCCCCCTCGTGCGTCGCCCGGAGCGAGATGCATCCCTCCGGGCGCTTGCCCGCGCGCACCCGCACGTCCGGCGTCTCGATGCCGTGGTCCACGGCATTTCGCATGATGTGGGTCAGCGGATCTTTGATGGCCTCGATCACCGTACGGTCAAGTTCCGTCTCGCCGCCTTCGGTCTCCAGCCGAACCTCCTTGCCGCACTCCTTTGCGAGGTCGCGCACCATCCGCGGCAGCCGACGCCAGAGCGACCCGATCGGTTGCATCCTGGTCTTCATCACCCCGGCCTGAAGTTCCATCGTCACGAAGTCCAGGCGCTGCGACGCGGCCGCGAGGGCATGGTCCCCGGATCGCGTGGACAACTCAAGGATCTCGCCGCGGGCGAGGACCAGTTCACCCACGAGGTCCATGAGCTTGTCCAACAGCACAACGTCCAGCCGGACATACCCGTCCGCGACGCTGCCATAGGAATCGCTGTCCTCTGCGTGGGCGGGCTCAGAGATGCCCTGTCCCGCAGGCACATGGTCGAACGACGGCGCAGGGTCGCTCGAATACGGGAGAACCGACTCAACACCCGGGGTCACGGTCTGTACCGACGGCGCCACGCTGACGCCCAGAAGGGTCGCCCGCGTGGCGAGTTCGGCGAGGAGCGCCTGGTCATCGCCCACGCCATCCGTCGCCGAGGCCGCGATGGAAGCGAGACACCCTCGGATGGCGTCCACAAGCCGCAGGAGAACAGCCCCCACCTGCGGAGCGTGCGTCAGCGGCCGACTCCGCAGGCGCGCGAGGAGGTTCTCACCCGCGTGGGTGAGTGCCTCAAGACGGTGAAAGCCAAAAAATCCGCACGCACCCTTCATCGAGTGGACCGTGCGAAAGATACTCGCGAGGGTTTCTGCGTCCGCCTCGCCACGCTCCAGGGTCAGCAACTCCTGGTCCAACCGGTCGAGGTTCTCCTGGCTCTCTGCCAGAAACTCAGGGATGAGATCCTGAATGTCGTCCGGTTCGGTCACGGGCCGCTCATTGTCCGAGCACAGCTATCACATACGCGCTTCATCCCGATAGGGGGGGTGGTGACGCAGCAACCAGGCTTTTGTCGTTCGATGAATCCCCTTCGGGCGTCGCGCCTATCTACGACGGACCTCACCCCCTGGCCCCCTCTCCCTAAAGG
>VFSW01014755.1_pt1 | contig 10780 bp, 7 predicted proteins | sample 5358111 | NCBI WGS metagenome assembly VFSW01 (sample SAMN11554181, study PRJNA540505) | mine drainage metagenome | isolation source: sediment from site ElyBrook_90M | place: USA: Ely Copper Mine, Vershire, VT | collected 2017
GTCCAGTATGCCAGCCTGGCAATGGTGCAGGGACAAGTCACCGACGCCAACATCGCTGGCGCGGTCGCCGCTGTGATGCCCGCGGCCAGCACCGCTTGGGTCCAAATCAGCAGCTGACCGGCTGCGTCAACAGAGGAAGCCATGGACAGAAATATTGTTTATCCGGGCAGCATTCCGCTCGATACGGATATGTTGTCGGTGAACCGCAATGTTATGGTCGCACTAGGGTACCTGGCGCAGGCGGTGCTAGGCGGCAACACCGTCGTGGACGGCCTGGGATGCTCGCCAACGACGCCGGCATCAATGAGCGTGACGGTCGGTCCCGGCAGCATCACCCAGATGCTGGTAATCGATGCGCTGTCGTATGGGTCGTTGCCGGCTGACATCACGGACCCGTTGGTAAAGATGGGCGTCAATACCACCGCGACGACATTCAGCTTGGTTGCGCCGACCAGTTCAGGTCAGGCGGTAAACTACTTGATCGAAGCCTCCTTCCAGGAAAGCGACGCAAATCCGATTGTGCTGCCCTACTACAACGCAGCCAATCCGACCCAGCCTTACAGCGGCCCCAACAACGCGGGGACGGCCCAGAATACGCAGCGGATCCAGCGGGTCGCACTGCAGCTCAAGCCTGGTGCTGCGGCCAATGCCGGCTCGCAGACCACCCCCCCGGTGGATAACGGGTGGGTGGGTCTCTATGTCATCACGGTGGCGTACGGCCAGACCGCCGTCGTGACGGCGAACATCTCGATCCTGCCTACCGCACCATTTTTGACCTGGAAGCTGCCGAACCTGGTTCCCGGGTTCGGCGCGGGAGTTCAGGTGCTGACGACCAGCGGTACGTTTGTCGTTCCGGCAGGGATGACCCAGGTCGAGGTCGAAGTCTGGGGTGCCGGTGCCGGCTCGTTCGCCTCCACCAGCAGCGTGGCGAGTGGTGGCGGGTCCGGCGGGGGCTACGCGCGCAAGCGGGTGACCGGCCTCACGGCAGGCCAGGCGATCCCTGTCACGATCGGCCTTGGTGGTGGCGGGGGAACAACCGCGGGCGCATCCGCGGGCGCCGGCGGAAGTTCGAGCTTCGGGACCTATGTCAGCGCGACCGGTGGCGGACTGAATGGAACGGCCTCGGTCAGCAGTCCGCAGAACGGGGCGACCCCGGGTGGCATCGGCATAGGCGGCGATCTTAATTTGATGGGGTCGTCCGGCCAATCGGCCTTCATGAGCGCCGCCGGGATCGGCGGCGCCGCCCCGCTCGGCGGGATGCAGACCTCCGGCAGTGTCGGCGTCGCCGGGGTCTTCCCGGGCGGCGGTGCGGGCGGTGCCGGCACAGGCGCAAACGGGACCACACCGTACAACGGGGCACCGGGCGCAAACGGGCTTGTGGTGGTGAGATGGTGATGACGATGAAAACCTATGCTCGCATCCAGGACGGCATGGTCGCCGAGCTGTTGCGCACGGATGCGCCTATTGGCACCTTGTTTCATCCAGGCATGACCTGGATCGATGTGTCCGGCCAACCGAACGTCGCCGAGGGCTGGACCTTCGACGGCACCCGGTTTGCCTGGGCTGCAGTGCCGGTGGCGCCGGCTGGATTGCCGACCTTGCCCCAGGTTCTGGCTGACCTCGCCGCCCTGAAAGCCGAGATCGCGGCGCTAAAGGCACGGGCCGTTCCCCCCGCCATGCACTCCTGACCAGCTTCCCGGAGGGACCCATGCCCACACCGGCCACGCACGTCTCCAAGCCCAGCTCGGCACGCGTCGTCGTGCTGGATTCGTTCATCCCCGTGCCTCGCGGTGCGGCGGCCGCGGCGCCACCGCCGTTGAACTGGCCCACGAAGGACCCGGGCGACATCCTCGACTACGGCTTCGACATATCGCCCGCCGTGGTCGGAAATCCGGGGGATTCGATCGCGACGCTGGACGTCACGATCAGTCCAAACAATCCGGGCGACCTGACCATGAATTCGGCGTCGGCCGACGGCAGCGTTGCGGTTCTTTGGCTCTCGGCCGGGCAGACCGGAACCGTCTACGTGATCACGATCGTGATCGGGACGACCAGCGGCCGCACGCTCCACCGCAGCATCCTGCTTCCAGTCCTGTTCCTGTCAACGCCTGCCGTCCCCCCAACGGCGATCGAGACCAACGCGGGCCTGATGATCACCGATCAGAACGGCAACCCGGTGCTCACCGGGTAGTCCAGCGGTCGAACGGGCGTCGTACAGCCGCCCGGCCTGCTGCGCACGGGCATACGGGTGTGCGCGCGGTCCCCGCTTGTGCCGGCCCAACCGACGTACCTGATGGCTACGAACCGCACGCCCGACCCGGGCCCCTGTGGGCCCTTTCACGATCCCATTCGCACGGAGATCCCTTCCGATGCCGACGATCGACCAGCTCGCCCCGGCAACCGCCTCGTCGGATACCGACGAGCTCATCGTCAACCAGAGCGGGGTAACGCTTCGGGCGACACGGGCACAGGTTCTCGCGGGCGTGCAGCCCCAGTTTGCGCTGCCAAGCGGATCGGTACTCGGCCGCGCCAGCGCGGGCGTGGGGAACGTGGAGACACTGACCGTAGGCACAAACCTGGTCCTGTCCGCCGGCACGCTGTCAGCGACGGCGTCTACCTATGCAGTGGCACAGTTGCCTGCCGGAACGGTCCCCGCTGCGACCGACCTGGTCCCGCTCGGACAGGGAGGGGCCAACACCGCGGTGCCGCTCACGCAGTTTGCGAGCGGGTTGATGAATGTCAGTGGCCTCAACGCCTCGGGGCTTCTGGTTCAGCCGGCAGGATCGAGTGCGACTCAGACCTTGGCGGCGTTCGCGGCCGGCGTGCTCACGTCCGCCGGCGGGACGATGACCGGCGCGCTGACGTTGGCCACCGATCCCACTGCGCATCTGGGCGCGGCTACAAAAGAATATGTGGATAAGCAAGCTGGCAGCGGACTATCCTTGGCCGGTGGCACGCTGAGCGGCCCGTTAACACTGGCCGCGAACCCGACGGCGCCTTTGCAGGCGGCGACCAAGCAGTATGTCGATAGCCAATCGTCAGGGCCGGCAGCCCTGCCCCTCAGCGGCGGGACGTTGAGCGGCGCATTGACCTTGCCCGGCAGTCCGTCGGCTCCTTTGCAGGCGGCACCTAAGCAATATGTCGATGCCGTGATCGCGACTGCGCTACCGCTTTCCGGCGGTACCGTGACCGGCGCCCTCGCGGTTCCGGCCAACCCCACAGCGGCGCTGGATGCAACGCCGAAGGAATACGTCGATGGCCTGTTCGCCGAGACGCTGCCGCTGAGTGGCGGCACGTTGACCGGTGTGCTGACGCTGGCAGGAGACCCTACGGCTGCACTTAGCCCGGCTACCAAAGAATATGTGGACCTTCATGTGGCGGGCGGACTGCCGCTGGCAGGCGGAACGCTGAGTGGCCCGCTGACACTGGCCGCCAATCCTGCCGCGCCTTTGCAGGCAGCCACGAAGCAGTACGTCGATAGCCAGACGGCCGGACCCGCTGCCCTGCCGCTGAGCGGCGGCACCCTGAGCGGCGCGTTGACCCTACCTGCCAACCCGACGGCCCCATTGCAGGCGGCACCGAAGCAATACGTGGATAGCGCGATCGGGACAACGCTGCCGCTGGCCGGCGGGACCTTGACCGGCCCGCTTGCCTTGCCCGGCAATCCATCGGCGCCGCTGGATGCCGCACCGAAGGGGTATGTCGATGCGTCGATCGCCATGGCACTCCCGCTCAGCGGGGGAACCATGGTGGGGTCGCTAGTCCTCGCCGGCAACCCAACCTCCGTTCTGGCGGCTGCGCCACGCCAGTACGTCGATGCGGTTGCCGCGGCCAGCCTGCCCGTGGCCGGCGGCACGATAACCGGGACCCTTACTCTGGACGTAGCCCCGACGGCGCCGCTGCACGCCGCGCCTAAGACCTACGTGGACGGTGCACTGGCGACGGCGCTTCCCCTTGCCGGCGGCACGCTATCCGGTGCCCTGATCCTGCCCGGAAACCCAACTGGCAGCCTTGCCGCGACCCCCAAGCAATATGTCGATACCAGCATTGCTGCTGTGCTTCCGCTGACCGGAGGGACGTTGACGGGTGCGCTGGGCCTCGCCGCCGACCCAACATCAGGTCTTCAGGCCGCGACCAAGCAATATGTGGACACGCATGCCGGCGCAGCGCTGCCTCTCTCCGGCGGCAGCCTGACCGGCGGGTTGTTGCTTTCGGGCTTCCCGACCGCAGCGCTCCAAGCTGCTCCCAAATCGTATGTGGACAGCCAGGTTGCCACGGCAGTACCGGTCGCAGGGGGCACGCTGACAGGCACACTGTTGCTGGCCGGATCTCCGACTGTCCCCCTGGCTGCCGCACCGAAACAGTATGTCGATGCCGCCGCCGCGGCCAACCTACCGCTTGCAGGCGGAACTCTGACTGGCGCAATTGCCCTCGCCGCAGACCCGGTGGCTCCGTTACAGGCTGCGTCCAAGCATTATGTGGATGTTCAGACAGCGCTAAGCGTACCGCTGTCGGGAGGGACATTGACCGGTGCGCTGATCGTGCCAACCGTGACCGCCACCGGATCCGCGGTCGTAACGGGATCGCTCTCCGCCGGCTCGCTGAATGTCGCGCAGATTGGAACCCAGACGACCACGCTGCCGTCGGAGATCAACCTGGCACGTCCCAGCTCCGGCCCGAGCGACGCCCCCGCGATCACGAGCAATATCACCGTCAATCACTCGGGCGGTGCGCCCAATGCCTATTCCAATATCGCACTGACAAGCACAGTCAACGACGCCGTTGATAGTTTGGGTAATTTCGTCGACGGCACGACAAGCAATGTCTATGCCTTCATGTCCAATCTGAACGTCAATGCTGTGACTGGTTCTGGGGCGTCGCCGACCGCATCCCAACATGTGGCCATCATCGGCGCCGCCACCAAGAAAACACCCACGGGCGGCTACCCGTCTGGTCGCACCGGAGCGCAGGTCTGGAGCCTCTGGCTTCCAACGGTTGACGGCACGAACCTTTCGAGCACCGTCTCCGGTGCGACGACGGGTGTAGAACTGGATACGGTCGCGAACAATCTTGACCCAGGGAACAATCGCAAAGGCTTCCAGTTCGTTCTGGGCGAGGCGGAAGCATTGACATCCGGTGGGTACCCGAACGAATGGGGGTATGGTGTCTACTTTACAACATCTCCAAGTGGTTTCTACAAATTCCAGATATCGGCGGGCGGGAACTATTCAATCGCAGTACTCGACACGCGTAACGCTTTTCCCGGCAAGGCGAAGGTTACCACGGGCCTTACAGCCCCCAGTACCACGCTCCCTGTGGATACCGCATTACCATTCACTTCAGCAGGCGTTTATGGATCGCCTGTCTCGTCAACGAATGCAGCCCAAATCAAGGTTGGGAACAACACCTATACCCAGGTCGGCTGCACGCTGGACGGACCAGGGAAGACATCCGGGGTGCTGACGTTCACGACACCTGTTTCGGTGACGGACGGTGCTTCAGGGAGTGCGGTCGTCGGCGCCTCGCGGACCATCTGGATGGCCACCGGCCAGCAGATCGCATTCGACTACGCGGGCGGGGTAAATCTTTTCTACGACTCCGCGGCCAGCGCAACTCATCTGACTGCTCCCCTGCTCGTCGATGGACAGTTGAACGCATCGGGAGGATTGGTAACGACGAACGCGACTGTGAATGGGGTTGCGACCTTCAACGGGGGAGTGCAAGCGAACGGTTCGGTTTCGTCATCCGGAGGATTTACCGGAACGGGCCTCGCGCTGACCGGCAACTTGCTCGCGTACGGCAGTGGGCAATTCAACGCCATGTTGACCGCAAGTGGTGGCGTAACCGTCGGAGGCGGGTATTTGGCGCTGCCAACCTACACCGTCGCAAGCCTTCCGACCGCTCCCAATGGCGCACTCGCTTACGCCAGCAACGGACGCAAGCCCGGGGAGGCAGCCGGAGCCGGCACCGGCGTCATGGTTTGGGTCAGTGGCTATAGATGGCTTTCCAGCCTAAGCGGGACTCAAATCCTGTCTTGACATTCCGACAGAAAGTTTCATAGCAGGCGGACGCAATGCCCACAATCTCCCAGTTGCCCCAGGCAGCACCGGTTGGTGCGGCGGATTTGGTTCCGGTTAGCCAGTCCGGTACTACCGCGGCCACTACCGTCGGCAATCTGCTTGCCAACGTTCAACCTGCAATCCTTGCTCCTACCGGTTCGCTGCTTGGACGCAGCAGCCTCGGCGCCGGTGGGCCCGAAGCCGTCGGTGTCGGCTCCGGTCTGAGCCTGAATACAGGCACCCTCACTGCGATCGGTATTACTGGCCTAACCGCGACGGGGACCATCTCGGCCATGGACCTGGTTGGTATCAGCCAGGGCGGCGCCGATCGCAACATTCCGTATGCGGCATTTCTCGACGGCATGACGATCGACTTGGCGCAACCGGCCGCCCCGACGGCGGACAGCGACACTCTCTGGGTTGCGCAGGGAACAAGCACGATGCTGCGGCAGACCTTCGCCGCAATCTGGAGTTGGGTGACCACCAAGCTGCCGAGCTACAAGCGTCCGGTAGTGGAGATCGCGACCAACACGACTTTGGACGGTACCGTGCATAATGGTGCGGTACTCGTGTGCAGCCAGACTGTGACCTTGAGCCCGGCATTCATCAACATGGGTAGCGGGTTCTCCTGCGACGTCATCAACCTAAGCAGCGGCGGGGTCACGCTTGCATCAGGGATCACCACGTCCACGGGGGCCGCTACCTTGCTACCCGGGCAGTGGGCAGTGTTGCGGTGCGCCAGCTATTCCGGTGGCAGTGTGGTCTATGCGGGCATCTCAGGCGGCACGCTTTCCGCGCCCGGCGAAGTAACCGGTCTGGCGGCGAGCGGCGGCACTTCCAGCACAATGACACTGACGTGGAGCACACCGACAACCGGCGGAACACCCACCAGTTATACCGTACAATTCCGGGTGACCGGCACCACCAGTTGGGCAACGGCAAGCGGTGCAGTCAGCGGGACTACCTTCACGCTCACCGGCCTTGCCGCCGGCACCAGCTATGACTACCAAGTTTTCGGCGTGAATGCCGGTGGGGTTGGGCCCACTTCACTCGTGGTCACTGCGTCCACACCAGCCGTGGCGGGCGCAGTCAGCGCAATCACCTGGAACGTTGCGCCTTCCGGCAGCTACGTGCACGGCAGTGGCACGATCGGCGTGAACGCCCAAATCACTCCGAGCACCGCGGCGGTGCAATTTGGATTCTCAACCTCCGCGACGGTGGCTCCGCTCAGCTGGGCGGCCGGCACCTTCGTTAACACCAACCTCTGGGGAGCCTTCGTACCAATCCCGGCCATCGCGGGTACCTGGTATGCTTGGTGCGAAGGTACGGACGGCAGCAGTCCGACCGTGTATGCAACTCCGTTCACGGTGACCTGAGATGAGTGTCGCCCTGGTAGCGCCCGATGCATCGATGCGGATCGGCGTCGGGAGGGTAGCGTTATGGAGACCACTGCGAGGCACCACACCCACCGCGCCCTCCGGGTTTGCTGGCCCGCTGCCCAACGCGCTGACCGGTCTTTCGGGGTGGTGGGATGGCGGCACTGTGAGTGCGGTGCTGGATCCCAGAGGTTCTCCATTAAGCAGCTGGAACGAACCGGTCGGCAGCCTTACCGACAAGTCGGGCGCCGGTGCTGCTCTGGTACCATATTCCTTCGGTACCCCCGCCGGCCCGCCGATCGCGACTCCACGCTTAAACGCGTTTCTCGGCGGCATCGGCCGGGTGGCGGGGAGTGCGGCTACCCTCGCCCCTGCGCTCGACCCAGATCTCGGGTTCCTACGCCTGTCCGGCGGGTTGGGCTCGACAACGGCTTGGACCCGGTATCTGGTTTGGTCGCGCGCAAACCGAAGACAGAATTCGGGACGGGACACGAGCCCGATCACATTGATCTCTGTCGGCGGCATACCGGTGCTTCAGGCGGATAGCCCTGCGGGCACGGGGCGGCTGGTACTGTTTGCGGGATTGCCGGGGACCGTTCTGACGACCACTCTGGAACGGCGGCATACCCATTCGGTCATTCTTCGCTTCATCCCCGGCGCGGGCATAGATGTCTGGCTGGATGGGGTAAAGTTGCTCACGGGTGTTGCAAACCCTCTGGCAAGCACGGCAACCGGCCCCGAGGTCCTGCTCCATGACCAGACCTTGCTAGGTGCCGCCCAATGCTGGTTTCACGAGGCAGCATCCTGGGAACGGGCCCTCGCCGACAGCGAGATCACAACACTACTGACAGCGGCCGGGCGCTGGATCCGGGGAACTCGCCGCGGGATTATGCTGGTGGTCGATGGGCAGTCAAACGCCATTAATTACTCCATGAACGACGGCGGGGCGCAACTGCTCGCACAGGGAGTCGCATGGTACCTCGGTGCGCTTGCCTATAATATCCTTGCGACCACGGGAAACTCCGCAAGCTACACAATGCAGAGTGGGCACGGAATCTATCCGGCGGTCAACGGCACTTATCCCGGAAGCTTCCTGAACGACCCAAACGACGGGTCTTCACCCAGCACCTGGACGCTCGGGGCCGATGGCCTTGCGTTACAGACGGCGATCACAAGCTTGGATGTCGAGGATTTGGCCGATATCGTGGCGCTCGCATGGCCCTGGAACGAAACCGATAGCCTGCGCAGCTATAGCGAAAAGCCAACGTTTCTCGCGGCGGCGCAGAGGTTGGCGGCCCTGGAACGCGGGATGCTTGGGCGCCCGGCAACGGACTTGCCGGTGATCTGGTGGAACGCCATCCCGTACGGTGCGAATGACGGCATCCAGATGCACCGAGAGGTGGTTGCGAGCCTGGCGGCTGACCCGACCGAGAACGTGGTGATCGGCAATCCCCAAACCACCGACAGCAATCCCCGGGGAGCTGCCTGGGATCCCGCAACCGGTCTTGCAACCGGAGGCGACACGGCACACCGGGACAGTGCCGACAATCAGCGCTTCGCCCGGCTGGCCGTAGGTCCGGTTGCCCGAGCAGTCCTGCAGACCGGACGGGGGGATACCCTGAAAACCATCCCACCGAGTCTGCCGGTGGTAGGGGGGCCTCAGATCGTGCATGTGTTCCGGCTGACTGCGACGACTCTTATTCTGACGATTCGGCATGATGCAGGCACAGACCTGCAAGTGCTCCTTCAGGCCGCCAACGGAGCTGGCTTCGCGGTGATGGACGGTGGGTCGATCACCAGCCCCGGCACAATTGTCTCCGCCATTTCATGCACTCGCATAGATGCGACGCACCTGCAGGTTGTCCTGTCAAGTCCCCTGGTAAATGCCAGCAGTGCATGTTGGCTTTATTATCCCTTTGGTTCTATCGCCATTGGGCGCGGCAACGCCGTCACCGACAATTTCGCGTCTTTGGCTGCGCCACCAGGCTGGGACATCGCCGGTGACCTAGGAAGCGCGTGGAGCGTGAACTACCCGCTGGCCGCTACCGTCGCACCCATCGGTCTGAGCGATCACCCCATGTAGCGGCTCTCCGCTTTCGTAGCGCCACAGACCGAGAGTATACCAGGGCCTGTCGTCAATTGAGCCAAATCGCCGTTGCGGTGAGGTGGATGGCGGCGCGGAAGTTGCGGGCGGTCTTGTCGTAGCGGGTGGCGATGGCCCGGAACTGCTTGAGTTTGGCGAAGAAGTTCTCGATCAGGTGACGCGCCTTGTAGAGGGCGCGGTCGAACGTCCGCGGCGACCGCCGATTGGCGCGCGGCGGGATCACCGCCGTTTTGCCACTGGCGGCGAGCGGTTCGAGTACCCGCTCGTCGGCGTCGAACGCCTTGTCGGCGATCAGGGTTCTCGCCTGCATTCCCGGCAGCAGATGATCGGCGCCGACCAGATCATGCGCCTCGCCTCCGGTCAGGAAGAACGCGGTCGGATTGCCCAGAGCATCCACCAAGGTATGGATCTTGGTGCTCAATCCACCGCGCGAGCGGCCGATCGCCTGGTCCGCACCGACCTTTTTTGCCTCCTCGCTGCTTGGTGTAAGTAGCCTCGCCCCCCACCCTCTTCCTCCGGAGTTTCTCGGTTCGGCTGGGAGCCGCTTCTCTGTCCCGGCCTGAACCCTCCCAGGGCGCCGAGCGGAGTTTCGGTCATGTGTGGACGGCCCACGAAGCGCAAGCGGGGTTGAGCGAGTTTCCGACCAAAGGAGCGAGTGCGGTCATGTTTCCGGCCTGTTGGCGTGGCCTGTGCCGCTGGCCCAGATGGGTTCCGCGATCTGCTCCCAGACAAGGATGGGCGGTTGGATACGATCGTGTCCCTGGACGTGGTGCAGGAGCGGTGCTCCTTGGCAGGGTTGAGCTGCCTTATTGTCAGGCTGCCAGAACTGGCAGGCTGATGGTGGGATCATCGCTCAACGGGGCGATGGTTTCAAGGCTCATGGAGCGGGCGCGCTGGACGGCCCGCTCGTCGTTCTGCTCCAGCAGCAACGCCCCGATCAGGCGGGTGACGGCTGCTTCATTTGGGAAGATCCCCACGACATCGCTGCGCCGCTTGATCTCGCCGTTGAGCCGTTCCAGCGGATTGGTGGAGTGCAGCTTGACCCGGTGCGCGGCGGGGAAGTCCATGTAGGCCAGCACGTCGGCCTCGGCCTCGTCCATCAGAGCGGCAAGCTTGGGGACGCGGGTGCGAACCTGGTCGGCCACCTCCCGCCATTGCTTGTGTGCGGCCGCGGCGTCGTTTTGGGCAAACGCGGTGGCGACCCAGGCCGAGACGATGCGCCGCTGGGTCTTGCCGGCATA
>VFSW01014756.1_pt1 | contig 10780 bp, 12 predicted proteins | sample 5358111 | NCBI WGS metagenome assembly VFSW01 (sample SAMN11554181, study PRJNA540505) | mine drainage metagenome | isolation source: sediment from site ElyBrook_90M | place: USA: Ely Copper Mine, Vershire, VT | collected 2017
GAATCCAGGCCCGGGTTCACTTTCTCGGCAAGCAGGATCGGGTAAATGAGCTGTTGCCGCTCGCCGACCTGATGCTGATGCCCAGCGAGATGGAGTCGTTTGGGCTAGCCGCCCTTGAAGCAATGGCCTGTAAGGTTCCTGCCGTAGCGACGCGCGTCGGCGGAGTACCAGAACTAATTGACCACGGCGAGACCGGGCTGCTCTATGAAGTCGGCGATGTCGACGGGATGGCGGAGGGGGCAATCGGGCTTTTAAATGAGTCTGAGCGGTTGCAGACCATGCGCGATGATGCCCGGCGCACAGCGCAGAAGAGATTTTGCTCGACGCTCGTGCTTCCCCAATACGTCAAGTATTACGAATCGGTATTGAAACAGGGCAGTTGAAAAAGCGGTTGCGCGGGGTGCGCTCAGCGACTCAAGACTTCTTCCAATTCGAATCGGGGTATGAGTCCCAATCCATTCCAGAAGCGCTCAACGAGGTCAACCGTCTCAATGCTTGTTTTGACAGTCTTCCGCAGGGCAATACCGGCGGAGGACGTCTCAGCAAGTCCGCGCGCCTCTGCGACTATGGCAATGCACTTTTCCGGACGATAGGTGCATGAAGCGAGATCTGTAATCGATAGCCTCGTGGTTGGCGTCGCCAGAACGGTCCGCGGAGGCGCCATGCGATCGAGGAGCCACAGAATCTCGAGTTTCGACTCCAACTCATCGGGAACGCAATCGATGGCAAGATCGGCATCGCGCACGGCATCCTCAATAGTCGAAACGAACCTGATCGGAGACTGCTCTCCATTTGATGCCGCGTGGCCGAACTGCTGTCGAATGTACTCCTGCGCATGATGCAGGGTAGCGGGCATCACGTCCTCAAGAGTTACGCGAAAGCCGGCACGCGCTGAGGCGAATGCCAGCCAGCGGCCGAGCGGACCGGCTCCGATAATGGCGACTGAAATCAAGCGTGGCTTACTCGGCAGCCAGTGCCTTGGCCACGTCTTCAGCGTTTGGCTTGGAGTGCTGAAGATGCTCGCTGACGCGGGCACGCTCTTCCGGGGACAGTGTCGGAATGAAGGCCAGTACGCGGCGCAAAGTTACGGAAACATCGTCAATGTAGTTCATCAGGCGGATGGCTTCTCCGGAAAGCGGCATGGGAATCCCCTCGAAAAATGTCTCGAACCATTGTAGGCGGTCAGGTCGCCCGGAGGAAAGCAGACGCAGGGGAGCGACTGAAATCGGCTGTCAGAGAGAGAGGGTCAATCTCATTATGCATAGTGTGGGGGATTCACTTTATCTGGATTTTTCAACTTGCCTGCGCCCAAGAAAGCATGGCTGACGCGCTTGCCGGACGACTGCCAGCGGCGCACTACCTCGTAAACGATCGTGGTTGCGTAGGTGACCGCGCACCAGATAAAGACCTCTTCGATGGGCAGGCGGTCCCAGGCCGTAATGTAGATGCCGATCATCTCAGTATCGCGGAACGCCCACCATCCGTAAGGCAACGCGAGTGTGGCTTCCCACAAGAGGCTAATGAGGAGGATTAGAAAGAAAGTGAGTCCGAAGGCACGCCAGTTGATCACCGGCAACGCTGAAGGAAATAGTGCGGCGGACGGTCCCAGGGCACCGATTGTGAGGAACAAAAAGTAGCCGGGAAATCCAGGGGCGGTTATATAGAAGTGCCGGTAAGCGATCGCGCCGGCAATGAGAAGCAAACCCATGACAAGCGACTGAGGATGGAAACTAAGCAGCCGCTCGAAGTCGGTTCGGCGGTGGGCGTCGACGGGGACGCTGTAGGCAGCGAGCCAGTACTCATCAAGCCAGATGTAGATGAGAAGCACTGCAATAAAGCCGGTGAGATAGAAGGCATATTCTTCTATGGGCACTCCCCCACCGAGCGCGGGCGCCTTGATGTGCATCGTGGCATTGAGGTTTGGAAAGTAGAAGAAGGATCGGGCAAAAAAGAAGTCAAGCCCTGCGCCCAGCGGAAAGAGAAGAGCGATGGTTCGCACGAACGACCTTTTAGAGACGTGCACGCCCTCCATCGGCAGGAACCAGAAGCTGATAGCGAGAATGGGCACAATGAACAAAAGCAGGCTAATCGTGTAGCCGTGAGGCGTCAGATTTGGTGTGCTCAGGTCGATTGTGGGCGATACACGCGCCGTGTGGAGCGTGAGGGCGGCTGGCAGCGCGACCATGACCAGTAGCGCCATCACCAGCCAGAAACTTTTTCGTGGGGACGGTGGTGAAACAGGTGCCGACATGAGTCGTCCTCTGGTGGCGGCGGTGAAGGAACTATATCACCGAGTGTGCGGCAAGGACCAACCAAGGCGGCCCATAACTTATTTTTATCGAATACCCAAAACGAATAACTTTGCCGAATCGTGGGATCTGACCCGAGACTCGTACGAGGAGGCCGTGTGACGCAGACCTGGGATACAGATGCTTACGCACGCAACGGGTCCTTCGTGCAGGAACTCGCCGGAGGGGTGGTTGAGTGGCTTGCCGCGAAGCCTGCTGAAAGGATTCTCGACCTGGGCTGCGGCGACGGACGCTTGACGGCGCGGCTGGTAGCCGCCGGTGCGGACGTCAAAGGCGTGGACGCTTCTCAGGAGATGGTTGCGGCGGCGCGCGCCCGAGGCATCGCGGCTGACGAAGCGCGCGCCGAAAGCCTGCCCTACGAGAATGCTTGCTTTGACGCCGTCTTTTCGAATGCGGCGCTGCACTGGATTCGCGATCACGATGCAATGATGTCGGAGGTAAAGCGCGTGCTCAAACCCGGTGGACGATTCGTGGCCGAAATGGGTGGGCACGGCAATATAGCCGCCATTCGCGTGGCACTGGCAGCAGCCCTCGAGAAACATGGCTTTGGGGGGGCCGAAGACGGCGTCAATTACTATCCGACTCCTGAGGCATACTCACGGCGGCTGCAACGACACGGATTTAACGTGGAACGTATTGCGTTGATACCGCGACCCACACCGCTCGAGAAAGACGGCATGACTGCGTGGCTGAGTACGTTTCGGCGTGGCGTATTCGACGGAATTCCTGAAGCATTGCGCCCTGTTGTCATCGCGGAAACCTGTGCTCTGCTCGAATTGGCGCTCCGCGATGAAGATGGCAACTGGGTCGCCGATTATGTACGGCTTCGATTCGTTGCCAGATGTTGAACTGGAGATGCTATCGGGTAAAAAACATGCGGGTGCCAACGGCAACGAGGGTAATGGCAAAGATGCGGCGGAGCCACACCTCGGAAATGTGCTGTGCGCCAGCCGCGCCGAAGTAGCCTCCCACGAGAAAGCCCACGGCCAGCAGAAGGGCGATGCGCAAATCGGCGTGGCCCTTGCGGTAGTACTCGAGGAAAGCGAAGAGGCCGACCGGAGCCAGCAGGGCCCCCAGGGATGTCCCCTGGGCTTTGAACTGATTCATTCCGAAAAGCCAGACCAGGGCGGGCACAAAGAGAATTCCTCCACCGATGCCGACGACACCCGAGAGCATGCCCACTACCAGTCCCACCAGCAGGGCTAATCCCACCATGACTGTTCTCCTCTTCACCTGGCACAAAATTTAGTGTGGCGTTATCTTTCCCAGCGTAAATCACAAGACGGATCGAGCGCAGTGATCGTGATGGCAGTCTGGCCACGGAATATCGCTCACAATTCTTGCAGTGGAGACATTCACGTCAGCGGACATAAGTCGTGAATCCAATATTTGTCGATTTCCCAATGATTCGCTCGCGTTCCGGAGCCCCAGCAGAGCCAAGGCCGAGTGCCGGGATTTCACGGGCTCTGTTATCTGACTGCCAAAAGTGCTGACCTGCGGGTGTTCGTGCCAACGTCGGGCGCTGATTTCACTCTTCGGGACATGAAATCGACGATCTTCGCAGATTGCCGCAACGGCGTGCACGAAGTTGCCGTCTAACGGAACTGAGACCGTTACCCGGAGGTCCGTTTCCTTGTCTCGTATCCACATGCATCTGCCGAAAAATCTGCATCTACCCAAGCTTGAACGGCGCCCTGAGCTGGATGCATTGCGCGGCCTGTTCCTGGTGTGGATGACGCTGACCCATATGCCGACGCGGTTCAGCGACTTCGTGAACCAGCCTTTGGGATTTGTCTCTTCGGCGGAAGGGTTCGTCTTCATCTCCGCACTGCTGGTGGGTCGGCTGTACATTCGGGACTTAGTACAGAACCCGGTGGCAGCCCGGGCCAGGCTGTGGAAAAGGTCATTAAAGATTTACGGCTACCACATGTTGATGCTGGCGCTGGCCTTCACGGTGGTGGCGGGATTCGCGGTCCACACACATAAAGTAGCCCTGACAAATCTTTTCAATTTTTACCTGGCGCATCCGGTAGTGGCGATAACAGGTTCGGTTCTATTGCTGTACTGCCCTCCGCTCCTTGACATTCTGCCGATGTACGTCACATTTCTGTTCTTCACGCCCATCGTTCTGACAGCCGCCGTGCGTTGGGGATGGAAGTGGATATTAGCCGGGAGCGGTCTGATATGGCTCCTGGCGCAGTATGGACTGCGAGACGTGGTTCACAACTGGATTGTGCATATTACTCACCTTCAAATCCCCCTCCAGGAGAGCGGGGCATTCAACCTGTTTGCCTGGCAGGCCGTCTGGGCGGTGGGGCTTTGGCTAGGCGCCAAGTCCGCCACCCAGACAGAGATTTTCCGTCGCGAGCCGGGATGGCTGGCGGCTAGCGCGGCGGCCGTTTGTATTTTCTTCATCGGGATACGATTTAACTGGCTCGGGCCCCATCTCACCCAGCAGGCTCTCGGATTAAAACTGGATAAATGGCAGATCGGCCCGTTGCGCGTCATCAACCTGGTTGCATTCACCATCGTGGTGTACTGGCTCCGTAAATACCTCATCAAGCTGGTGTCGATTGAGCCGTTTTTAACCCTCGGAAAGGCCTCGCTGAAGGTGTTTTGCGCGCACATTTTCTTCGTCTTCGCGGGGCTGGCGCTCCTTTACGGCGACATCAATCAGGATGGTCTCGACCAACTTCACGGCATTCCCGCCATAGCGCTGCTGGCGATCACGTTTACAGCTTTGATCGTCGTTGCTACAAACGAGGTAAAGAAAAAGCATGCCCAGCGCGACAAACGGAAGATGGACGAGCAGCGGGCACAAGGAGGAGGGCCGACAAACTCTCAGGGGTCGGGGGATGCCGCGGCCATGGATCTGCTCGCTGAGATGACCGAGCCGCCAATCGGACTAGGCTCGGTGAGCGAACCCGCGCCGGGGACGATCCTGGCGAAAACTGGTTCATAGGTATCCGTCGCAAAATAACAAACAATTCGCGGGGTGAAAGTGCGGAGGCTCCGGCCGCGTGCCCGAGATTCCGAGGACGAATTAACCAAACTTTTGCAATCTGTTTGCCTGGGTGCAGTAGTCTGTTAACGATTCCGCGCGGCCCAAGCAAACTGAGTGAATGGCCGCCGGGCGAGGACAGACCGGTTGAGCCAATCCGTATTTGTGCTGGAAGACGACACTGATATTTCGCGCCTTGTGCAGCATCACCTTGAAGCGGCAGGGTTTACAGTCCGGCCCTACCTGACGCCGGCAAATCTCATTCCTGACGCTGAGCGGCAACCGCCGGCTCTTTTCCTGCTTGACATTATGGTTCCCGGCGGAGACGGCCTGGACGTTTGCCGCAGGCTAAGGGGCCACACCGCACTATCGACCATTCCTATCATCTTTTTGACTGCCCGGGCCGGCGAAAACGACCGGGTGCTCGGACTGGAACTGGGCGCAGACGACTACATTACGAAGCCATTCGCCACCCGCGAGTTGGTTGCTCGGGTAAAGGCAGTACTGAGGCGCTTTGAGAGGCCGACGACGCCGTCTGTCATTCGCTTTGAGGAAGTCGTGATCGACGCCAACGCCATGCAATTGACTGTGCGCGGAACACTGACCACGACGACGGCCACAGAATTTCGCCTTCTCGATTACCTGGCCCGTCATCCCGGCCGGGTCTATAGTCGCGACCACCTGCTCGACGCCGTTTGGGGCGATGCCCGTTTCGTGACCCCCAGATCGGTGGACGTATACGTGCGCCGCATCCGTGAGAAGATCGAGGTCGACCCTGAAAATCCGCGCTACCTGAAGACCGTTCGCGGCGCTGGTTATCGCTTTGAAATGCCAAAGGGCGAGTAACCTTGAGGCAGACGCCGGGAGAGCAGTTCTACTTCAATCGGAATTTTCCGATCAGAGTTGACTGATTTCTCAGCACGCGGTTGCGGCGACAGCCACCCTGCATAAGCGCCGACAGACATGGGTTTCACATCTGTTAATTTACGTGTCGGCTTGCAAGGGCAATGCCTGACGGTATAGGGAGCGGACCTGGGTGACACGTAAAGTATTCTTCAAATTGCTTGGGCTGTTTGTGCTTTTGCTGGTTTTCCATACGGTCGTCATGGAAATCGTGTTCCGGCGCATGGTCGAGCATAATTCGCGCGAAACGCTGGCGGTCCTGGGGCGAGAGGCCTTATGGTCAGGCGTAATCGCCCTGGCGGCAGCGATTCCGCTATCTGCCTGGGTGGCATCGCGGGTAGCTCGCCGGTTGCAGCGGGTAGTGGACTTCGCTCGCAGCATTGCAGAAGGCGATCTGGGGGCCCGGCTTGACGAGTCGACTGGCGACGAGCTTTTGGCGATGGAAGCTGCCCTCAACCGCACGGCGGAACGTCTGGGCAAGAGTTTCGCGGAGTTGGAAAGCCGGCGCCACGAACTGGCAGCCATGCTTGATTCCATGCAGGAGGCAGTGGTAGCCATCACGCCCGAAGGATTCGTGCGATGGTCGAACGCCGTCATGCAGCGGATGGCCGGCACCCAGATCCGTATCGGTCGCCCGCTGGTGCACTCGGTGCGCGACCCCGATCTGCTGGCTTGCATTCGCGGCGCACTGGAAAGAGGCGAGGTCCGGTCCGGACGCGCGAGCTCTCTTGCTCCCGGGCGCGTGTTCGAGGTGAATGCCGCTCCCCTTCCCTCCGGGGGAGCCCTGGCTGTACTCCACGATGTCACCCGGATAGAGACCGCGGAAAAATCGCGTCGCGAGTTCATCGCCAACGTGAGCCACGAGTTGCGCACGCCGCTCACATCCATCCAGGGATATGTCGAGACGTTGCTGGAAGATACCCCTTGCAATCCGGAAACTTCCCGCGAATTTCTCGGCGTTATTCAGAAAAATGCCAGCCGGATGGGACGCCTGACGGAAGACCTGTTGGCCCTGGCCAGTGTCGAAAGCCCCGACTATAAGCTGGCCCGCCAGCCGTTTCGCGCCAGTGCGCTTGTGCAGGACGCCATTGAGTCACTCGGTGGAATGGTTGTCGATTCAGGTGTCGATCTGGAGTCGGCCGGCGCGCCCGACGCGGTGGTGATGGCCGACCCCGACGCCATGAATCAAATCTTCGGCAATCTCATCGAGAATGCACTCAAATACGGAAAATCGGGAAAGCGAATCCGGGTCGGGGCGCGGCTCGAGGACAACCAAGTCGAATTCTGGGTACAGGACTTCGGGCCCGGGATCGCTTACGAGCACCTTGAACGCATCTTCGAACGGTTCTATCGAGTCGACAAAGCGCGCTCGCGCGAGTCCGGCGGAACAGGGCTCGGACTAGCCATTGTGAAGCACCTCGTACAGGCGCAGGGGGGAAACATACGCGCGGAGAGTGAATTAGGCGGCGGAGCTACGTTCTTTTTCACCCTCCCGGTCGCACCCCTGCAAGGCTCCGGCGCCGATGGTTTGAGCGCAGTTATTCGCACCCCAAAGACGAGTTAGATCTGGGACGAAGAAAGCGGTGTCAGCACCAGGTTTGAAATGTTGCTTACGATCGCTTCGAAGGCATACTTAGAATCCGAAGACAGCTTCTTCCAATCGGCGTTGTTCCGGAACGACTCCCAGTGTGCGTCCATGGCCGCCGCGTCGGGCATGCTCAACATATAGGTGAGGCTGGGCATGCGCGTGCCCACGATCGTGTCTGCGAAGAAAACCGGACTGAATCCGGAAGCTTTAAATATTTCAAATTCGCCGGAATTGAACATATCCACCTTGCGAACGTGGTCGCGGTGGCTGGGGCTCTCATAGGTGCGCAACTGAAAGATACGCTTGGCTTTAGTGGCAGTAGACGGGGGCAGTGTGAGCTTTGGCCAGCCCTCAAAGGCGGCAAGCAGGGAGTATTCGACCCTGATAAAAGCGGGAGCGGTCGCGGGAGCGCTCCAAAAGGGTTCGGCAACTTTCAGAAATTCGGCATCCTTTGCCAATTCCAAGTCGAGCGTAGCTAAAGATTCGACCGATGGGCCCGGAATCAGCACGTAAGTTACGGGCGTCTCCTGTCCGAAATCGAGGTGAAAAGCTCCGATCGGTCCCATGCCTCGGCGTGTCAGGGCCGGAATCAGTGCCTCGCCGATGAAGTGGTCAGTCAGGCCTGTTTGAGGTCCCGTTTGCATGCTGTAGCGCCGGATCTGATAGAACTCGCGGGCGGAGTTGGCGGCAGAGGACTGAGCAGAGGCGCTGCGGGTGACAGCGGCTGCTGAAGCAGCAAGGGAGGCGGCTATAAACTGACGGCGCTGCATAGGGATTCTCCAAGGTTAGTCACGTTTGCTGTTCGAGTTGAGAAAACGGTGAGCTTAAAAGTCCGCCCCATCCTATACGCTGACGCTACTTTTCCCCAATGTCCTCGTTCCACACCTCGGGATGGAGGGCGATGTAGGTCTCCAAAAGTTCGCGGCAATCGCGGTTATCAAGGTCAATCACCTTCACGCCGATTTCGCGAAGCCATTCCATCCCTCCGGCGAATGTGCGGCTCTCTCCCACAACCAGGGTGCCGATGCGGAATTGGCGCACCAGTCCGCTGCAATACCAACAGGGCGCGAGCGTCGTGACCATGACCATGTCCTTATAGCTTCGCTGACGGCCTGCGCGTCGAAAGGCGTCGGTTTCGCCATGAATGCTGGGGTCCCCCTGCTGCACCCTGCGATTGTGACCACGACTCACGAGTTCACCGCCTGACGTAAAGAGCGCCGCGCCGATCGGGATACCTCCTTCGGCGAAACCTTCACGCGCTTCTTCCAGCGCGACAGCCAGCATGCTTTCGTAAAGTTCGTTCACAGAAATGTCCTCTGGCATTCAGGATAGAAGAAGCAGCACAGAGGTGCATGATGCAACTCCTTATTCTGCAACGCTACACGGCTTGTAACATACGTGTGTTACAGCATGTTACGTTGACTTGGAGCGCGCTCGCACCGGTACGGTGAAAGTATGCATGACGCAGGATTCACGATTCGGACCATGGCAGAACGATGCGGTATGACCGCGCACACGCTGCGCTATTATGAGCGTGTGGGACTGATTCAACCGGTGGGACGCGCACGCAACGGTCACCGTCGCTACTCGGAAGCCGACGCCGCGTGGCTGCACTTTTTGCACTGTATGCGGGCAACAAACATGCCTATCCGGGAGATGCAGCGATATGCCCAGATGCGCGAACGGGGCGATGCCACAACCGAAGATCGCCGCCGGCTGCTGGAAGATCACCAGGCAACGATCGCCGAGCAGATAGTCGCTTTGCAGCGGGCCCATGCTCTGCTCACCCACAAGATCGCCAACTACCGAAAAATTGAGGAACGCACTTCGAAATCCAATCCGGTGCTGGCGGAAGCGGACATCGATTGCTCGCTGGCGACCGCAAGTTAAGACCGCTGCCACACCTTTAGAGGATCTGATGAAAATCCGCACGCTGGGAGCGAACGGCCCCCAGGTTTCAGCCATAGGGCTAGGTTGCATGGGCATGAGCGAGTTCTATGGCGCGACCGACGAAGTAGAGTCGCTGGCGACCATCGATCTAGCTCTGGAGCTTGGCATCAACTTTCTGGATACCTCCGACATTTATGGGCCGCATACCAACGAAGTGCTGGTCGGCAAGGCTCTAAAGGGCCGGCGCAGCAAGGTGTTCGTGGCTACCAAGTTCGGGATCGTCCGCGATCCAGCAAATCCGGCCCGTCGCGGAGTGGATGGCAGCCCCGCCTATGTGCGCAGGTCGGCAGAGGCGAGCCTGCGCCGACTCGAAATCGAGACCATCGACCTTTATTACCAGCATCGCGTCGACCCCAAGACACCGATCGAAGAGACGGTCGGCGCCATGTCGCGGCTGGTGGAAGAAGGCAAGGTACGCTTTCTGGGACTGTCAGAGGCCGGCCCTGCAACCATTGAACGCGCGCACCGCATTCACCCCATCACGGCGCTGCAGACTGAATATTCCCTGTGGAGCCGCGAACCCGAGCCCGAAATCCTGCCCACATGTCGGCGTCTTGGGATTGGATTTGTTGCCTACAGCCCATTGGGGCGCGGATTTTTAACAGGCGCCTTTAAGACACCCGATGACTTCGAGGCAGGGGACTTCCGCCGTCACAGCCCTCGCTTTCAAGGCGAAAACTTCAAGCTCAACCTGGCTTTGGTTGATAAGGTGAAAAAACTGGCGGCGGAAGCCGGAATTACGGCCAGCCAGCTTGCCTTGGCGTGGGTTCTATACCAGGGAGAGGACATTGTGCCTATTCCGGGGACCAAGCGGCGCAAGTTTCTGGAGGAGAATGCACGCGCGGCCGACGTCCAACTCGATCCCGAACTCGTCAATAAGCTACGGCAGTATTTTCCGCCGGACGCAGCGTCGGGCGGGCGGTACGCGCCGGAGATGCTCGCTCTGCTTAACCAGTAGGTTTCGCTGCCTGAGAAAGAGATCGGCCGGCGACTCCTGAGGAAATTTCTCCAATCAAATCAGCATGGAGA
>VFSW01014757.1_pt1 | contig 10780 bp, 7 predicted proteins | sample 5358111 | NCBI WGS metagenome assembly VFSW01 (sample SAMN11554181, study PRJNA540505) | mine drainage metagenome | isolation source: sediment from site ElyBrook_90M | place: USA: Ely Copper Mine, Vershire, VT | collected 2017
CGATACACACACTTTGGGCTGACGACAGCGGTCAGGACGTAGCCGAGTATGCGGTCATGCTGGCGGTCATTCTGGTGATCGTGATTGGCACGGTGCGACTGATTGGCGGCAATGCCAACAACGTATTCTCGCAAGTCGGAAGCAGCTTGCAATAGTCTTCACGACCAAGCCCCACTGCGTCCGGCAGGGGGCTTCCCCTGGGTATCGGTTCGTTCTCTCCCGTCAAATATATTATTCCGCGGACGAAAGCGTCATTGTGTTGCGCTCCTGGAAACCAAGCTTGGGGGTGGCTTCGCGCCTTGGAAAGCACGACGGGCGCTTTGGTCTCGCACCTGCCAGGCAGGACTTACCCAAATACAATCCATGAGCTGGGCACCACGTCACTTTCCTGACGGGGCCGCTACAGGTTTCTCAGGAACTGGCGTTGCCTTTTCCGGGGAGGTACTTCCGAGCCTGGTCAGGAATGGGAAGAAGGGCGTAACTTCAAACGGCATCTTGTCGGCTGGGTTCGAAATCGCCACAGGCTTGGTCTTGATCAGCTCTAATTGATCATTCCACGGGTCAACCTTGACCCGGCCTCCGAGGGGTAACGCCGCGACCTGGTCCGTCTTCTTCGGGTCGAACTGCGGCGACGCGGTCATCAGAGACGACATCCTGGTGGCATCGCCGTTGAGAAGACTGTCACCAAGGTGTGCCCGGATCAGATTCTTGAGCGCCGGAGCCCGCGCTTCCACCGCTTTGAGGAACAATCCGGCATTGCCCAGTTTGTCTTTATAAGGCGAATTGTTGAGCAATTCGACGGCTTTCTTGTCGGCAGCTTCCTCCTCGCCGCGATCGCGCGCGAAATCCATGCGTTCGAACGTGCGTTCATCGGGAAAGAACATGCGATCGTTGAAAGCAAGCTTGGTGTTCAGATGATGGCCGAGCGCGATGTGCGCGAGTTCGTGAGTGAGAATCATCGCCAAGGCGGCCTCATCAGGCAGCACATCAATCATGCCGCGGCTCACGACGATCGTATGGCCGATGGTGAATGACTCCAGCGGCGTCGTCATCAGGACACGGCATTTGACCTCGGGCTGAATGTCGAGGTTATTGGTCACCATTACGTTGTTCACGACGGTTTGCAGAACTTTGTCGATTTCACCTTCCGGAGCGAGCAGGCCGATCTGCTGCAGGCGATCGATCACGTTGAGCTCCGCCTGGCGTTCCCACTGGCGCTGTGCTTCGATCGGCGAAGCGTCCTGCGCCTTCTGGCTTTGGTCCTGGACCGCTTGCGGAGCGTCAACGGTGATTTCGGTAAACTCCGAATTGCGCCGGAAATCCTTCAGGTTGTAACCCCAGAGCCGCGTCTGCGCTTTGTAATGCAGGGTTTGACCAAGACGATACTTGAGGTCGGATTCTTCGGAGTAAATCAACGATGGCAGCCAAATGCCGGGCCGCAGGTTCTGCCGCCAGCTGTCAAAGTGCAAGTAATAGCTGGAGCGGGGATGCGGGTAGTAGGTGCCGTTGAAACGAACGATGTTGTAATCCTGATCCTCGATCCAGATGCGGCCCAGGAAACGGCCCTTGCCGGAGTCCTTCTTGGGGGCAACATCCATGACCACGCAGCGCACTTCGCCGAGGAACTCCCGACGCACAAACGTGAAGTCGTAATACCGGCGTTGAAAGTCCTGGTCGAGCACAACCATCTGGGCAAAGCCGAGCGGCAGGAACTTCATCGCATACAAGTTGTTTAGCTTGCCTATCATGCGTTTGCCGAGCCCCGCCGTGGTGGGCGAAGTGAAAGTTCGGTCGTCCGTGCCATCGCTCATGTCCAGACGGCCGAGGAAGTACACGTCGCTGACTGGAACCGGAGCGTTGAGATCCTTGTCTTCCTTCAAATTCTGGAGATAAGTTTCCACCAGCGGATGAAGTTGCTTCATCTGCGCCATGAATAAATGCTCGCGCTCAATGGAGCGATCGATTACCTGGTCGAACGTGGCGGCGGATGCACTCGCCTGCTGAACGGCGGCATCGCGAGTTTGGAGCCTCGGCTCGGGCGTGACCGATGCGGGCGTCGCGGAGGTAGGCGCTGCCGGGGCCGGCGATGGTTGCGCCGTGGACGCCGGAGACGGCACCGTTTGTGCGGGCACTGCCTGTGCGGCTGATTCCGTTGCCGGAGTCGCCGGTGCTGAGGAAGCTTGCGCCGGTGTGGCCGGATCTGGCGAGGTCTGAACTGGCGAAGTCTGAGCGAACAAGGATGCGGCGCAGCAGACCAAGGAGAGCGTAAGTGCTGTAAACGGGGAGCGCAACATTTTGGTTTGTTTCATTTTACCTGTGATGCCAACTCGATGCGAGCTTACGACGCCAGCTGAAACACAATGTGCAGCACAGCCTCGAAATCAGCGGGCTGGCCGTCCCGCAGGGCGGGCTTGAACTGAATTTTCTCGGCTGCGTGAACCGCCGATTCATCCAGCCCGTGGCCAAGTCCGCGCACGACTTTCACGATGCGGATCTGCCCGTTCGCCGTAAACACGACGTCGAGCAGAACCTCACCTTCAATCTTGAGCTGGCGGCCTTCATAAGTGTAAACCGGACGAGGCTTGAACGTGATCTCGGCAGGTAACGTCTTAACTGCCGCTTCCATTGGCTTCGCTTTGGGCTGAGATGTGGTGATCACATCCGCGTCTCCGAAGGCGCCTTGTCGGACTGTGCCGCGCGAACCAGAAATCGGGCCGTTGCTGCTTCCCGTGGCCACACCGCTGCCAAATCCAGTGCTCGCCACCACTCCCTTGGCCCCGTGCGAACCGCCCGTGCCGTTGCCGGAACCGGGGCCGTACGGCAGGTCATACGAGCCCGCCTGCGCAATCGTAACTGGGCGGCCATGTGGTTCGGATGCAGGCACCCCATTGGGGTCTCCGAATCCACCGGTTTGTACTTTCGACGGCGCTGCTGCCATCGTGGGCGTCGCCGAGCTCCCATTGGAGAATACGTTCGTCTTGACTGGCGGCCTTGGAATCATCGGTTTCGCGTCTGGCAAGAGTTCCTTCTTCGCCGCCAGGGTCACCTTGGGCGCCTGCTCCTCGGGTACGGGAGGCTTTCTTTGCACTAGCTCTTGCGGCACCCGCATCGCTTCAGGCCGCGGCGCAACCGGTTCTGTGATCTTTGGTGCAGGCAGTGGGAAGTGCTTGACCGGAGCAGGCGCCTGGGGCACCGGAGGCGGAGTGCTGACCAGGCTAACGAAGTGATAGTCTCGCACCGGCAACACCAGAACTTCGGGATAGGCGATGGCGGCAACCAGGAAGAAGCTGATGATCACCGACTGCACCCCGTAGCTGAGCAAAAACCTTCCCCACCGCGTACGCGGCTCGGGAAGTAGGCCTAGTGTCAATTGTGGAGCCTGGATATCCATGTCCGGTACCTCACGTAGCGTCTACTTCGCTTTTGGCGAAAGGAAGTGGTCGATCCCACGAACCGGTAGGTCAAAAAAACCGCGGGAGACGGGCCCGAAAGACGACACTTCTGAACTAAAGAATGCACGCCGAAGGCCATTGTCGGCGAACGCTTTCCGTACTTAAGATGCTGCTAAGCGACCACTTAGCGGGCGAAAAACCTATTCTAACAGAGGAAAAGAGACCACCTGCAAGGTTTTTCCTATTTGGAGAAGTGCCGGGAAAGGGAAAATATTGTGAGGGATCGGAAGATTTTTCCCGGCCGCTGCAATCCGCCTCAATTTTGCGGGGCAGTTACACTGGGGCTATAGGGCCCACGGGGACACCCAAATAACCCTTCATTTAATCTCCTGACGTTCCTAACGTATACTTTTCACCTTCTCGCGCAGTTTGGAACTTCGCGAGGACTACAACTGCGTGGCAACCGATAGGCGCCATCACCCATGAATATCCTGGACCTCCTCGTCGGCAAACCGATCAAGACCAGTGAGGAGCGTGCCGAGCAGATCGGTCCGACGCAGGGCATCCCGATCTTTGGTCTCGATGCGCTGAGTTCAGCCGCGTACGGCCCCGAAGCGGCGCTCAGCCTGTTGATTCCGCTCGGCTTGCTTGGCATTCGGTACATCATCCCGATCAGCGCCGCAATCATCACGCTGCTGGTCATCGTCTATTTTTCTTATCGGCAGACCATTGCCGCCTATCCGTCGGGCGGGGGATCGTATACGGTCGCGCGCTTTAATTTGGGCGCGGGCGCAAGCCTGCTGGCCGCGTCGGCACTCCTCGCCGACTACATTCTTACTGCCGCGGTGGGTATCTCCGCGGGAGTCGGTGCGCTGGTTTCGGCGGTTCCTTCCTTGCTGCCCCACACGGTTTCTCTGTGTCTCGCTATTCTGGTGGTGATTACGATCCTGAATCTCCGGGGCGTTCGCGAGGCGGGCTCTGCTTTTGCCGTTCCCACTTATCTTTTTGTGGGCACGCTGCTCATCACGATCGTCGTGGGCGTCATTCGTGTGCTGCTGAGCGGAGGCCATCCCACCCCAATCGCTTTGCTCCCACCTCCACCGCCTGTGACGGAAGCGGTGAGCTATTGGCTGCTGTTGAAGGTCTTCGCCAGCGGTTGTACGGCATTGACGGGTGTCGAGGCGGTGAGCAACGGCGTGAAGGCTTTCCGCGAACCGACTGTCAAGAACGCGCAGCGCACCCTCACCGTGATTATTTTTGTGCTGGCGGTGCTGTTGGCGGGAATTTCTTATCTGGTGAAGGTTTACGGTATTGCCGCCACCGATCCGGGACAACCCGGGTATCAGAGCCTGCTCTCGATGCTGATTGCCGCCGTTTTCGGCAAGGGCTTTTTTTACTACCTCACCATTGGTTCCATCCTCGTTGTTCTCTCGCTTTCGGCCAACACGGCGTTCGCCGATTTTCCGCGCCTTTGCCGCGCCATCGCCCAGAACAACTACCTTCCGCATGTCTTCGGATACCGCGGACGGCGACTGGTCTATACCTATGGAATCTCGGTGCTGGCGGTGCTTTGCGGCGGACTGCTCATTCTTTTTGGCGGCGTCACCGACCGACTGATCCCTCTCTACGCGGTGGGGGCCTTCCTGGCCTTCACGCTGTCGCAGTCGGGCATGGTGGTGCATTGGTGGGGGAATCGCGGGCCGCATTGGCGGAAAAACGCAGCCGTCAATGGTCTGGGCGCGTTCGTTACCGGTATCACCGTGGTTGTGGTGCTGGTCGCGAAATTTGTTCAGGGAGCCTGGATTACACTATTGTTCATTCCGTTGACAATGGTTCTGTTCGTCGCGGTTCGCCGGCATTACCATTCGGTCAGTCTGCTCACCGCTTGCAGGATTCCAGTCCAAGTTGAAAGTCTCAGCCAGTACCCCATCGCCGTCATTCCCATCGACCGCTGGAGCAACATCACCCGCCAGGGAATAGAATTTGCCGCCCGTCTCTCGCCGGAAGTGATCGCATTGCACGTCGACCCTACGGAGCACTCCGAACTGCTGCACGAGGACTGGGACCGTTACGTCGCGCAGCCATTCCGCGCGGCCGGAAAGGAACCACCACAACTCCATATCTTGCCTTCACCCTACCGCTTCATCATCATTCCCATCATTCAGTTCATTCTCGATCTTTCGGAGAAGCATCCCGATCGCAGAATCGTCGTGGTCATCCCCGAACTGGTCGAAGACAAATGGTATGAGTACTTCCTGCATAACCAGCGCGGCCGGTTGTTGGAATGGATGCTGCTGGCTCGCGGCAATGAGCGCATCTTCACGGTGAGTGCGCCGTGGTACGTCGGGAAACCAACCCTGGAGTCATGATTCGCAATCCGCAGTTTCCAAAGACGCACTAATCCGCGGGCTTGAGTTGTGGGGAAATCAGATTGCAGACGTGGCCCTTCTCTACGGGCTCGGACCCGCCGCGCTACTCTTCGTCTTCCTCGTCAATCTTGATGCGCAGGGACTTAAGGAACTTCAGGTCCTGATCGCTGATCTTGAGCTCCGCATTGGTGCTCAGGGTCGAGACCAGGGAAGTCTTCTCAGCGGACTGCTCACCCTGCTTGCTGACGCCAATCGTGGCTTCGAGGACCAGGAAAATGTCGTAGCCGCCTTCCTTGATGCGGGAGACGACTTCGGCGATTTGTTCGGAATCGGAAAGAGACTCGTTGATCGCTTCCCCAAGTTCTTTCATGAGCTGCTTCAGTTGCTGATCCACGAATCCCCCTGGAATCGGACGCCGCTGATGGGGACATCACAAGCCGCTGTGATGAAACCCATCGTCATTGTACGCCGGGCCGCTGGTAAAATCGACCGATGGTGACCGGGGCATGATCGACGGCCAGACGGTGCGAAAAGCCAAGCTGATTTACCATGCGGCCCTCGAAATGGTGGAGCGCAGCCGGGCGGGGCGGGCTGTGTTGGCCGCCGTCCGCGCGACTGCCCGCTCCTTCGGGCAGGTACTGCACCAGCTCTGGCTGGAGGTAACTGGCTTTACATTCTTGGCGATGGCCGCAGTCGGGGCGATGGCCGGAATTCGTGAATATGCGAAGTACCAGGCGGGCCACGCCACTGGACCGGGGCGGTTGCTGCTCGCGATATGCTTTACGGCTTCATTTGCCTGGTTCGGGCTGAGTTCGTTCTGGCGGGTGCACAAAGGAGTATCGAGGCAGCGGAATTAAGAGACGCGGAGCAATATAAGATCGAGGGGCGTTTGGGATACCGGACAACCGGAGGAATGTAATGAGTTTCGCGGACGCAGTCGTTGTGAGGCGAATCCTAGACATCATCCCGCAACCTCTCCGGCGCAAGAATTCTCGGTTGCTGACATTCGTCGCGCTCGCTGGATCTGCCCTTGCTCAGCCATCGGCTTTGCCCCCAGTGCTCGCCATACCCGCCGCTGACCAGCTTGCTTTTGACGACGAATTCGACGGCCAGACTCTTGATCTGTCGAAGTGGTACCGCTGTTATTCCTATGCGGATGAAAATGTCGGCTGCACCAACGGGCCTCCGCTCGAATTGGAGTGGTACCGAAAGCAAAACATCTCAGTCACCGGTGGCATGCTTCACCTGACTGCAAAAAAACAGCAGTCCCACGGATACGGATACACTTCAGGGATCATCACCACAGGACCGTCTCCGAATTCACCGGCGCGATTCACGTTTCAATACGGCTACATGGAAATCAGCGCGAAATTTCCGCCGGGAAACGGCATGTGGCCGGCCTTTTGGCTTTTGCCCGCCGATGGCACATGGCCTCCCGAGATTGATGCCATGGAGTGGCAGGGAGGCACGCCCACGATCGACTATGCCACCATCCACTGGGGCGTCCAGCGTCACGGACATCATCCGTCGAGTGGCACGTCGTATGACACCGGAGTCGACCTCTCGGCTGGGTTTCACACCTATGGTGTGGACTGGCAGGCGAATTCGGTGGTCTGGTATTTCGATGGACAGGCGATCAAGACGTTCAAGAATGTGAACGACATTCCGCACAAGCCCATGTACATCCTGTTGAACCTCGCGATCGGCGGATGGATTTCGTTTCCCGATCAAAGCACGAAATTCCCCGCCACGATGCTTGTGGACTACGTGCGGGTCTGGCCACAGAAGCCGTAGCCTGGGCAGGTCGTTCGTAGCGAACTGGTCTTCCTATGACAAACGCGATCAAAGCTGCTGCCCCTGATGGTAACCAGGGGGCGGCGATTCCTGAGCAACAGACCTCTCCGCATATTCCGGTGCGCCCGCTCTACACTCCTGCCGATCTCGCCGCCTGGGACTACGACCGCGACGTCGGTTACCCGGGAGACTTTCCCTACACCCGCGGCGTGCAAGCCACCATGTATCGTGGACGCCTGTGGACGATGCGTCAGTACGCGGGCATGGGCGACGCCGAGGAATCAAATAAGCGCTACAAATATCTGCTCGCGAACGGAACGACGGGTCTGTCGGTCGCCTTCGATTTGCCCACGCAGATCGGGCTCGATTCCGACCATCCGCTGGCCGTCGGCGAAGTGGGCAAAGTCGGCGTCGCCATCGATTCCATCGAAGACATGCAGCGCCTGTTCGATGGCATCGACCTGACCACGATCTCCACCTCGATGACCATCAATGCGACGGCCTCGATCCTGCTCGCGTTATACGTGGCCATGGCACGGCGGCAGGGCAGGGATCAGGACATTCGCAAGCTCTCCGGCACGGTGCAGAACGACGTGCTGAAGGAGTACATCGCGCGCGGAACCTATATCTATCCGCCGCAGCAGGCTATGCGCATCATCACCGACCTGTTTGCCTGGGCCAACGACAACGTGCCCGACTGGAACACGATTTCGATCTCCGGCTATCACATGCGCGAGGCGGGCTCGACGGCGGTGCAGGAAGTCGCCTTCACGCTCGGCAACGGCATTGCCTATGTGGAAGCAGCCATTCGCGCCGGCCTGGACGTGGACAAGTTCGCCCCGCGCCTGTCGTTTTTCTTTAACGCCCACAACAATTTTCTCGAAGAAGTCGCGAAATTCCGCGCCGCGCGCCGCATGTGGGCGAAGATCATGCGCGACCGCTTCAAGGCCAAGAATCCAAAATCGTGGATGCTCCGCTTTCACACACAAACGGCCGGCTCAACTCTCACGGCGCAGCAACCCGAAAACAACATCGTGCGCACAGCCATTCAGGCCATGGCCGCTGTCCTTGGCGGGACGCAGTCCCTCCACACGAATTCGTTCGACGAAGCGCTAGCCTTGCCCACCGAAGCGTCGGCGCGCATCGCGCTGCGCACACAGCAGGTCATTGCATACGAATCGGGCGCGCCGCAAACTGTCGATCCGTTGGCGGGATCGTATTACATCGAATCGCTGACCAACGAAATCGAGAAGCGCGCCGACGACTACCTCGGAAAGATCGAAGCCATGGGCGGCATGCTCAAAGCCATCGAGCGCGGATACGTGCAGCAGGAAATCCAGAACGCGGCGTATGAATACCAGCAGGCAGTCGATCGAAACGAGGCGGTGGTGGTCGGCGTCAACCGCTTCCAGATCGGAGAAGAAAAGTCAGTGCCGATCCAACGCATCGATCCGTCTCTCGAGCCGAAACAAGTCGAGCGGCTGCGGGCACTGCGCGCGAAGCGCAATTCCGAGACGTGGAAAACTGCGATCCGCGCGGTTGAAGACGCGGCGCGCTCGGGAGACAATCTGATGCCGCGGATTCTTGCCGCGGTTGAAGCAAATGCCACAGTGGGCGAAATTTCGGACGCGATGCGAAAAGTGTACGGGGAATACCAGGAAGCGGTGGTGATCTGAGCCAGTAATCTCCGGGCTAATTCAGTTCGCCGGCTTGTAGTCGCACGCCTGTCGGCATGCCTCGCAATAGTAGAGGCCATCGACGCAGAGGCACACGTCGAGTTGGGACTGGCAATACACGCAGAATTTTTCGCATCCGCAACCCCCTTCAGGGCGTTCACATTGGGCGCAGACGATGCGGCTCAAGCTCGGTTTCGAGGACATGAATTAGAGTTTAGAGCGCCGGATCGGAGCCGAGAATATAACGGAGGTAACGAAGAATGCCTCAGGTGGCCGGGCTCAGGAAAACCGATGCGCAATTCCTGACACATGAGGCCTGCCTTGCTGCTCTTCCCGCTCGGATGTTAACGTAATCAGTTCCAGATTTCGGCAGGCCAGCCACTGTCGAACCAATGCCCGAGATGTCTGACCGAGGTTTTTCTTGTCCGTAGTCGAAGCTACTCCCGCCGTGCCGCAAAACGCCCGTAAGACCGCGTTGAACGCTGTCCATCGTCAGATGGGCGCGAAGATGGTGGAGTTCAACGGCTGGGACATGCCGGTCGAATACCCTGCCTCGATCGGATGCGGCATCGTCAACGAACACATGGCCGTCCGCAACGGCGTCGGCATTTTCGACGTCAGCCACATGGGCGATATTCGCCTCGCTGGCCGTGAAGCCCTGGCCGCCGTGCAGCACATCTCGATGAATGACGCCTCGCGTCTCGCGATCGGGCAGGCGCAGTATTCTGCGATGCTTTATCCGCAGGGAACTTTCGTGGACGACGTCATAGTCCACCGTCTCGGCGAGAACGAATATCTGCTTGTCATCAACGCCGGTACGCGCGAAAAAGATTTCAACTGGGTCCGCGACAACACGCGCCAGTTTGATTGCGCCGTCGAACATCTCTCCGACGATTTCACGCAGATCGCGATTCAGGGTCCGAAGGGCGTAAACGTCTTGCAGAAGCTGACCGACGCTGACTTGAGTGCCGTCAAGTTCTACTGGGTAACACGCGGGACGGTCTGCGGCTTGAAGAATATTCTGATGGGCCGCACCGGTTACACCGCCGAGGACGGATTCGAAATCTACATCCCTGCCGATGAGCCAACCAGCGCTCGCGTGTGGCACGAAATTCTTGAAGCCGGAAAAGAATTCGGCATTGTTCCCTGCGGCCTGGGTGCGCGTAACACGCTCCGCCTCGAAGGAGCGTTGTCACTCTACGGACACGAAATCTCCGACACGATCAATGTCTGGGAAGCCCGCCTCGACCGCTTCTGCAAAATGGAGAAGCCGGATTTCATCGGCCGCGCCGCGCTCGAAAAAGCAAAAGCCGCCGGGCTGACCAAAACGCTGATTGGCCTTGAGATGATCGATCGCGGCATCGCGCGCGACGGATACAAGGTTCTAAACGATTCCGGAGGCGAGATCGGCTACGTCACCAGTGGTTCGCCGGCGCCGTTCTTGAAGAAGAACATTGCGTTAGCCTATGTTCCCCTCGATCACGCCGCAATTGGAACGACGGTAAAAGTAGAAATCCGCGGACAGGGCGAGAAAGCGCAAGTGATCCCA
>VFSW01014758.1_pt1 | contig 10779 bp, 10 predicted proteins | sample 5358111 | NCBI WGS metagenome assembly VFSW01 (sample SAMN11554181, study PRJNA540505) | mine drainage metagenome | isolation source: sediment from site ElyBrook_90M | place: USA: Ely Copper Mine, Vershire, VT | collected 2017
CCATCGGTACGGTTCCGTTTCGAGACACCGGAACCCTGGCGGTTTCCGATTCCTTGATGGCAGCGGCGAGGCGCGGTGCACGTGTGGATGAGCAGGGGGTTGAACTCGTCGCTTCCGATCTCAAGCAGCACGAGCGCCGCGGTCCCGGCAACAGCCACGTCCTCTTTCTCGTCGATGCGAGCGGCTCCATGGCGACACAGCGGCGGTTGAACATCGCCAAGAGCGCCGCGTTGGCATTGTTGACATCGAGCTACCAGCGTCGCGACGAGGTGGCCCTTATGGTCTTTCGCGGTGAGGGCACGGATCTCGTGCTGCCATTTACGCGACACGTCGCGAGCGTCGAACAGGCCTTGACCGCGGTGCCGAGCGGTGGGCGAACACCGCTTGCACGCGCGTTGCTCGATGCAGCGCAACTGCTGCGGACGCGGGAGCCGGCGGTGCTCGTGCTGTTGACCGACGGGCGTGCGAACGTTGCGACCGATGGCGGTGATCCGTGGGAGGAGGCGCTCGCCGCTTGCGAGCCGCTGCGCGCGACCTGCGCGGGGGCGCTCGTGATCGATTGCGAGCCGGGACCGGTTCTCCTCGGTCGCGCGCGCGAATTGGCCGCGAGGCTCGGTGCGGAGTGCGTCGCGCTCGATACCATCGACGCAGCCGATCTGACATTGCGCATTCGACGGCGGATGGAAGCGCGTTGAGCATCTTGCTGGCGCTGTTGTTCGACCGCTGGTGGGGCGAGCCGCCGTCCGTCATTCATCCGGTCGTCTGGATGGGACGCTACTTCACGAGCGTCGGGCGGCGGCTCCCGGACTACGCGCCCGCGGCAGCCTTCCTGCTCGGCGCAGCGTACTGGCTTGTCGGAGCCATCCTCGTCGCGCTTGCCTACGGCTATGCCGGCGCCGCGATTGCGAAGCTTCCCGCGTGGCTCGCCGTGTTGCTGACCGCGTTGCTGCTGAAGCCGTTGTTCGCCTTGAAAATGCTCCTCCGTGAAGTGGCGGCAGTCGATGATGCCTTGACACGCAGCGTCGAGCAGGGCCGTACGCGCCTGCGTATGATCGTGAGTCGCGACACCACGCAACTCACCGCGAGCGAAGTTCGCGAGTCGTCCCTGGAATCCCTCTCGGAGAATCTGTCGGATTCGGTCGTCGCGCCGCTATTTTGGTTCGCCCTGCTGGGTCTTCCAGGCGCGGCAATATACCGCTTTGCGAACACAGCGGATGCCATGTGGGGTTATCGCGGCCGCTGGGAATGGGCCGGAAAATTCGCCGCGCGCGCGGACGATGTGTTCAATTGGATACCAGCACGACTCACGGCGCTCGCGGTCGTGCTCATGGGCCCCCGTCGCATGCCTCTTTTGTGGCGGCTGCGGACCGAGGCGGACCGCACGTTGTCGCCAAATTCCGGCTGGCCGATGGCGGCTCTCGCATTGTCTTTGAACGTCAGGCTGCGCAAGCCCGACGTTTATGTGCTCAATGCCGACGGTCTCGAACCGTCGGCCATGAATGTGTCAACCGCATTGCGCCGCGTCGAGACGAGCGCGTGGCTCACCGCAGCGGTGTTCGCGTTCGCCATCTTGTATCGCGATGGAATCGGGTATGCCGGCCATTAAGCCCTGCCACGGCGGCACCGACTCCATGCCGGAGCCCCGCTACGACTTTTCCAGCAATGCCAATCCCGCAGGGCCCTGTCCGTCGGTTCTCGCCGCGGTGCGAACCGCGGATGTCAGCCGCTATCCAGATCCCTTGTATGCTCAGTTGCGCGGCAAGCTGGCCGCCCATCACCGGACGACAGCGGATCGAATCGTGGTCGGTGCCGGCGCGAGCGAATTGATCCTGCGCTTGATTCGCCATCATCAGGGGACCGTGCAGCAACTCGCACCGACGTTCTCGGAGTACGCTCGCGGCGCAGCCCTCTGCGACCGGCGCCTGATCTCGATGAACACCCCCGCCGCATTCTTGCGCGCGCAGGCACGGCAGCCCGGCCTCGGGTTCGTATGCTGGCCGAATAATCCGACCGGCGATCTGTGGCCTTTGGAATTTGTCGCCGAAGCGGCGGCGTCGGGTCCGCTCGTCGTGGATCTTGCGTATGCGTCGCTATGCGGCGGCTCGCGGCTCGCGGCGATCGAGACCGCGTCGCGTCGCGCCTACCGCCTGTATTCACCGAACAAGGCCTTCGGCCTGACCGGCGTGCGCGGCGCGTATCTCGTCGCTCCACGAATCGATCGGCGACTCGCGCACGCCGCGCCCAGCTGGGTGATTGGACGCGATGCCGTTGCGTTCCTGGAGGCGGGCGTCGAACCGCGCGCCCGCGCCTGGCTCGGCCGGACCATCCCCAGGATCGAGCGGTGGCGTTCACGGCTGGTCCGGTCCCTGCGTCAACTCGGACTGCAGGTGCGGGATGGACCGGCCACGTTCTTGTTGGTCAACGTGCACGACGCGGCCCGGGTCGCGCAGCGAATGCGTCGTGACGGGGTGCGCGTGCGGGATGGCGGTTCGTTCGGCCTGCCCGAATGGATACGGTTGAGCGCGCAACCGCCGCGTGCGCAGCAGGCGCTGCTTGTGGCGCTGAAAAACGCACTGTGAAAACCACCATGAACATTCCCCGAATAGTGATTGCGGCCGCCGCTTCGAATGTCGGCAAGACGACCATCGCCGCGGGGCTGATTGCCGCATTGCGCCGCTTGGGCCTGGTCGTTCAGCCATTCAAATGCGGGCCGGACTATGTCGACCCGAGCTATCACGAACGCGCGGCGGGTCGGCCCTGTCGTAATCTTGACATCTGGATGTTGAATGAGCAGCAGCTTCGACAGGGCTTTGCGCGTGCCTGCCGTGATGCCGACGTTGCGGTCATCGAAGGGGTCATGGGGCTGTTCGACGGCAGTAATTGGCACGACGAGCAGGCTTCGACGGCGCATATCGCCAAGCTGCTCGGCGCGCCGGTTCTGCTGGTCGTGAATATTTCCGGCGCGGCGCGCAGTGCGGCGATTCCGGTGCTGGGGTGCCGGCAGTTCGATCCGGATCTTGCTTTGCGGGGGGTCGTCCTGAATTTTGCCGGTTCCGAGAGCCACGCGCACGGCTGTGCCGAGGCGATCCGCGCCATTGCGGGATTGCCGGTGCTCGGGTGGCTGCCGCGTGATGCGCGGCTGCAAATACCGGAGCGGCATTTGGGTCTCGTGCCCGGCGGCGAACAACACGAGTCAGAGGCGCTGATCAGGGAGATTGCCACGGAAGTCGGCCGACGCTTCGATCTTGCGGCGGTGATCGAGCTGGCTCGCTCTGCGGAGGAGTGGCAGACCGCGCCCGAGGCGACCGCGGCGACGCCTGCGCGTCACCTCTCGCGGCCCACTATCGCGGTCGCGCGCGATGAGGCGTTTTGTTTCTATTACCCCGAGAATCTTGAGTTGTTGGCTGAGGCGGGCGCGACCATCGAATTCTTCAGCCCCCTGCAGGGAGAGCGTCCGAGTCCACACGCAGATGGCGTGTATCTCGGCGGCGGCTACCCAGAATTGCACGGCCCGGCGCTTGCGGCCAACGGTGCGTTATGGGATGCCCTTGCGGAATTGCACCAACGCGACGCGCCAATCTATGCGGAATGCGGTGGTTTCATGGTGCTCACGCAAGCTTTGATCGACCGGGACGGCGAACGGTGGCCGATGGCAGGACTCGTTCCGGGCGAGACTCGGATGGGCGGGAAGCTCGCTGCGGTTGGCTATCGGCACGCCACCGCGCGGTGTTCGAATCTGCTGACGGAAGCCGGCAACGATTTGCGCGGTCACGAGTTTCGCTACAGCAATTGGGTATGCGCAGATCCCGCGGCCGGCGAAGTCATGGCGTGGCGCGTACGCGGAACCCGGGCGCAGGCGCCCGGGGATTCCGGCGGATTCGTCCGGGGTAATTTGCTTGCGAGTTATCTACACATTCATTTCGGTCAACACGCCGACATCGCGAGCCGGTTCATTTCAATCTTACGGGGCAGCCGGCGACCATGAGCCACGCCTCGTCCGCCGATGAGGCGGTGGTCCTTGCGAGTGTGCCGGCAAGATCCCGGAAGCGGCGCGCTGCGGCGTCCGGAGGCACCAGGCTCCAACCCACTTCGTTGTTGACGATGATGATCGGCCAAGGGGCGGTTCGAAATGCCAACAGCTGTGCGCTCCAGTCGGCCTCGATCTGCTCGTCCGAGTCGGCGAAACGCGCGCTTGCCCACAAGGTGAGGCAATCGAGGATCACGCCGCTCGGCGCTGGTGTCAGCGAAGCGAGACTCGCGGCCGCATCAACCGGGGCTTCTAGCGTGCGCCACGCGGGGCGTTCGGCGCGATGGCGGCGCACACGTTCCACCATTTCCGCATCGCGTTCGTCGCTGCGATAGGTTGCGACGAATACCACCTGCTCGCCCCATTCCGCGGCTTGTGCAACCGCGCGCTGGCTTTTGCCGCTGCGCGTGGGCCCCGTGATCAGAGTCAATCGGCCCATGATTGGGCGCGCGGAAACGTGTTACGGAGAAGCCGTTGCACCTGCCGTACCCGGTCTTGCACGCTGGCGCGAACGAGATCGACGACGATGAATCCAAATTCAGCGTAAGTACTGCGGATATGGGCGCTCAACGCAACCGCTTCCTCAAAGCTTTGAGGTCGTTCGCTGTCGTTGACGTAGATCTCGCGCCACGGCGGCGCGAAAAAAACCATCGGAGCGTAAGCCCGCGAATCCTGGCGCAAGGCGCCGAGTGGAGCGGCTCCCCCGTGGCGCAGATAGCCCGCGACGTCGGGCAGTCCACGATCGAAGAACGCCCGGGCGTGCCTGGCGCTATCGGCGATTTGCGCGCGCATGCGCGCGACGCATTCGCGCGCGAAACCCGCGAGGTCGTTCCACGGCAACATTGGTGCTCCGTGGAGCATTTGCTCGCGAATCAGCTGGCGCGACACTTCCGGGTAACAGACCTCGCCGCACCCCGCCAATGCGTCCAATAGGGTGCTCTTGCCCGTGCCCGGGCCCCCGGAAATCACAAATCGTCCATGGCACGCGTGGCGATGCGCCGCATGGGTTCGCTCAGTCAAAGGCATAGGTAGCGTTTCACCGGATCGAGATTCACATGGGTCGCGAGGTGTTCCGCCATGGCATGATATACGCTCCTGCGCTGTGCTGCCCAAGGTACCGGTTGCGCGCGATGCATGCCCATCCCGCCGATTCTCGCGACCCGCTCCCGCAGGCCGGGCAGTTCGAACCAGCCGTGCAGGTACGTGCCCCAAATATTGTTGAATCGCATGCCCTCCGGCCGCTCACCGGCATCGTCCTCGACGACTTGCAGCGCTTCAACCGGCAGGGTTGCCCGCGTCAGTCCCATATGAATCTCATAGGCCCGCCACTCGCCTTCAAGACATCGTGCGGTCACCTGCCGCAATGTCTTCGAGACACTGAATGTTGTCTCGGCAGGCAGTAGCCCGAGCCCGGGTTCGCTACCGGCGTCGCCGGCGACTCCGGAAGGGTCGGCCAACGCAGCGCCCAACATCTGGAATCCGCCGCAAATGCCGATGACAAGTACGCCCTTGTTGGCTGCTGCAATAACCGCGTCCGCCAGGCCGCTTGCGCGCAGCCACCGCAAGTCGGCCAAGGTGTTCTTGGTGCCGGGCAGCACGATGACACGCGCGTCGCGAAGCTCTCGCGGGGTTGTAACCCAGCGCACCTCGACGCCCGTATCCGCCCACCAGGGTTGACAATCGGTGAGGTTCGATAAGTGCGGGAAGCGTACCCACGCCATGACATCACCGGTTCCACGAACGAGATCATCGCTCGTCAGGCCATCTTCTTCCTCAGGCCGTAGATCCGCCCGAAATGGCAAAGTTCCGAGCACCGCAAAGTCGGGTGCGTGCGGTTCGAGCCACTTTTGCGGATCAGAAAACAGCGTCATATCGCCGCGAAACCGATTGATGATCGCCCCAAGGCCTCGTGCCCGATCAGCCGGCGAGAACAGCGACCAGGCACCCGCGAGCTGCGCGAAAATGCCGCCTCGGTCGATATCGCCGACGAACACCCACCGGCCATCGACATATCGGCAGGGCCGCATGTTGACCAGATCGCGACTCAGCAGGTTCAGCTCCACCGGGCTGCCGGCGCCTTCCATCAATAAGACGTCGCAGCGGTCACGCCAGTCGTCGAGAACCTCCGTGACCGTCTGCCAAAGTCTGTCGAAGTGCCGATAATAATCGACCGCCGGGCAGTGACCCTGAGCCTGACCCAGCACGATCAGCTGTGATCCCTGCGCTCCGCTCGGTTTGAGCAGTATCGGGTTCATCTGGACCGTCGGTGCGAGCCCGCAGGCCTCCGCTTGTACAGCTTGCGCGCGCCCGATTTCACCACCGTCGAAGGTGACCCAGGCATTGTTGGACATGTTCTGCGCTTTGAACGGGGCGACACGGACGCCTTGTCCGCGTAGCCACGCACCGAGCGCGGTGGTGATCCAGCTCTTGCCGGCTCCGGAGCCGCAACCAAAAATTGACAAGGCTTTCATTGTCGAAACGTCACATGAGGTCATTGTGGAAGCGGGTGCATCTTGCCATAAACACTCCGCGCAGTTAGCATCGGCTCCGTAGTTGTCAGGTGCTTTGCCGTCGTTCGCGTCTTATTTGAACGATGGCGAGTGAAACGGGAAGCCGGTGTGAATTCCGGCGCTGCCCCCGCAACGGTAAGTGAGAAGCGGCGAATCTTCAGCCACTGCGTTCGTCAGGAACGTGGGAAGGCGATTCTCCGGCGAGAATTCCAATCGCACTCGCGAGCCCGGAGACCGGCCTGATCATGACGTTAGCGGACATCGCGGCGGGCGATGGGTGCGTTGCCAAGGTCAACGTTCGGTGCAGGCGCGGCTCGAGCCAACTCCTCACATCTCGTTCACTTCCGGCGATTCTCCCCTGTATCCCCTGCGCCCGGTTCGTAAGGGCAATTCGCACGCTTCAGCGGATGGCGAAGCGTAGGAGGTCAATGGGTGAGCACAGTGAATCGAATTCCGGTGACCGTATTGACCGGCTTCCTCGGATCCGGCAAGACCACGCTTCTGAATCGGATACTCACCGAGAGCCACGGTCAACGCATCGCCGTGATCGAGAACGAGTTCGGCGAGATCGGCGTCGATCAGGAACTCGTCATCAATGCTGAGGAAGAGATCTTCGAGATGAACAACGGGTGCATCTGCTGCACCGTGCGGGGGGACCTGATCCGAATTCTCGGCAATCTGATCAAGCGCCGGGACAAGTTTGATCGAATCGTTCTCGAGACCACCGGGCTTGCCAATCCCGGGCCTGTCGCGCAGACATTTTTCGTCGACGAAAGCATGCGCCAGGAATTCGCGCTGGATGGAATCGTGACGATGGTCGATGCGCTGCATTTCGAGCAGCAACTCGCAGACAGCGAGGAGACGCGCACGCAAGTCGCATTCGCCGACGTCATCGTGTTGAACAAGACGGATCTGGTGGGAACCGCCGACCTTGACACGTTGGAACGACGCCTGCGCGGCATCAACGCGCTCGCCCGCATCGTGCGTGCCGATCCCGGTCAACGCGCCTCAGTTCCGATGGGAGCCGTCCTCGGCATCGGCGGCTTCGATCTCGCCCGCGCACTCGAGTACAAACCGACATTTTTGGAGCCCGAGTATCCCTTCGAGTGGGCCGGGGCATACGCCCTTGCCGCCGGCGAATATGCAATGGTGATGACGAATGGGCCGGATCCGTTCATGAATATCGTTCTATGCGAGGCGCTTCCCATTGACGATCTCGATCCAGTCAAGGGAGCCGAGCGCGTCTTCACGCTGTTTTCCACTGCTGCGGAACCGGTGTCGGCGGGTGCGCAACTCGCTCCCCAATTGCGCATGCGCACACTCGATCTGCAGCATCGCGGGGAATTTCGCTTTGGACTACGCATTGAGTCGGAAGGAGCCTACTGGCTCTTCACCCAGCACCTGCCCGCGGAGTTTTCACTGACATTACTCGGGCCGGATGGCGTGGAATTGACGCCCCGGGTGCAGCGGGCATTCGATCCCGGGCATTCCCATGACGCACGCGTTGCCTCATTCAGTCTTGAGACCGATCGCCCGATCAGTACCGAGCGCTTTCAAGCATGGCTCAGGCATGTTCTGGAAACGCAGGGTACGCGCCTGTACCGCATGAAAGGCTTCTTGAATTTCAACGGCACTGATGAGCGGGTCGTTATTCAGGGGGTGCACATGGTGGTGGACACCACTTCTCTCGGGCCATGGGGCGATCGCGCGAAGCAGACTCAGCTGGTGTTCATCGGTCGTGAACTCGATAGAGAACTGCTGGCGAGAGGGTTTGATGAATGCCGGGCTTGAACGTACCGACGCACTCACCGGTGCGGGCAACTGACATGAGGCCGTTCAAAGCGCGTCTAGTCGTGCTATACGCGGGGCTCCTTGCCGCCAACGTCGCGGTGTCCGTATGGGCGTACGCGCTGTTCCACGGCGATTCGATCAGGCTCGGACTTGCATTGCTCGCCTATAGTCTCGGGTTGCGCCACGCGGTCGACGCCGATCACATCGCGGCGATCGATAACGTCACCCGAAAACTCATGCAAGATGGCAAGCGGCCGGTCACGGTCGGCTTGTTTTTCGCGCTTGGGCACTCGACGATCGTGTTGATCGTGGCATGTATCATCGCGTTTACCGTCGGTGTGGCCGCACACCTGGGGAATTTTGCCAGGATCGGTGGTGTGATCGCCGTTGCGACATCGGCAGGATTTCTATTCGCCATCGCCGCGATGAATTTGGTGATATTGGGTTCTGTTTGGCGCCGCTTCAAGGTGGTCCGCAATGGGGGCGGAATCGCCGACGATGGTCTCGATATTCTCACGGGCGCCCGCGGACCGCTCTCGCGCATCTTCCGGCCGCTGTTCGCCTTGATTCGGCATAGCTGGCAAATGGCGCCGCTCGGATTCCTGTTCGGACTGGGCTTCGACACGGCGACCGAGTTTACGCTGCTCGGGCTCGCGGGTTCCCAAGCGGCGCATGGAGTCTTGATTTCGACGATTCTAGTATTTCCCGCATTGTTCGCGGCCGGCATGACCTTGGTCGACACCACAGACGGGGTACTGATGCTCGGCGCCTATGAGTGGGCCTTCATGAAGCCGATCCGCAAGCTGTACTACAACATGACGATAACGGCAGTCTCGGCGCTGGTCGCCGTCATCATCGGCGGAATTGAGACGACCGCGTTGATAGCGCATGAATTGAGGTTCGACGGCGTCGGCTGGAAAATCGCGGGCACCCTTGCTTTGCATTTCAATATGCTGGGCTTTGGGATCATCGGGGTGTTCGCCATGGCATGGGGTGTTTCGTACCTGATTTACCGATGGAAGCGGTTTGACGAAATCGACGTTGAGAGTCTAAATGCAGACTGAGATCGGGGTGGTGAGCCGGCGTTGACTGTTGACCCTCTTTTTGGGGATGAGCGTGCGGGCGATTAGGGAAAAAATGGTTCCCGGGCATTTGTGGGCGTTCCGGTATGCTTGGGGCACCAAAGCAGGGGCTCCCAATGACCAAACCGATCGCCCGCGATCCGATCTACCGCGGACCGGTATAGGACGCCGAGATTATCGAGCTGTGCGCCTGCTGGTACACACCCTCCGGCTGAGCTATCGAGATCTGGTGGCGATTATGGTCGAACGTGGCTTGGACCTTTCGCAAACAGCGATCCTGCGATAGGCGTTGTGTTCGAAAGCTCGATTTGGCAAGCGCCAGCAGTATCTCGTAGGATCGGGGCATGCCGTGGAAGCCGCGTACCTTTCTGGCGCTTCTCGTACCGAGTATGGGTTGCTGGCGTTTCAAATGCGCTTGATTTCCCCAATAGGCCATGAGGTTGCGTGACTTCTGCGTGAGTTCGTGGTGCTGTGTTGGGCCGCGTCGTGACAATGGCAACGTTATCCCGACGGCGGTGAATAGAATATTCCATACAAATCAATCAACTATTTTTCGCAAAAATGGCCGAACACAAACGTGATCGAGCTATCGGCAAGGAGTTCGGGAACTTTCTCGTAAGGTGCAACGCCGGTGGGCATGCCGATGCTGGTGGCCGGTCTTTCGGCGGAGGGCGCGCGTCTCCCCGCACCGACGATGCCTTTGGACCAAGCCCATGGTATGGGGCTCTCCAATATTACGCGTGACGGAATGCATTGACGGGTAGGCCAGACGCGCTGCGGCGTAATCGAACGTATGCAGCCGAAGGCGAGCGTAGGCGATGGGATATGGATTAGCGGCGGGGAGCACTTTGGGGATAACTCTTCGAGCGCCGCCACAATAAATTCATCAATATCAAGCGCTTCATAGGAGTGTTCGATGGCCTCTCTCACCACCAATAATGCAGGTGCTAAGGCTGTGGTCCGCAAAAAGGAACCCACAGGCGCGAATCCGTTGTGGTCAGCGGCGGTGCGCGTCGATGGGAACGGCCAGTGACGATCAGTTGGTGTTTCAGCAACAGAGACTCGGCGATAACAGAGCGGACGCCGCCGGGGCGCGCAAGCTTGGCCAGAGTGACGAACCGATGTACTGCAAGAAGAAGCAAGTCACGCATCGTCGAAGCAGCCTACCAGGGGCGCCAGTCAGCACACGACTGCCCGTCTGCGGGGTCTCACGCTATGATCGGCGAATTCGCACCCCACACGTTTTGGAAGCAGAAAAGATCGCGAAACTAGACCTTTCCCAGCCGCAGCGGTAGCACATGAAGTCTGGCGCGGGACGGAGTAACCGTGAGAAGCGCGCCCGCGGCCAACTCCGGAGTCATCTGCTTTA
>VFSW01014759.1_pt1 | contig 10778 bp, 6 predicted proteins | sample 5358111 | NCBI WGS metagenome assembly VFSW01 (sample SAMN11554181, study PRJNA540505) | mine drainage metagenome | isolation source: sediment from site ElyBrook_90M | place: USA: Ely Copper Mine, Vershire, VT | collected 2017
GTAATAAATATAATAGCGGTGGAAATGTTAGTAAGCACGAATGTCGAGCATGAGAGGCTTACCCTGTACCGAGATCGTTCGCGTTCACATGTTATCCTTCACCTTGAGAAGTAGTGGGGAATTCGTGTTCGTGTAACATCCCCCGATAGTATCCACGCGTATGCACAAACGGAAAGTTACAGCCCACCGAATATGGCCGGTTCTCACGATTACGCTGTGGAAGCACGAAGTTATAACGAAGTTCCAATCCACGCGATGAGGATAACGATTCGAAGCAATAAAAAACCCTCTCCTGGCGGGGAGAGGGGCGAGTAAATATCTCATCGGTGTTCACTGCATCATTTCGATTTGTTTGCGTATCTCGTCGATGCGCTTAACAAGCAAGGGTTCGAGTTTCATGTCCTCCTGGATGGTCTGGATCGCATGGATGACGGTCGAATGATCGCGCCCGCCGAAATGGAAGCCGATGGATTTCAGCGAATGATTCGTCATTTCCTTGCAGAGGTACATCGCCATCTGCCGCGCCAGCACCACTTCCTGCTTGCGTGTTTTGTGGCGAAGTAATTCTTCCTCGATGCCGAGCCTTCGAGCAACCGTCCGCTGGATCGCTTCGATCGAAATGATCGGCGTAGCGCGCCGCGCGACTTTACGAAGGACCTCGCGGGCGAGTTCGAGTGTCGGCTCCTTGCCTTCAAGCGAGGACATAGCCAACAGCGAAATCAAGCAGCCTTCCAACTCGCGAATGTTCGATGTGACGTTTGCGGCGATGAATTCTATCACCTCGCCCGGAAGTTCGATGCCATCGGCAATAGCCTTGTGCCGAAGGATGGCGATGCGGGTTTCGAGATCGGGAGCGCCGATGTCCGTCGTTAGTCCCCACTGCAGCCGATTGAGAAGCCGGTCGTCAATATCTTTCAGTTCTTTCGGCGGACGGTCGCAGGTCAGGATGATCTGCTTTCCTAATTCACGCAGCGCGTTGAATGTGTGAAAAAAAATGTCCTGCGTTTTTTCTTTTCCGGCAAAGAACTGAACATCGTCGATAATGAGAATATCGATCGAGCGATAGAGCGCCTGAAATTCATTGATACGATCGTTTTGAATGGAATCGACAAATTCCACCATGTAGCGGTCGCTGGAAGTGTACAGCACTTTCGCCGATGGGAATTTCAGCATCGTGGCATGACCGATGGCCTGTATCAGATGCGTCTTGCCTAATCCCACATTGCCGTATATCACGAGCGGATTATACCGTGTGCCGCCGGGATTGTTCGCGACGGCCATCGCGGCTGCATACGCTAATTTATTCGACTCCCCGCGAATGAACGTATCGAACGTGTATCGCGGATTGAGGTTCGATTCGATCGTCATGCGCTTTCCGTTGCCGTTGACTTGCGAGCCAAATGGAGCGGGCCGCGCCGGAGCGATCGAGTTTGGAGGTAGGAAGGAAGAGTTACGCGCTGGAGCGGGCGAGAATCGAGAATTATTGGCCTCATTCTTATTTCTTAATGCTTCATTTCTACTACCTATCTCTTCATTCTTAATCCTTAATTGCTCATTCTTCACGGCCGGAGCGGCTTCCAATTTGGTATTGACCGATTCGACCTCGTTCACACTCTCGAAGCGGAACCGCGCTGTGGGACCGAGTACTACACGCAGCGATTGTTCGAGGATGTCCTGATAATGCTCCCCGATCCATTCGCAGAAAAAGCTGCTCGGAGCGCGGAGCGTTATCTCCGAGCCTTCCAGTGCGATAGCTTCCAGCGGTTCGAACCAGGTGCGCATCGTTTGCGCGCTAAGCTGCGGACGAATCGTTTCGAGACACATCCCCCAAATTTGCTGCGCGGCGACGTGCAGCATCGCCGACGAAGCTTCCGAGGCGTCGGCGGTCTGCGTGCTCGTTCGAAACCCGGCGTGGCCCATCGCCAATGATGCTTGCTCCTCCACGCCATTTGCAATGGATTTGCCCGCATCATTGGCAATGCTTTGCGCGATGGGTTCGCTATGGGTGAAGGATTCCGTCACGTTTATCAGAATACCGGTGTGGGGAGCGCCTTCCGCGATTTGATCGCCAGCGATGCCTATCGCCGCTGGAAGAGGCGCTCCGGTAAAAGTTGTTTGCCGCGCAGACCAGGCATCGTGGGCGATGCTAGCATCGCCTACGATCCGTGCATCCTCGACGATATTCGAAGATGAATCCGCGCGAGATGAAGCTAAAATTTCAGGATTCGTGGATAACCGCGCAGCAAGGAAGGCCGTTCGATTATTTATAGAGAACTCGGTTCTCATCATAACGAAGTAACAGGAAAGAAACACTCGCCGTGGCGAGTCACGTTCGGATTAAAAAACTCTTTTCGATTATTTCAATGGTGCCGAAAAACGATTTCGTCCCTGACCGTTCGGATGCTCGCATCACAAAATTTCAGTTATAAAAACAGGATCGGCACACCAGACTGGGCGTTTCAAACTTATCCACAATCTCTAAACATCATCGTGCATTCTTCTCATTTCTCAATATAACACATCATCGTAGTGAATGCAAGAAATTCGAAATTTTTTTTCGAAATAATTTTGTAATGATCTTTTGAAATCAAATTTGCGAGAAAAAAGATTGCGAATTGGTTTCTTGTATTAGGAAGAAGCATTTCTTACGACGAGAGAATTCTTCCGCGAGATAAACTTCCCAGCGCAACTCGCCGGCGGGCGCCGGTCGTCGTGGGAAGATGAATCGGCGTATTCTCCATAAAGGCCTTGGCAAAAAAAGCGAAGGCGATAGCCTCTTTGGCTTTCGGCGGAATGCCATGGGTGTCGGAGGTGCATACCCTCGCATTCGGAGCATCCGCATCGCGGGCGATGCTTGCGGCGATACGATCGAGGAGATACTCATTGAATGCGCCGCCGCCGCTCACGATCAGTTCGATACCATCGGATTTCGTATTCAATAGATCGAGGCTTTGCGCGATGGACCGGGCGGTTAATTCCGTGAGGGTTGCAAGCGCATCCTTGGGAGATAACGCGCCCACCGCAATGCTTTGAATAACGCCCCTTAGAAATTGTTCGGAGAACAATTCTCGTCCCGTCGATTTCGGTGGCGCGGTTTTGAAATAGGGATGCGAGAGGAGCTCGTTTAACACGGCTTCATCAATCGTTCCCAAACGCGCGAGCGCGCCATTGTGGTCGAACGGCGTATCAAAATAATGCTTCGTAGTCCAATCGAGCAGCATGTTGCCTGGCCCGGTATCGAACGCGACAACCTCTTCTTCGCGCGCATTCTTGGGCAGCCAGGTCACATTCGCGATGCCGCCGATATTTACAATGAGTCGGTCCGTAGTGTCGCTCCGAAGAAAGCGATAATCGAACATTGGCATGAGCGGCGCGCCCTGGCCGCCAACCGCCATATCGGCCGAACGAAAATCGCTCACTACGTCGATTCCGGAAAGTGCGGCGAGCGCGGCGCCGGAGCCAAGCTGCAACGTTGCAGGCGTGGGTGGTGTATGACCGCTCATCCGTGGATGACCGCTCATCCGTGGATGAGCGATCATTCGTGAAGGAAGATGCCGGACCGTCTGCCCATGCAGTCCTACCGCGCGAATGCTCGATGGCGGAATTCCCGCTTGATGGAGAGCCGCTTCAACCGCGCGAGCATATTCCTGGGCGAGCTGGAAGTTGGTTCGGGTGAGAGCATCCAGGTTCACGCGCTCGGCTGTCGCAAGCTCCATCAGCATGTCATGAATCGGGGTTGGCCAATCGGCGGAATAAAAGCCAGCCAACGCTATTTCCGTCTTCGTGAAGCTGCAAATAGCCACGTCGATCCCGTCGAGGCTTGTGCCGGACATGATGCCGATGTAAAGATCCAATTACGAAGTTCGGATTTGGGAATAGAGCGAAAAATTCCTTATCTCTTAAGGAATCCGGCGGGCTAATGTCTTTCCGCCGGCTGAGTCGTGGGCGCGGCGCTACGCTGGTACGTTGTATCCGGCGCGATACCTTGGGGGATTTTTCGCTCGGTAATCTTTAGGAATAAAAAAAAGATCGCGCTCATTGCCACGAATATGATCACGCGAAGAAGGAAAGAATCCCGTTTCAATTACGAATGGAATGACTTGAGCATCCCGAATTAAAGAATGGAGAAATTCTTAATCGCTCTGAATGCTGATAAGTTGCAGATTGGTAATTTCCGTGCCAGGTCCGACCAATTGCTGCTCGAGGATCAGCCCATGATCGCGCGCAAAATAGCGGAGGACATAATTGCCTGAAGGCTGTCCGTTCTGATGATATTCTACGACGAGGACGCTTGTGTAATCCGTCTTGCGAAGCGGATCGCCCGGAAGATAATAATCGTCATATTGCGCGACGACGGTGGCATGAATACCATTGACCTCATCGGCGACCCATGTGGCGGAATCTTGCAAAGTGCCATCGAGGGCAATGAGCTTCGAAGAATCGGTCGAGAGCAGGGCCGCAAGATTGTTGTCCGCATCGTGGGTAAAGCCGATGTAATAATAAGGAAGGCCCGTCGCAACATTGTCCAGCTCATTCGTGGTCGAAGGAGGCTGGCCAATTTTGATTCGGAGCGTCAGGGTATCATAACGGTTGTTGCGGAATCGCCGGTAGGTATAGACCAGGCCGTTGTTCAGCGGGAAAAAATGACTCTGAACCGTCGCTTCCGGCGTGGGCGTAGCATCGTTGACAGTGCAGCCGGGAAGCACCGCCGAGGATACAAGCAACGCCACGAGGGCAAATACCGAATAGCGCATCCCGAGCAACCTCGGATGATTCGTTTCTCGGAACGTACTCTTCGTTATTCGCCTGTTCCTCATGCTCTCATCTTATCTATATTCGCTACTTCTAAAAATGGAAGAAGAGTCCCGCGTTGAGTTCGGTATTGAAGCTCGGTCCGGCACTGGCGACGGCATTTGAAATTGCGAGACCTCCGGAGCCCGATTGAATAGCAGCGGCCTTCTCCGCACTCAAGTCATACGAGAACTGGACCACGCGAAGCCCGAATTGCGTGCCGACTTGCTCCGAGATATTATAATGCAGCCCGACCTCGCCGAACATCATCCGACCTAAGCTCGCATAGCCGTATCCCGCATCGAAAGTAAGATCCGTAGTCGCGAAAGCCGGAAGGCGAAGTTCCGCAATGCCGGCGATGTAGCTCGTCTGGGCGTGTGATGTGTCCGCCGCGAGCACTTGCTGCGAGGGATCGAACGGATCGCCGGTTTGGGTATATAAATTTTTACGAGTGATGTTCGCGGTCCCATACCCGGCGCCGGCCCACAGCAGATTCGAGTGGGGCAACACCTGGAAGAATGCCGAGACCGAGGTGTTCGTAATGAGTGGCAGTGAAACGTTGGTCGCCGCATTATTGGGGAATTGCCGCCCGAAGCTCTCATCGAAACGGAATTCGAATCGGCTAAGAAACAAGGGCGACGCGGCTCGTTCCGGACGAATCTGGTGGAACATCGGCTTGATGCCGCCGCCATCGCCACCAATATCGTTCATCGCGATGGCGGGCAATGGGCGCGCAGCGATCTGCGCGATCACTGGTGCATCGGGCCTTTCCTTCGGATCGTTATTCAGTGGTAACGGAGGAACGGGGATCGCCGTGGGCAGCGCCGGGAGCGTTGGCGCTGCAATTTCCGGAGTGGTGGAAAGCCTACGGTCGAGGATGCGCGGCGTTCCATGCGAAGCAGTTCCCAAATGAGCGGTGGAAATATCTCGCGCAGCGGGAATTCCCGTAGCGGGAAGGGCCGAATAGATGCGAACGACGTGTGTATGAGTAGGCGCATTGTGCGCGCCGGCAAAATATCCGATTCCAATTCCAGCGAAGAGAATAGTAGCACTGACCATCGTCCGCGCGCCGCGAACCGTGTTGGCAAAGAATCCGCTTTCCGGCATTTCGACCGGCACCAGGAGGGGCGGCTCGGCCGGTGATTCCGCAGGCGTCAGACCGTCGATGCGCGCCCATAGGCGCTGCTCCGCTTCATAGGGCACCGAGAGGGTTTTGCTATCGCGCTCGAAGAGCGCGCGCTGCTCCATGAAGTCGCGCAGCACTCCACGCTTTTCGGGTGAGACCGAAAGCGTGTGAAGAAGCTCCGCTTCCGCTTCCGCCGGAAGGGAGCCATCCAGAAAATCTAAGATCCGTTCATTCAGTGTCATACTCTGTCAATGGCTTGGAGCGATGAGTAACGGAAAAAATTGTTAGCTTTCCCTGCGATTTTACTCATGACTCGTTACCGGTATTCTCGTTACTTGTTACTTCTCCCTATAATACGGCGCCAATAATTCTCGGAGCCTACCCTTCGCGCGATAGAGCCGGCTCTTGACCGAGGGGATCGTGGTATGCAGGATCCCCGTGATCTCCGCGTAACTCATGCCTTCGTATTCCCGAAGAATAATCACCTCGCGGTATTCGATCGGCAGGAGCGCCATGGCGCGCGCGATCACCTCCTGCCAGTCGTCCCCCGCGCCCGCCCGGTCGTCAAAGATAAACGCGTCATAAGCGCTGGAGTGGGCGTCGCCCTCCTCCGAAGGAAGCACGAGATCGTCAATTGCGCATTGCGGCTTACGGTCGCGTACTTTATTCAGGCAGAGATTGTGCGCGATCGTGAAGATCCATCCGCCCAGGCTTTTTTCTTCCGTAAAACGTTCGGCCCGAGTATAGACGCGGTAGAAAACTTCCTGAAATAAATCTTCCGCGTCCTGCTCATTCGAAAGTACCCGCAGCGCATAGGCATAGACCCGCTCGCGATACCGAAGATAAATTTTCGTGAACGCTTCGCGAGAGGATCGCACATCGCCGGGGGAGGGTCCTTCCTTCGAGGCTTGCTCGGTCGGGAACGTTTGCTCGCCCGGACGGCCCATCAGGAATTCGCGGAAGAGCGCGAGGTCTTCCGCGTTTTCACGCTCGCGGTCGCGCATCCTGGCGGACGCATGCATCGCCTGCGATGTTTCGGTGTGCGTGGACGTGGCCATTCGATCGAGTTCGAGAGTCTCCATCTCATGCTGGAACACACATCGCACCTCAAAGTTGCGCGTGGTGAAATTTCGGAAGGATCGTATGTTCCCGGGGTGGCCCTTGGGGATGAATTTTTTCATGACCCGGCAGCGATTCCAAGGAAAAAGGGCGTTCCATAGGATTCTATTCTTGGAAATTTTAGCCTGATTGTGGCACAATTTCGCCACTTTTTGAAATTTCGAGCATTTATTTTACTAACGCTCTTGCTTTCCTGATTTTTATAATGTATATTTGCCAAGAGAGTGATCGTGCGTAGAGGAAAAGCACTCGCCGTCAGTCGGATGTTAGTTTAGTTTATTGCCACGGTATTCAGCGTCATCAACGATGCTGAATCCCACGCATCGCTGACGATGCTTAGTCCAATTGCGGTATGGCGGCCATCGCCGGCGACGAACCTCGCCCCCCGACCGAATGCCCTTCTGGGACCACTCCCAAGGAAAAGTTTGCCATTAATACTTTGCCACTAACACATTTGCCACTAATCACAAAGGAGTAGTTATGAAACAGATTCATCGTGCGTTCCGCGCGGGATTGATTTTCCTGGCGTTCGTCATCGCGGCGCATCATTCCGCGTTCGCTCAATCCGCCCCATCGCGGGAGGCGATTTCGTATCAAGGCGTCCTGCGCGGCGCCGACGGTTCCATGCCGAGCGATGGAGCATACCAAATTCGGGTCCATCTCTATGCGGATTCCGGCGGCACGCAGGAATTGTGGGCGGATAATTTCAACGCTCAATTGACGGGCGGAATTTTCAATCTCATGCTTGGCGCTGGATCGAATCCATTGCCATCCTCCGCGACCTTAGACCGTCCGCTTTGGCTTGGCGTCCAAATCGGGGAAGGACCGGTGCTTCGCCCTCTTGCCTCGCTGGGAGCAACGCCCTATGCGCTGAACGTGGCGGACGGAGCCATTACAAAAAATAAGATCGCTGCCGATTATGTCGGCTCTCTTTCCATCAACGGTCAGAAGGTGACCGGGAATGGTTCGGACGTTAATATCGTGACGAGCGGTGGCCTCCATGCGGCCCTTGATCCCGTGACCAATGCGATCCTGCTTTATGGGTCGGGAAGCGATACGATGGCGGGCACCAAATTTGGAAAGCAGCCGCTCGGCCCTCCGACAGCCATCGATAATCAGACGACGCAACAAAAAAACGCGAATTACAATATCGATGGTTCGGGAGTGATCGGCACCACGTTGCAAATCGGCTCGACACTGACGGCGAAAGGATCGATCAATACGCAGCTTGCTTCGGGCGTCGTTCACAGCTCGGGGACGAGCACGAATCTTTCCTCCGGTGCGGTCGCTCTGGGTTCGGAGGTGAGTGGCACGCTTCCGATCGCGAATGGCGGCACCGGCGCAACAACGCTCACGGCGCATGGGCTTTTGGTTGGCGAGGGAACATTACCCGTCGTCGATCTCGGCGCCGCAACGGACGGCCAAATTCCGATCGGCTCGACGGGCACCGATCCTACATTCGCTACCATTACAGGAACGTCGAACGAGATTAACGTGGCGAACGGCGCTGGATCCATTACGCTCTCTACCCCACAAGCGATCGCTACCACGTCCTCCCCGACCTTCAGCGCGCTCACGCTGACAAACCCTCTTAGCATTGCGAATGGCGGCACGGGGGCGACGACCGTCTCCGGAGTAATAACCGCTTTGCTGCCTCCCCAATCGGGCAACAGCAGCAAGTATCTCCAGACCGACGGGAATGGAAACCTCTCCTGGGCGGCCGGACCGGTTGGTCCACAAGGCCCGGCTGGAGCTACCGGCGATACGGGTGCGACCGGCGCTACTGGCGCCGCCGGCGCGCAGGGCCCTCCTGGCCCAAACACGCCTGCCACGGACAACACAAGACCGCTTGGCGCCTCGAACTACCGCTGGAGTGCGCTTTACGTGGGAGGGCCAATCAATACGGGCTTGGCCGCTGGAGTTCTGCATAGCAGCGGCGCCGGCACCGATGTGACAAGCGGGGCGGTCTCGCTTACGAGCGATGTATCCGGCGCGCTTCCGGCCTTGAATGGAGGAACGGGTGTAGCTGGTTCGACGGGGACCCAATTTTTGCGCGGCGATGGGTCCGGCAGCTGGCATCAGGCGGCAATTGCCGTGGCCGACGTGCCGAGCCTCTCCTCACTTTATATGGACCTCACGACGGCCCAGACCGTTGGTGGACAAAAGACGTTCAGCGATCCGCTGAACACCAATTCAAACTACCAAATAAGCGGTGTAACAGTCCTGAATTTTAATTCGAATTACGAAAATCTATTCCTTGGCGAGGGAGCGGGCAGCGGCAACACGAATGGATTCAACAACACCTTCACCGGGTATCAGGCGGGTACTGCGAACACCACCGGATCGAGCAACTCATTTTCCGGCTATCAGGCCGGTATTTCGAATGTGACCGGATCCGATAATACGTTCGAGGGTGCGGCCGCAGGTTATAGCGCCACGGGGGACGACGCCAATACCTTCATTGGTGCGGAAGCCGGATACAGCAACAATGGCGGTTACGACAATACTTTCCTTGGCACGTACGCCGGGCCAAGTAATTCGACCGGATCGAATAATACCATCATCGGCATGTATGCAGGCCCCAGCATTTCTTCGGAAAACAATATTACGCTCTTGGGCGGCAACGCCGACCTTGGTAACACCGGCATCACCGATGCCACCGCGATCGGAGCGAATGCCTATGTCTATACGAGCTATACCGTTCAGCTTGGCGATGCAAGCGTTTCCTCGGTCAATACCCAGACGGCATACGCGATTAACGGCACCAAGGTGCTGACCGGTACTACGCTTGGCTCCGGAGTAGTGAATTCTTCGCTGACCTCCGTCGGGACGCTCGCGAGCCTGACGACCAGCGGCGATCTTACCTCCGGCGGAAGTATTACCGCTGGAGTTAACCTCATTCAGAAAGGTGAAAATGTCGATGTGTCCGGAGGCGCAACAACACTGGATGGGCTTGCGAACATTTATGATCTCAGTGTTGCTGCCGCCAGCACCACCGTTGCGCCGCCTGCCACGACGACGACGCAGGTGATCTATGTTCACAACGCGACCGGCAATTCACAGACCATTTCCGGCGCGACCGTAGCGAACGGCAAAACGGCAACCATCGTCTATTTCCCGACATCGGGGTGGATGGTGACGGGCGTGTATTAAAATTCAACTAACCGCGAGAGAGAGTTCACCTGGCGCGAGTCCGTTACTGGGCTCGCGCCATTTTTTTTGGCTATCTTACTCAACGCGACCCTTGGTTGAAACCGTGGCTACAACTATGGCGCTCCAATGGAGGGGGATCCGGAGGAAAGTCTTAGGTCCGGTAGGAGCGTTATCGTTGTAGCCGATGGTTTCAACCCACGGTATGGAAAGCACAACGAATTTCAAGCTCCGTAGGGACGTGCCGCGCACGTCCCTTTTTGCTGTACCGCAAGTGTTTCGGGAATGCCGGCGGGGGGAGGAAGTGCGCAGCACGTCCCTACAACCGGCGTCGTCGCCCCATAGGGAGGTGCTCTGCACGTCCTCCCCTGCGGCGCAGGAAATCAGATTTGACCTTTCCAATCTTCCCACCGGAACCTACACGCTCCGCGATCTATCGAGCGGCCAGTATTGGATGATCGTGAAGGAATAGTGGTAGGGAGCCCTCGACCGGTTCAGGGCCACGCATTTCGGCGTGTAGCACCGAGCCTTCGGGCTCGGTGTGATGATCCGCCGAACCTGAAGGTTCGGCGTTACACTCGCTCTCGGTGGC
>VFSW01014760.1_pt1 | contig 10778 bp, 7 predicted proteins | sample 5358111 | NCBI WGS metagenome assembly VFSW01 (sample SAMN11554181, study PRJNA540505) | mine drainage metagenome | isolation source: sediment from site ElyBrook_90M | place: USA: Ely Copper Mine, Vershire, VT | collected 2017
ATGGAACTGGTACGGAGGCCGCGCGCCTGGGGGGCGAACAAGGGGAACTTTGGACACGTGCTGGTGGTGGGCGGAGCGGTGGGCAGATCGGGCGCGCCGGCGATGGCCGCGCAGGGGGCGCTGAGGAGCGGAGCGGGGCTGGTGACGGCGGCGGTTCCGGCGGCGGTGCTGGGGCAGGTGGCCGGGGTGGCTCCGGAGCTGATGACGTGGCCGCTGGCGGCGGGTGTGGCGGGAGGCATCTCGGCGGACTGCCTGGCTCCGGAGGCGCTTGCTGGGCTGATGGCGGCGAAGACGGTGCTGGCGATTGGGCCGGGGATTGGGCAGGCTGCAGAGACGGTGAAGTTTGTGACCGGACTGCTGGCGGCGACGAAGGTTCCTGCGGTGATCGATGCGGATGCGCTGAATATTCTGGCCGGCAAGCCGGTACTGCTAGGCAAGCTGGCAAAAGGGCGAACAGTGGTGCTGACGCCGCATCCGGGCGAGATGGCGCGGCTGACCGGGATCACGGTGGCCGACGTGCAGGCCAACCGGCTGAAGGTGGCGCGCGGGTTTGCGGAGCGGTTCGGCGTGACGCTGGTGTTGAAGGGGGCGCGGACGCTGATTGCGTATCCGGATGGGCAGGTGGCTGTAAATACGAGCGGGAATCCGGGAATGGCGAAGGGTGGGAGCGGCGATTTGCTGACGGGCCTGGTGGCGGGGCTGTTGGCGCAGTTTCCCGGTGAGGCGGCGCAGGCTGTGGAGGCGGCGGTAAGGCTGCATGGGCTGGCCGCGGACCTGGCGGTGAGGGAGGGCAACGAGCACACCTTACTGGCCGGCGACAGCCTTCAGCAGTTTTCTCGGGCTTTTCGCTTTGATTCGCGCGGGGAGAACGGTTATGTTTGGTTGCAGGGGCTGCCGGCGGATGCGACGCCGGTCGTGTGCTCCAACGAGGCGAGCCGATGACCAATGTTGCCCTACCCGCTGCAGGCCGGGTTCATGAGTTCACGACCAAGAGCGGCGCGGATACGATCGAGGTGGGCCGCAAGCTGGCAAAGCTGCTTAAGCCGCCGCAACTTATGATTCTGCGCGGAGAGTTGGGCACCGGGAAGACGACGCTGGTGAAGGGCATTGCGCAGGCGCTGGACGCGGCCGAGGCCGACGAGGTGACGAGTCCGACGTTCACGCTGATCCACGAGTACGACGGCACGCGCGAGGGCAGGCCGGTAAAGCTCTACCACCTGGACGTGTACCGGCTGGAGGGCGAACGGCAACTGGAGACGCTGGGACTGGACGAACTGCTGACCCACGACGCGCTAGTGCTGGTGGAGTGGGGCGAGAAGTTCAAGAGCATCCGCAAGAAGGCCACGGGCGAGATTGCCATTACTTCAGCCGGCGGGGATGCGCGGAAGATCACGGTGACGCTGAAGGACCAGGCTTAAGCCACCTGCGGCGGGGCAGGCGGCGCTTGCGACCACCAAGTCCAATATCTTTTGGTACTGAATGTCACGGCATTGACCTTCCCCCATCCATGAACCGGGCTGTTTTCTGCGGGGCCGCGGCCTTTTGGGTTCGTCCTTTCTATCTATGGGCCATGGTGGGCCTGGGACATGTTTTGTGTAAAAGATACGGATTCGAGGCGTAAGCTTCCGGGGCTTAGCCTTCCCAGGTCTCAACGAGCTGCCAGGCCGGTTTCCTTGCGAAGGAATTGGGAAAGACATCTCTGCCGGCAGGACAGTTGTTTGCTGGAATATAATTGCTGCCACTCGAGGTTACCGATGAAGATGTGGATTCAGTTGTGCCTAACGGTTTTTGCGCTCAACTGCGCGGGGGCCTTTGCGGACAACGCTCCCAAGGCCGGCGTTACCCCTGTTGAAGCGCAGTTGATGGCGGACGTGCGCGCTCACCAGTTGAAGGTGGGCCAGCCGGTGTACGCGCGTGTCGACACCCCCTGGAAGGGCACCGACTGCTCGCTTAGGTCCGGGGCGATTCTGGAGGGACAAGTGATCGCGGTGGTTCCTCACACCAAGGCCGAAACCAATTCCGTGCTAACGCTCGCCTTTACCAAGGCACAGTGCAACGGCATGAAGATGGACAATTTCAAGCTGATCCTCTCCGCGGTGGCGGCTCCGCCGTCGAATTTGGATTCCGAAGACCTGTCCGACATGCTGCCCGTTATCTCAGGCTCCTCAGGGGTGGATGACACTCTTATGATGAGTTCGGGCACGGAGGCTCTGATAAGGCCGCAAAAGCCCGGCATGAACGGAATGATCGACACACAAAACATCCTTCCCCGCCTACCTCCCATGAAGATGGGCGATGTCGTCGGCCTTCGGGGATTGAAACTGAGTCTTGGCAGCGGGCCGGATTTTAACACTATGCTGACGCAGGCGAACCACGACCTGACGATGATCAGCCACACGGTGTTCCTGCTCGTTCCGCCGCAAGCGGCACTTCCGGTGGCGCATTTCGTTCGGGTTGCGGGTCAGCCGGCGACGGCCGGCTCTGCCGGCGAGGGCGAAACAACCGATGCCAACCTGGTGGCGCCAGCTCCGCCGCCGGTGAACGACATCGATACTTGCGTGCCCCCGCAATGCGACGTGGCTTTGCCGCCGGGCAATGCGATTTCCGGCGGCGAGAAGCCGGACAGCATTTCCATCAGTCAGCTTGGCTACGGATCGCGCCCGCAAAGAGTCATGACCACCTTCGATCACGATGAGGAGCTTGCCTATCTGGGGCCGCATGAGCTGCTGGTCGCCTTTAACCCCCACTTGCTGCTGTCGCGGCATGAGCTGGGATCGGGCGGGCAGACGGTACGGGTGATCCGCGCCGCGGAGGTGGACACGGCGACGCACCGTGTGATGCATACCGCCGACTGGGAGCTGCCGGACGAGCGCCAATACCTTTGGCCGCTGGCCGGTGGTCGCGTGCTGGTGCATGTGGGCTCGGAGCTGCGTGTATACGGAACGGGGCTGAAGATTCAGAAGCGGCTGGGCCTGACCGGGCCGCTGGACTTTGTGCGGGTCACGCCGGATGGAAGCTTTGTCGCGGTGGGCGTGATTCATGAGCGGCACTCGGCCGAGCTGCACGCGCAGATGCGCGAGAACCTGGGTGGCGAGCCGGAAGAAGACGTCACTATCCTGGTTCTGAATCGCAACTTTGAGACCATTGGCGCAACGAAGACGCGATCTGGCCTGTTGCCGCCTACGCTGCTCAACGAGGGCCAGGTCAGGCTGCTGGCGCAGCCGAACATGCGCTACCGCATCGTGATGCAGACCTGGGACAACCATGCTTCGACGTTCGCCCGGTTCGACTCGAGCTGTACGCCAGAGATTTCCAGCATCTCCTCGGACCTTATCTTCATGGTGAGCTGCGACAAGCGGACTGAGGAGTACGAATACCGTCTGGTGCGCCCCAATGGGAAGCTGGCGCTGAAGGGACTTTCGAACTGGAGCGACTTTGGCTACGCCGGCGCCGGCAGTGCCAACCATGAGGTCTTCGTGGTGAAGACAGTGCAGTCTAACCGGCCCGTGCCATCGGGAGCGACCTTCAGCGCAGCGGATTTCACCTCCGAGGCACTCGCCGTGTATCGCGCCGCGGACGGGAAGCGCCTGCTTAGTGTGGCGGTAGGTTCTCCGTCATCGAGCCGCGACGGTTTCGCGCTGGCGCCGGACGGATCGCAACTGGCAGTGTTGACCCGCGACCAGATTCAGGTCTATTCCTTGCGGCAGAAGTAATCGTCAGACGGTTTCGCTGCGCGTGGAGCCTTTTCCCACATTCTCGTGGCTGTAAGTGGGATAATTTCCACCGCGCATGGCCTTGGTTTTAGTTACTGTTATCCAATCCTTATAGTTATTCCGATCCAATCCTTATAGTTATTGCCGTCCGGTATACAGGTGGTCCATGCGGATGGTCAATTTTGCTCATAGAACGAGATTACTATCGATCCTCGAACGAAGTGGCACGTGAGCAAATTTATACAGACCCGTCAAGTTCAGACTTGGTATTTTGGTGCTTCAAGCAAGTCGGCACTCTAGCCGGAGCCGGCACAGTGACGAGCGTTGGATACTGCACCACCAAGGTCGGACGAGAGGTTACAAATGCGCAAATACAGGATTGGGATCACGTGTTTTCTGGCGTCTCTATTGGTCGTTTTCATCGCCGGATGCGGACAAGAAACGGTAACCATCCCTGGCGTGGTGTCCGTTACCCCCGCTCAAGGCGCAACCGATGTTGCCACCAACACGACCGTCACCGCGACATTCAGCATGGCGATGAACGCATCCACGATCACTGCCTCGACCTTTACGCTGATGGGCCCAGGCGGAACAGCCGTAGCTGGAGCAGTCTCCAACTCGGGCAACGTTGCGACCTTTACGCCGGCTGCGGTTCTGGCATACGGAACTACCTACACGGCCACGATCACCAATGGAGTCGCGACCCCCGGCGGCTCCGCGTTGGTGGGTAACTATGTGTGGACTTTCAGCACCGGTTCGATGCCTCCTCCTCTGCCTATTCAGGTGGTCTCGACGATCCCTGTGAATACCGCTACGGGTGTGCCCATTACCCAGGAGCTCAGCGCGACCTTCAGTGCGCCGATGAACTGCATTGCGTTTCCAGCGACTGCGTTCACATTGACAGGACCCGGCGCGACTGCCGTACCCGGCACCATCGGCTGTTCGGGCGCGGTGGCGACGTTTATGCCAGCAGCCATGCTTGCCTTCAACACGGTCTATACGGCCACGATCACTACCGGGGCCCAGGACATGACGGGCGGTTCACTGGCCGGGAACTACGCGTGGACCTTTAGAACACTGCCTGCTTCCACGGCGCCAACGGTCATCTCCACGGTGCCCACCAATGGAGCAACGGGTGTGCCCATCAACCAGGCTCTCAGCGCTACCTTCAGCGGAGCGATGACGCCGGCCACGATCGACGCAATGACCTTTACGCTGGCAGAGACAACGAGCGGGAATCCCGTAAATGGAACTGTCAACTATGTCGCAGCCGGTGCGGTAGCGACGTTCACTCCAACTGCCAGCCTTGCACCCACCACTGAATACACCGCCACCATCACCACCGGGGCTGAGAACCTGGCGGGGACCGGGCTGGCCAGCAACTATGTCTGGACTTTCACCACCTCTGCCCTTCCAACTGCCATACCGCCGACGGTGATCTCGACCATCCCTCTCGGCCTAGCCGTGGGCGTGCCTGTGAATCAGATCGTCAGCGCGACGTTCAGCGAGGCGATGAACCCGGCCACAATCAGTTCGACAACCTTTACCCTGACAGGACCGGGCGCCACTCCCGTGTCCGGGCTGGTTGCATACGCATCGGTTGGAAACACGCTGACGTTCACACCGACTATGAATCTGGCGGCCAGCACCACGTTTACAGCCACCATTACGACCGGGGCTCAAGACCTGGCCGGGACTGGACTGGCCAATAACTACGTGTGGACCTTTACAACCGGCGCCGCTGTAGTCGTCGTTGGGCCGGAGCTTGTTTCGACATATCCGGCGAACGCAGCCACAAACGTGCCCCTTAATCAGGCAGTCAACGCAACCTTCAGCGAGGCGATGAATCCGCTGACCATTACCACGGGAACCTTCCAACTTACGGGGCCGGGCGCAACGGTGATCGCTGGAACGGTCTCCTACGATGCAATCAACTTCATCGCCACATTCACACCCACGCTGCCGCTGACGGCCAGCACCACCTATACCGCGACGGTAACCAATGGAGCGACGGACCTGGGCGGCAATCCGCTGGGGACCACCGGCGCGCCGAATCCGTGGATGTTTACGACCGGCACGGCAGTCGTTCCACCGCCAATCGTCCTTGGGCCGACCATATCGCTGTTTGGCGGCTTTGGCGGCTCCGCCGGGATGACCAACCAGGGAACCCTCACGGTGGTCAATGGGAATATCGGGACCACGGGCGCCTCTACCACGATGACCGGATTCCACGATACCAGCCTTCCGATTGTTGGCGCCGTATGGCCATGCACGTATACGGAAACGACACTCAACATAGGGCAAGTAAATGGGGCGATCGACACAGGTCTTCCACCTCCCACCGTGAATTGCCCCGATGAAGGAACCGCTGCTACCCTGGCCATCGCAACCGCGGCCTTGTCGGAGGCTACAACCGCTTACAACACTCTTCAAGGCCTCCCCTCAGACGGTGTTCTGGCAGGCGGGCTGGGCGGTACAACCATTTATCCCGGCGTCTACACGAACTCAACCACAGTGGGAATAACGGGGGGGGATCTTACTCTCGACGCCAAGGGCAATCCCAATGCCTATTGGGTCTTCCAGATCGGATCGTCTCTCACCGTAGGCGCGGCGGGACAACCGAGCAGTGTCATCCTGGCCAATGGCGCCAAGGCCGGCAACATCTTCTGGGCGGTCGGAAGCGGCGCGACTATCAACGGTGCGGGAGGCGGAACGTTCGAGGGAACCATCCTCTCTCAAGCGGGGATCTCGGTTTCAACTGCCGGGGTTTCCGCGATAACGACGATCAACGGCAGATTGATTGCTTTGGGTGCATCGACCACACTGGTGAACACCGTCATTAATACGCCTGCCCCGTAAGATCCTGGCTGAGACCGCCTCAGGGCGGTCTCAGCCTGCTTCAAGGGATGCTGTGTCCGGTATGTTCTGTTCGCGTTAAGCTAACCCGCCGCTGAGATTATCGATGATCGCGACGCGCAATTCGGGAGGCGACAATGAGATTGAGTTCAAGGAAGATTGCCACGGCGGTATTTGCTGCTTTCCTAGTGTCTGCGTTGAGCCTCGGTGCGGAAGAGCCCCGAAAGCCCGCAACGGATGAGGCGAAGGGCGTCAGCTCCCGCGCAGCCGCGGGCGCCGAGCCGGCGGCAGCGCTGCCAGGGGCCTGGAAGGCGGCAGCGATGCCATATTCGGAAGGCCTGAACATTGGAACTCCCAAGGTTGAACTATTTCTGGGCTACTCCTATCTGCAAGCTGTGCCGAAGCTGGCTGCCGGAAACCGGCTGGTGTGGCTGAATGGCGGCAGCGCGTCCATTGCTTACAACTTCAACCGCTATCTTGGGATTGTTGCCGACGTTGGCGCCATGACGAACTCGCAGGTAAAATTCACGGGCGCATACACGTCTACAGTCGACGTGAACAACAAAAACGTGAATGTTATTACCTATCTTTTCGGTCCGCGCCTTTCCTTCAGGAAGTACAACCGGGTCACTCCCTTTGCCCAGGTTCTGTTTGGAGGCGTGCACGCCAATGAGGTGACACTCACGCCTTGTTCAACCGGCTGCACCCTGCTTCCCGCTCAGAGCGCGTTTGCAATGACGGCCGGGGGTGGCCTGGACGTGAAGGTTAACCACCATATCGCCATCCGCGTCATTCAAGCCGAGTACCTGATGACGAGGTTCCAGGATTACGCCACGGGAACGACCGGGACGCAGAACGACATGCGGCTTTCTTCCGGAATCGTATTCCGCTTCGGCGGGAATGGCGAACCTCGAATGCCGCCTCCTTCTCCGGTGGGTTATTCCTGCTCGGTGAATCCATCGTCTGTATTCGCGGGGGGGGCGATTGCGGTTTCGGGAACGGCTTTGAATCTGGACCCGGCCAAGACAGCCGTTTATAGCTGGTCAGCGGATGGCGGAACCGTTGCTGGAACATCGAGCATCGCGAGCATCGATACCAAGAACGCCGCGCCCGGCACTTACACTCTGAAGGGCCATGTCTCCGAGGGCGACAGGCCAGGCGATAGCGCCGATTGCACCGCTCCGTATGTGGTGAAAGCGTTTGAACCACCTACCGTGAGTTGTGTGGCCACCCCTTCAACCGTGCTTTCCGGCGCTGATTCCACCATCACCGCAACCGCTGTCAGCCCCCAGAATCGCCCTCTGACGTACAGCTACAGCGCAACCGCGGGTTCGGTGAGCGGAGTCGGCTCGACGGCCACGCTCCAGACCGCGGGCGCGGCAACGGGGGGCATCGCAGTGACCTGCAATGTGGCCGATGACCTGGGGCTGACGGCCTCCGGCACAACCACGGTAACGGTTGCGCCGGCTGCTCCAGTATCCAAGCCGCAGACCAGCGCTCTGTGCGCCGTTCACTTTGAGCGGGACGTACGGCGTCCGTCGCGCGTGGACAATGAGGGGAAGGCGTGCCTGGATGAGATCGCGCTCAATCTGCAGAGCAACTCCGATGCGAGGCTTGCTCTGGTTGGCAATGCCACTGCCCAGGAGAAGGGCGGCGACAAACTCGCCACGCAGCGCGCGGTGAACGCGAAGGCATACCTGGTGAGCGACAAGGGCATCGATTCAACACGGATCGCCGTCTACACCGGCTCGCAGGACGGCAAGGTTGTGTCCACAACGCTGATTCCAGCAGGGGCAACGTTCGATAGCACTGGCGATACTCCGGTGCAGTAGAGGGTAATCCGGCTTCGCCGGCGCGGCGCGGCCCGAAGGAACCAACCCAGGTGGGTTGACGAATGAAGGCTGATTGGAGATTCGTCTCCAGTCAGCCTTTTTTGCTGGAGGCCAGCGGAGGGGCTCTGGCACCGTTCGGGAGGCTAGGACGGCATTCGTACGATATTCCAGTTCGCCGCGCCCCTACCCCGACCCCATCTCTGCGGCGAAATACTTTGTTTTCAATTGGATACAGCATGGGTGGGACGCTAAATTCTTGATTCTGCTGGGGTTCTTTGCAGAATCTTCATAACAAAAGGGTTGCGGGCACGTTCCGGGCACCTCCGGGTCGTGAGAGGCACCATAAAACCATTGTGCGCCTGGGGAGGGTAATTCTACGCAAATCCTTGCGGTGAAACGGGAGGCGCTTGCGCGACCTCCGTGTCGATGACGGTGACGGTTGGCGGGGATGGCCTCTAGCGATTCCCTGTGGATACTTTGCCTTTCTGCCATCGCCATGATGCGCTCCGCCCCATTCGGAACTACCTCGTTATATTTGGCGAGGAGAGCCGGATGAGGCAAAGGACCAGAGAATGAGACAGATTGTTGAGTAAGCTCAATCGTGGTGGGGCGTGGAGTATTTTGTTGGATTTTATTGCGATTCTTGCTCACAAGAAATCAAGCGACCTTCAGTTCTGATTTTTGCTGCCCGATGGCATCTGAAAGGTCTTGTCCTACAATGAGCCAATCCGCGGCAATGGCCTTTTCATCCGCTTCTAGGGTTGTCGCGCTAATGTTGTATTCGTCGAATTGACCAAAAAGATCGAATACACGAGCAGCGCCCGACCCAAAGGAGGGCCGCGCGAATATAAGATCTGATTTTACTTTGCTTCCCATTAGCTCCTCAGCTCTTATATCGGCTGAATGCTTTCATCTGTTTAGATGAGGTTGAGCGCAAAAAGTTTCCCTTGAGGATGCTCAAATGGCAGACACCATTTGATTCGACAGCCCACAGCCCCCTCAGTATTCAACATGCACTAAGGAAAAGTCTACCAGAATTGTGAAGAATTAACTGCAAACGTGTCGAGTCAGCAATTCGTCCAGTTCCCAAACGTGATTCGAGATCCCGCTCTCCATAGCAGGCGTCACCTTCAAAGTTTTGTGAATCCTACAGAAGTTGTAGAGTGCAAACAACAGATAATAAGTAGCTTGCAGGTTTTCCCACTTCTTCGAGAAAGCATTGGTAAGCCGGGAAGTCCCAAAGAAAGGTGGCGCTTTTGAGTCGATGGCGTTCGGAAAAAGACAAGAGAGCCCCGACTTCTCGAAAGAGCTGATTAAGACGATGAAGCAGGCGGCAGAGCAGTTGAACAGCGCCCAAACGGTAGGAGAGGCAAAGTTTGCCGCGCTCACGATTGACCTCGCGTTTGCCGTCCAGTGGGATTTCGCTGCTGGGGTCACTGTCCCGATTCAGCTGGTTATGGTGGGAGGAAGCTTTGATCGTAATAAGACGAGCACTCAAAGCGTCAAGCTCACCTTTGGCGAGTCATCGAAGTAGCCCGCAAGTCTCGCCTCAGAAGCCCATGACGTTGTAGCCGCAGTCGACGTACATGACTTCGCCGGTGATGGCGCTGGAGAGGTCGCTGGCCAGGAACAGGGCTGCGCCGCCTACTTCAAGCTGATCGACGTTGCGGTGCAGGGGGGCGCGGTCGGCGTGGGACTTCAACATTTCGCTCAGGTCGCCGACGCCGCGGGCGGCCAGAGTCTTGATGGGGCCGGCGGAGATGGCGTTGACGCGGATGTTTCTGGAGCCGAGCGAGGAAGCGAGATAGCGGACGGTACACTCGAGGCCGGCTTTGGCGATGGCCATCACGTTGTAGTGGGGGACGACCTTCTCGGCGGCGTAGAAGCTGAGGGTGAGGATGCTGCCGCCTTCTGTCATGAGGGGGGCAGCGGAGCGGCTGACGGCGATGAGCGAGTAGACGCTCACGTCCATGGCGGTGCGGAAGCCTTCGCGGGTGGTGGAGAGGAAGTCGCCGCGGAGGTCGGCGGCGGGGGCGAAAGCGACGGCGTGGACGAGGATGTCGAGCTTGCCGTACTTCGCTTTGAGGGCGGCGAAGAGGGTTTCGATTTCAGCGTCGCTGGAGACATCGCACTGGAAGCCCGCGGCACCGGGCAGCTCGGCGATGAGGTCCTCGGCTTCGAGCTTCATGCGCTCGTTTTGGTAACAGATGGCGAGGGTTGCGCCGGCTTGGTGGAGTTTTTGGGCGATGCCCCAGGCGATGGAACGCTTGTTGGCCAGCCCGAAGACTACGGCCGTCTTACCTGCCAGATCGATCATGCTTTCTTTCTTCCTCCAAAAGTCCGCGCCAAGGGGGGCGTGGGCGAGCAAGTTCTAGAA
>VFSW01014761.1_pt1 | contig 10777 bp, 18 predicted proteins | sample 5358111 | NCBI WGS metagenome assembly VFSW01 (sample SAMN11554181, study PRJNA540505) | mine drainage metagenome | isolation source: sediment from site ElyBrook_90M | place: USA: Ely Copper Mine, Vershire, VT | collected 2017
AACCGATTGATAATGCTGGGGTTGGTCGAATAGTCAAAACTATTTTCGGCATAATCGCAAATTGAAGTAACAAGTTCTGAATAATTCATTTATTCCAAACTTCTTTGTGACCGTTTTTTGAAATCCATAACCAAAAAGAACTATGAGATATTCCAACCTCTTTGCAAGCTTTGTATTTTGGAGTTCCTTTTAACACAAGCTCCCATGCCTTTTCGCACAACGGAGTATACTTGATTTCTCGTTCTTTTTCCCATCGCAAAGTTGCCGAATTGCTAAATTTTTTTATAGATTCGGGTTTGTGTTTTTTGCCCTTCATAGACCCAGCAGGCGGCTGGCCCGGAGTCTTTAAAAGATTAAAGACGCCAAATGCACTAATTGCCAAATGTTCATAAAAAAATCTCATTTCACTTGAACATACAAATAAGGGCAAAAACTTGTGGTTTTGCTCTCCATGCTTGTCCCAGGATTTTTGAAGAACAAACGAAGTATGTTTAGCAGAAGTTAATAGTTTTTTGTGGGCAGCCCATCTACGCTTAGGTTCAATAGTTGAACCTATGTATGCGTGACCATTTTGGTTCTCTATTTTGTAAATCAATACAGAACCTTTAGGCATAGCTACCAACTCGGTGTATGTCACGCCATCGGCCCTCTGGACATAACGCCTTTAGTTGCTGCCCCCGCGCCACGCATCTTAATCCCGTCAGTCTTCACTTCAGGATAAGGCTTGCTCTTGACTGCGTTGACGCTGACAACCATGTCAGAAAGGCAATCACCCTTGTCAGTTTTGCCATATCCGTTATCAAGTTCCACCTTAGGACTTGAACCAGAATGAGGCTTGGCATAGGTGCTGGCGGGGCCAACCTCTTTGCCTTTCTTCTTCATAGTGAACATGATTACCTCTGGTTCATTGCGCGGGACAGATTCTTCCCGTACTTCTTACGGTCAAGGCTGGTAGGTCCACCCTTCTTCATTCCATGCATCTTTTTCTCATGCCCCTTAACCGCCTTCGCGGCCTCGACATCAGCGATGCCTTTAACTTCTTTACGGTTCATTTTCTATCCTATTGTAACGCTAGATAACGTGAAGTTTAAAACCAAATCGTTTGGAGTCAAGCCAGAATCAAAACTAGATGACCCACCAACTGGGTTCCATCCCCACTGGAAAACCCTGCTGCCTTCTTCTGGATATCCATCCTGGCTAACATTTGTACCGCTTGTGGTGTTTGTATTAAGACCGCTGGTTCCAGATTGATAGTAACTTACGTCTGGTCTAGGTTCTCTGACTGCCTGCGGGTCATAAACTGGGTAAAGACCTAATGATAACTGAGGCTGGTCAGGGTCCCAACATTCAGGGCAAACCTTAATCTGAAAGAGCTTGGTTTTGATAATCTCTTTCTTAAGTTCCTTGAGCATGTACCGCTGGCCGCAACGGTCACACTCGGCAATCGAGAACTTACCAGAGGCATATCTATTAGCCATTACCAGAACATTTGTCGGGGAGCCAAGCGCAAGGAAGCCTTTTCACGGTCCTCGTCTGCTGCAAGTCTAAACTGTTCTTCGTATTGCTCTTTGAGCATTGCGATTCGGTCTGCTGCCTCTGGCAGCTTGACGCAGATATGGTATGCCAACCCGGCAACAAGCGCAGGAATGAATCGAAACGGGATGTCTTCGGTCTTGGTTCCATTTCCAGCGTCCTGAATCCTTCTCATACGCCAGTAAACGAACGTGTAAGAACCGCCTGCGTTGGCCGTAGGCCAGATGTTGATAGTGGTGTTGTTAACTACCGAGATTGCCGCGCCCGCAGTATGCCCAACAGCCGTTGTCCCATTCTGACCACGGTTACATAACTGGAGCGTATTTCCCAGAATGCTGGTGTAATAAATCTGCTCACTGCCAATCTGAATGTATCCCGCGGCTCCAAGAACGGAGCCATCACTGACAGTAATGGATGTATCAGCTGCGCCAATTGTAGAAGAAAGAGTGATTCCTGCATCATATGTAGCATTGGTCTGACGGTTAATCCAAACTTGGATTGGCCTTCCTTGTGCTAACTTATTTGGTATTGATGAGTAAGTCGTCTCTGAAATTCTAGTGATGTTGATATCTGTTTGATTTTGAGTTGCCTGATTCTGTCGGATAACGTGGTCAAGCAAATCAATAGTGTCTGCGGGCAACGCATAAGCAACTTGCCCTTGAACCAAAGGAATCTCACCTTGCTCGATGGTCCATAGGTTGATACCCCTGTTGGCCCATTCGATGGTCATAATGTTTAAACTGCGGCGGGCTGTACGGAGCTGATAGCCGTTACGAATCTCAACCCCGCAACGCTCATAGGCTTCTTCTGCAATCTCATTGAATTGCATGTTGAACGTTGCGGTGCCGCTAGTGCTCATTATTTAGCCGTCTTTGCTGACTGTTTAAATGCTTCAGCAGTGGGAGCGCCCTTGCTACCGGGCTTCCTCATCTTCTCTTTAGAGCCGTGCTTGATGCGTTCCTGCTTTGCGTGGATATTGGCATACAAGCCAATAGGTCCACCCTCTGCGTACAAGTCAACCGCGTTAGGGTCATCCTTTCGATGGATGACCTTCCTTCCTGGCATCTTGGATGGGTCTATTGCACCCATCCCACGGCTAGGTCTCATTTCTTCCCAGTCATCCCACCACCGCACATAGCCTTCACATGCTCATGGTGGAGCTTGTGACCTGCTGCGTGGTCTTTGTAAATCTTTGAGTGATGTTTGTGCCCTTCCACTTCATGCTCAACCGCGAGGTCAACAACATGAAGAAACTTAGGCGACGCTGGTTCTTTCTTGAATTCTGCCATGATAATTCCTTAACAAAGTTTGCCGCGTGTACGACCGCGTTGAGCAATGCCGTCACCGCGGGAGGAAACCATACCACCCTTAGCAAACTTAGGCATCTTCTCTTCAAGGTCACGAGTCTTGCCACGCTTCTGGATTGCATGCTCACCAAAAGCACGGCTCTTGTTAGAACCTTTCTCAACGTCCATAGACATGGAACGAGGACCCATCGTTTCTTTCACATTACCACCTTTAGCCATTTTCTTGCCAAACTCTCTTTCGTGAGCTTTGCTTAGGTCAAAGAAATTAAGAACACTTCCCAAACCCTTGCGTACTGCTTCGCGGGTTTCATCTGATGCAAGACCAAACTTACTTGCCGATTTACTTTCAGGCTTTGCCAGCTTTCTTTCTGCTGCGCGGCGCTCTTCAATAGCAGCGCGAGAAGTGTCCACTGGCTCAGTAATAACACGCTCTTGCTTTACAGTCTTTTCAATCCCCACAGGCCTGCGCTGGGGTTGTTTAAGCTGTGCCTTAGGTCTTTGAACAGGAGACAGCCCGTCACCACTTAGCTCGCCTTCGCCACGGTCAGAAACAGAACTCACATTTTGAGGACCGCGAATCTTCCTTTCGTTGTCATCGCTCTCTGGGTTCTTTACAACCATTGGCGTGGTGACGCGGCTAGTTGCTGCGGGCGCAGCAGCAGGCGTAGCGGAACTACGGGTAGCACGCACTGGAGCGGGCTTTACCTCTTCAACAGGTTCTTCTTTGTCGCCAAACCCAAAAAAGTCTTTGATGCCTCTCATGGTTTTTGCACCGCGCTCTTTCTCGGCTTCATAGTCGCGTGGTTTGGCAAATGGGTCGCCATAACCTTCGCTGCTACCAAGACCGCCATCAGCCATACGGCGAACCTTTTGCACTGGCTTCATGCCAGCAGGCTTGCCTTTGTCAGTGAATGACATGTACTTGGCAGAACCGCCCTTTTTCATCCCTTCTGCTTCTTCATGCTTGAGCATGGATTTAGGAGCGCCTTTCTTTTTCATGAAGGCAACTTCTTTAGCAGTCATTGCTTTGGATTCTTTCATCTCGCCACCTTTTTTGTAGCCAGAAACCATAGCTTCACGATGTTGCGCGGGGGTCAACATTTCAAAACCCTTCCCTTCATCGTAGGCGTCTTTACGAAGAATGCCTTCTTTTAATTGAGCTTTTCTGTTGTCTTCAAACCACTTGTCGTAGGTCTTGCCTTGTTTTTGGGCGGCTTTTAAATCCATCATACCAATACCGCGACGATATCGTTGATTGTCTTCTTGGGTTTCCCTGCGCTTACGTTCATTTTGAACTTCAGATTCTTCTTCGCGCATGTTTGCAAGGCGGTCTCTAACTTTTTTATCTTCTGTTGTTTCTCCGCCCAAAGCCATTTTCTTCACGTTGCCACCTTTCTTAAAGGTTTTGCCTTTGTCGGCTGCTGCAAAGTCTTTGCCAACAGATTGTGGAACCCCTGCCTTCTTTGCAAAAGAAGGACTATGGGCGATTGCTTCCATGAAGCGATGTTGTTTAGCGGAGGAGGAAGGCACTGTCATTCCTTTACGAATGTTTTTCCATTAACTTATCAAGCTTAACTTCAAGCCTATCAAGGCGGTCAAAGATACGCTTAACATCTGCATCGAGTTGTGCCCTGGTCACATACTCTTTTGGAAGCTCTTCTCGGGTTCTATTAACGAGAATTTGAATACGTTTCAGTTCGTCAAATAGATTCTTTACTATTAGGCCGATTGCCCCGGTGGCAACTGACAGAATGATGTTCCAGAGTTGAGTTTCCATGATTGTTAACCGTTAACTGCCAAGTATTCTTTCCATTCCGGAGCATCTGCGGAAGCTAGCAAATATTGCGCTGCAAACTCAAGCGTTGCCGGTTTTTCAACCTTACAACGGGTGCAAGTCAGCATGCCCATTTTCGCCTTGCCTTATTCAAACGGCTTTCTGGGTCCTTCGCGGCAGAAGGAAACATCTTCGCTTGCCCAGCAGAGCGAGCGCAAAAGCTCTTCTTTCTCCCGGCGTCTTCTTTCGTTTTTGGTTTCGGCGCGGGGGGCTTTAGATTCATCCCCTGCGCTTTTGCCGATGCTCGTCCCTTCGCATTCAGGCCCCCCTTGGGGTTCTTTCCTTCGGCTCTTTGCCATGCAGGGGACTTAGCCATAGAACGCTGTCACAGTGGTGGACGCTGGAACAGTCACATAAAGCCCGGTAGCAGCAAGAATGCCTTCACCAGGACAAAGAATGTGGATTGAACCAGCAGCCGCAGGAGCAGTAAACGAAAACAGCGTTGCTCCGCCATTACCGTCCGTAACAGATACGGTCCCGCTTGTGGTGTAACTAATCGTGAGGGCTTTTAACCGCGACCGATAATTGGTCGCGATTGTGCTGGCACCGGCCCCGCAGACTACCGACTTTACATCAGTTTGCTGCATTGCAGCCCCCTAATTAGTTCTGGAAGGTCGAGGGGTACATTACGCCGTCAGAACCGCGTACAGCATACTTAGCAATCAAAATACCAGAACCTGCACTAAGCGTTGCGCCAGTGTAAGTAATGACCGCATCCGTGGAGCCTACGTTGGCCCACAGCGCAGCTTGTGCCTGAGTGCTAGGGGTAATACTCAAAATGCCTGCGGTGCCCGTGGTGATGCTTAGAGCGCCGATTGACGTGCCGTTAAGGTAAACGGTGAACGTGCCAGACGAACCAGAGGCGAACGTGGTGCCTGACTGGTTTAGATAAACTTCCAGGAGAAGCGCGCCAGCAGGAAGAACAAATGCCTGCGACGCCGCAGCATCAGTAGAGGCAACTGATTTAGTTTGGCAAACCGTAGAGGTGCCAAGATTCTGAATGGTGCCTGCTGTAGTTCCGGTTGTATTTTTAACCGTGCCAAGCAGCCAAGGGCCAAGGTGAGTAGCGAAACCCATTATAAATCCTCAAATCAAAACTTGCTGTCTCTTGAGGGGAAGTCTGCCTAGTCAGTCAGCAAGTCGGGTGGTCTAGGTATGAGTCTTTATATCACTTTGCTTGAAACGGCGCAAGCAAATTTAAAAAACTTAGTAACAGGCAATGTAACTTACAAGCTCTAAGAAAGTTACATATAAGCCATTAACGTTCTATGTCTTTATATAAAACAAAAGGGGCCGAAGCCCCTCTTGAAACCCTTGATTTACAAAGAGTTTTTGCTTACGAACCGGAAGAACCGTACATTCCGAGCGGGTCGCTCCAGCCAAACGAGTACCGCTCGCGACTCTTGTAGCGCACGTTGCCCGTGTCGAAGTCTCCATCCATGGAGTTCTGCAACGGAGTCCGCACAAAGTGCTTCATCCCATTAGGAACGTCCGTGGTCAGGAACCAGCCGTTCGTGTCCGTCAAGAAGTGGTTAATGGCATATCCTTCTGGGATGGAGCCATTGTTCTTCAGGGCGTTCACGTCGTTGTCGGTCGTGCCAACGCGCAGTTCCGTTTCGAGCAAGCGGGTTGCAACGAATTGGAGTGACGGAGGAACAATCAACTTACGGGGCTTGGCTGCAATCAGCAGGCCACGCTCGTCGGTCCAGGCTGCAATCGCGATAACTGCGTTTTCCAACGAAGTTTCGTTCAGGTCAACTTGGGTCGAAGGCGTGTTGGCGTTAACACCACCAGACACCAGCGGATGCGCGGTACTAAACAGCGAGACTCCATCACCGCCCGTGTAGGCAGAGTTGAAGCCGTTGTTCAGAACGGCAGCGGCTTTCACCTGTTTGGTGTAAGCCATGGCACGAGCCAGACCTTTGGTATAGCGAGCCGACAGCGAATCGTAGAGGTTATCTTCGATTGCTTCTTCGGTCAGGCTAAAACCAAGAGCGATGGTTTCGTGGTTGTACCGTGCGGTCCATGCTTCCTGTGCATTGTCATAAGCGATGGCTTGGCCTTCGTTTTTGACTGGTGCAGCAGAGAAACCAGACAGCTTGGTCTCTTCTTCAAACGAGCGCTCAGAGGTTTCCGTTTCGTAAATCTCTTTGTGCTCTTCGCCGTAGCGGGCGTACTCAAGACCGAACAGGGCGTTAAGACCCGGAAGGAGTTCTTTGAGTAGTTGGGCGCGTGAAATTGCCATTTTAAATTACTCCTTAGACGCCAGCAGCAATCAGATAGCTGTGGAAACCGAAGTTCCAGCCAACGATTGCTTCAGGATAGCCAACAAACGCCACGCTGCTGCCAGACGTACCGCTCACACTTGCACTAACGGTGATGGTCGAGGTGCTGGTAACAACACCGGTAACCGTCACTTTAGTTCCACCAACAACAACTTCCATGCCGGGCTGGATACCGGTGGTAGAAGCGACCGTGAAGGTCGTTGCGGTCGAGGGGCTGCTGGTCAGCGTGGTGCCAACCGTGACTGCCGTCTCAGGAACCAATTGAACAACGCGCAAGCAAGGCGACGTGCCCGAGCCAGTGGCGACCGTTTGAACAATGTTACCGGCGACCGAGCTAGACACGGTTGGGTTACCAGCCGAGATGCCCATCGTCGAGTTGCCGTTCGTCGTGCTGCCGGTGTTGCCAGCCACGAGGAAAGCGTTCGTTCCAAGGAAGCGCGAACTGAAATAGCCAACCGTCGTGCTGGTGTTAGCTTGCGTGTTGGCAGTGCCTTGAGCCTGTGCCAGAACGCATGCTTTGAACAGCGCGGTGGGGTTGTCCATTACATAGGCAATCATTCCCGACTTGTTGGTATTGGCTGCGTAGTATTGAGCTTGCAGGTTACCAAGGATAGGACTGGTGCCGGGGTACTGGGTACCCAAGAACACACCAACGATTTGACCAGCCGCGGCTGCGGTGGTGCTGTTGGCGTTGTAAGGGGTGATGACTGCATTACCACCAGACAGGCCAACAACGTCACCGTTGAACAGGCTCGTGCCATAGTTTTGTGCAATCGGAATCATCCGGGTGGACCCGGCGAACGGAATACCGCCCATCAGGTTGACCGGCACTAGCCCGTATGGGCCATTGACAATCGGATAAGCCATTTAAGACTCCAAAAAAAATTAACTACCCTTGCCAAAACTAACCGTGCTGCGCCGTTCATTGAACAATGGCATACGCGGGTCGCTTTGGCGCATAAGATTATTGTCTACAGACTCTGTTTGCCTACGAGACATTTCGTCAAAATACTTTGCACGTTGTTTCATAAACTCTTCAGGAATCTTGCAGAGCAACAGCCCACCAACCTCAATGTTGTCTTTGAAACGACTATTAGGGTCAACGAGCATTTGAAACTGTGGCTGCTCTTCTAGCTTTACTGGCTCCCAACCTTCCCTGAGTTTTGAGGAAACGTTGCGCGGGTCAGCAGAGTTATTTAGAGAAACCCTAATCCAACGGTATGTGTATCCTGCCTGTTTGTCTGGTTCCGGCAGAAGCTCTGGCGGACGCCAAAACTCAGGACGGGCTTCAACAGAACGGGTTTCAAGATTGCGGGGTGTACGGTCAGCCATTTTATGACTCCAGTTTTAGTACTTCCCGAGCATACTGCTCAGGAGTGATTCCAAGCTTCTTAGCAATGTTGACCTGTGAGGTCTTCAAAGCAATACGCTTAGAGGATGTGCTGCGTGTTGCGGGAGCCACAACCGAGCTTTTTGGAGGTGCCTTTGGAAACTTCTCAGGAAACCTCTGTCGCATTGTTTGGTCAATGCGTTTGTAGTATTCGTCAGAAGCCACGACAACGCCTTCGTCTTTCAGTGCTTCGTGCAAGGCCAGAGCCATGCCCGTCATCACCTTATCCTGACCAAACCATGCATTTTGCTTTTGCCAGCGAACTGCGGTCGGGTCAACCTTTGGCTTCTGTTCCTCTATTGGAACATGGAATTCCTCTTCTTGTAAAGTGGACGGTTTAAAGTTTTTAACTCGCTCATTGTCATTTGCAAGTCTTGTCAATTCCAATTGGGCTTCAAGGATTTTATCTGTATCACCAGATTCATATGCCTCTTTGTATGCCCGCTTTGCACCGTCTAATTCAAGCTCAATTGCCCTTGAAACAGTCGAATGAGTGACCTTTTCATTCTCATTCATTGACGTTTTTAGGCGTTTATTCTCTTCAAATAGACGTTTTGCAAGGGCTGTTGCCTCTTGATTTTCACGCAAAACACGCTCTTTTTCGCGTCTTTCGTCGTGTGCAAGTCGCTTTAAAGCTACAAGTTTGCCCTTTACCTTGGCCGAATAGTCCTCTAACTCGTCGTTATAGAGGTCTTCTGCCACTTTTTTGGGCAAAGGTTCCCGGTTTTTGTCTTCTTCCGGGGTGTCATCTTCAATTTCTATCTCGAAATCGTCATCTTTTGCCTCTGATTTGGCTTCAGATTCGATTTCATCAGGGAACTTGAAGTCGTCTTTTTCGTATTCAGCCATGTTTAAGCTCCTTATTTACGCTTAATTCCGCGAGGGTCCAAGACTACGGCCTCAACGGTGTCGTCATTAATCAAACGGAAGTCTTTGCCGTGGATTACCAGCCTAGAACCTGCGTTTGGACGTACTAGAACGAAGTCTCCTTGCTTGCACCATGGTCCAGAAGGGAACTTTTTGGGGTCTTTGTATGCATCTGGCCCTAGTGCAACTACAAAAAGCACCGTGGTTAGCATTTCTTCAAAGTGAACAGTCTGCGAGGACTTGATAAGTCCATTTTCAAACTCCTCTTCAACCTCTGGGACAGCACAAAGAAGGTGATATCCGGCTGGTTGTGGGAGTTGTTTGGCTTTGTCTTCGGCGTCTTGTGGGACTTCGCCGTTTTCTGTTGCCAATACGAGTTTAGTCATCAGGTTCCTCAAGTTTGCCAAGTAGGTCTGTTACGTTTAACCGGCAAGTGAGTAGACCTTTAACCTCACCAACCATCCCTTTGTACTCTGCGAAGTCGCGAGCGGAACCATTTCCAATCGCTTCCCGCAGAAGTTCAACTTTGTCGTCTATCTCTTTGATAAGAAGACGTAGGTACTTATCAATCATTACTGACCTTTTCTAAGTCTTGCCTGTTCAATAGCTGTTTGGACACCCAATCTCGTCCGTTCTAGGTCATGGTCATGCTCATTACGGGCGGCTGCCTGTTCCTTCTGCGCTTGGATACGCATGGCATCTGTTTGCGCCTGTTGCTGGATGCGCTCGCGTTCAATTTGAATCTGCTGCGCTTTAAGCTGAAGGTCTGCTTGGTCTTTGGCTGCCTTTCTTTGAATCTCTTGCCCTTTCTGCTGGATTTCAGCTTGTTGCATTTGAATAAGAGGGTCTTGGGCTTGCTGTTGTGCTTGCTGCTGCGCGGCCTGAGCCTTGTTGCTTTGTAGCAACTGCTGCGAAGCAACAGCAATAAGCTTGGAAAGCTCAACCTCAAGCTCTTTGGGCATTTCCTTATCAGGTGGCGGCAGGGTCACGCCCATCTGTTTTTCTAGTTTTGCCCTATAAGAGAATCCAAGATGGTCTGCAATGTGCGATTGTAGCGAAGCCATAATCATGTTGGCCTGCGGGTTTTGACCAATCGTCTGCATGACAACCGGGTCCTGCATGAACGCTTGGTGCGCTGCAATATGCGCGTCTTGGTCCTGATAAATGAACGCCTTTAAGGGTTTACCTTTCATTGCCTGAATGTTTTCAGACATGGGGTCCATTGGCTTTTGCTCATCTTCCAACGTCACTAACTTAGATGCGTTGGGGATTCCAAGCACATCAAGCATTTGCCGGTGAAGATAGGCAAGGTCATACAACTGAGGAGCTTGCTGGGCAAGCTGCATGACTGCTTGATACTGAACTACCTTTTGGGAAAGAGTTGCGGCGTTCGGGTCTGACACGGGGATAACATCCACCATTGCATAGTCAGACTTCTTCGCTTTCTTGTTGCCTTCTGCGGGTTGGTACTCATACTCCTCGGGCGTATAGTCAGCAATAATCGTCTTGAGCAGACGAAGCTCTTGCTTCATCGAGTAATGGATGCGGGCTTGCACCGCGC
>VFSW01014762.1_pt1 | contig 10777 bp, 11 predicted proteins | sample 5358111 | NCBI WGS metagenome assembly VFSW01 (sample SAMN11554181, study PRJNA540505) | mine drainage metagenome | isolation source: sediment from site ElyBrook_90M | place: USA: Ely Copper Mine, Vershire, VT | collected 2017
TGATGCCGTACTGCGTCAAGGCATCGAACATCTCGGGGAACAGCGTCACGACATCGAATATCATGTCAGATAATCCGCTGCCCAATCTACTTCGATACGCTTGTTCTGTGTATCCACCTGTTTGATCGCGCTCGCCACGAACGGGATCAGTATCTGGCCGTTCTCACCTTTGACCATCAGCACTTGATTGGCACCGGTCTCCAGCAGTTGTTCGACGTTGCCCAAGTTGATCCCTGCCCCGTTGATGACAGGCAAGCCTATCAAGTCCGACCAGTAGTACTCATCCTCGGGCTGTTCCGGCAAGCTGCTGCGCGGCACGGCAATCAACAAGCCTTTCAGTTTTTCGGCGCTAGTGCGGTCGGGACAGTCCGGCAGCCGAGCCGCCAGGGTCTTGAGGTGTGACTCACACTGCAAAACTTCAACTTCCCGCCACGGGCCGCGCTCCTGGCCTATCCACCAAGTGCGATATCCCAACAGGCTATCCACATACTCGGTATAAGGCTGGACTTTTACCCAGCCGCGTATGCCGTGAGCAGATGCCACTCGCCCCATGATAACCATGGGGTCAGCGCCGTCAGACTGCAGCAGTGGCCGCACCAGCGCGTTTTACCAGCTTGGCTACAGTGTCGCTCAATTGCGCGCCTTTGCTTTGCCAATGAGCGACACGAGCCAAGTCCAGGCGCAGCGCTTCTTGTTTTTCAGTCGCTATCGAGTTGTAGAAACCCAGACGTTCGATGAAGCGACCATCGCGACGATTGCGGGAGTCGGCAACAACCACGTTGTAGAAAGGACGGTTCTTGGAACCGCCGCGGGAAAGACGAATGATGACCATATAAAAACCTATCTAAAAATAAGTCCAGCGAAAACTCGCAGGGAGTCTCCCTCTATAAACTAGAGGCTAAAGCCCATTGTTTTGAGTGAAAGGGCGCGGATTCTACGCTAATTCTTGCCGAGTAAGCAAGTGCCCGTGATTTTCGGTTGCTTCAGCGGTGCAACAGTATTTCGATGACGAATTTGCTGCCCAGGTAGGCGAGCAACAGGAAGACGAAGCCGCTGATGGTCCAGCGTACCGCGAAGCGACCGCGCCAGCCATAGAACGCGTGACCCAGCAATAATGTGCCGAACACCAGCCAGGAGAGAAAGCCGAACACGATCTTGTGGGTGAACTGCCAAGGCTTGCCAAACAGCTCTTGGGAAAACATCATGCCCGAAGCCAGGGTCAGGGAAAGCAAAGCAAAGCCGATGGCGATAATGCGGAACAGCAAGCTTTCCATGGTCATCAGCGGCGGCAGATTGCGCAGCACGCGCGGTAACGATGCCTGGTGCAAACGTTTCTCGACTTGCGAGATCAGCACCGCGTGAAGCACCGCGATCGTGAACAAGCTGTAAGCCAGCATCGCCGCGCTGATGTGCGCCGAGAAGGCGGGAAAATCGGTGTGGGTGAGCGGATGTTCGGAGGGGAACATCCCCGGCAAGATAGAAGCGATAGCTGCCAAAGGCAATACCAAAACCAGCAACTCCCCTATCGGGTAGAAGAAGCGCGCGATCCAATAGATCAGCAAAGTCAGCCAACAGATCAGCGACAGCGCGTTGAGCAGCCCGAAATCAAAACCGCCCCCGGCAAAAATATCGCCAGACAATATAAAACCGTGCAATGCCAGCGGGATCAGGATCAGATGCCCCACCGTGCCACGACTGAGCCTGTCGGTGTCGCCGTTGTCTTGCGCGCGCCAGAACAGGGCAGACAGGCTCGCGTAAGCAACAAAAGCCAGGATGGCGATAAGAAGGCTAGGCATTTTTTAGCGGGATGTTTTAGACTTCGCGAATTCTACACTATCTCTCACGGGCCACTCATGCTGGACAATCTGACGCAACGCCTTTCCGGTGTCATTAAAAATCTGCGCGGCCAAGCGCGGCTTTCCGAAAGCAATATCCAGGACGCATTGCGCGAAGTGCGCATGGCATTGCTGGAAGCCGACGTGGCTTTGCCGGTGGTCAAAGACTTCATCGCGCAGGTCAAAGTGGCGGCACTCGGCCACGAGGTCGTGGGTAATCTCAATCCCGGCCAGGCCTTTATCGGAGTGGTGCATCGCGAGCTGACCAAGCTCATGGGCGAGCACAACGACGCGCTGAATCTGGCTGCTGTGCCGCCTGCCGTGATTTTGATGGCGGGGCTTCAGGGCGCGGGCAAGACCACCACCTGCGGCAAGCTCGCCAAGCTGTTGCGTGACCAGCACAAGAAAAAAGTGCTGCTGGTCAGTTGCGATATCTATCGCCCAGCCGCGATCGAACAATTACGCACCCTGGCCGCGCAATTACAGATCGATTTCTTTGCCTCCGACATTACGCAACAGCCGCAGGACATCGCGTTCGCCGCGCTGGATTTTGCGCGCAAGCATCATCACGAGGTGCTGATCGTCGACACCGCCGGTCGTTTGGCGATCGATGCCGCGATGATGGCGGAGATACAGCAGTTGCACGCTTTGCTCAAGCCGATCGAGACGCTGTTCGTGGTCGATGCCATGACCGGACAAGACGCGGTGAATACCGCCAAGGCGTTCGGCGAAGCATTGCCGCTGACCGGTATCGTGCTGACCAAGCTGGACGGCGATGCGCGCGGCGGCGCGGCGCTGTCGGTACGCCAAATCACCGGCAAGCCGATCAAGTTCATCGGCGTGAGCGAGAAGTCGAACGGCCTGGAAGCCTTCCATCCCGAGCGCATGGCGTCGCGCGTGCTGGGCATGGGTGACGTGCTGTCGCTGATCGAAGACGCGCACCGCGAAGTCGATCATGCCGAGGCGGAGAAGCTCGCCAAGAAGATGAAGACCGGACAGGGCTTCGATCTCAACGATTTCAAAGCGCAGATGGTGCAGATGCGCAAGATGGGCGGCATGTCGGCCATGATGGACAAACTGCCCGCGCAATTGAGCCAGGCGGCTGCCGGCGCAAAAGTCGATGACAAAGCCATCAACCGACTGGAAGGCATCATCAATTCGATGACGCAGCAGGAACGCAGCAAACCGGAGCTCATCAAAGCCTCGCGCAAACGCCGCATCGCGATGGGCGCGGGCGTGCAGGTGATGCACGTCAACCAGCTGCTCAACCAGTTCGAGCAGACCCAGAAGATGATGAAGATGTTCAGCAAAGGCGGCATGTCCAAGATGATGCGCGGCATGGCGGGCAAGCTGCCGGGGATGCGCTAACGGCACCACATCCAAATTTCGTTGCATACCGGCGTTGCGGATAAAATCACTCCCTAAACATGGCTATTTATAGGTCATCGTGGTTTTTTTGTTTGCACCTGCAGATGAAGCAAGCAACGCAGCGACCAGGTTTTATGGGGATGGCTCATCCGGCTGGCCTTGCTTGGCTATTTGAACTCCAGGGGAACCCCGAACAATTTAATCAAACTGAAAGGACGATATAGATGATGAAAGCCATTATTTTTGACGTGGACGGCACGCTTGCCGATACCGAAGACGGGCACCGTTTGTCCTTTAACAAGGCCTTTCTGGATACCGGCCTGGACTGGAGCTGGGATGTCGCGATGTACGACAAGCTACTGAAAGTCACCGGCGGCAAAGAACGCATCAAGTATTTCGTCAGCAATTTTTTGCCGGGGTTCGACACGCCCGCCGATTACGACGGTTTCGTCAAGAAACTGCACGCGGTCAAGACCAAGCACTACACCACCATGTTGGGCGAAGGCCATATCCCCTTGCGTCCTGGGGTGAAGCAGCTTATCGAAGAAGCGCATGCGGCGGGCATCACGCTGGCTATCGCCACCACCACTACACCGGAGAACGTCTCCGCCTTATTGGAAGTCGGTTTGGGTAAGGATTGGGAAAGCTATTTTTCTGCCAATGGCTGTGGCGACATCGTGCCGCACAAAAAACCCGCGCCGGACATTTACTTCTGGGTGTTGGAAAAGTTGGGGCTGAGCGCTGGCGACTGCATTGCGTTGGAAGACTCCGAGAACGGCTTGCGCTCCAGTCTCGCAGCGGGCATCAAGACTTACGTCACCATCAATCACTACACCCGCAACCAGGATTTTACGGGTGCTGCGGCAGTGTTCGATGATCTAAGCGATCTGGACGGCTTCTACCGCACGGTCGGCTGGACACTTCCCAAGCAGAAAATTTCTGTTTAGCATTTGAGTGTCGTGGGGACGTAGCTCAGCTGGGAGAGCGTCGCGTTCGCAATGCGAAGGTCGGGAGTTCGATCCTCCTCGTCTCCACCATTTCACAATGGTAATCCCGATCCAAAACGTGGTTGGAATCATATTCGTTTCATTTCAGAACAGTCATGCCCTCGGTTCTAGCGGAACCGTTAGTAGCGATGCCGCCCCTCGGTCTCGACCGTCAGTAATCCGCCCGCGAGGAACTTGGCGAGATGGGAACTCGCAGTCTGCGCGGTCACACCCGCCGCATAGGCGAGTTCGCCCGCAGGCAAGGCTCGCCCGTCGGCCAGGGCAATCAGCATCGCCGCTCTTGCCGGATCGGCAATCAGGAAGGCAGTGGATGAAACATGGTTGGGCAGCGTGTTCATCTTCAATCTCTCAACAGGTCCAAAAATTATAATCGGGTTCAAGCCTGCATGCTTCGACCCGTATCGAAATGTCGACCGTACAGATCAAGCTACACTGTCTCCTCGATAAAAAGGCGAAACTTATGCAAGGCAACGGAACAATTCAGCCAACAACTTCCGCCAACAAAACTGATCGCCGCTGGCTGACGCTCGTCGCGCTATGCATGGGTGTGCTCATCGCCCAGATCGACACTTCGGTCGTCAACTTGGCGGTTCGACCCATCGGCATTTATTTCTCGGCCAGCGTAGCTGAGTTGCAATGGGTCGTGGACAGCTACAACCTGGTGTATGCCGTGTTTTTGTTGACCGGCGGACTTCTGGCGGATCTCTGGGGCAGAAAAACCATCTTCATGATCGGCGCCGCTATCTTTACTGGGGCATCGCTGCTCTGCGCGTTCGCCCCGTCCATCCAGCTCCTGATCGGTGGACGAACGTTTGCAGGTTTCGGCGCTGCGCTGTTGATGCCCGCGTCATTGTCCATCATCCGAGTCGCATGGACAGATCACAATGAGCGCGGGTGGGCGCTTGGCGTATGGGCGGCCTGCAACGGGTTGGCTCTGGCGATCGGCCCGACTCTCGGCGGCTTGCTGATCGGGCAGTTCGGATGGCGCAGCATCTTTCTGGTCGTCGTTCCTCTGGGGCTTATCGTCCTTGCTTTGGCAGTTCCAGCCATCGCAGAATCGTCTGATCCAGATGAGCGCCATTTCGATGCGCCCGGACAAATCCTGGGTGCAGTTGCACTCGGGGGCCTGGCTTTTGCCGCGATCGAGGCACGGGAAGCGATCCTTGCTGTCATTATCGTCCTGACTGTTTCCCTGCTCGCTCTGGCGGCGTTCATCACGGTCGAAGCTAAGAAGGGTGCTACAGCGCTAGTCCCGCTGGATATATTCCGCATACGCGAGTTTCGGGGTGCGATGGCGGCAACGGCAGGCATGACGTTCGGCATGTACGGCGTCTTGTTTCTGCTGCCGCTGACATGGCAGAGCACCGGCATGCTGAATCCTGCAGGAGCGGGCCTCGCCCTCATGCCGATGGCACTGGTTTTTGTCCTTGTTTCGCCCTTCTCAGGTGCGTTCAGCCGCAAATTCGGGGTGTCCGCTGCAACTAGCGGTGGAGTGGCTTTGATCGGGTTCGGGCTCCTGGTCCTGAGTGCAGCCACAGGTAGGGGATCGATCATGGCGGATGAGATAGGCTTGATCCTCACCGGGCTGGGAATGGGGCTGGCCACCGGGCCGCTTGCTGGCCTCGCAGTCGGTTCTGTTGCTGCCGTACGCTCGGGAACTGCTGCCGCGCTCTTCAACGTAGCCCGGATGGCCGGTGCGGTAATTGGCGTGGCGGTACTGGGCGCGGTGTTCGATGCGGCACATGACCCTGCAACCGGCTTGAGATTTTCCATGCTGCTGGGAGGACTAGTGCAGCTCGCATGCGCCACAGTGGCATGGGTTATCACGCGACCGAATGTTTCGGTAGCGGCGTAACTTGCGAGTACGCCGATGTGTGGCGGCCACATTAAGACGAATAATTCCTCACGGACGACGCTGTGACGATTGGCAGTCGTGATATGCATCGGCCGTTGTGCAACAGATTGTGGCGGGTGATTTTGGAAATTCCCGATTTGCATTTATAATCCGCGCCCTCCGAGGGGTGCTGCAGCGGGTTTGATTCTCATTCCCCCGTCAGGCTCGGATTCGTTTAAGCAACCGCACCTATTCATTAAACCTAACCTTTTATGAATGGAGCTGCTATGAACGCTGCAACAAAAAATTTCACCGACTATATCGTCGCCGACATGTCCTTGGCCGCCTGGGGACGCAAAGAACTGGCTATCGCCGAGATCGAAATGCCCGGCCTGATGGCGATCCGCAAGGAATACACCGCAGCTCAACCGCTCAAGGGCGCGCGTATCACCGGTTCGTTGCACATGACCATCCAGACCGGCGTGTTGATCGAAACCTTGAAAGCTTTGGGCGCGGAAGTGCGCTGGGCTTCTTGCAACATCTACTCCACACAGGACCACGCGGCGGCGGCGATTGCTGCGACTGGCACGCCGGTGTTCGCGGTCAAAGGCGAGAGCTTGGCCGAATACTGGGATTACACGCACCGTATTTTCGAGTGGGCGGATGGCCCCAAGGGCGAAAAGATATTCTCCAACATGATCCTGGACGATGGCGGCGATGCCACGCTGTTGCTGCATCTGGGCGCACGCGCTGAAAAAGATGCGTCGCTGTTGGATAATCCCGGCTCGGAAGAAGAGACCTGCTTGTTCGACTCCATCAAAGCCAGGCTGGCCGTGGACAAAACCTGGTACTCCGTGCGTCTGGCCGCTGTGAAGGGCGTGACCGAGGAAACCACCACCGGCGTGCATCGTTTGTATCAGATGTTCGAACGCGGCGATTTGAAGTTCCCCGCGATCAACGTGAATGATTCCGTGACCAAGTCCAAGTTCGATAACCTGTATGGTTGCCGCGAATCTCTGGTGGATGCGATCAAGCGCGCGACCGACGTGATGGTGGCCGGCAAGATCGCCGTCGTCGCCGGTTACGGCGACGTGGGCAAGGGCTCCGCCCAGGCGTTGCGCGCGTTGTCCGCACAAGTCTGGGTGACCGAGATCGATCCGATCTGCGCGCTGCAAGCGGCGATGGAAGGCTACCGCGTCGTGACCATGGATTACGCCTGCGAACACGGCGACATCTTCGTCACCGCGACCGGAAACTTCCATGTGATCAATCACGAGCACATGAAGAAGATGAAGAACCAGGCCATCGTGTGCAACATCGGCCACTTCGACAACGAGATCGATGTCGCGTCCCTCAAGCAATACACCTGGGACAACATCAAGCCGCAAGTCGATCACGTCATCTTTCCCGATGGCAAAAAGATCCTGCTGTTGGCGGAAGGCCGTCTGGTGAACCTGGGTTGCGGTACGGGGCATCCGTCTTACGTGATGAGCTCAAGCTTCGCGAATCAAACCATCGCGCAGATCGAGTTGTATACCCGCACCCAGGATTATCCGATCGGTGTGTACACCTTGCCCAAGCATCTGGATGAGAAGGTCGCACGTTTGCAGCTGACCACGCTGAATGCGCAATTGAGCGTGCTGACCGACCAACAGGCCGCGTACATCAGCGTGCCCAAAGAAGGTCCGTACAAGGCTAACCACTACCGCTATTGATTTGGCGGTAGGCGGGTTTAAGCTTTGCCTGCAGCGCATCGAGTTATGGCCTCCTCACCTAATATTTGTTGATTATGTGTCGGAGGCCATGTCGCATTGGGCGGCGGCATCGCGCAAGCTGTTCGGCGGCTACGGCCTGTATCGCGAAGGCTCGATGTTCGCCCCGATCGACGCGAGGCTTTGTATTTCAAAGCCGATGCGGCTAGCATGTCAGAATCGGAGCTGTTCGCCGTTCGTCTGCCGAACATGCAGTGGATGCGGATGTCGTAGCGGTCTGCGCCTGCCTAGACGACAAGCTTTTGCCCAGCCAAAAGTTCACGGACGGGTGTCAGGCCGAAAGTTTTACGAACCGCCAAACCCGTTCCACGTTCAAGGAAAGCAAAATGAAACTCTTAATAATTTGGATGTTGAATGCACTGGCTTTGATCGCCGTGGCGAATTTTGTACCGGGTATCCATGTAGATGGTTTTGCCGCCGCCTTGGTCGCCGCGTTTCTATTGGGCCTGGTCAATACGCTGATACGCCCTTTGTTGCTGTTGCTGACTTTGCCGGTGACCTTGCTCACACTCGGATTGTTCATCTTCGTGATCAACGGCACCTTGTTCTGGTTCGTCGGTTCGGTGTTGCGCGGCTTTGTCGTGGATAGTTTTTGGCACGGCGTATTGGGCGCGGTGCTGTACAGTATTTTTTCCTGGGCGTTGTCGGCAGCGGCCGCTCAGCTGATGAGAAAAACATGAGTAAATCACATATTAGTTTTGAGTTCTTCCCGCCGCAAACGCCGGAGGGCATGGAAAAACTGGTGAATACGCACCAGCAATTGGCCGCGTTGGGGCCCGAATTTTTTTCGGTGACGTTTGGCGCGGGCGGCTCGACACAAGAGCGCACCCTGCAATCCGTCGCACATATCAAAGCGCAAGGATCGGACGTTGCCCCGCATCTGTCGTGCGTGGGTTCGACGCGCGAGAGTATCCGTCGCTTGCTGCAAACCTATCAGGCACAGGGTGTACGGCGCATTGTCGCGTTGCGCGGCGATCTGCCATCCGGCATGGGCAGCGTAGGCGAGTTTCAATACGCGAACGAGTTGGTGGAGTTCATACGCGCCGAGACGGGCGATCATTTTCACATCGAGGTGGCCGCCTACCCCGAAGTGCATCCGCAAGCCAAGTCGGCGCGCGATGATCTGCTCAACTTCAAGCGCAAGATGGGCGCGGGCGCGAATTCGGCCATCACGCAATATTTCTATAACGCCGACAGCTATTTCTATTTCGTCGATGAATGTAGAAAACTAGGCGTCACAGCGCCCATCGTGCCGGGCATCATGCCCGTCGTGAAATTCTCGCAGCTGGCGCGCTTCTCCGATGCATGCGGGGCGGAGATCCCGCGCTGGATGCGCAAAACGCTGGAAGGTTATGGCGACGATAACGAGGCGGTGCAAGCCTTCGGGCTGGATGCGGTGACCGCACTGTGCGAAAAATTGCTGGCAGGCGGCGCACCCGGACTGCACTTCTATACCTTGAATCAGGCCGCACCCAGCCTGGCGATCTGGCAACGCCTGGGATTGTCGAAATGAGTACTTTGCGCGCGCCCGAACTCCTGCTACCCGCTGGCACTTTGGACAAGATGCGCACCGCTTACGCCTTCGGCGCGGACGCGGTATATGCCGGGCAGCCGCGCTATTCCTTGCGTGCGCGCAACAACGAGTTTCAGCTGGAGGAGTTGCAGGTCGGCATTGGGGAAGCGCATGCGCTGGGCAAGAAACTGTTCGTCGCCAGCAACCTGATGCCTCACAACGCCAAGGTGAAGACCTACATGGCGGACATGGAACCCGTGATCGCGATGCAACCGGATGCGCTGATCATGGCCGACCCAGGCCTGATCGCGATGGTGCGCGAACGCTGGCCTGAAGTGGCTATCCATCTGTCGGTGCAAGCCAACACGGTGAACTATGCGGCGGTGAAATTCTGGAAGTCGCTGGGGCTGACGCGCGTCATTCTTTCTCGCGAATTGTCGCTGGACGAGATAGCAGAGATACGCCAGCAATGCCCGGACATGGAGCTGGAAGTGTTTGTGCACGGCGCGTTGTGTATCGCCTATTCGGGTCGCTGCCTGCTGTCCGGTTACTTCAATCACCGCGATCCCAATCAAGGTACCTGCACCAATTCCTGCCGCTGGGATTACAAGGTCAAAGACGCGGAAGAAGACGCGACCGGCGACCCGCAGAAAATCGATTTCAATTTCGATGAAGCGTTGGGCGCATCCAATCTCTCCGCCTGCGGCTCGCAACAACGCCACCCCGCCGCCGACAAGGTGTATCTGATCTCGCGCCCCGATCATCCGGATGAATTGATGCCGGTGCTGGAAGACGAGCACGGCACCTATATCATGAATTCCAAGGATCTGCGCGCGGTGGAACACGTCGAGCGGCTGGTGAAGATAGGCATCGATTCGCTCAAGGTGGAAGGCCGCACCAAGTCTATTTACTACGTCGCGCGCACCGCGCAAGTCTACCGTCAGGCGGTGGACGATGCGGTGGCAGGCAAGCCCTTCAACACGCAATTGCTGGGCGCGCTGGACGCGCTGGCGAATCGCGGTTACACCGACGGTTTCTACGAACGCCACCACACCCACGAGCAGCAGAACTACCTGCGCGGCCACTCAGAAAGTTTCCGTCAGCAATACGTCGGCGATATCGTCAGTTGCGCGGATGGCATGGCCCTGATCAATGTGAAGAACAGATTCTCCGTCGGCGACAAGCTGGAGATCATCCACCCCGACGGAAACAGTATTATTGATTTGGCGGCGATGCGCAGCGTCAAGGGCGAAGTGTTGACCGTCGCACCCGGCAGCGGCCATAAGGTGCAGATACCGTTGCAAGGCGACATGTCCAAGGGTATGGTGGCGCGGGTTCTGTAACGTCAATGGTTTCAATAATCTGTGCGTCCTGATAACCAGCGACTTGGTTGTCGTTTTTTGACAGCTTAGTCGAATGGCTAGTAGTTTCATCAGTCTGTCGAAGGA